>Ga0209300_1000661_pt1 | contig 16379 bp, 12 predicted proteins | sample Shrwel_input2_RT_FD_187535 | JGI IMG/M metagenome (GOLD analysis project Ga0209300, IMG submission 187535) | Subsurface microbial communities from deep shales in Ohio, USA - Utica-3 well 1 S input2 RT (SPAdes) (version 2) ... | reverse complement strand
AACTCTTCAATTAAAGTTTTGGTTGAACCCGAAGGTTCGACTCAATGAATTCTGTTCGTATGAACACTCTTCATCGAGTTAAATCGTTTTGTCGATTTCTCAATGCCTGTGAGTGTCCACACAGATTGCTTGATATATTGTTAAAGAGCAGTACCGCGATGATTCTCATCGGGTCAGGGCTGCGTATTTTACAGAACCCTTTTTCAGCGTCAAGCCCTTTTTTATCTGGTTTCGAGTGAGTGATGATTTTATCTTCACACCTTTGAAACCAAGGCTTGTTGCCAACTACTGAACTTGAATTTGAACAGTTATTTTGTTCTCGTTCGCCGTGTCAGTGGGAGCGCATTATAGGGAGCTTGAACTTTTGTGCAAGGGCTTTTTTCAGCATTTTACGATCTTTTTTGAGGCCCTAGAGTTAGTCACACGTTAAGCACTTTTTACCCCCAGAGTTATCCACATTTGTGAGTTTGTGGAACAAAAAACGCGTTTTAAAAGCAACAAAAAAGGCAATCCGAAGATTGCCTTTAATGACTTACAGTGTGTTAGCTCAGTTTGCCATGACACTGTTTGTATTTTTTACCTGAGCCGCAAGGACAAGGATCGTTGCGCCCTACTTTCTCACCATCACGCACAACTGGAGTATGTGCGGCGACTTCGGCATCGTGTTCGGCTTCATTTAAAGCCTCAGAAGTGGCGTGCTGATATTGATGTTGGATCCGCGCTTCTTCTTCACGACGACGAGCTTCCATTTCATCTACATCCGATTGAGCCTGTACCTGAACCTTGGACAGAATACTAATCACATCGTGTTTGAGTGACTCCAACATCTGCTGGAACAACTCGAAGGATTCACGCTTATATTCCTGTTTGGGGTTCTTCTGTGCATAACCACGCAGGTGAATACCCTGACGCAGGTGATCCATGGCCGCCAAGTGCTCTTTCCACAGGCCATCCAGAGTCTGCAACATCACGGCTTTTTCAAACTGACGCAGCACCTCAGGGCCCACCATCTGCTCTTTGGCCTCATAGGCCTTGAGCCAAGATTCGATGATCCGCTCACGCAAGGTCTCTTCGTGCAGGTCTTCTTCTTTATCCAGCCACTCCTGCAGCGGCAAGTCCAGTACAAATTCCTGTTTGAGTCGCTGCTCGAGGCCGGCAACGTCCCAGAGCTCTTCAACTGACTGTGGTGGAATGTATTGATCGATAACGCCTGTGATCACGTCTTCCTGAATATTCTTGATGGTATCTTCAATGCTTTCGGCATCCATCAGTTCGTTACGTTGAGCGTAAACCACCTGACGCTGGTCGTTGGCAACGTCATCAAACTCCAACAGCTGCTTACGAATATCGAAGTTACGGGCTTCCACTTTGCGCTGGGCATTCTCAATCGCACGGGATACCCAAGGATGTTCGATGGCTTCGCCTTCTTCCATGCCCAACTTCTTCATCATGTTGGCAACGCGATCTGAGGCGAAGATCCGCATCAGGCTGTCTTCCATCGACAGATAGAAACGTGATGAACCCGCATCGCCCTGACGGCCGGAACGCCCACGCAGCTGGTTGTCGATACGACGGGACTCGTGACGTTCTGTACCCAGAATGTGCAAACCACCGGCGGCGACCACGGCATCATGACGCTCTTGCCAGTCAGCACGGATCTTGGCGATCTGCTCCTCGGTTGGGTTTTCCAGTTCCTCAACTTCCGCTTTCCAGCTACCGCCCAAGACGATATCGGTACCACGACCGGCCATGTTGGTGGCTACGGTAACAGCACCACTACGTCCAGCCTGAGCAACAATTTCAGCTTCTTTTTCGTGGAATTTGGCGTTCAGTACCTTGTGAGGGATCTTTTCCCGATCCAACAGGTTGGACAGCAGTTCAGACTGTTCGATGGAAACTGTACCGACCAATACCGGCTGGCCGCGCTCACGGCAACCCTTGATGTCCTGGATAATGGCGGCGTACTTTTCTTTGGCGGTGAGATACACCAAGTCAGCCATATCGTTACGGATCATCGGCCGGTTGGTGGGGATCACTACGGTATCCAGACCATAGATATGCTGGAATTCAAAGGCTTCGGTATCGGCAGTACCTGTCATACCGGCCAGTTTTTCATACTGACGGAAGTAGTTTTGGAAGGTGATAGAAGCCAGGGTCTGGTTTTCATTCTGGATCTTCACGCCTTCTTTGGCTTCTACCGCCTGATGCAAACCTTCAGACCAACGGCGCCCCTGCATGGTACGGCCAGTATGCTCATCGACGATGATCACTTCGCCGTCCTGCACTACATAGTCGACATCACGTTCAAACAGAGTGTGAGCACGCAGCGCGGCGTTGACATGATGCAGCAGAGAGATATTGGCGGCCGAGTAGAGTGAATCCCCTTCGGCCAATAGGCCAGACTGGGTCAGCAGGAGTTCAATTTTTTCCTGACCGCGTTCAGTCATGTGAACTTGCTTGGCTTTTTCATCCACGCTGAAGTCACCCTCACCGACATAGTCGTCCGAATCTTCTTTATCCTGGCGGATCAGATTAGGGATCAGCTTATTGACCTTGATATAGAGTTCAGAGCTGTCTTCTGCGGCGCCGGAGATGATCAGCGGCGTACGGGCTTCATCAATAAGAATGGAGTCGACTTCGTCTATCAGAGCATAGTGCAATGGACGTTGTACCCGCTCCTGCGGTGAAAACGCCATGTTGTCGCGCAGATAGTCGAAACCAAATTCGTTGTTGGTACCGTAAGTGATATCTGAGTTGTAGGCGGCTTTCTTTTCCAGCTGGCCAAGACCGGCGACGTTAACTCCGACTGTCATTCCAAGGAATTCAAACAGTGGGCGGTTGGTGTCGGCGTCACGGCGAGCCAGATAGTCGTTCACTGTAATAACGTGAACACCCTTGCCGGTCAGCGCATTGAGATAGGCAGGCAGTGTGGCGGTAAGTGTCTTACCTTCACCGGTGCGCATCTCGGCAATACGGTTGCTATCCAGCACCATACCGCCTATCAACTGCACGTCGAAGTGGCGCATCTCGAACACCCGCTTGGAAGCTTCACGCACAGTGGCAAAGGCTTCGGCCATGATGTCATTAAGGGTTTCCCCTTTTTCAAGCCGGTCACGGAACTCCTGGGTTTTGGCCTTGAGCTGCTCATCGCTGAGTTGCTCATATTCACCTTCGAGCGCGTTGATCTTGTTGACTATCTTGCCCAGGGCTTTAAGGGTGCGGTCGTTACGACTACCAAATACTTTTGTCAGTAATTTACCTAACATCTGAATCACTTATTCTGTTGTAGGCCAAGCCTCTTACGAGTCTGGCGGCCAGTTCCAATTAACCTGCTTTGCGGTAGACGTACTTCTTGGGATCTATCTGCTGTCCACCCCGCAACACTTCATAATGCACATGAGGTCCTGTCGAACGCCCAGTACTTCCCATGGTGGCAATTTTCTCGCCCTTGGCGACCACATCACCTACAGTTACTGACAAAGCTTTATTATGACCATAGCGGGTGCGCAATCCGTTACCGTGATCTATCTCCACCAACTCACCATAGCCAAACATATTCCCGGCCCATGTCACCACACCACCACCGGTGGCGATCACATCGGCTCCTTCTGTACCCGCAAAGTCTATGCCTTTATGCACAGTTCTGCGGCCATTGAAAGGATCATTACGTAAACCGTAGGGCGAGGATAACCAACCTTTGTTGATTGGCCGCCCTGATATATAACGCTCTTCATCTATATGGAGATTGGAAGCCACTGTTTCAAGCAGTGACAACTGAGCATTATTACTATCAATTCCTGATGCCAGCCGATCCATATCGGAGATCAGCTGCTCCAGCTCTATGCTGGTGCCCAGCTCGCTCAGGCCGCCAATACCTACCTCGGCGCCGAAATCGAACTGTTCTTCAAGCTGGTAATTCTGGGCAAGAGTTTGCCCGAGAGCCTCAAGCCGGGTCAGTTTGGCCTGCATTCTAGCGACATGTGCCACCAAGGTTGCCAACTGAGTTTCGGTTGCCTGCTTGAGTTCTTTGACTTGTTTCTGTTGCTGCTCACGAGCTTGGCGCTCGTTGTCGACGTTGGCCTGTTGCGACTCAAATCGCTCGGCGTTGTAATGATAGAGCCCTGTGCCCGCAGCGAGGAGCAATATAGGCAACAGCAACCAGCGTTTGCCAGGTTGCCAGCGCGTCACGCCATTCCGACCTTGAATAAAAACTGTTACACTCATAGCCTAATTCAGCCATCTTATTATCATAATGAAGAAGCTCCCTCAGCACCTCAGCCAATTACTGCATCAGTCGGGACGTCTGCCCGATCTGGCCGAGAAAGCGGAGCTTTTGTTGTATCTGAACCAGCATGTCAAACAACTGCTGTCAGGCCCTGTCAGCGAACAGCTGAAAGTCGCCAATCTGCGCCAAAGTGTGCTGGTTATTGAAACCCCTTCCGCCGCATGGGCCGCCAGGATTAACTTCCAAAAAACCAAACTTCTTGCCCAACTTCAGGCAGAAACGCTCCCAATGCTTACCGCTATTGAGGTTAAAGTCAACCCGGCACTGGCAACATCGGGGGCAAAACCCCAAGTGGTTCACAGACAGTTGAGTGAAACCGCGGCTTCACATATCAATGCACTGGCCGAACACACAGAAGGTGAGCTGGGCCAGAAACTAAAACGGCTGGCTGCATTAGCCAGCCGTAAAAGGCAGTCCTAGTTTTACGATTAAGCCATCACCACATTGGATGGCATCATAAAGCTGACAGGTACATCCGCTTCTTTTTCGAAGCTGACCAACTCCCAAGCATCCTGCTGGGCAAGCAGAGCCCGCACCAACCGGTTGTTAAGAGCATGCCCCGTCTTGTAGGCACAGAACTCTCCGACTATGGCGTGACCCGCCACATACAGGTCACCAAACGCATCAAGAATCTTGTGCTTAACAAATTCATCCTCATAACGCAGGCCATCGGGGTTGAGGACACGATATTCATCAAGCACAACCGCGTTTTCCATACTGCCACCCAATGCCAGATTGTTGGCACGCAGGTACTCGATATCACGCATAAAACCAAAGGTTCTGGCGCGGCTGATATCTTTCACAAAGGCGGAAGAGGAAAAATCCATCACCATATGTTGTTGACTACGGGCAATTTCAGGGTGATTGAAGTCAATAGCAAAGTCGACTCTGAAACCTTTGAAGGGTCGCAGTTCAGCCCACTTATCACCGTCTTCAACACGCACTGTGTGCTTGATCTTCAGATATTTCTTGGCCGCTGACTGATCTTTGATCCCCGCGCTTTGCAGCAGGAATACAAAGGGGCTGGCACTGCCGTCCATGATGGGGATCTCGGGAGCATCCACTTCAATAACGGCATTGTCGATTCCCAAACCCGCGAGTGCAGCAAACAGATGCTCAATCGTTGAGATGCGAACACCTTCATCATTGACCAGAGCCGTACACATAGTCGTTTCACGCACCTGCTCTGCCTTGGCAGCAATCTCCACTGCCGGCTGCATATCGGTGCGCACGAGTACGATCCCTGTATTGACTGGTGCGGGCTTGATAGTCAAAGTCACCTTATTGCCGGAATGCAAACCGACACCTGTGGTCTTTACTATTTTTTCAACAGTTCTTTGAAAAATCATTTAGTTACCCGTATTCATCTCAACAAAAAGCTCTGCCTTGGACGATAAAATCGACACTTCTCGGGCGCAGCTGGTCGGATATCCTAGCATAAATCGGCAATTTCACAAAAATTTACCTACCTTCGCTTCCTGGAAACAAAGGGGAACACCCAATTTACACCCGTGATAACCGCCAGTATCAGTCGGCTTGCTTACGCAAAAACGCCGGAATATCCAAATAATCAAGCTCGTTCTTATGCGGATTGGCCGCAGGTTGAGACGCCGGAACTGCATTGCTCTTGTGAGCAACAGGCATAGCAGCTTCTTCCTGAGGCACATAGGCTTCGACCTTGGGCTCTGGCACAGGTTCCTGGCGCGGAGCAGGTTTGGATACCAACTGGATGTCAGGTTTTCTTTCCGATCCTATGCCGGTAGCAACCACAGTAACCCGCAGTTCATCACTCATTTCTGGATCGATAACAGCACCGACAACCACAGTCGCATTGTCTGAAGCATAAGCCTTGACGTGGTTACCCACTGTCTCAAATTCTTCGATACTCATATCCATGCCGGCAGTAATGTTAACCAGCACGCCACGGGCGCCTGCCAAGTCGATATCTTCCAGCAGCGGACTGGCAACAGCCGCTTCGGCCGCTTCTTCGGCGCGGTCTTCACCACGAGCGACACCTGTGCCCATCATGGCGTTACCCATTTCGGACATAACGGTTTTCACGTCGGCGAAGTCGACGTTAATCAGACCGGGACGGGTGATCAGTTCGGCAATACCTTGCACCGCACCCAAGAGCACATTGTTGGCTGCAGCAAAAGCATCCAGCAGTGATGTACCACGACCCAATACCTTAAGCAGTTTCTCGTTGGGAATAGTGATCAGCGAGTCAACATGCTTGGCCAGTTCAGTGATCCCCTGATCGGCGAACGCCATACGCTTCTTGCCTTCGAAGGGGAAAGGTTTAGTGACCACGGCCACTGTCAATATCCCTTCTTCGCGGGCAATCTGCGCCACCACAGGTGCGGCACCTGTACCCGTACCGCCACCCATACCGGCCGCAATGAAGATCATATCCGAGCCCTTGATAGCCTCACGGATATTTTCACGATCTTCTTCGGCTGCTGCGCGACCGACTTCCGGGTTGGCACCAGCCCCCAAGCCCTTGGTGACATCTCGTCCCAGTTGAATAGTGGTGCCCGCGGCAGACTTACGCAATGCCTGGGCATCTGTATTGGTGGCAACAAACTCAACACCTTCGATGTTGTGTTTCACCATATGCTCGACGGCATTACCACCGCCGCCACCGACGCCGATGACCTTTATCACCGCCTCGTCAGAATGAGTATCCATGATCTCAAACATGGTTGAATTCTCCGTATTACCTGCGTTTACGTAAGTTAAAACTCACCTTTAAACCAGCTCTGAACCCGATTCCAGAGACTGGTCACCCCTTGACGCTCGGGTCGTTCAAACTGACGTTCGATAACCCTGCGCGCGCCGTAATGTAACAGCCCAACACCTGTGGAGTAGATGGGCTGATCCACATATTCATACAAACCTTTCACCGGCAGCGGTGATGCCACCCTGACCGGCATGCCGAAAGTGGCTTCGGCAACATCCACAGCCCCTTCAATAGAGGCGGTACCACCGGTCAACACTATGCCGGCGGCAATTTGATCTTCCAGGCCACTGTCCTTGAGCTCTTTGAATACCAACTCGAACAGTTCCTGATATCTGGGTTCAACCACTTCGGCCAGAGTATGACGCGACATGGTTCTTGATGGTCGCCCCCCCACAGACGGCACTTCTATGCTGTCTTCACGGCTCACCATGGAGCTGCGGGCACTGGCATGCTGCACTTTAATCTGCTCGGCATGCGACAGCGGCGTGCGGAAAATTTTGGCGATATCACTGGTTACCTGATTGCCGGCCACAGGCACCACGGCGCAGTGACGCAGAGCGCCATTGGTATACACAGCGATATCTGTAGTACCGCCACCGACATCCACCAGACAAACACCCAGATCTTTTTCATCATTGGTCAGTACCGCATCGGCCGAAGCGATACCGGAAAACACCAGGTCGTCCACCTTGAGGCCACAGCGTTCAACACTCTTGGTGATATTCTTGGCCATATCATTGGCGCAGGTGACTATATGTACCTTGGCTTCCATCCGCATGCCGGACATGCCGATAGGGCTGCGGATCCCTTCTTGAACATCTATGGCATATTCCTGCGGCAGTACGTGCAAAATGCGGCGCTCGGTGGGGATCTTCACCGAACGGGCCGTGTGGATAACGTTGTCCACGTCTTCCTGGGTCACCTCTTCATCATTGATGGAGACCATGCCGTTTTCGTTCTGACAAGCGATATGCTTGCCGGATATGCTCAAATACACCGAAGACACCTGACAGTCTGCCATCAGCTCGGCCTGATCCAAGGCCCGCTGCACACTGCGCACGATAGAATCGAGGTCGTTGACCCCGCCTTTATCCATGCCGCGTGATGGATGATTACCCAGACCGACGACACTGATTTCGCCATCGGGCAAGACTTCACCTATGATCACAGCGACCTTGGATGTCCCTATGTCCAATCCGACGATCAGATTTCTATCTTGGTTCTTGGTCATTAATTAACGGCTCTCTTCTTGTGCGTCTTCCCAGCCTACTGCCAGACCCGTGTCATAGCGTAGATCCACTCTGGCGACACTCTTTTCCTGTTTAACCAACTCCGGATACACGTTGATAAAACGCTGTATCCGCGCCATCTTGTCCTCTCGTCCCAATTCCAGCATGATGCCGTTGCCCAAAGTCGCCTCCCAGGCATGTCTCGGGCTGAGACTCAATCTATCCAGCTTGAAGCTGTTTATCCGCAGCAGTTCATCCATCTGCCGAAAGGAGGTCAATACCTCCTGTGCCATAGGTTCAGGTCCCACCAACCAAGGCAAATTTTCCAGCCCGGGTTGCGGTGGCGCCAGAAACACCTCTCCGTGTTCATTGAGCCATTCATCCTGATTCCAGTGCGCCACGGCAACCTGTTCTTGCAGATAAACCTTCAGCTTGGCCGGCCATTCGCGCCGAACCGAGGCCCTGTATACCCAAGGCAGGGCCTCCAGCGCCTGTTGCACCTCGGCCACATCAGCGCTGAAAAAGCTACGCTGCATCAAGTCCTGCAAGGCGCCGCGGATTTCCGCATCCGTGGTGTACTGGCGCTCGCCTTTTATCGCCACTGCCTCAATGGGCAAGGCCTCGGCATCATTCAGCACCAGTCCCAATTTCCAAGCCGCCATGCCAAATGCCGCCAGTACCAACAGCAGAAAGCCAATCCCGCTGCAGAGATACCAATTGACTCCGGCAAGCCTTGCCCGGCCCTTGTGCAACCTGTCCTTCAGCGCCATGGTCCTGCCTGTTAGCTTGGCGGAAAACCGGCCATTATATAGGGCTGGTTTTCTTGGTCAAAAGATACTGTTTTCAAGCTATTAAGCGATGAAAATCTATTCAGAAATCGTATCTTTGTTATCATCACTAAACCCCAATTCGCTGCTCGCCAATTGGCGCGCCAGGGCCCCTATGTTACCTGCGCCTTGAGTCATCAGCAGATCGCCGTCCTTGAGTACATCCGGCAGTATCTCCTGCAACTGCTCCGGCGTAGCGACATAGATAGGGTCAACCTGACCACGCAATCTGATGCTGCGGCACAGCGCGCGGCTGTCGGCTCCCGCGATAGGTGCTTCACCGGCGGGATAGACCTCCAGCAGCAATAGGCCATCGACCTGAGACAATACTTCGACAAAGTCCTCGTACAGATCCCGGGTGCGGCTATATCTGTGTGGCTGATAAGCCATCACCAGGCGCTTATTAGGCCAACCGGCACGAGCCGCCTTGATAGTGGCTGCGACTTCGCTGGGATGATGGCCGTAATCATCAACCAACATCACCTCGCCCTTGGGAGTATCGAAGGCCCCCAGGTGCTGGAAGCGGCGGCCAATTCCCTGGAACTCCGCCAGCGCCTGCACTATGGCGGCATCATCTATATCATCTTCACTGGCCACGGCAATCGCCGCCAAGGCGTTCAGCACATTGTGCCGTCCCGGCAGATTCAGCAGCAGATCCAAGTCATCCCGGCCCTTGCGACGCACGGTAAAACGGCATTGAGGCCCTTCTTGGCTGAAGTTAAGTGCCTGCACATCAGCCTCATCACTGAAGCCATAGGTCACCATGTGGCGCCCAATGCGCGGCATAATCTCTTTCACCACAGGATCATCGATACAAAGCACGGCCACACCGTAAAACGGCAGATTATGCAGGAAGTCAACAAAGGTGGTTTTCAACTTCTCAAAATCGCCGCCGTAAGTATCCATATGATCGGCTTCAATATTGGTTACCACACTCACCATAGGCTGCAGATGCAGGAAGCTGGCATCACTCTCATCGGCCTCGGCGATAAGGTAACGGCTATGCCCCAAGCGAGCATTGGTGCCAGCACTGTTAAGCAGGCCACCTATTACAAAGGTCGGATCTCGCTCGGCCTGACCATAAACACTGGCGATAAGGCTGGTTGTAGTGGTTTTGCCATGGGTGCCGGCAATCGCCACCCCATGACGGTAACGCATTAACTCAGCCAGCATCTCGGCACGGCGCACTATCGGAGTGCGGCTGGCTCTGGCGGCCGCGACTTCCGGGTTATCCGCTTTAATCGCGGTAGAAACCACCACCACATCAACGTTGACCACAGCCTCGGCACTGTGGCCGATAATGATGCGAGCACCCAGAGCCGCCAAACGTTCAGTCACGGCATTTTCGGCAATATCCGAACCACTGACCTGATAACCTTCGTTAACCAGAACCTCGGCAATGCCCCCCATGCCGGCGCCACCTATGCCAACAAAGTGAATGCGACGCACCCGGCGCATTTCCGGGATCATGGCGCGAAGCTGGGCGTATTTCTCTGCTCTGTTATTCATCTATTTCCTTTCTCTGCCAGTTCGATACAGACCTGGGCGACTTTATCGGTCGCATCCAGCACAGCGGCCGCTCTGGCTCTTTGCCCCATCAAGGTCAATTCATTTCTATCACTGCCAAGCAGGGCCAGCTTATTCGCCAGCCTGGACACATCGACAATCGGCTGCGGCAACAGGAAGGCCGCGCCCGCATCCACCAACACCTGGGCGTTGCGGGTCTGGTGATCATCCACCGCATGGGGATAAGGCACCAACAGGCTGGGCAGGCCAACGGCCGCCAGCTCAGAAACGGTTAGGGCACCGGCGCGGCAGATGACCACGTCGGCCCAACGATAGGCGGCTTCCATATCATCGATAAACTCAGCGACTTTAACTCTGCCGTCCTGTCCCAGCTGCTGATATTCAGCTTCCACCGGCGCCTGATTGCCCTTGCCCACCTGATGCCAAACCGTCACTGACTGTGACTTGCTGACCTCGGCAACCACAGCTGGCATAAGGTCGTTGAAGACCTTGGCACCCAGGCTGCCACCGACAACCAAAATTTTCAGCGCATCCTGATGCTGGGCTCTGGGCTGTCCCCCCAGAGTAATAAGCTCCTGGCGAATAGGGTTGCCAACCACTTCGGCCTTACCCGGATCGAAGGTATTGGCAAAGGCGCACAGCACCTTGGTGGCAATACGGGAAAGCAGCTTATTGGTCATCCCGGGAATGGCGTTTTGCTCATGCAACACCAACGGAATACCGCTGAGCTTGGCGGCAACGCCGCCCGGACCGCTGGCAAAGCCGCCCATGCCCAACACCACATCTGGCCGAAATTCGCGGATAACCCTGCGCGCCTGAACAATCGAGCGCAGCACCTTGAAAGGCGCTGCCAGCTTGCGCACTATGCCGTTGCCGCGTACGCCTTTAATGTCAATAAAATCTATATCAAAGCCGTGCTGAGGCACCAAACGCGCCTCCATCCGGTCTGCTGTACCCAGCCAACGCACCTGCCAGCCCTGCTGTGCCAGGCGTCTGGCCACTGCCAACGCCGGAAAAACGTGACCGCCGGTACCACCGGCCATCACTAAAATACGTTTGTTATTCAAATTGTTACCCTTCATGACTTCAGCCTCCCCTGCACCGCCTGGATCAGGCTGAGACGCCGCTCATGATCTATCCGGATCAGCATCATGACCGCAGCCGTCATCACCCAGAGACTACTGCCGCCATAGCTGATAAAGGGCAGTGTCAGCCCCTTGGTCGGCAAAATGCCGATACTGGCGCCCACGTTCACCACAGTCTGGAAACAGATCCAGATCCCTATGGCGTAAGCCAGATAACCCTCAAATGCCCGATCCATGGCCAAGCATTGACTGCCGAGACGAATCGCCCGCAGCGCTACGAACAATAGCACTGCCAGCACGGCAACTATGCCGATAAATCCAAGCTCTTCCCCTATAACGGCGAAAATAAAGTCAGTGTGCGCCTCCGGCAGATATTCCAGTTTCTGGATGCTATTACCAAGTCCCTGACCAAACCAGTCGCCGCGGCCATAGGCCATCAGCGACTGAGTCAACTGGTAACCACTGCCGAACGGATCCTGCCAGGGGTCGAGGAAGGAAGTTACCCGCCGCATCCGGTAGGGCTCCAGCAGCACCAAAGCCACAAAGGCCATAACCCCGGTCAGGATCAGCGCGAAGAAGTCCAGCAAACGGGCACCGGCCAAAAACAGCAGCCCGACTGTGCCAACAAATAGCACCACCACGGTTCCCAGATCCGGTTGCATCAGGATCAAGAAGGCATAGACGGCAAAAACCGCAATCGGTTTGTAAAAGCCCTTGGCGTTTTCACGCACTTCCTGATGCCGCCTAACCAGATAACCGGCCATGTAGACCGCAAAAACAAACTTGGCTATCTCGGCCACCTGAATTCTCACCGGCCCCAGAGACAACCAGCGTGTCGCCCCGTTTACCGTGGTGCCTACTGCCAGTACGGCCACCAACATGACGCCGACCAGCAACAGCATCAGTGGACTCAGTTGCTGCCAGCGCTGCATCTCTACCTGCAACACCACTGCGGCGATCACCACGCAGCCCGCCAAATAGAACAGATGCCGGGTCACAAAATGAAATGGATTACCAGTCAGGCTCTGGGCTTCCGGCATAGAAGCCGACATCACCATCACAAAGCCAAAGGCGATCAACGACAAAACAGCAAGCAGCAAACGCCGGTCATACAGTTGCATGCCCTGCGATTGCTTTTCACCGAACCAGTCGGACCAGCGCCACTTGAGGCTGGTTCCGAACAGGTTAAGTTGTCGCTCATCACTGCTCATCCAGCGCCTCCACCAGATGGCGGAAGTCATCGCCCCTGGCCATAAAGTTACTGTACATATCCAGGCTGGCACAGGCCGGCGACAACATGACTATGTCTCCGGAACTCGCCAGTTCGGCAGCCTTGTTCACGGCTTCTGCCATGGAGCCAACCTTGATGGCGCCCTCTTTCAGCGCCGCTATCTTGTCACCGTCCCGTCCCAGGGTAATTAGGTGAGTCACAGAACCCAGCACATTGGCAAGCGGCCGGAAATCAGCCCCTTTACCATCACCACCGGCAATCAGGATCACATCACCGAGGTAGTCGCTGAGCCCTTCAAGTGCTGCCACGGTAGCACCCACATTGGTGGCCTTGGAATCGTTGATCCAAGTGGCGCCATTCTTGACCGCCACCAGTTCACATCTGTGCGGCAGGCCTTTAAACTCGCGGGCCACTCTGGCCATGGCTTCTTTATCCACTCCTGCCGCATCGGCTAACGCCATGGCGGCCAGCAGGTTGGCGTGGTTATGGCTGCCGAGCAGCGCCACATCCAACAGATTCATGATTTCACTGCTGCCGTGGAAAATTTTGCCGTCGGTGATCCCCCACTCATCCCCTTCGGGGTTACCCAGACCAAAGCTATTGTTGTTCATGGGTGACATGGGCTGCGTTTGCGGATCATCCCGGTTGAAAATCGCCAGTCGACTCAGTTCATATAGCCGCAGTTTGGCCTGGCGATAGGCTTCCAGGTCGCTGTATCTATCCATGTGGTCTTCAGAAATGTTCAGGCAAGTGGATGCCAAACATTTAAGACTATGGGTTGTTTCCAACTGGAAACTGGATAGCTCCAGCACATAGTGACTAACGTTTTCGCCCAAAAGCTCCAGCGCCGGCACCCCTATGTTGCCGCCGATGGCAACCTGTTTGCCGCCGGCTTTGAGCATTTCACCGACCAGGGTCGTCACAGTCGACTTGCCATTGGAGCCGGTAATCGCCAGCACACATGGGCCCTTGTCAGCTATGGCGCGGGCAAACAACTCCACATCGCCAATCACTTCTATGCCCATATCCAGAGCCGCCCTTACTTCGGGGGTATCCATGGGGATCCCGGGACTGATGATGATCTGCTCCGCCTGCACCAGACCACGGCAATCGAAGCCGCCAAAGCAAAACTCCAAATCCGGAAATTCATTTTTCAGCGCCTCGGCACCGGGAGGATTGCGGCGGCTGTCCATCACCATAGGGGCATAGCCCTGAGCCACCAGATAGCGCACCACAGACAAGCCTGTGGCCCCCAATCCCAACACTATGTGCGAACAGCGACTCATCATGACTGCTTACCTCAACTTCAGGGTGGCCAATCCCAGCAGAACCAGGAACAAAGAGATAATCCAGAAACGCACTATCACTCTGGGCTCAGGCCAACCTTTCAATTCATAATGGTGGTGTATGGGTGCCATACGGAAAATCCGCTGGCCCCGCAGCTTATAGGATCCAACCTGAAGGATGACTGACAAAGTCTCCATTACAAACACACCACCCATAATCACCAGCAAAATCTCCTGGCGTACCAGTACGGCCATGGTGCCGAGCGCAGCCCCCAGTGACAGCGAACCTACGTCGCCCATAAACACTTGCGCCGGATAGGTGTTGAACCAAAGGAAACCAAGACCGGCACCGACTATTGCGGTACAGACGATCACCAGTTCACCGGCCCCCGGCAGATGTGGAATATGTAAGTAGCTGGCAAATTGCGCGTGGCCAGAGAGGTAGGCAATAAGCGCAAACGCCGCCGCTACCATAACGGTTGGCATAATCGCCAAACCATCGAGGCCGTCGGTCAGGTTAACCGCATTGCTCGAACCCACTATAGTGAAATAGGCCAGTACTACAAAAAACAGCCCTAGCTGCGGCATCACATCCTTGAAGAAAGGCACCACCAATTGGGTTTCACCCGGCAGAGATGCGGTCGCGTAGAGATAAAAAGCCACAGCAATCGCCGCCAGCGACTGTAAAATGTACTTCCAACGGGCCACCAGCCCCTTGGGATCCTTGCGCACCACCTTGCGGTAATCATCGAGGAAACCTATGAGGCCAAAGCTGCCCAGGACGAATAACATCACCCAGACATAGCGGTTACCGAGATCGCCCCACAGCAAGACACTGATAAAGATCCCCGCCAGCACCAGTAATCCACCCATGGTTGGGGTGCCGCGCTTACTGAAATGTGACTCGGGGCCATCGTTACGCACCACCTGGCCTATCTGCAGCAATTGCAAACGCTCGATCAACTTTGGCCCCCACCAGAGCGCAAAGCTGAGGGCGGTCAACAACCCCAGAATCGCTCTGAAGGTCAAATAGGAAAACACGTTAAACCCGGTATAAAACTGGGTTAGATACTCCGCCAGATACACCAGCATCTACACTAACTCCCCACGCCCGAAGGCTGATTTAAGGGCCTCGACCACACGTTCCATACGCATGCTGCGTGAGCCCTTGACCAATACAGTGACACTCCCTGACAACTGATTGATATATTCGATTAAATTTTCCACCAAACGCCCTTGGGTATCCAGATGTTCCGTACCAAACCCCTGGCTGGTGTTCTGGGTTAATTGACCGCAGCAAAACAGGGCATCTATCCCGGCCTCCCGGGCATACTCACCCAGCTCGCGATGCAAAAGGGGGGCATTGTCGCCTAATTCCCCTAAATCGCCCAGTACCAGAATGCGATTTCCGTGAATTTCGTGAAGCCAGTTGATCGCCGCCTTGACCGAAGCCGGATTGGCGTTGTAGCTATCATCGATCAGCTGCACCCGCCCAAGCTCAGTGGGCAGCATGCGTCCCTTGACCGGCTGCATCTGTTGCAAGCCAGAGATAATGCTTGCCATATCCAGGCCCAGCGCCAAGCAAACCGAAGTTGCCGCCAGAGCGTTGGCCACCTGATGTCGGCCGGCCAGCGGCAGCGCCAGCGAATACTCCTGCTGCTGCCAGCAAAGCGTGCAGCGATAACGCCCCGAGGCATCGGCCTGTAAATCTTTGGCCGTCAGTTCGGCTGCTGCGTCAATGCCATAGCTTAACTGACGGTAGCCTAACGCAGCCTGACGCATTACCTCGGCGTATCTGTCATCGGCATTGATAATGGCGCAGCCGTCCGGAGCCAAGTGATTGAAAATTTCGGATTTGGCCGCCGCCACACCGGCCTCTGAGCCAAACCCTTCGAGATGAGCGCTGGCGACATTGTTCACTAGGGCAACATCCGGGCGCACTATGGCCGAGGTGTAATCAATTTCACCCTTGTGATTGGCGCCAAGCTCAAATACCGCGTATTCGTGTTCAGGCTCCAGGCGCAAGGCTGTCAGCGGCACGCCTATATCGTTGTTGAAGTTACCGGCGGTGTAGAGCACCTTGGCATGTTGCGACAATATGGTCGCCAACATCTCCTTGACGCTGGTCTTGCCGTTGGAGCCGGTCAAGGCAACACACTTGAGTGATAC
>Ga0209300_1000660_pt1 | contig 16415 bp, 22 predicted proteins | sample Shrwel_input2_RT_FD_187535 | JGI IMG/M metagenome (GOLD analysis project Ga0209300, IMG submission 187535) | Subsurface microbial communities from deep shales in Ohio, USA - Utica-3 well 1 S input2 RT (SPAdes) (version 2) ... | reverse complement strand
CAATACGCAGGAAGCCATCTCCCAGAACATCGCCCGACTGATCCGAGAGGGATACCCCGACGATCAGGCGAAGGCGATTGCTTATCGTGTGGCGCGGGACGAAGAAGACGATGCCGATGTGCAATACACCGGCATGGCGTCCGACCTTGCCGATGCCGGCGTTGGCCTCGAGCATGTCAGTCTCGGAAAATTCGCATTTGATCGTGGCACCGTCCGCCGCATCGATGCCGACGGCCGCATGCACGTCGCCAAGACGAACATCAGCAAAGCCAACATCTGCCCCTACTACGGCTATGAGATTCCGGGCGCCGAGGCGCTGGGCCTAGATCCGCAGAAGAAGTACATGCTGCTGCGCGATCCTGAAGAATTGGCCAAGGCCGCGTCGACCTTCAACAACATCCCTCTCCTCTGCAAGCATATCGAAGTCAACGCCGACTCGCCGCAGAAGGAAAGCGTTGTTGGCGCCACCGGCTCCCAAGCTGAATTCCAGACCCCCTACCTCAAAAACTCGCTCGTCGTGTGGGACTCCTCGTCTATCGCAGGGATCAACACTGGCGAGCAACGCGAATTGTCGGCGGCGTATCGCTACGCTGTGGACATGACCCCCGGCAAATATTGGGGCCAGCCCTACGACGGCCGCATGACCAATATTGTCGGGAATCACGTAGCGCTCGTGCCAGTCGGGCGTGCAGGTGCTGACGTTCTGGTCAGCGATTCACTACCTAAAGGGTTACACACCATGAAACTGAGCGACAAAGCTGCGATTCGCGCGGCAGTCGGCGCTTACCTGCTGCCACAGCTGGCTCAAGATAGCGCCACCGACGAGCTGACCAATCTGGTTAGCGGGATCGATGAGAATACCACCGTCGAAGGTCTGGCCCAGGATGCTGCTAAGGCATTCCCTGACGCCAAGATCGACGCCGCCGCCCTTGAGCGCTCCATCAACTTCGCCCTGGCGCAGGATGAGGGCGAGAAAGACGACAGCGGCACCAAAGTGGAAATCGAAGTCGAGGAAGAAGACGACGACGAAGATGAATACGACGAGGATGGCAACAAGGTGACCAAGGACAAGAAAAAGGCGAAAGACACCTCGCACAAGAAGACCGCGATGGACGCCGCCACTGTCGAGAGCATTCGCTCTCAGGCTCGCCAGGAAGCTATGGCCGCCTTCTCTGCCGTGCGCAAGGCTGAGGCCGATGTCCGTCCGCTGGTCGGCGAAGTCGCCGCAATGGATAGTGCCGAGGACGTCTACCAGTACGCTCTCGACAAAGCTGGCGTCGACTACAAGGGCGTCCATCCGTCAGCCTACCCTGCCCTGGTCAGCATGGCCAAGAACGCCAAGCCGTCCGAGCCGAAGCCGCTGGGCATGGACTCCGCGCACGCGAGCGACTTTTCCTCTCGCTTCCCCACTGCCAACAAACCGATGAAGGTGTAACCCATGGGCTTCCAGACTTCGATCAACCAATATCCGGCGCCGGCAGTCGAGGGCGATTTCGCCTCGGCCAACCCGCGCGCTAACGTCCTGCCTAGCGACGAGCGCATGGTGGCCGATGCTGACGGCGTCACCATCGGTAATTTCGCATGGGTAACCGGCACCAGCGTGTCTAGCTCGTCCGAAACGCCGGTCGCACCGGCCGGCTTCATCCACCGCGACCACCAGGCCCTTAACTACGTCCTGCTGTCCGAGTCCACCATGGTCATTCCCGAAGGCTATGGCGTGACCGTTCACAACCAGGGCGACTTCTGGGACCGGACTGAAGCCACCGCCACTGTCGGACAGACCGTATTTGCCGACATCCACACCGGCAACGGTGCGGCCGCTGACTCTGCCCCACAGACCTTCGAGGGCACGGCGTCATTCGCCACCAACGCCATGACCGTGACCGCCACCACTTCAGGCGCATTGGCGGTGGGTGACGTGATCACCAGTGCCGGCGTCGACGAAGGCACGTATATCACTGCCGACAACGGTGACGGCACCTACGGCCTTTCTACGTCTCCCGGCACCATCTCGGCCCAGGCCGTGACGGCCAGCAGCTACGTAGCCACTAAGTGGACCGCCGCATCGGCAGCCGAAGCTGACGAGCTCATCAAAATCACTTCATGGGTATAACGCTATGACCATCCAGCAAGACATCCAAAAACTGGCGATGGACTATGGCGTCCATTTCCATGGCTATAACGTCCAGGGTTATGTTGACCGGTCCATGGGCTTCGATGCTCAGCCGTCGCTGATCACTGCGCCCAATGGCGGCATCCCGGCCTATCTCGCCAACTACCTGGACCCCGAGCTGATCGAAGTCCTCGTGACTCCGATGAAGTTCGCCACCATCTTCGGCGAGGCCAAGAAAGGCGATTGGACTACCATGTCCGCTCAATTCCCGGTCGTCGAGTCTGCCGGTGAGGTGAACACCTACGGCGACTTCTCCGAGGGCGGCAACGCTACCGCGAACGTCAACTGGATTCCGCGCCAGTCCTACCACGCTCAGACCATGACCCAGTGGGGCGAGCGTGAACTGGACATGATGGGCCTGGGTCGCATCGACTACGCCGCGCGGCTGAACATCTCCTCCGCCCTGATCCTGAACAAGTTCATGAACAAAATGTATGCGTTCGGGATCGACGGCCTGGAGAACTACGGTGCCCTGAATGACCCGGACCTGCCGGCCAGCATTACCCCGGCAGCCACTGGCACCGGTTCCAGTCTGCTGTGGGCTGACAAGGACGGCCAAGCGGTCTACGACGACATCCAGGCGCTGTACACTCAACTCCAGGCGCAACTCCAAGGCCACGTCGAGCGTGACGCCCGTATGGTGCTCGCCCTGTCGCCGACCGACGAGACCAGCCTGACCAAGACGAACATGTACAACGTGAACGTCTCGGACCAGCTCAAGAAGAACTTCCCGAACCTGCGCGTCGAGACCGCGGTCGAGTACGAGACCGGATCCGGTGGCCTGGTGCAGCTCTTCGTGGAAGAGATCGACGGCCAGCAGACCGCTTATTGTGGCTTCACCGAGAAGATGCGCGCCCACCCGGTCAAGGTCGGGCATTCCAACTTCAGCCAGAAGAAGTCGGCTGGCGGCTGGGGCACGATCATTCGCCGGCCTGTCGCCATCGCGTCCATGCTCGGCGTGAGCTAACCTGACCCTACGCCGGCAGCATGGCTGCCGGCCTACTCTTTCCCCAAGGAGCATCACATGGCAACAGTTAAAGTCGGCTGCAAGATCCCTAACGGCATCATCTGCGCGATGGGCAATCAGAAGGTCACGATAAACGGTGCCAATTCCTCTGCACTTGTCAACGGTTTCGGAATTACCGACGTGGACAAAGAGTTTTTCGACGCCTGGCTTGAACGGCACAAAGACCTGAAAATGGTCAAGCGAGGCCTCGTCTTCGCCGTTGATCACGCCGCCAAGATGGATGGCGCCACCAAAGAGAAGCAGAGCGAGAAGACTGGCCTTGAACGCCTCGACCCCGAGAAGCCGGTCAAGGGCGCCAAGAAGGACTCTGGGGAGTAATCCATGGCCGTCGTCGTCTTCGATCCCGCCACCTTTAAGCAGCGCTACCCCGAGTTCGACTCTCTCGCGGATGCGCTCCTCGAGGACTACTTCGTGGAGGCGACGATCTACCTGGATAACACCGACCGCAGTCTGGTCGTCGACGTGCAGATTCGGCGGCGACTGCTGTGGATGCTGACCGCGCACATTGCCGCCATCAACTCCGGCGCCAATGGCGAGGGTGCATCTGGCCTTGTGGGTCGCATCTCCAGCGCCTCCGAGGGCTCAGTGTCCGTCGGCGTCGAGGGTGCGCCCATGACCGACGCCAATGCGTGGTACATGCAAACGCCCTACGGCGCCCAGTATTGGCAGGCCACCAGCGCCTATCGCCGCATGCGCTACTTCCCTGGGCAGTCCAAAGAGCTGACACGGAGGAATGCATGGCCTCATCGGTGACGGGTGGCGATAAGCTCGCCGAAGTGCTGGCGAAGTACGGCGACCAGTTGGGGAAAGAAACGCTCCGCGCCGGATTCCTCGAAAACGCCACCTATCCCGATGGGGAGTCGGTGGCCACCATTGCCGCGGCAAGCGAATTCGGGCGGCCGGAAAATAACCAGCCGCCCCGCTCTTTCTTCCGCCAGGCCATCGCCGCCAATCGTGATCGCTGGGCACGCGGCATCGGCAACCTGATGAAGCAAGGCATTGACCCCGGGCAGGCGCTGCGCATGACGGGCGAGGTAATGAAGTCGGATATTCAGGACTCCATTCGGTCGCTTATCTCTCCCCCGCTGGCGCCCTACACCGTAAAGAAAAAGGGGTTCGACAAGCCATTGATCGACTCGTCCGTGATGCTTGGCGCGGTCGATTACGACATCCAGGAGGCCGGCGGAGATGGGTCTTAACCTGCACCGCATCGTCTCTGGCGCCATCGGTGCCGTGAATCCGCATATCCCAGGAACGGTTCGCGTCAGTACGGGATACGGCATCGGGGCGGACGGCACGCAACAGCCGACCTACGCCGATCCGGTAGACGTGACCATCCAGCGCCAGGAGCTGACACAGCGCGACCTGCGCCAGATGGCTGACGTTAATCTGCAAGGCGTGTGGACTGCCGCCTACGTGAGCGGCAACTACTATGGCCAGGTGCGTGACGATGGCCGTGGCGGTGATCTATTCGAGTTCCAGGGCGAGACATGGCTGCTGGCCAAGGTGCTGGAATCATGGAACGGTGAATGGTGCAAGGTGGCCCTATGCCAGCAACTATCAACCTGACAGAATCCGATTTGTTCATCATCGTCCGGTCGTTCCTGATGGACGTGCTGGGCACCGATCAGATCATCAGAACACAGGGCAACCGGGTGCCGCAGGTTACGACCGATTGCGTTTACATGACGCCGATCGTCATGCCTTACCTATCGACCTCTCGCACCGATTACACTGACACCGAATCGGACCAGACGCGCAGCGACTCCCGTACTATCAACTGGACAATTCAGCTAGACTGTTACGGGTCGCAGGCCATGGAATGGGCGAACACCATCGCCACGATCATGCGCACGGAATACGCCGCCGATTTACTGGCAGGAACGGGGGTCACGCCGCTGTATGCCGACGACCCAAGGCAGGCGAGCTTCATCAGCGCCGAGGAGCAATGGAACGATAGATGGATGGTGGATATTCACGTGCAGCCTGACATCATTATCACCACGCCGCAGCAATTCGCCGATCAACTAATCATCGAGCGCGTCGAAGTCGACGGCTCATACCCACCGGGAGAGTAAGCAATGCCCACGATTCCAATCTCGCAGATTGTCCGAGTAAACCCGGCGGTGCTTGAGGCTGCCGGCTCGGCCATCGACCTCAATGGCGTCATCTTGAGCACGTCGGAATACCTGCCGACTGGCCAGGTGACACAGTTCGCCCTCGCCGACGATGCATCCGATTATTTCGGCCCGCAGTCTACCGAATCCGAGATGGCCAGCATCTATTTCAACGGCTACCAGGGCTCGACCCGCAAACCTGGGCGCCTCTACTTCTTCCGCTATGCCGATGTGGATGTTGCCGCCTTCCTGCGCTCTGGCTCGCTTGAGAGCATGACGCTTACCGAGCTTCAGGCACTCTCCGGCGACCTGACCGTAAGCATCGACGGCACTGAGCAGACGGCCATCGGACTCGACTTCTCCACCGCTACCAGCTTCAGCGACGCTGCATCTCAGATCGCCACCGGCCTCGGCGTAACGGTCGTCTATGACAGCCTGTTCAGCGCCTTCATTATCACCAGCGGAACTACGGGCGCATCGTCCACTATCGACTATGCCACCGGCACCCTGGCCGAAGATCTCAACCTGACGAACCAGACCGGTGCGGTGCTTTCTCAAGGCGCCGATGCTTCCGTGCCCGGCACCCTCATGGATGCGCTGACCGACCAGACCCAGAACTGGGGCGTGTTCACGACCACTTGGGAGCCAGACCTGGCCGACAAGAAAGCGTTCTCGGACTGGACCAACGATCAGGGCGACCGCTACGCCTACGCCGGCATGGACTCTGACATCAATGCGCTGACCATCGGCAGCACTGACACCTGGGGCGCCTACCTCATCGATAACGCGGTGACAGGCTCCATCCCGGTATATGGTGACCATACCCACACGGCATTCGTGTTGAGCTACGCGGCCAGCTTGGACTTCACCCGCCTGAATGGCCGAGCTACCCTCGCCTTCCGTCGGCAGTCTGGCCTGGCACCGTCTGTGGATAACGCATCCGATGCCGCGGCGCTCGAGGAGAACGGGTACAACTTCTACGGCACCTATGCCAACGCCACCCAGACATTTATCTTCATGTACCCGGGTGCGATCAGCGGCGTGTGGGATTGGGCAGATACCTATCTGAACCAGATTTGGCTCAACGCCAACCTGCAACTGTCCATGGTTAATCTGCTGCTCAACGTGGGCTCTATCCCCTACAACCGGCAGGGCTACAGCCTCGTCGATGCGGCCGCGCAGGACCCGATCAATGCTGCCGTGAACTTCGGCGCCATTCGAGCCGGCGTGACGCTCTCCGAGAGCCAGAAAGCGCAGATTCAGAACGCACTTGGCATCGACGTTAGCCGTACCATCGAGGCGCAGGGCTACTACCTGCAAATTGCGGACGCCACGGCGGCCACGCGCTCCGAGCGTCAGAGCCCTCCCATCACGCTCTACTACACGGACGGCGGCAGCATTCACCGTCTTAACCTCGCATCCATCGCAGTCCAGTAACGGAGCCCTGATATGGCAACGATCACAGCAGCTAACAGCCAGTTCTCGCTGGCCATTGCCGACCTCTACTCTACGCCTCAGTCGCTCCAGGGTTACGCGGCTGACGATGCGTTCTCGACCGATGCGGTGGACATCACCGAAACTGTCATGGGGGTGGATGGTCGCCTTTCTGGCGGTTTCGTGTTCAACCCGGTGAGCCAGACCATCAACATCATGCCTGACAGCCCTTCTCTCGAGATTTTCGAGAACTGGTATCTGGCATCCAAGACAGCTCGTGAGGTCTACGTGGCCAATGGCACGATCATCATGCCGGCCATCAGTCGGAAATTCACCTTGAAGCGCGGGTTTCTGATCAGCACGCCGCCGATCGCCACTGCGCGAAAAACGCTACAGCCGCTCGCCTTCAGCCTTCGGTGGGAATCCGTGACTCAGGAGCAAATCTAAATGCCGCGCAAGGTCGTTGATTACACCGTGGACACCCCTGGCCGCGACCAGGGGAAGGTTTTTCGCATCACCGAGATGCCCGCCTCTCAAGCCGAGCGCTGGGCCATGCGGGCATTCATGGCGATGGGTGCCGCTGGCGTTGAGGTGCCGGAGAATGTGCAGCAGAACGGCGCGGCTGGCCTAGCCGGCATGACGCACAAGTTGCTCGAGGGCATCTCCTCTATCCCGTTCGAGCTTGCCGAGCCGTTGCTTGATGAGATGATGGACTGCGTCCAGGCCCTGCCGAATCCTGATGACAAATCAGTGGTTCGTCGCCTCGTGGAATCCGATATCGAGGAGGTGTCTACCCGCTTCCGCCTGCGCTTGCAGATCCTCAAGCTCCACGCGGATTTTTCCGGCGCCGACGACACATCGACTTCGGGCCTCCCGTCGGCGTAACAGCCCGAGGATTGGTCGAGTACGCGAACGTGCCGCCGACCATTGCGACGGCGGTTTCGTCTCGCCTGGCGTCCCTCGCTGAGCTGGATAGCGTGCTAGGGCTGGAAGACCTTTGGTGGATACTCGAGGTTAACGCCGTGGACACTCACAACCACAACGAGATGCAGAAGGAACGCTGATGCTTGATGTGGAGATGGCTAAAGAGTATTTCTGCTATGACCCGACAGAGCGATTCTTGATCTGGAAAAAGAGAAAGGGGCGCGCTGAGCGGGGAGATCCTGTCGGGTCAATTTGTGATGGTTATAGAGCCACCAAGTTTTGCGGGAAAACCTACAGAGTCCATAGAATGATATGGATGATGTATTTTGGGGAAATCGAAGATGGAGTGGAAATAGACCACAGAGATGGGGATAGAGAAAATAACTCCCTATCCAACCTTAGGTTGGCCACAAAATTTGAGAACATGAGGAATACGCCGCGACGAGTTAACAACAAAAGCGGCGTGAAAGGCGTTAATTGGAACAAGAACCATGGCAAGTATCAAGTGCAGTTATGGCACGAAGGAAAAAAGATCCATGGTGGATATTTCGCCGACCTTGAAACGGCTGAACAGACAGTAAGAGAGCTGCGAGAGTCGATCCATGGCGAATACACTAGGCATAGGTGATTAAATGGCCGGGACCGTAATCGATGCGCTCGTTGTCACGCTAGGACTGGATAACTCGCAATTCCAGAGAAACAGCAAGCAGTCCCAGCAAAGCCTCGACCAGTTCAGCGACCAGGCGCAATCCGACGCCAAGAACGTCATGCGCGCCACACGCCAGATGACCCAAGGGTTCCGGTCCATTCGGAACGAGCTCGTGGGCATGCTGGCCGTGTCCGTTGGTGGCTACGGCGCCGGCAACCTGATTGCCAACACCATCGGCGATCAGGCCCAGCTTGGCCGGCTCTCTGAAGACCTGCGCATGTCAGCCCGCGACCTCGATGCATGGGGCCGCGTCATGCGCTCTGTGGGCGGCACGGCGGACGATGCGCGCCAGTCCATGACGGGCATCACTGATGCCGTGCAGGCGTTCGCTCTGGGCCAGGATGGTAGCACTGTCCCCTATTTGCGCAGCCTGGGGATCGAGGTGGCCAACGAGCGCGGCACGGCACGCGCTCCACAAGAAATCCTCACCGACATGGCCGAAGCGTTCCAGGGGCTGAGCGCCACCGAGCAGCGCAACGTGGCGCAACAAACCGGCCTTACTGACCGGATGATGTATCTGCTGCGCCAAGGGCCGGAGAAACTGACATCAGCGCTCCAGCAGGCCCGCCAAGCGTCCAACGTCACGCCCGAAAGCGTGGAGCAATCTCAGAAAGCGCAGCAGGCCTTCGCCGAGCTGGGCAATGAGATCAACGGCATCTGGCAAACGCTTTACGTTTCGGCTACCCCTGCAATGGAAGAGCTCAACGGAACGCTGGGCGAGTTCTCCGACTGGCTGCAGGATAATCGCAGCGAGGTCGAGGACTTTTTCACAGGGCTGGTTGATGGCGGCGAGTCCGTCGCTGGGGCGCTGTCTGAGTTCAATGAGGCAAGCGATAGCGCCGTTGCGAAGATTGCTGCCTTCTCCGCTGCCATCCTGCTGTTAGGCGGCGCGTCCGGCCTTGTCGGCGGCAAGGTGCTGGGGTCTCTTGGCAAGGCTGGACTTTTCGGCGGCCTGCTATACGGAGGAACCGAGGCATCAAACTACCTCAACGACCTGATCAATGATTCTCCGCTAGGCCCGGCCAACAGGGCTGTCGGCGAATCGATGGACGAAACCAAGGATGCGGCCGGCGAGCTGGTCAGTCGGCTCTATCAGGCCATCACCGGCAACCCCGCGATGGAAGCGACCGGCGGATATAAGAGCGCTCGAGCGGGCGGCGCATCCGGCAATGAAGAGGATATGATTTCGTGGTACATGGCCAATGGCTGGAATAGAGCCCAGGCCGTCGGCATCGTTGCCAACCTGAAGGCCGAAAGCGCCCTGAACCCCCGCGCCGTTGGTGACAATGGTCAGGCATACGGTCTGGCGCAATGGCACCCAGATCGTCAGCGCAACTTCCAGCGCTGGGCCGGAAAGTCGATTCGCGAGTCTTCGCTGGAAGAGCAAATGGCGTTCGTAAATCACGAGATGCGATTCGGGCAAGAGAAGGCGGCTGGCCGCGCCCTTATGGAGGCCAAAACCGCCGAGCAGGCCGCCTCAGTCGTTGCCAGGCGATACGAGCGCCCCGCTAATGCCGATCTGCAGGCCATGCGCCGCGCCGAGATGGCAGGCACGATGTACGGAGAGACGGCAGGCCTTATGCCTCTGGGCGCCACCTCTCGCCCCGGCATGCGAGAAGGCGGCGGCGGCACGACAAATACGAGTGAGGTCAATATCGGCACCATGACGGTCAATACTAAGGCCACAGACGCCCAAGGGATCGGCAACGACCTGCGCGAAGACCTTCGCCGGAACTCGCTGATCGACGCCGGCACAACGGGGATGCACTGATGCCATTTATCGACTTTCCAAATGTCCCGATCGCGCCAGGCGTTCCCGATGTTCGTCGCTCCGCCATTGGCATCGCCGCCACTACCGGACTTATCGGCCTAGCAGAGGGGGTTGACCAATTCGGCCTATTGGATCGCATCATCGGCCCTCGCTGGGCGGTACTCGAGAAAAACGGGAATGCCGCGATTGAGCCCGATTCTGTGGTGCGATTCTCTTACCGCGGCGAAGAAAAGCTGGCCACGCACCCGGTCGAGTCTGGCGGCTTCTCCACCTACAACAAAGTGGCGTTGCCCTACGACATCCAGATGACCATCGCCTGTAATGGGCAAGGCCAGATGACGCGCCCCTCTATCATTGGGCGCCTGGAGCGTCTCAAAGCGTCGACCGACCTATTCGACATCGTCACGCCGGACTTTGCCTATCTGGATGTCAACATGACATCCTATGACTATCGGCGACAGTCTTCTCAGGGCGTCTCTTTGCTGCTCATCGAAATGCGATTCGAGGAGATCCGCGAGACGGCCCGGGCCACTACGCCGCCGACGCAGCAACCGAGCGGCGAATCCAATGTGACGCTTGGCACCGTGAATCCTCGCCCTCCTCTGCAAGTTGAGCCACTGGAAGCCGGAGGGTTTAGCTAATGCTGATCGTTCCTCTTGAGCCAAAAGCCAACCAGACCGTCCGCACACGACTTGCCGAGCAAGACATCGTGCTTCGCGTCTACCAGAAAACCACGGGGCTCTATATCGACGTGCGCAACGACCAGGAGGCCGTTGTCACTGGCGTGCTCTGCAGAAACCGCGTACTCACGGTGAGACAACCCTATCTGCCCTTCGTCGGCGATCTAGCGCTCGTGGACGCCGAGGGGAGGGAAGATCCGCACTACTCAGGCCTGGGCGTCCGCTGGCGATTGGTATATCTGGAGCCCGGTGAGGTGGACATATGACCCTTGCCCGCCGACGCATCGCGCTAGAGTTCCAGTTGGCCGAGGGAGAGCTGGAAGACGGGTCCAGCACCGTAACGCTCGAGGGCCACAAGGCTGAGGTGATCATTGCTCACGCCGGCATTCCGATGTCTCACATGGACCTGCGCGTGTATGGCGTGAATCTTGACTTCATCAAGCGGTTCTCGACCTACAAACTCCTCCCCTTGCAGATCAAGAACGACCTTGTGACCGTCATGGCAGGCGATGACGTGAATGGCATGAAGCAGGTGTTCCAAGGAACGCTGCTATCAGCGGTTCCGAACTTCTCGGGTCAGCCTGATGTGTCGTTCGACATCATCTCAAGAACCGGCATGTACTATCAGGTGGCGCCAGCCGCACCCAACAGCTACGAGGGATCGACGGACGTTGCCGAGATTATCGCGTCCCTAGCAAAGCAAATGGGCTTCGTGTTCCGCAACAACGGCGTCACGGGAAAACTGGCCGATCAGTACCTGAGCGGCACCCTTATGGATCAGCTCAACACCGTGGTCGAGGCATCCAATATCGTTTGCTCAATCGACAACGGCGTGATTTCAATCTGGCCCAACAATGGCGGCATTGACGATAACGATGTAGTTCTCATATCGCCTAAGACCGGGCTTGTGGGATACCCAACATTCATCCGCCAGGGGATCGTCGCGCAAGTTGAGTTCACGCCAGACATGAAGCGCGGCACGCGGGTAGAGCTTCAATCCTCTGTGCCCAACGCATCGGGCGAATGGCGAGTGCAATCCATGCGCCACGAACTTAGCACCGTAGACCCTCAAGGCAAATGGTTCACGACCTTGCAGCTCACTCCAGAGGGGTTCTATGTCAATACCTTCTAGCGCCCAGCCGATCCAGGGGACGGCGTCTCTATCGTCCGACGAGGCCATTCTCGCCAACCTCATCCGCACCCGCATGCTGCGCATGCGCACGTCGCTTCCTGTGCGCGTTGAGAGCGTAACGAACGACGGGGGCGTGTCACCCATAGGGCGCGTCTCTATTCGCCCCTTAGTGCAGCAGGTGGATGGTGAGGGCAATGCTACGGACCACGGCATCATCAATAACGTGCCGTATTTCCGCATCCAGGGCGGCGCGAACGCCGTCATCATGGATCCGGAGGTGGGCGACATCGGCATGGCCCTGTTCGCCGACCGGGACATCAGTGCCGTGAAAGCGTCGGGCCAGTCATCACCACCTGGATCGAGCCGTACATTCAACATGACCGATGCCGTGTATATGGGTTGCGTGCTGGCCGCCGCGCCGACGCAGTACATCCAATTCAGCGGCGACGGCATTACGCTCCACTCCCCGTCAAAAGTGCGCATTGAGGCGCCAGCGGCTGAGATAGAGGCGCCGACAATGACGTTCACGGGGGCGTCAACGTTCAATGGCCAGGTAGACATCACTGATGGCCTGTCCGTTGCCGGTAACTTCACCAACAATGGCACCGACGTGGGTAACACGCATAAGCATAGCGGCGTCGCGTCCGGCCCGGATAACAGCGGACCGCCTACATAGGGTCGGCGGCATCCAGTAACTTGAGGCGAATGGCGCGGTAATCCTCGGTGCTGTACGTGAATTCACGGCCAGGGCCGAGATTGATGGAGGCGGGATCACCCTCTTCTATCGCGTCATTGAGGAACCGTTGCCCAAGGCCAGTCTGGGCTTTGTAAATCTCATTGCCGTTCATGCAGGCCAGGATCATCAGCACCGGTTCGCCGTTGATGCGCACGGCGCCAAAATCGTCGTTGTAGCTGCTCTCACCGGGGTAACAGTAAAACGGGTCGAAGCTCACAAAGAAATTGCTGACTTCGCCTTGAGAGCTCAAAGACGCTACCATGTAGGTATCTGCGCCGACCTGCGGGGCGTTGAAGAAAACGCCGGGGCGCATCTCGATCCAAGCGCCCTGGGCCATGGCAGTCATCGGGGCGGCAATGAGCGTGGAGGCAATCAGTTTGCGAATCATGGTAGGTACTCCTAATGGCTAAAACGCTGCTTCTCGATCAGTCCGCGTGGGACTTGGTGCTGGATGCGTCCGGCAGCATTGCGCTTGCCTCTGCACCCTATGCCACGGCACAGGATGTTGCCAGCGCCGTGCGAACATTCGAGGGTGAGTGTTGGTATGACACCACCCGGGGAATGCCGTATTGGGAGAGCATATTGGGAAAGCTGCCGCCCTCCTCTCTCATCAAGCGACGTGCTCAGGTTGAGGCGTTGCGGATACCTCGAGTGGCCAATGTCGAGACCGTCATCACCGATTTTCGAGACCGCCAGCTCTTGGGACAAATCCAATTTACTGATACCGATGGTAATGAGCTAGGAGCATCGTTCTAATGGCCACCAATGTTCCCAGCATTGAGTTTACCGACGAAGGTCTCGCTGCTCCCGACGAGAACCAAATACTCGAGGGCGAGCTGGCTGATATTGATGACTCGTTCGGCGGTGGGGTCGATCTTGATCTGACGACACCCCAGGGTCAGCTTGCTCAATCCATGACCGCCATCATCGGCGACAAGAACGACCAGATCCTCTATGTCGCCAACAACATCGACCCCGACCGAGCTTCAGGGAGATGGCAAGACGCCATTGGGCGCATCTATTTCCTTGAGCGCATCGCCGCCACCGGGACCGTTGTAACCGGGCGCTGCTATGGCCTTGTTGGCACTGTCCTGCCGTCCGGCACTGCCGCCCAAGACACCAACGGCTACATCTACTACTCGACGTCAAGCGCGACGATTAGCGCTGACGGTTACGTCGACGTTGAATTTCAAAATTCGACGCTAGGCCCCATCGCCTGCCCCATTGGCAACCTGTCGAAAATCTATATCCGCGTGCAGGGCTGGGATTCAGTCGATAATCTGACAGCCGGCACTATTGGGCAAAACGTTGAGTCTCGCGCTGATTTCGAGGCTCGGCGCCGGGCCTCGGCCGCCATCAATGCCACGAACACGCCGGGCGCCATTCAGGCCAACGTGCTTTCCGTGAGCGGCGTCGTCGATGCCTATGTGATCGATAACCCGTTGGGTACCGCCGTCGATGTGGGCGCCACCAGCTTCAGTGTTGCGGCGAATTCTGTCTATGTCTGCGTATCGGGCGGCACTGACGAAGATATCGCTTACGCCATCTGGGGCCGAAAGTCCTTGGGCTGCAACTACAATGGCGACCGCTCATTTGTTGTTGAGGACTCTGACGGTTACGAGCAGCCTTACCCGCAGTATACGGTGAGATGGCAAGAGGCCGTGGCCACGCCTACCTATTTTGATGTGACGATTGCCGACGATCCCGCCCTGCCGGCCGATATTGACACCCGCATAAAGAATGCCATTATCGCAGCCTTTAACGGCCAGGACGGCGGGTCTAGAGCGCGCATTGGTTCGACCATTTACGCCGGACGGTACTATGCTGGCGTGTCCGGCACGAGCCCGAGGGTGAATATTCAGTCCATCACCCTAGACAAGAGCGCCGCGGCTGACCACCCTGCCGGCCGATATTGACACCCACATAAAGAATGCCATTATCGCAGCCTTTAACGGCCAGGACGGCGGGTCTAGAGCGCGCATTGGTTCGACCATTTACGCCGGAAGGTACTATGCTGGCGTGTCCGGCACGAGCCCGAGGGTGAATATTCAGTCCATCACCCTAGACAAGAGCGCCGCGGCCGATCAGACATCAGCCGCATTCGGCATTGAAGAGCGGCCCACGCTTGATGCGACAAACATCACGGTGACGCTGGCATGAACAACTGGCGAGATACGCTACTGGCGCAGTACGCCAACAGCCCCACAATCGTCGGGCTGATTGAGCGATTCAACGACGCTATTGACCCGACTGCCGATCTCGACACGTTCTTTGATATGATTTGGAACATCGATACGGCGAGAGGCGTTGGCCTGGATTTTTGGGGCAAGGTCGTCGACATCCCTCGAGAGTTGCAGATTGACCAAGACGCCCTGTATCTCGGTTTTGACGAGGCCTTCTCGGAGGCTACTGCAGAAACCGGTGTGCGGCCGTTCGGCTACGGCACGTTTTTCGATGGACCGCTTCAGACGCAGACCTATACGCTAACCGATGACGCATATCGAAAACTGATACTTGTCAAAGCCATGACGAACATCACAGACGCCACGGCACCATCAGTTAACCGGATGCTTCGCTTCGTCTTTGGCGAAGACCGGCGCTGCTATGTGCAAGACACTGGCGGCATGCAGATGCGGTTTGTGTTCGAGTTCGATCTGACGCCCGTCGAAATATCTATTCTCACCCGATCAAACGCCATTGCCAGGCCTGCCGGCGTCCGTCTGACGCTAATCATACAGCTCGACACCGCCACAACATTCGGATTCGCTGAAGGCGACGGCCAGCCGTTCGACCAGGGCGTATTCCTTTCAGAGGGGAACATCATCAATGCAAGCTAGCGACTCTCCCGTAAAAATCTCGCTGCCGTTTGCTGACGCAGGCAGTCGGCGAGAGATACCTGTCGACTCCCAGGTTGGAACAGCTGAGCCCGGACGGGCGTCATATGAAACCGGCTTTCCGCCGATCACGTTCACGCCGATTGCGGCCGGTGGTATTCCGCCAAGGGGCATCGACTTTAACGGCGTTTTTTATTACATCACGAACCTGCTTCGCTGGCAGAACTCAGGCGGAACGTTTACGTTTGACGCCGCCTTGGCTGCCGATATTGGCGGGTATCCGAAAGGCGCCCTGCTCCTCAAGGCCAACGGATCAGGGTTCTGGCGCAGCACGATTGATGACAACAGCAACGACCCCGACACGGACGGAACTGGGTGGGAGGATATTGTCCCGCTATCCACTACTGAAATACCCGGAATAGTTGAAAAAGCCACGCTTGCCGAAGCAAAGGGCGGTGCAACAAACAAATTCCCCGACGCAGCTGATGCAAAAGCGGCGCTTGACGAAAGAGTCTCAATCGCCGGGCAGACACTTATTACTGTTTCGGGCGTTGCAGCACTGAAGGAGATCTAACCCATGTACGGCTATCCGAAGATCATCAACACGCGACATGACGTCGAGTATCTCGTCGGCTATCTCGGCAGCAAGTGGGCCACCGCCGAGAACAAGGCGCGCGGCCTGGCGTATCTGCAGGCGCTGCGCGACAAGACGCAGCACTACGTCGTCGATCGCGTACTCGCCGAGGGCGAAGAGCCCGACGGCCCCGAGCCCGAGTATCGCGTCACCGAGGACGAGGAAGGCGCGCGCCACCAGCACCGCCTCGAGGAAGACCCCAACGCCCTGATTCATCGTCTCGGCTTCACCGAAGCCGAGACGA
>Ga0209300_1000658_pt1 | contig 16476 bp, 11 predicted proteins | sample Shrwel_input2_RT_FD_187535 | JGI IMG/M metagenome (GOLD analysis project Ga0209300, IMG submission 187535) | Subsurface microbial communities from deep shales in Ohio, USA - Utica-3 well 1 S input2 RT (SPAdes) (version 2) ... | reverse complement strand
CCACATACATGGTGTGGCAGCAGGGCGCATCGAAACCCGTTAGCCACATATCCCGCACGATCACCAGCTTGAGCGGGTCGTTGATGTCCTTGAAGCGCTTCTCGAACCGTTTTTTGGTTTGCTTGTTGTGGATGTGCGGTTGCAGCAACCCCCGGTCAGATGCGGAGCCGGTCATCACAACCTTGATCGCGCCGAGTTCGGGGTCGCCGTTGTGCCATTCCGGGCGCAGGGCGACAATCTCGTTATACAGGTGAACGGCAATCTCACGGCTCATGGCCACGATCATGGCCTTGCCTTCGATGGTGCTGGTTCGGGTTTCAAAGTGATTTACCAGGTCTTCCGCCACCTCCTTCAGGCGCGGACCGGCACCGACGAGTTTCTCCAGGCGGCTCCATTCGCCTTTGGTTTTCTCGCGGTTGCCAACGTCTTCCTCGTCTTCAACCACTTCCTCCACCTGATCAGACAGTTCTTCAATGGCGTCCTGATTGATATCCAGCTTGGCCAGGCGGGATTCGTAATAAATGGGCACGGTGGCACCGTCGTCCACCGCATCCTGGATGTCGTAGATGGACACGTAATCACCGAACACAGCGCGGGTGTCTTTGTCCTCGCTCTCGATGGGTGTGCCGGTAAAACCAATGAACGAGGCATTGGGCAAAGCATCGCGCATGTGGCGGGCATAGCCGAATTTGTATTTGCCGTCTATCTTCAGCGTGGCTTTGAGGCCGTATTGGCTGCGGTGAGCTTCGTCTGAAATCACCACGATATTGTGGCGGTCGTTCAGAACAGGGTGGCCGGATTCGTCTTCCAGCAAGGCGAATTTCTGAACGGTGGTGAAGATAATGCCGCCGGACTCTCGCTCGGCCAGCAGGCGACGCAGGGTATCCCGGTCATCGGCCTGTACGGGCTCCTGCTTCAGCAATTCCTTGGCGGCGCTGAAGGTGGCGTAGAGCTGGCCATCCAGGTCGTTACGGTCGGTGACGACAATCAGGGTAGGGTTGTTCATCTCTGGTTGTTGCAGCAGCTTGCCTGCGTAACAGCACATGGAAATGCTCTTGCCGGAGCCTTGGGTGTGCCATACCACACCGGCTTTCTTGCTGCCGGGCTGCACTTCATCGCCATAGGTGGCGCGTTTTTCCCGGGCCCAGTGCCCTTGCTCCGGTGCCTGGGCGGCAATCACGGTGGCTTTCACTGCCTCACGCACCGCGTGGAACTGGTGGTAGCCGGCGATTTTCTTGATCAGCTTGTCGGAATCATTCTCGAAGATCACGAAGTAGCGGACGTAATCCAGAAACAGCTCGCGGTTGAAAAAGCCGCGCACCATGGTTTCCAGCCGCCATTCCAGCAACGGCTTGTCGTCTTCATGGGAAATCGTGCGCCAGGGCATGTAACGTTCCTGGCTGGCCGTTATCGAACCCACACGGGCGTTGTAACCATCACTGATGATAGCGGCCTCGTTGTAGGCGAACAGATCGGTTACTTCGTCTTTGTAGGTCTGGATCTGGTTGTAGGCATCCCAGATGTCGGCGTTCTCCGCGCTGGGGCTTTTCAGTTCCAGCACCGCCAGGGGCAGGCCGTTGATGAAACAGATAACGTCTGGCCGGCGCAGCTGCTTGGAGCCCTCGAGGGTGAACTGGTTGATGGCGCGGAAGCGGTTGGTATGCAGCTCGGTGAAGTCCATCAGGAAAGCCTGATCGTGAACCACCTTGTCATCACGTTTGTATTTGACCGGCACGCCATCCAGCAACAGGCGGTGGAATTCCCGGTTGTTGATGACCACATCCGGGCTTTGGGGCTTGCGCACCACCTCGACCACTTCCTCCACCGCACTCTGGGGCAGGTGAGGGTTAATGCGGCGAATAGCCGCCTCAAGATCAGCCAGTAATAACACCTGCCGGTAATCGGCTCGTTCCGGGGTGGCTCCATCCGGTGCCAGGTCTGGCCCATGGGCAATCTCCCAGCCGCCTTCTGCGAACCATTGCAGGCATTGTTGTTCCAGTTGATCTTCGGTCATTGGTCAGTCCTTTTCCCTGGCGGGCTCTTTCAGCAGAATGAAATGCTCGATCAGCCGAATCATCAGGGTTTTCTGATTCGGCAGGCTTTCGGCGACCAAAAGAGCCAAAGCCACCAGGGTGTTGTCGTTGATCAGTTGTTCTACGGGCCGAGCCAGTAATGCCTGGTTACGGCGCAGATACCATAAAAACAGAAATGAACCGCAGCGTTTATTACCGTCGGCCAAGGGATGATTCTTGATGACAAAGTAGAGCAGGTGAGCGGCACGGGTGGCGATGTTTGGGTAGAACAGTTCATCCCCGAAGCCTTGCTCGATAGTAGCCAGCGCTGAAGCCAGGCCGTCACCCCGTAACTGGCCGAATAGCTCGGTGGCCTCACCTTTAGCGCTCAGGGTATGCTTGAGCTTCGCAATAGCCTGAAGCGCTTCATCCAGATCGAGCGGCTGCATATCCGGCTGTCTGATACCGACTTCAGCCAATTGCTGTTCATCGTAACCCTGCAAAAGGCTCCAGGAGCGGGCGTAGTCGCTGATAACCTGGGCAACAGCTTCGCCCTCGTTGGACAATAGTCCTTGATTTGTCAGGGTGCGGCTGAGCAGATCAACCGCTTGTTCAAACTCTATACCGCGCTCGGTCAGTCGGCGTTGGTTGAGGGTGTAGCCCTGAACTAAGTGGTCTTTGAGGACCTGGGTCGCCCACTTGCGGAATTGGACTCCGCGTTGGGATTTCACCCGGTAACCGATGGAGATGACCACGTCTAGGTTGTAGTAATCGACTAGGTAGGTTTTCCCGTCAGCGGCAGTTGTTGCATTTTTTGCAACAACTGAACTGCGGTCGAGTTCGCCTTCTTTGAATACGTTACCAATATGGCGGGAAATTACCGATTTGTCTCGCTCGAACAGGTTAGTCATCTGGTCCAGACTGAGCCACGCGGTTTCCTGATCCAAGGCCACTTCCAGCTGCGCCTGGCCATCCTGGGAGGTGAAAATTCGGACTTGCTGCTCGGTCATGACATCTCTTTATGGCGTTTGGCGTAATGGCTCAGTCTATAGGTGTGTCATCTTTCAAGGCTGATCTTTGGCACCAAATAGGGCTAGGTAGCTCGCTGTGATAATTGTTCAGTTGGAGGGTCTTGCTCGTCATTGGAGGAGGCTTCGTCGAATGACATGTGATCTTGTGTCGGCGTCGAGAAAACTCGATCAAGAAGGCTATCAGTGGATGCGTCGCCATATCGACTTGCCAGAGTTTTGCGGAGCTTTAGTAACCGAGCGTTGGCCGTATCGACCAAGGAACTAAAGGTAACGGCTCTTACCCGTCCATATTCGGGAGATCCGAGTCGTTTGTCATTTTCTACACCGGGGGACACTCGCTGCCCTACGACCCACGCGGTGATATATGGGGTTCCAGACATAACTCCTGAGTGATAAATGTCCTGAACGTAGTCGTCTGCTTGGTTTATCTCTTTACGAGTCAATGGGAAGTCTCCGCGCTTCAGCTCAATAACAAGCACACGCTGTATCTTGACCACTGTTGGGTCGCTCGGATCGAAACCCTCACAGCCCGTCATTTGCCAAGTTGTTTTATTTGGCAGCACGACGATGTCGGGACGATGTCTCTCGTTAATAAAGCTTGCCTTTTCGGCACGAAACAACTTTCGAGCCACGGTCTGCAATGTGACATTGGAGCAGAACTCCTGGGATTCGAACTCTGGCCCAAATAGCCAGCGAGAACGCAGGATTAGGGGATGCAAAGTATGCAGCTCGTCTGTCTCGGGGTCATCAGCCAGCCGCCGAATGGTTTCTATAACGCTGAGCCGGCTATCGATTTCGTCCAGGACCCGCAGGGCATCTTTGATTGTCCACTCTTCAAGCAATCGGTCCAGGCCATCGATGTCGCCGGCAGATAAAGCCGAGAGTTTCTGCAAGAGAGCTGCGCCGCTCTTCGTTTTTTCGAGGTTGATAACAGCTTGGACAGCAGTAGATAAAAAGTCGGGGGAAATGGTTGGATGTTCTTGTGCAATAATTTTCGTGAATTCAGCGACCTCTAAGCGCGCGCCTTGGCCTAACGCCTCCAAGTCCGAGCGGTTTTTGACCAGTGCATCCTCAGACGTGGATTCAACAACTTCTTTAGCGAGTTCCTGTGAAACTTTGTCTATCTGGCGGGCTGTCGCTTCGTGCAATTCTGTGACTGCGCCCGTTGAGCGGAATGCGGTCCAATCTTGCTCCACATCTGACTCGTATCCCTCAGTATCCACAATCACTTTATAGCGGCGCGCAAATCGAGTGCGACCATCGAAAGTTGCTACATTACCAACCGACCAGGAGGGGGTCCCTACAAGCCGCTTCTGCACCCAAAAAGCCACTCCCTGGTGTATCGATGAATGGTTGAGCTTGGTTGAATCAATAACCGTAACTGTGGCGCTTCGTCCATTTCCGAGGTCGAGTGTTTCCTCGCTGACCTTGCCATCCAGTTCGTGAAAGGATAGCCGCCGATCATTTACTCTGATCTCAAATTCAGGATCGTGAACAAATCGGGCGGCCAGTACGGTTAGGATCTCTTCCGGATCAGGCAGTTTTCGAGCGACTGAGACGAGTAATCTGGTCCCACTACCTTTGTGGTGTTCTAGCGTCTCTCTTCTAAGAACGAAGGGGCTGGGGCCCGATTCTGTGCCCACAATAAATTTTGCCAATGTCCCGTCTCGCCACGTCTCGACTTCGTATTCATCAGCGAAGCAGAGCAGTCCGTGACGTCCCACCCCATTCCTACCATAGGCGCGGCGAGGACGTGCTGATCGATTGGGTGGAAATTCAACGCTCAGCCCTTGGTGCTTCTCGCGGCTATATCTGAGAGTCATCCACCGCTTTTTGAACTGAGAGGGTGTCATACCGTGACCATCGTCCGTAATCGTCAACGTGCCCCCTGTTTCGCCCGGGAGTACTAAATGTACTTTTGATGCTCCGGCGTCCCACGCATTGGCAACCAATTCCGTCAGCGCCACCTGTGGCACATGAGCGACTTGGCCCAGCTCGCGTAACAGGTAATCTTCCTCAAACAATGAACTTTGTAACGACGGGTCAGACATCAACATGTCCCTTATTGTTTTAGTCCGGCGAGGTAGGCCTGATCTCTCCAGAGTTGCTATAAGCCGGTCGGAAGTCCCTTGCTGAACTCCGCAGCCTTCAATTCCGGACGAATCTTTTCCAGCGGCCTACTTAAAGCTGTCTCTAAACGAGACATATGTTCTACAAGCCATACAACCATAGCTGACCAGTTGTCTTTATCATAGCCATCTACGGACTTGCTGTACTGAATCCGGCACGCTTTTCGATCGGGTAGAGGCAGCCAGATAAGAGACGCGCCGAAAATTCTCTCAATCTCTTGTTTCTGGGCTTCGAGCCGATCGAATACGAATTTATTGGCTTCGGCTTGAGCACGTGCCATGGAGAACTCCACCCGCACCTCACTTTTGCCAAAAATCAGGTTAAACGTCATTCCTGACAAGCCAGACCCAGCCGCTAACCAATGATCCTTACCCGGGCTGATATTGTTATAGAGGTCACAGCTGCTTTGACTGAACGCCTCCAGCGTTTGCTCCCAGAATTCCAAACGTAGCCGGTGGCTTAATCTCTGCTCGTTACTGGCGCTTTTTTCCTCCGCTTCCTTGGCCATCATACCGATCATAAAGTCCGAGGCTTCCGGCGTGGGGATGATCTGTTCCACGTTCAGGAACAGCTCGGCACCGGCCTGGTAGGGCGTGACCTTGAAGCACTGGCAGTTGACGCCGAACTGGCTCAGCCAGAGCACGGTGTTGGTGACTTCCTTGCGGTAGTGGGCGGCCACCAGAATCAGGCGCTGGCTTTTGAGGGTGTTGAGCTGCACGGATGGCAGGTCGTCTGCCTGGAGGAACTCCAACAATACGCTCTCTGCATCTGCCCGGGCGGTGCCTTCGTTCTGGGCTTTCTGGTTCAGGTAGCGCTGGAAGATCTCTACCACCTGCTGTTTTTTCAGGTTGGCGCAGTAGCTGGCGTACTTGAGCGCCTGCCAAACCACATCCCGGCCGCTGTCATCAAGCTTGTTCTCGATGATGACCAGATTGCCTTCCTTATCGATGGCCAGCAGATCGAGCCGCTCTCGAGTGTCGTCGAAGCCGTCGAATTCCTTCTGGATGATCAGCAGCTCGTCGCCGTCGCCTTGGGTCAGCGCCTGGGGGTAGTTCTCCAGCCATTCCTGCAGATGTTTGCGCTCGGTAAAGCCGAGATCGGTGAAGCGTTTTACTTCCAGTGGGTTGATGCGGTTGGCGGTGGGGTCGATCTTAAACATTGGCTTCCTCCACCGCGTTCGTTTGCGGATGTTCTGCGCTGGATACGGAGATCTCGCCAGACAGGAGTTTCGGAAGCAATGTATCGCGTAGTTCAGAAAGGGTTGTCCGCTCAAGCCGAAGTTCGACCTGTTTGTTCAGTATGTTTTCCAGAGTTTTTCCCGCGCTATTTATTGTGCTCTTGTCGGGAACCGCGCACATTGCGCGTTTGAGGTGCTCACGTTTTATATGCCCCATTGTGACCGCTTTGTCTGAAGCGATGCGTTGGAATTCCTCAAGGTGATGTCGCGTGAAGTGAAAGTACAGCCATTTCGGGTGATTTTCGGAGGTCACCTTGAACAAATGTTGGTTCAGGGCTGCTCTGCCTCCACACCAAGTATCAACCATCAGTGAACCAGACCAGGAAAATACAACATCGCCGTTGTCGATGATGCAATCTGGTTTGATATTAGGAGAAGCCTTTTCCCCGTGATCCGCATAGCCCTTTTTGAGCTGAGCAATTTTTACAACCGGGAGATAATCGTCTTCGCTTTCAGGGCGGAATTTTTGGAGAGCCAATCCGTTCTGGTACTTGGCTATCTGGTCAAGCGCCAAGCATTCCCACCCCTCCGGAATCTCCCCCAACTCGCTTTCCTGCATAGCAGCCGGAAACAGCTCGGCGGTGGCGCGGAGTTCGGCGTATTGCTCGGGCTGTTTGGCCTGGAGGCGGGTTAGCTCCGGTTCGCCTTTGCCGGAAATGGCCTGCATGGCGGCGAGCAGAGCGTCTTCTTCGCTGCCGCCGGCTTCCAATGAGGCGATCTTGGCTTTGACCGGCTCGAAATCGACAAACCAGCTCTTGAAAATGGCGTGGGCCATCTGTTCAAGGGTTTGGTTGATTTGGTGGTTGGTCCGAATTTTTGCTTCAAGATTTTCGAGAGAATCGATCAAAAGTCGTTTCTCTGCATCTAACTTAGGAATCTTAAAGCCAAAGAAATCGTCCCGGCTTAAGCCTAGATTCGTAGTGCCCGTGGCATGTGACCGGCAGTATTGCCGATACTGCGGGGTTCGGAGTAGCCAGTAGAAATACTCTTTTGGAATGTCGCTTTTGAAAATCAGCTTTACTGTATCTTGGGTCATCCGCCCGACAGATACGGATTCAGGTACTCGGGCGATAGCACCGAGCAAGTCTCCAGACTGAGTGACATCTTTCAATGAAACATAGAGATCCCCCGGCCGCACTAATAGTTTTTCTGCGGAGGGGCCGCCATAGGTTCTTAGTTTATCTGATCTAAACCCGCCGTCCCTTGCTATAGACCCTAAGCCCAATAAAACAGGGCCAGGCTGGTCAAGTAATGCGCTCTTGTATGTAGTTCCGCGCTGGAGCTTTACGTGATCGCCTATAGTGCTAAAGGTCATGCATTGGCCCCCTAAGATTTCGATTGATCTCAGCCTTTTGCGGGTCACTTTGGACAACCTGCTCCTGGATCTGTCCGGCCCACGCCATCACATAATCCTTTCTCATACTCTCACCTTCCAATAGCCTCGCGTACCACCAACCCGCTCAATCACGCCGGCTGCCTTCAATTTGTCTAGGTGTTTTTGAACCGCCGATGCGTTGATGTTCAGTGTATCGGCCAGCGCCTGACGGGAAATGCTCGGGTTTTCCTGAATCAGCGTCAGCACTTCCCTCTGTCGTTCGGTCAATTCCGAGATTAGACCACCTATTTGACCACCCTTCTGACCACCTATTGAGCCACCTGTTTCATCGGTATCTTTAGCCGCTAGGCTGGTATCCCTAGAAAACTCAATATCCACAAAATCCCCACTTTCACTGACTGAAGGCTCGGGGTTGCCCGCTTGCTCGCAAAGCTCACGGATACGGCTCATGCCGCTGCCCCATTGCTCGATGTAACCCAGCTCCTTGAAAACCCGGGCCAGCACTTTGTTGCGGATTTCCGAGCGGCCTTTTAGGGCTTCGTTCAGGGTGAGGCCGTTGGGCAGGCCGCCGGGAGAGACGATGTTCAGTACGTCGTCGTAGATGCCGACTTTGATATCGCGCCCGGCATTGCTGTAATCACGATGCACGACGGCATTTACCAACGCTTCGCGAATGGCCGGAATGGGGATTTCGTAGGTTTCGGTGCGTTGCAGTCCGAGAATTTCCGCCTTCAGGTGCAGGTGGTTTTTAATGAAGGCTTCGGTTTGCGCCAGCTGGTTGAACAGGTCGCCCCGGTATTCCTTTTTGTCGAGGAACACGGCCATGCTGGTGCCTTTGAATCGGCTGCATTTGATTTCCACCTGCTCGTACAGACCCAGCAAAATCATCAGGCCGTGGGTGGGGCGGTCGGCGCCTTGTTCTTCCCGGATCAGCTTGAGGCTTTTCATGCGGGCTGTGTCGAGTGGTTTGCCGGCTTGCTCGAAAGCCTGGGTGAGAGGCGTGAGGTCCAGCTCGCCCAATTCCACCTGCCAGGCGGCTTGTTCGTCGTAGCTTTGCAACAGGCGTTGGCGTTCCAGCTCGTGGATCATTTCCAGGCTGGCCGGGCGATTGGTTGCTCCCAGGCGCACATATACGCCTTCATGCCGGCCGTGGCTTTTCAGGTGGTAGGGTAGTTGGCTGCCCCGGTGTACCTGCACCACGATCAGGGTTTTGTCTTCCAGCGTTTCCAGGTAGATGTTCGGTAACAACGTTGGCTGGCACTGGCTGTAGAGCATGGAGGCAATTTGATCCATCAGATCAAACTCGTCGCCTTTCACGCCGACTACCTGGCGCTGGTCATTCACTCCGATGATTAGCTTTCCGCCACTGGTATTGGCGAAGGCCACCAGGGTTTTGGCCAGTTGGTCCCCTTTGGGGAGTTGCTGTTTGAACTCCAGGGTTTTGCCTTCGCCCTGTTGGATTTCGTCCCAGAGCGGGTGTTCAGAGCTCATAGCCCAGGCCCCCGAGGTTTCGTTTGATCTCCGCCTCCAGCCGGTCGCTTTCCGCGAACTGCTCTTTAAGTTGGCTGGTTAACCGGGCCATTTTGTCGGCAAACGGCTCGCCGTCGTCTTCCTGCTCCTGAGCACCCACGTATCGCCCGGGTGTCAGTACGAAATCATGCTTTTTGATTTCATCCAGGCTGGCTGATTTGCAGAAGCCGGCGATATCTTCATACCCCTCACCACGCTGCCAGGCGTGCAGAGTGTCTGCAATTTGGGCGATGTCGTCGTTGGCAAAATCGCGCAGCACCCGATCCCGCATGAAGCCCAGGTTGCGGGCATCAATGAACAGGAACTCTTCCCGGCGGTCGCGCTTTTTCTCGTTGCGCACCATGCCGTTGGACTTGTCCCGGGTCAGAAACCAGATGCACGCGGGTATCTGCGTGTTGGTGAACAGTTGGCCGGGCAGGGCGACCATGCATTCCACCAGGTCTTCTTCTACCAAGCGTTTGCGGATTTCGCCTTCGTTGTTGGTGTTGGAACTCATGGAGCCGTTGGCCAGCAGCAGGGCCATGCTTCCAGTCGGCGCCAGGTGGTGGAGCATGTGTTGCAACCACGCAAAGTTGGCGTTGCCCTTGGGTGGCGTGCCGTATTTCCAGCGGCTGTCTTCGGCCAGGGATTCGCTCCACCAGTCCTTCATGTTGAAGGGCGGGTTGGCCATCACGAAGTCGGCGCGCAAATCCGGGTGTTGGTCGTTCAAGAAGGTGTCGGCGTTCTTCTTGCCGAAGTTGAAGTCGATGCCGCGAATGGCCATGTTCATGGCGGCTAGGCGCCAGGTGGTGGGGTTGGACTCCTGGCCGTACACGGAAATGTGCTTCTTTTGTTCTGATGCGTCGTAGTGCTGTTCTTTGGCGTGTTCTTCGATGAACTTGTCGCTGGAAACGAAGAAACCGCCGGAGCCCATGGCCGGGTCGTATACGCGGCCGGAGTAAGGTTCGAGCATTTCCACAATCAGGGTAACGATGCTCTTGGGGGTGTAATACTGGCCACCTTGTTTGCCCTCAGCGAGGGCGAACTGGCCCAGGAAGTATTCGTACACATGGCCGAGGATGTCTTTGCTGTGCAGGCTCAGTTTCTCGCCTTCGAATACCGGTTTGGTGAAGGAAGTGTCGGAGAAGGTGTTGATCAGGCCCAGCAGCGTTTCGTTTTCCAGCTGGTACTGGCTGATGCGGTTGAGGATACCCTTGAGCTTGATGTTGCTCTTCTCGATTTCTTCCAGGGCGTTGTCGATCAGCCAGGAAACCGAGCGCAGCTTTACGTCGTTGCCGGCGTCGTCTTGCCACAGCACGGTGCCCACGGGCAGCACGGCTTTCTCTTTCAGGGTGTTCCAGCGGGCCGGTTTGGGTACCCAGAACACGTTGGCTTCCCGGTAGTAATCCAGAACTTCCAGCTCTTCGAGCAACGCCTGCTCGTATTCCTCGTCGCTGTCGAAGTCGTCCCGGGGCAGGTAATAGATGTTGTCGTCGCTGTCGGTTTTGAACAACTCCAGCAATTCCTCCTGGCGCTCCTCGAAGGCGTCAGACACGTACTTCAGGAAGATCAGCCCCAGCACCACGTGCTTGTAGTTGGCAGCGTCCAGGTTCGCGCGCAGCTTGTCGGCGGCTTTCCAGAGTTTGTCGTCCAGGGATTTGAGGAATTTCTGTTCCGTGTTGTTCATTGGTAAGTCGTTCCCTTTGAGGTTTCGCTGCTTTATCGGTTGCTATACAGCGTAAAGGCGCGGAGCGACAAGAGGTGTCGTTCTCGCCTTTCATTGTTAGAGGGTGCTGGCAATACCGGGAGGGTCGGTTGCTAACCACTCGTTATAGCGTTGTTGTACGTGAGTTGGCAGGGCAAGACAAGAAGTGGGCCGCACTCGAATTATCCCTGTGCAATGTGTCCTGGTATTTAAATGGCCACACGGAAGGCTGCTGTGTGACCAGGCATAAAAAAAGCCACTCGGCTTTCGCTCTAAGTGGCTCTTTTTAATAAAATTCTGGTAGGACCAGGCAGATTTGAACTGCCGACCTCTGCCATGTCAAGGCAGCGCTCTAACCAACTGAGCTATGGTCCTGTGTTCTGCAACGGGGACGAAATATACTGATTCCTCGAATGAGGGTCAACCACTTTTATGCGGTTTCCTTCTCCTCATGTTCAGAACCATCCGGATTCCTGAATCGCCTCAAAGCCGAATCGCAGATTAACCTCATCACCCACCAGAGCGGGATCCAGGCCGTAGGTCATACCCCAGTCGCTGCGCTTCAGGGTAGTGGAGGCGCTGAGGCCCAATGTGTATTCCTCATGGCCGATAGGGTACTGCTCTGCCTTGTTGAGGGTTACATCCAGCATCACCTCCCGGGTCTGGCCCAGCAGCTCAAGGTCGCCGGTTACTACGCCGGTATTCTCTCCGGTGGTCTCAAAGTCAGTAATGGTGAACGTAATGTCCTGATGTTTTTTGCTGTTCAGGAAATCATCACTGCGCAGGTGCTTGTCGCGCTCGTCGTGGTTGGTGAACACGCTGTCGCTCTGGAAAACCAGTTTTCCGGACAGGAGTTCCCGGGTCTCTTCGTCATACACAAATTCGCCTTCTACGTCCCGGAACATGCCCATTACCGGGGCGTAGCCAATGTGCATGATTTCAAACATCATGGAGAAATGCTCGTCATCAATCTCGTAGGTTTTCGGTTCCGCCATTGCTGCCGGGCTGAGCGCCACGGCGGCGGGCAGGGCGAGTGCAGAACGGGCGAGGGATTTCGCGTTAAAGCTCATCATTTGAATCTCTCCTTCGATAAAGCCAGCGGATATCCAGATAAAAGGACCACGCAAGCAGGGCAAGTGCCGTTGCAAGGGTAATGCTGGCAAAAAGGTCGGTGACCGGCGGTAACACGGCCACCAAAAGGGTGACGATCTGCCATACGCAGACCGTCTTGCGTCGGAAGCTTTCAGGAAGGGGGCTGTTGAGCCAGTGCACAACGTGGCTGGCGGCCATGAAGGCGTAGCGGATCAGGCCCAGAGCCAGCACCCAGATACCGGCTTTCCCCAGCGCCAGAACGGCAACACACAAACCCAGAATGAACAGCGCATCCAGTTCCATGTCGAATCGTGCGCCGAATTCGCTCTGAGATCCGGTAGCCCGTGCCACCTTGCCGTCAACACCGTCCAGAATCAGGGCCAGCAGCGCCATCCAGCCATACAGCCAGAGGCTGTCTTCAATATGGTCAGCAAAGGGTGCCAGTGCCACCAGAACGATCACCAGGCTGCCCCTGAGCAGGGTTGCCCGGTTAGCCCAGCCAAAGTCCCGGGTCGGGGGCCAGTAGCGAATCACGCATCCGGCAACGGCACCGTAAAGCAATACCGCAAAGGCAAAGAACAGCGCTGGTGGATCGGTGAGCCAGGCAGCGGCAAGGCTGAGACTGAGCACAAGGCCGAAACCCCAGGCCAGATCCAGCGGCATCGGAATCCTGGTGGAAGCTGAGTGGCCGTTAGAATCCATTATCGAACTCCAGCGTATAGGTTTGCAGGCATCAAAAACCCCGGATGCGCTGTACACTCACTATAGTTGATACAGCTGCCTGTGCTTACGAGCGCGGACTGGATCCGGATCCGAAGGTTCAGCCCGGGTACCGTGACGCGAAAAGGAGTTTCAATTGCAATCCATTTCCGATGTTCAGAATGCCCAGACAATGGCCCGGGCCTGGTGGGTCACCGGCGCCGGTAAAGGTGAGATCCTTGAAACACCTTTGATGGCACCAGAAGCTGGGAATGCCGGCGAATTTGTCACGGTTCAGTCTCTCTATTCCGGCATCAGCCGGGGTACCGAGTCTCTGGTGTTCCATGGCCGCGTGCCGAAAACCGAACATGCCCGTATGCGGGCCCCGTTCCAGGAAGGAGCCTTCCCCTGGCCGGTCAAATACGGCTATGCCAACGTTGGGCGTGTTGTGGATGGGCCCGCCGGGCTTCGCGGGAAAATGGTTTTCTGTCTTTATCCACATCAGGATCGCTACCGGGTACCAGTTGCCGCGGTAACACCACTGCCGGCGGGTTTACCGCCAGAGCGGGCCATACTCGCCGCCAATATGGAAACTGCCGTGAATGGGCTCTGGGACGGTTTGCCGGGCGTCGGCGACCGCATTGCCGTGGTGGGTCTGGGTGTCGTCGGGCTTCTCGTGGCCTGGCTCGCCAGCCGTATTCCCGGTACCCGGGTAACGGCGATTGATACCAACCCGGAGAGGCAGGCGGTAGCAGAAGCTCTGGGCCTTGTGTTCAGTACCGGCTCTGCACCGGACGATCATGATCTGGTGGTACACGCCAGTGGCCATCCTTCCGGCCTTGAAACGGCCCTGAGCCTGGCCGGCCAGGAGGCCACCCTGGTAGAAATGAGCTGGTACGGCGACCAGCCGGTGTCTGCACCGCTCGGCGCTGCTTTTCATCCCCGCCGGCTGACTCTGAAATCCAGCCAGGTCGGCCAGATTTCTCCTGTCAGGGTTCCTCGCTGGGATTACCGCAAACGACTCGCACTTGCCCTGGAACTGCTGCAGGACCAAACCCTGGATGTTCTGATTTCCGGTGAATGCCGGTTCGATGAGCTGCCAAAATCCATGGCACGCATTCTGATTGATGGCCGCAGTACCCTGTGCCATCGCATTGTTTACTGACCCCAGACAATAACCAGCCAAGGAGACGCTATGTTCGGCCTGACAGTCCGGGACCACATGATGATTGCGCACAGCTTCAACGGTGAGATCTTTGGTCCGGCGCAGAAACTGCACGGTGCCACCTATGTGGTGGACGTTACCTTCGAGCGCCATCAACTCGACAAGGACGATCTGGTTGTTGATATCGGCCTTGCCTCCGAGGTTCTGAAAGAGATCCTTGCCGAGTTCAATATGCAGAATCTGGATGAGTTGCCGGAACTGGCTCTGCGGAATACCACCACCGAATTCATGGCCAAACTGGTTTTTGATCGCATGGCGTCCGCCATACACGACGGTCGGCTCGGTGAAACCGGGCAGGGTATCGTCAGCCTGAAAGTCACCTTGTCCGAATCCCATATTGCATGGGCCAGCTACCATGCCGGCATCTGAAGTTCCGGGGGTAATCGAGTTTCTGGTTCCCGGCGATCCGGAACAGAACACAGGCGGTTACCGCTATGTGCGTAAGCTGGTACAGACCCTGAGCGAGCGGGGCCAGAAGGCGCGGGTGACCGGGTTGCCGGGCCGGTTTCCGCGGCCGGATGAAGAGGCCCGGCAAGCACTGGACTGGCAGCTTTGCCAGATGCCTGCCGGCACCTGGGTGGTGCTCGATGGCCTCGCCATGGGCGGGCTGCCGGATATTGTTGGAAAACATCATGAACGCCTGAAATTACTGGCCCTGGTTCACCACCCTCTGGCGGACGAAACGGGTCTCGATGAGGCGGACAAACAATGGTTTTATGATTCTGAAAAGCGTGCCCTGGGATTTGTGGCCGGCACCATAACGACCAGCCACCACACTGCACAAAGGCTGGTTGACTACGGGGTAGTTCTGGGTGAAGTCCGGGTGGCTGAACCGGGAGTTGTCAAAGCTTCTGACATGCCTTCCGGCGGAGCCCGGGGGCAACAAGGCCCTTCTCATCTTTTGTGTGTGGCACACCTGTCGCCGAGAAAAGCCCAGCACCACCTGGTCGAGGCATTGCAGAGCCTGGCAACGCTGCCCTGGGATTGCACATTGGCCGGCTCCTGTTCCCGTGATCCAGGCTACGCCGAGAGCGTGCGACGGCTTATTGCAAAGGCGGGTCTAGAGCAGCGTATAACGCTGACCGGTGAGCTGGAGGACGATGAGCTTGCCGGGCTTTATCGCCGTGCGGATTTTTTCGTGTTTCCCTCGCTTTATGAAGGCTATGGCATGGTCATTGATGAAGCCTTGGCCGCCGGCCTGCCAATCATTTCGTCGAACGGTGGCGCGCTCGCTGATACCGCAGTCCGCCCCGGGGTTGTCCAGTTCGAGGCGGGTGACGTGCAGGCGCTTGCCGCCCGGATCAGAAACTGGCTGGAAAATCCGGAAGAACTCACTCACGCCCGCAATCTGGCCTTCGGCGAATCAGAGCGAATCCGGAGCTGGCAAGACACCGCTGCTGACTTTAGTCGGGCGCTTCACGATTTCGGGAGCCTTCACCGGCATTCTGTGTTTGCCGGCAACTGGCTGACGGCGAGGGAGTCTGCGGATCACCGGGCCCGTTCCCGGAAGCTGACCAACCGGTTAAGTCACTGGCTGAAACAACAATATGAGTCCCGGTCGGCTGAAAGCCGTGCCCAACCGCCTCTGATTGTTGATCTCGGTGCCGGGCGCGGCTCCAATGCGATGTTTCTGGTTCGTTCTCTTAAGGTGCCTCAGACCTGGCTGGCGATTGATCAGGATGCAGAATTGCTGCGGGAGGCAAAACAGCGGGTTGAGGCATTGGGGGTGCCTTATGAAACGGAAGAGATACAACTGACTCCGGGCAACATGGAAGAGCGCCTGCCGGAGGCGGCCTCGCTGATTACGGCCTCGGCGTTGATTGATCTGGTGTCTGAGGCCTGGCTCAGCACGTTGGTCGAAGCGGCAGCTGCAAGGAGATCCGCCGTGTTGGTGGTATTGAGTTACGCCGGAAGCTTCGAGTTGTCGCCAACGCACCCGGACGATTCAATGCTTCGGGATCTGGTGAACCGGCATCAGCATGGCGACAAAGGTGCCGGTGCGGCGCTGGGCCCGGATGCCGTCGCAGTATTGCAAAAGCTGCTTGCCGAAAAAGGCTATCAGGTCGAGCTTGATGAATCTCCCTGGCAGCTGGATGCAGACGATTCGAGCCTGGTCCGGATGTTGATGGAAGGCTGGGTGGAAGCGGCCACCGAGATCGCCCCCCGCTCCGGTGGACGGCTGCAAACCTGGCTGCAATCCCGAAACGCCGAATTGGCAGAAGGGGGTCTCAAGGTGTGGGTAGACCACATGGATTTGCTGGCATTGCCCCCGGGGGAGGTGTCTTGGCAAGCCTGAACACCCGAATCACCCGGTTGTCGGCACGCTGGCTTTTTACGGCTTTAGTGATGGGCCTGGTTATCCGGGCCGTGGACGGTCAATCGCTTTGGCAGGAACTTGGCCGAATGTCTCCGCTTATTCTGCTGCCGGCTCTCACGCTTACGGTTTTTCAGGTGCTTCTGTCGGCCTGGCGCTGGCGGTATACGGTGCAGCGCCTCGGCC
>Ga0209300_1000657_pt1 | contig 16482 bp, 15 predicted proteins | sample Shrwel_input2_RT_FD_187535 | JGI IMG/M metagenome (GOLD analysis project Ga0209300, IMG submission 187535) | Subsurface microbial communities from deep shales in Ohio, USA - Utica-3 well 1 S input2 RT (SPAdes) (version 2) ... | reverse complement strand
TAATCATTGATGAGTGCCATCGATCTGGATTTGGAACTTGGAATGAAATTTTACAGCACTTTGATTCAGCCATTCAATTAGGTTTAACTGCTACCCCCAAAAGAAGTGATAATATTGATACATATCAGTACTTTGGTAATCCTATTTATACTTATAGTATGAAACAGGGAATTGAAGATGGATATTTAGCTACATATAGTATTTTTAATATAAAAACTAATCTTGATGCAGATGGTTTAGACTTAGATATTTTAGGAATTGAAGCTCCTGAAATAAGTAGACATTATTTAACAACTAAAGATTATGAAAGAATTGTGACCATCCCTCAACGTACAGATGCAATGATTGATGATTTTTTAAACCGAGTAAAAAGCTTAGATAAATTCAATGTAATGGATAAAACTGTTATTTATTGTGTAAATATTGACCATGCTAGAGAGGTTACAAGATTAATAAATAATAAAATGGCACATTTAGGAATTGATAATTATGCTGTTCCAATAGTATCTGAGGAGAATAGAGCGGAAGAACATTTAGAAGAGTTTCAAGATAAGAAGTCTAAAACTCCTGTAATGGCAGTGAGTGTAGATATGCTTACAACTGGCTTTGATGCTCCTACTTTAAAAAATATTGTATATTTCAAACCGATTGGTTCAGAGGTAGTTTATAAACAAATAAAAGGAAGAGGAAGCAGATTAGCAGAAAGTCAAAATAAGTTATCTTTTAATATTTTTGATTATGTCGATTGTACAGATGTTTTTGAAGATCCAGATTTTGATGGAACCCCGGAAGAGATAGAAGAGGATGTAGAAGGAGAACTTGAAAATCAACAAAATAAGGTTTGGAGTTACACTATTAAAAAGTCAGGGTTGGATTTTAAAGATTTACCACCAAAAATCAAAGAAGATAGTCAACTTCAAGGGGCAATTAATACTTATCAGGATGAGGCTTTACCTAATTTAGAAAATAAGATGAGTGATGAAGATATTAAACAAGTTAAAGAGAATCTAAAATATTTATTAAACTCTGGTGAAGATGATTTAGATAAGCTGATATCTGAGTTTAATACTCAGAGTAATAAAGATGATTCAATTATAAAAAGGGCATATACCTCATTAAAAGCTAATCATAAACCTGGCAGCAGTAATAAAAATGGTGGCAAAAAGAAAGTTGAAAAATTAGAAATTAATAATGTAACAGTCTATATTAAAGAGAAAAAGTATTTAGAAATAGATGAAAATGGGAGACAGGTTACTTTTGAAGAATATATTGATGAAGTTAGAGAAAATGTGAGAAAACTAATACCAAATAAGGAAAAACTATATGAAATGTATTCTGATCCAGATCGTCGAGAAGAGCTATTAAATAAATTGAAGAATTATTTTGTTGAAGAAGATAGATTAGAAATAGCTTTAGACAGATTTGATGCAGAATTTGTAGATATGATTAATCATGTTGCTTTTAATGGAACATTAGTTTCTAGAGAGGAAAGAATAAATGCTTTTAAAAATAAACATCAAGATTTTTTAGATCAATTTGATGATTTACAAAATCGTATAATATTTGATTTGCTGGACAAATTTAAAATAGGTGGGGTAGAACAGATTGATGATCCACAAATTTTAACAGCACCACCATTTAATGAATATACCAATGTGAGTAAAGTTGTAAAAGAATTTGGCGGTATTGATGAGTTGAAATCTATATTATATGAATTAGAAGAAAAACTTATAACAGTAGCTTAAAACTATGATTTATTATATAATTCAATAAAAATTGTGATAATTATTGCAGGAGGAATAGTAATGAATAGATCAGAATTAAAGAATAAAATTAATAATGCATGTGATATTATGCGTCAAGATGGTTTAGGTATTATGGATTATATGGAGCAGTTATCCTGGTTGTTTTTCTTAAAGGCAGTAAGTGAACAAGAAGAAGAGTATAAAACTTTAGCACAATTAAAAGGTAAAGAATATGAACAAATATTGCCAGAAAAATATACTTGGGATCAATGGGCTGAGGATGATAATTTAACAGGAGATGAATTAATTGATTTTGTAAATAATATGTTTCAAGAGTTATCAATATTAGCTGGTACTGAAATGCAGGATATGATAGGAGTCATCTTTACTAATCTCCGTAATCATATGCGAAATGGATACTCGCTAAGGGAAGTAATTAATAAAGTTGATGAGGTGAAATTTGCTACTGATTCAGATGTTATAGTACTCTCAGAAATTTATGAAAGCTTACTTCAAGATTTAAATGAAGCAGGAGCAGGGGGTGAGTATTATACTCCAAGACACATTATTCAGATGATGATTAAGATAGTAGAACCAGAAATCGGTGATAAAATTTATGATCCAGCTGCAGGTACTTGTGGATTTTTAACAGAAGCATTTACTTATTTTAAAGAACAGTCAGACAAAATAGATACTGAAAAGTGGGAACAGCTGCGGGAAAAAACTTTTTTTGCTCGAGAAAAAAGCCCTCGCACTTATATTTTTGGTATTATGAATATGATTATTCATGGAATAGATCAACCCCATGTTTCAAGGTCGAATACTCTATCTGATAATATAAGGAATGTACAAGAAAAAGAAAAATATGATGTGATTATGACAAACCCTCCTTATGGTGGTAAAGAAGGAGAAATGATTCTACAAAACTTTCCTATTAAAATTAAAAAGACAGAAGCTCTATTTTTGCAGCATATCATGAGTTATTTAAAGAAGAATGGTAAAGCAGCTGTTATTGTACCAGATGGAGTATTATTCAGGGGAGGAAAAGAAGAAAGAATTAGAAAGAAAATTCTAGAAGAATTTAATCTACATACAGTTATTAGTTTACCTGCGGGAGTATTTTTACCGTATACTCCTGTTAAAACAAATATCATATTTTTTGATAATACTCATCCAACTAAAGATGTTTGGTTTTATGAATTGCATCATGATGGGTATGAATTAAAACCAACTAGAAAACCTAACCCAAAAAATAATGATATACCTGATCTTTTAGAAAAGATAAATAATAGAGAAGAAAGTGAGCAGTCCTGGTTAGTGGAAGTAGATGAAATTGCAGAAAATAATTATAATTTAACAGCTTCAAGATACAATCCAAACCCTGGAGAGAGTGAAAAATTAGCTGATCCGGAAGAGTTATTAACAGAACTACTATCTAAAGAACAGATGATCACTGAAGAATTAAATAATGTTCTTGAACAATTAACGAGTGGTGTTGATTATGAATAAACAGATAAAAAAGATTCCGAAAAAATGGAAATTGTTAAAGGTTGAAGATGTTTGTACTAATATTACAAGTGGTGGCACACCAAGGCGAAGTAATAATGAATATTGGAATAATGGTAAAATTCCTTGGGTTAAAACGGGTGAATTAAATGATACTTATATAAATAATACTGAAGAGAAAATGACTGAAAAAGGTTTAAAAAATAGTAGTGCCAAATTATTCCCTAAAAATACTGTTTTGGTTGCAATGTACGGAGCTACTATTGGAAAAACAGGAGTTTTAAATATTGAATCTACTACGAATCAAGCATGTTGTGCTTTAATGGCTAATGAGGATAAAATCAATTATAAATATCTTCATTATTATTTGATGTCTAAAACTGATTACTATACTAATTTAGGGCAGGGAGGAGCACAGCCGAATATAAATCAAGGAATAATAAAGAATACCGACATTCCAGTCCCTCCTTTGGAAAAACAACTAAAAATTGTAAAAAAATTAAATGTAATATTTTCAAGTTTAGATGTAATTAATGAATTACAGAAAGAAGCAAATAAAATTGGTGAAAATATTATGAGTGCTGCCATTGCTAGTGTTTTTAATAAATTAGATAATGTAAAGGAAGAAAAATTAAGTGATTTAGCTAAAATTAACCCTCGTTATAAATTAAAAAAAGGAAAGAAATATCCTTATTTAGAAATGGCTTCGGTTAATGAATATTCACCTACTGTAGATTATTATAAGACGAGAGAATATAGTAGTGGAGGATACTGTAAATTTAAAAATGGAGATGTTTTATATGCAAGAATAACTCCCTGTACAGAGAACAAAAAAATGGCTATAATTGACAACGATTTAACAACTGATTATGCTTTTGGATCAACTGAGTTAGTTAATATAAGCCCTGGGAAAAAACTGAATCCATATTATGTTTATTATTATATGAGAAAATTAGATATATATAATTTTTTAATTTCTAGAATGAGAGGATCAACCGGAAGGCAGCGAGTTCCAATAAGTGTTTTGAAGGATGAAATAAAAATTCCATTACTTTCTTTAAAAAAACAAAATGAAATAGTTAAAGAATTAAATAATTTACAAATAACTATAAATATCATTAAAGATAAATGGAATGAAAGAGATGATTTATTAGAAAAATTACCTCAGTCAATTCTAGAGAAAGCCTTTGCTGGTGAATTATAAATTACAATAAACATTGTCCTATAGAAAAGATATTAAAAATATTCTATAGGGCTTTTTAAATTATAAGCGTTAATATTTTTTAGTTAAAATTAGTTTTGGACAATAAAAGGGGAGAATAATGCATAGGATAAAATTTTATTCTACTAATGATATAGCACTTGGTTATAAGCTAGAAAAAATTGAAGAACTTTTGGAGAAATTCAGCAATAGAAGAGAAGATTTGAATATAAATGATATGCTTGAATTATATAATGCAAAAAAATATTTTAATAAAGAGATTTATTTAAAAGAATGGTCGGTTGAGGATATTAATGAGTACAATAGTTTTATAAATAATTACTTTGGTATTGCTGCTAGATTTTTTAAATCAATAAATGAAAATAATTTCAAGCCACTTTATAATGAAACTAATAGAAATTACAAAGATGATTTCTGGGAATTACTCAATAAGTTCAAAGCTTATAAAAATATAAATGGAGTAAAATTCAAGGAATTTATGATTAACTTAGAAATAAGATTACATGAAATTTTAAGGCATAAAAAAATAGTTAATTATTTTGGTAAAGAAATTAGAGAAATAATGATTAATAGTGATTCAGCCACTAAAATATTATTAGATAAATATGAAATAAAACATTTATCTAAAAAAGCCCCTTTGTATTTACCGGAAGAATTAACTGCTGAAGATAAAGAAAATATTATTAGTAGTTATATAGAATCCCAAAATCCCAACTTGAATTATTTAAGGCTTATCGCTAATATCCAAAGTAATAAAGATCAGATTAAAATTTCTCCTAAGATAATAAAAAAAGCTAAAGTTAAAATTAAAGAACAGGAAGAAAAGTTATTTGATGAGAACTCTGGAATACCAACTGAGATAGTTGTAGCTTTCTCTGAAAATCAAGATGAAGCAGTAGATATAAACTTTGAAAATAATGGAATACATACAGAATATAGTGTCCAATGGATTAAAAATAATTTTGATTATCCTACATTATTAAATAATTTTATCTATTTATTTGAATATGTAGATTTGCAGATGAGATTTACATTGGTTAGTAAATTTAATCAGATGGGGGTTTTTGAAAGATTTGGATTTATATCTTCTAAAAATGCTTATAAAACTGGATTTGTATTTAACCAGAAAGATATATTGTCTTTAATGCAGTTAAGAGGTTATAATAATGAGCTTTTTAGTTTAGGTATTAGATTAGAAGAGATTATCGAATGGTTTTTTGAGGAATATCTGGCCAATGAATTTAATGCTAATAAATTTCAGTTAAATATGCCTTCACTTAGTTCTAATATATCTGAAAAATGTACCACTATTATGCCTGCTATGGAATCAGTTTTAAAGCAGTTTTCTTTATTTGTAGAGGAAGAAGAAATTGATCTAGAATTATTATGGATTCGTTCTGAGCAACTGACATATGAGAATATCCCTTCTTTGGTAAATAAGAAATATGTTTATGGTGTGGGGGATGAATATAATGCTGCTAAAGCTTTTCTATTCTCGGATCAGACTAGTTTAACTTATAGTGAGAAGACAGAAAAGACTTATAGTAATTTTTTTGAATTATTGTGCAATGAAAAAAATAAGTTGAAAGATTATACTGATTATTATATTGAAAAAGTTAATTGGCTGCTGGAGCATGAATATTTAAGAGAAGATAAACATGGAAATATTGTTTTAAATAATAAAAGGCTGGTTATGATTTTAAGGGACCTATATTTTAATGAAGTGATCAGTTATTGGAGATTACCAAAAGTAGAGAGAAAAATTATTGATGAAATGGAGCAAAGAAATATTGTTGCATTTGAAAACACATTATTTTCAAGGCCAGAACAGAATTATATAAATTATTTACTTAATAAATCTCAATTTAATAATGGCTTAGACTTAAGAAATGAATATATACATGGTCAACCTAATCCTAATAATGAAAAAAAGCATAAGCAAAATTATTTAATCTTTTTAAGATTGTTCATTTTAGTTGTAATAAAGATAAATGATGATTTTCAAATAGCAGAAAATATTGAGCAAGTATAGATTGGCTTTCAAATAATTAGAACTGTAATTTAAATATATATTATATGGAAAAACTAAAAAAGGTTATAGCAATTAGATTTAGTTGAGATGGTAATTCTTTGGTGTCTGCATATATGATAATTGATTTAGAAAAAATATCATTTCTAGCAAAAATGGTATTTTTACTTTTTACAATAAGTTCAATAATTATTTTTGTTAATTAAATTAGAGTATATTTGAGAAAAAAATAGATTAATTTTAAATAATTAACTATGGTAGATAACCATTTCTTTTCTGAGGTGGTTATTTTTTTATGTTTAAAAATAAAGGAGTTATTTTATTTATCACTAAATATAAATATAAGGCAAATAATGTATATGTATATTAATTTTACATAATTCGACAAATTAAAGGAGGGTTTATGCGAAAAAAGAATTTAGAAAAAGGAGAAATGGTTGTAAAAAAGGGAATAGTTCTTGTTCCTCCATTATTAGATGGGACTTTATTTTTAACCAATAACAGATTGTATTTTTCACAGAAAATTAAAGGGGAAAGATTAGATATTAATCTTAAAGATGTTTTAAAAATTGAAAAAAATAAGAAATTAATTTTTCCGTCAATCAAATTAACATTATATAATTTTAAAGATATTGAAATGATAACATTTAAAGCAGATCAGTGGATCAATAATATAAAAAAAGAAAAGAGTTTTAAAGAACAAAACCATAAAACTTATTCATTAGAAAACAAAAATGATATTAGAAATTGTGATTTTCCTAAACATTCAGAAAAAATTAGAAATATTTTAAGAGAATATGAGAATCAAAAAAAAGCTCTTTGTTTAGATTGTGGCTATGAAGGCTTGATGGGAGTGGAATATAAAAAAACACCTTGGTATGTTAGTTGGCCAATTCTCATTTTATTCATTCTAACAGGAGTTGGATTTTTCGTTGCTTTTGGTTTAGGATTTCTTAGAAGTAAAAGAATTAAATATTTTTTAAGGTGCCCAAATTGTAATCATGTTATTGGACCAGTAAGATTTTAAATAATATAATATGGGGAGAAATAGATATGAAAAAAATCATTTATATATTAATCTTTATTATTTTGATATCTTTACCAGTTAATGCAAATAATGAAGATGTTCAGTTAAAGCAAGAATTTTTACAGGCTTCAATAAACAATCAAACTCCATTAGTAATTTTAGCATTAGAAGCAGGTGTTGACGTTAATGTTAAAGCTCAAAATGGGTGGACAGCTTTAATGAATGCTGCAGGTAACGGAAATAAAGAATTAGTAAAAATATTAATAGATGCCGGTGCTGATATAAAAATAAAAAGTAATGAAGAAAACACCCGATTAAATGCTTTAATGATATCTGCAATTGAAAACAAATTGAATGTAGCTGAGGTACTTATAAAAAATGGTGCAGATATAAATAGTCAAAATAAGTTGGGACAATCAGCAATATTTTATGCTTCACAAGGTGGTAATTATAGATTTGTAAAGTTTTTAATTAATAATGGTGCCGACATAAACTTAGAAGATAATTCTGGTAGTTTTCCACTTATAAATGCTGTTCGATCAGGGAATAAAGATTTAGTTGAATTGATGTTATCAGAGGGGGCTGACCTAAAAAGCACAAACAACGGGCAAACTGCTTTAATGAACGCAGCTGCATTTGGAGAAGAGGACATCACTAAAATATTAATTTCTGCCGGATCAGAAGTAGAAAAGACAGAGAGACAAGGCATGACTGCTTTAGATTTAGCTAAAAGCCGGAATAATGAAAAAGTTATTAATATTTTAGAAAATGCTGATAAAATTATAAGAAAAGATAAAAAAGAAATTTTACTAAAAGCTTTGGAAAATAATAATCCCAAAAAAGTAGAAACAAGTTTAAATAAAAATATAAATAAAAAGGATGATTTTTTGATAAATTTTTTAATGAGAGCTATTCGATATAATAATTTAGAAATAGTTAAAATTTTAATAAATAAAGGGGTTGATTTGAATGTTACTGATGAAATGGGTACAACTCCTTTAATGGTGGCTACACATTATAAAAGGCAAACAGATATTTTAGAAGAGCTAATAAAAAATGGAGCTAAAGTTAATTTCACGAATAAAAATGGTTCAACTGCTTTATCTAGAGCAATAAGACAAGGGTCACATCCAGATACTTTAAAAATATTAATATCTGCTGGTGCTGATGTGAATATAAAAGATAAAAACGGAGAAACTCTATTAATGTATGCTGCTTCAGATGGTTTTGTTGATTTTATGAAAGTACTTATTAATGCAGGTATTGATATAAATGCAAAAAATAACTTTGGGAGAACGGCTCTGAATAAAGCGGTAGATTATGGTTATACAGACGTAGTAAAAGAATTAATTGAATCTGGTGCAAATATCAATGATACATATGAGTTTATTAATGAAAAAGATTATGTGATATCTGGAAGAAATGCTTTAATAGATGCTGCTAGTAAAGGATATCTAGATATTGTTACACTTTTTATAAAAAATAGCGTCAATATTAATCATAGACAATCTAATGGAGTTAATGCTTTAATGGAAGCTGTTAGTAATGGACATTTGGAAGTATTAAATACTCTAATATCTGCAGGTGCAAATCTTGAATCAGAAAATGATAAACAACAGACGCCCTTAATTTTAGCAATAGAGAACAACCGGCCTAGAATATTAAAAACTTTAATAAACAAAGGTGCTAATCTAAAAGTTATTAATTGGAATGCTAATTCACCATATGAAATGGCGTCTGAATCAGGTTATGAAGAAATAAAACAGGTATTAATTGATGCTGGTGTCAATAGTAATATAGAAGATTTAAATAAAGCTCTAAAAAATAATAATTTAAGTCAGGCAAAAAAGATTTTAAGAGCAAATGATATTTATAACGACAGAGATAAAAACGGGGAAACTCCTATAATAATTGCAGCAGAAAATGGTCATTCCGAAATAGTAAAAATGTTGATTGATATGGGAGTATCATCTTCATCTTTTGATGGTTCTCAGGCGATTAAAGGTGCAGCCAAAAATGGTCATTCAGAAATAGTGAATATATTACTTGATATAGGCGTATCATTATCTTTTAATGGATCTGAGGCAATACTAAGTGCGGCCCAAAATGGTCATTTATCAACAGTACAAATTTTAATAAAAAATAAAGCTGATTTAGAAATTTATGATGACAAAGGAAGAACGGCTTTAATATTAGCCTCTCAAAATGGGTATATTAGTATAGTAAGAGAATTGATAAATGGAGGAGCTGATATTAATAATACTGATTTCAAAAGCAATACAGCTTTGAAGTTTGCAGAAGAAGAAAAAAATACGGAAATAGTAAGATATTTAAAAAACAATGGTGGAATAACTTATTGACAATCAATTATTTAATTTTAAACTTTGTGCCATCCTCTTAACGGGGATGGCTATTTTTTTGCCGTTAGAATTAATTTGAACAGATTACGGTTATATATTATATAGGTGAATCAGAATAACTAAGCCTTTAACATAAGCACTTAGAAAGGGGGAATACAATGTCAGTATCACTAGCAGCATTAGCTGCAGCAGCCATTAAGCTGATCATTTTAGGAGTGGAAGCAAGTAGAGCTGTAGAACAGATATCAAGACAGAATAACACCAGTTTTGATGCGATCTGGAGGGAACTACCGGACATCTTTAAGTAAAATTTAATATCATCTAATGATTATTAGCCTGCCTTAAGTGGCAGGTCTTTTTATTTGTCTAAAAAATTTAAAGGAGAGTGGATAAAATGATTGATGGTAAAGAAATTGCAAAGCTGGTTAGAAAGAGAAATGATGTAATAATTGAAAAGTTTGAGGATGGATCATATAACGTTACTGACACCTATATTATGGTAAAGCTGAATGAGGCTGAATTCGGCAAGTTTTTCGCTAAATTTAACAGCTACAAGTCAACTGCAGATATACCCTTTAACTTTGAGGGAACCATCTCTTCAGCAGGTGGTAATGTTTTTGCAGAAAATAAGCTGAACACTAAAACAGTTACAAGCCAGATTGGTAATGCTAAGTACAAAGCAGTAGTCACTGACTTTTATAAGAAAAATGATTCAGGTGATGAGGTTAGAATTTATAAGGCCGGCAATGATATTGGTATGTTTAACCGGGATTATGATTTTCTACTTGATTATGGGGTGAAATATAAGGCCAAAGACAATAAAAATCCTATTTTCATCTTAAATAATCAGGATCAGGTTAAAGCTGTTATTATGCCGGTGCTAGACAAGGGTGAGAAGCCGATTAAAGAGATGCTCAAGGGTTTGACTAAGGATAACTATCTAAAGACTAAATCAGCTTAGGAGGGTTTAAATAGATGTATGTAAAGGAATGTCCGGAGTGTAAGGGGAAAAGCTACAGTGCCGGCAGAAGCGATTGGATCTGCCCTTACTGTGGTGAAGATTTAAATAATGTTGAGGCAAAACAACCGGAAAATTAAGGAGGCAGTTATGGAAGCCATTAAATTAAAACCAAAGGTGGAAAGCCAGGAAAAAGAAGAAGACTATTTTATAATAGATAATGACCAAAAAGCTAACTGGGCGCTGAGAAAAATCAGACATCTAAAAAAGAAGAAGAATGAAAATGAGGAATTTGCTGAAACAGAGATTGAAGCTATTCAAAAAGAGGTTGATGAAGTGAACAGCTGGCTGGAATCTGAAAACAGCAGCTTAAAAAATGACATTGAGTATTTAGAGATGAAGCTCAAATATTACGCTCTGGATTTAAAGGATGATGATCCGGAACTTAAAACTCATAAACTGCCCTTCGGCCAGCTGCAGTTTAGAAAGCAGAGGGATAAGTGGGAATATGATGACAGCAAGCTGCTGGAGTTTGCAGAGAAGAACTTGAAAGATGCTATAAAGGTTAAAAAGAGAGTTGATAAAAGGAAGCTGAAGCAGAAAATTATAGTAGTAGGTGATAAAGCAGTAGTAGCTGATACCGGTGAGGTTATTGAAGGAATCAAAGTTATAGAACGAGGTGAGAAGTTTAAAGTTAAGACTGATGTTTAAGTTAAATAATTACAAAAGAAATTTAAATAAAAATACTCAAAGCTCAGCCTTAACCGGCTGGGCTTTTTTAGGAGGTAATGAAATGAGTAAAAATAAAACTAAAAAGCTATTAGAGCAGCTGAATAACAGGATTGATTCAGTTAGAGAGTCAGATGAGTTTAAGAAGATGCTCCAGTTTTTAGGTAAGTTTCATAACTACAGCTATCAGAATTCTATTCTAATCCAGATGCAGAAGCCTAAGGCAAGTTATATAGCCGGATACAAGCAGTGGCAGAAGAAATTTAACCGTCATGTCAAAAAAGGTGAAAAAGCTATATCAATTCTAGCTCCCTTCACCTATAAAAAGAAAGTTAAAACAGAGAAAAAAGTTGGTGGAAAGCTGAAAGAAGTAGAAAAAGAAGTTAAGAGAATGTATTTTAGGCCGGTTAATGTCTTTGATGTCAGCCAGACTGAAGGTGACCCACTGCCTAATCTAGATATATCAGTTGCTGATGATTACAGCAGGTTATACAAGCCACTGGCTCAATATACTGAATTAAAGGATATAATCCTGACTCTAAAAATGCTGCCAGAAGCTCTCAAAGGCTATTCCAGAGGAGGAGAAATTGTACTCAATAAAATACTCAATCAGACTGAAAAAGCCGGAGTATTAGTCCATGAATTAGGACATGAACTGCTCCATCAGGATAATGTATCTGAACTGAGTAAAGAGGTTAAAGAAATGGAAGCTGAAGCTGCTGCTTTTGTGGTAATGGATCACTATGGTGTAGATATTAAATCAGATAAGTACTTAGCATTATATAAGGAATCCTATGATTTAAAGCAGAGCTTAAAACGAATAGATAATTTAGCTTCCGAGATTATTAATTACTGTGATGATTATCTAATTAAGAACAAAGAAAACGATAAAAAGCTGAAGGAGGTTATTTAATTGGGTGCTCAAAATAAAGTTGTAGATATTGAAAGCAGGAATAAGGAACTGATCAGCTTTACTAAAAAAGAAGTTGAGACTATAAAAAGAACAGTTGCCAGTGATGCTAATACTGATGAACTAAGAATGTTTCTGCATATTGCCAAAACCTATGGTCTGGATCCATTTAATAAAGAGATATTTTTCTGGAAGATCAAAGGTAAACCAACAATCATGACCTCCAGAGATGGGTATCTAAAAATAGCTGACAGACATGAGGAATACAACGGCCTGGTGTCAGATGTGGTTAGAGAAAATGATAAATTCAGAAGAAAAGCCCAGGGTATAGATCATGAATACGGCACTAATCGTGGAGATATTATTGGAGCTTATGCTTTGGTCTACAGAAAAGATAGAGAATATCCAGTCTATGTCTTTGCTCCTTTTCAGGAATATTTTGCCGGCACCAGGGTCTGGAGTCAATATCCATCAGCTATGATATTGAAGGTAGCTGAATCAATGGCGTTAAAGAGAGCTTTTACTGTTTCCGGACTGGTAACTGCTGAAGAAATGGATGTGCAGCGTTTAAATGAGAAGGATAAAGAAAATCCGAGACGGCCGTATTCCAAGAAAAAGAAGGAATCTCAAGATAATGAAAATGAACCGATAGAAATAGAAGCTGAACTATCTGAGAGAGAAAAAGAGATTAAAAAGATAGTGGGTGACAATAAAGATTTGAGAAAAGACTTATTTACCTACCTGAAAGAAGTAAAAGAAAAAGAAGGTCTAGATAAAGATAAGCACATCTCAATAGATGATTTAAGTGATGGTCAGTTTAAACAGCTTAAAAATATATTGAATACATTTAAAAAGATGGCCTAACAAATAGGGGAAGAGAAAGGATGATGATAGATGCCTAAATACAAAGTTATATGCAGCTGGAGAGAATTTCACAGTGGTGAATTAATAGTTGAAGCAGCAGATGAAGAAGCTGTTGAATTACTGCAAAGAGATCAGAATAGATTATTGGAACTACTGATTGATAAATATGCTAATGAAACTTTTGAGAGCTTAAGTGATATAGAGGTGGTTCCGGGAGCAGTTGATACTGACAGTGAACTGGATTTGGTTATTGATGCTGGAGAAATAGAAGTTTGTTAAAGTGAATGAGGTGATAGAAATGCCAGTTAACGGAGTACCCAGTGATCAATGGAGGGTTGAAAGAGCTTTGGGACCTTATGCAGAGCCGATGGATGAATTGGAATTACTGGAGGAACAAAAATTGATTCGACTAAAAAGATTGAAAACCAAACACAAAGGAGTAGATAATAATGGTCAATATACAGAAGTTTTCACTGAGAGTGGTTAAAGAAAGTGGTGGGCGATATGATATTGACAAGACCATCAATAATCCTATAGCAGCAAGGAACTTATTTATTGAAGTCGCTGAATTAGATAAAAGATCAGAAGAAGTTTTTGTGATGGCGACTATAGATGTGAGAAATAAGGTGACTGGATTATTTGAAGTTTCAACTGGCACCTTAAATTCAAGTCTTGTTACACCCAGAGAAGTATTTAAAAGAGCAATCTTACAAAATGCAGCCGGTATAGTATTAGGCCATAATCATCCGAGTGGAAATATAGACGCGAGCAGTGATGATATTAATATTACTAAGAAGCTGATTAAGTCAGGTAAGATACTGGGGGTCAATGTAGTAGATCATATTATAGTCGGCAATGAGGGTAATTACAGCAGTATGAAGGAAGAAAATCACATATAGAGAGGAGCTGCATAGATGCTAAAAATTGATAGTATTGAATTTGATGATGAAAAGAAGGATAACGACAGATTAAATAATTATATTAGGAAACCGGAAGATGCTGTAGAGATATTTGTTGATGTACTTAAGATGGATTTTCAGGAAGAAGTTGTAGGGATGATTGCTTTAGATAGGGATGACAGATTAATTGGTGTAGTAGAACTAATGAGGGGAGTTGATGCTTTTCAAAAGATTGGTACTGATGATTTATTTTATAAGGCTTTAAGATTAGAGGCTCATTCTATTATATTAGGTTATAATAAAGCTGCTGGATTGAAAGTAAGCAGTGATGATTATGAATTCAATGAATTTCTGGTAGAGGAAGCTAAGAGATTTAGAATTAAAATCAAAGATAATTTGATAATCTCAGGTAGAGATTATATCAGAATTAGATGAGTATTTATTTAAGAGGCTGTCATTAATTTGATAGCTTCTTTTTTTGACTTCACATTACAAATAAATAAAGGAATTACAAAATCTATCCATAATAATATTAATAGAAACTTATTACATTTTTTCTATATAATTCTACATTTTTCGACAAATAATACAATACAGGGAGATGAAAAATAATGAAAAAAATTACTATCTTTATTCTAACAATAATTTTACTTTTATTATTTACTAATGGTGTTGTTTTTGCAAACATTAATATTGAACTAATTGAAGCTTCTAAAGAGGGGCAATTAAGAAAAGCAGAAGCTATGATTAATCAAGGAGCTGATGTGAACTATAAAAATATGGGGATGACTCCATTAATTCATGCTTCTAAAAGTGGTTCTTATGAAATTGCAAAATTATTAATAGAAAATGGTGCAGATGTAAATTCAATTGATGAAGCAGGATATTATTATACTCCGTTAATTCATTCATTAATAAATAATAATCCTGAGATTGCAGAACTATTAATAGATTATGGTGCAGATGTTAATTCATACAATCCTGATAGTTCTAACCCAGAAGAAGGCTTCTATGCTTTGCATTATGCTGTCATCTTTGATTTTCCAAAGGTTGTTAATAGCTTAATAGAAAATGGGGCAAATATTACACAAAAAACAATAGATGGTACCAATAGTTTAATGGAGGCAGCAAAAGAAAATAGTCTAAAATCTGCTAAAGTATTAATTGATACAACCAATATTGATATTAATGCTATTAATGATGAAAATGGTAAAAATGCATTAATCTATGCTTCGGAGATGAATCCTTTTGAAGAAGATAATTATAGAATAGTAAAATTTTTAATAGATTCAGGAGCAAATATCAATTCTGCAGATTTTGATGGTAAAACTGCCTTAATGTATACATCTATATATGCTAATTATGAAACTACTCGTTTATTATTAGAAAATAAAGCGGATATTAATCAACGGGATTATTCAGATAATACTGCTCTAATTTTTTCTGTTAAGGGGCCTATCAAAGAGGGATCAGGTAATACAATGTCTATTTTTGGTGGAAATATAGGAAGAGAAAAAGTAATTCGTACCTTAATTAAAAACGGGGCAGATATTAATGCTGCAAATAGTGATGGTAAAACAATTTTTGATATTAATCTTGATGCAGTAGGAGATCATTATGATAATTTATTGAATATGTTAGGTATACTTCAAAATAAAAGTGAATATCCATTATTATATTCAGTGATAAGAAATGATATGGAAAAAGTTGATGCGCTTATTAGTGAAGGGTATGATGTTAATAATTATTATCCTACCAATAATAGATTTGTGGATGATTGGAATTGGAAACCTTTGGTTTCTGCCGTTTTGGGTAATAACTTGAAAATGGTTGAAAAGTTAATTGCCAATGACGCAAATATTGATGTTGAAATTTATTATGATAATGATGCAGAACCGATTCTTTTTACCTCTTTAAGATATGATTATATAGATATTTCTTTAGCAATGTTAAAGCATTTAGTAAAAAACCCGTTGTCACCTAGTAATGATTATCCATATGAATATCAGAATATATTACTTAAATCTGTTAAATATGACCAGCTTAAAGTTGTTGAATATCTTTTAGATAATGGTGCAGATGTAGATAAAAGTTTTACTTCAAGTGAAGAAAACCTGCTAATGAATGCTCAAAGTTATGAAATGGCTAAATTATTAATAGAAAAGGGTATTAAAATAAATCATCTAGATTCAAGAGGTCTAAATGCTTTATATTATTTTTTATCAGATAATGA
>Ga0209300_1000654_pt1 | contig 16510 bp, 15 predicted proteins | sample Shrwel_input2_RT_FD_187535 | JGI IMG/M metagenome (GOLD analysis project Ga0209300, IMG submission 187535) | Subsurface microbial communities from deep shales in Ohio, USA - Utica-3 well 1 S input2 RT (SPAdes) (version 2) ... | reverse complement strand
TACTAACAGAGATTAATTCTAAGGTGGTTAATTACATATTTTGTACTTTTTGAAAATATATTTTTAATTTTGAAAGGGGCACCAAATGAGTAATTTAAAAAATATTAAGTTTTTTATACTGGATATGGATGGAACAATTTACTTAGAAAAAAATATACTGGAGGGAAGTCTAGATTTTTTAAAAAAACTGGAAACTACAGATAGAGATTACATATTTTTAACCAATAATTCTTCTAAAAATAGAGCCGATTATCAGCAGAAATTAGCTCAAATGCAGATTGAGGTTGCTGCAGAAAAAATAATTAATTCAGGTGAAATAACAGCCTCTTATCTGGCTGAACAGGGAAATAATAAAAGTAAAAGAATTTATCTTTTAGGAACAAAATCTTTAGAAAAAGAAATGAAGCGTTTTGGCCATGTAATTGTTAATCAAGAAGAAAATATTAAAGATAAAGCAGAAAGTGTAGATTATGTTGTTTTAGGATTTGATAAAACTTTAACTTATCAAAAACTTTGGGATGCCCATGAGCTGATACTATCCGGTGTTGACTATGTGGCAACTCATCCGGATCTGGTCTGTCCTTTAAGCGGAGGCAAAACCCAACCTGATGCAGGAGCAGTGATTGAGCTGCTTGCAGCTTCAACCGGTAAAAGACCTTTAATTGTGGGCAAACCCTCCCGCCTTACTGTTGAATATATCTTAAAAAGATTTGATTTAAAAAAATCTGAACTGGCAGTGGTAGGAGATCGCCTCTATACTGATATGCGAATGGCTCATGATGCCGACATCACCGGGATTCTGGTTCTGAGTGGAGAGAGTAAAAAAGAAGATATAAGAAATCTAAGTCGTGAGCAAAAGTATTTTGATTATGTTTTTCAAGATGTAACTGAATTGAAAGCAGAATTATAATTAATAGATCAGTAAAAAGCCATTCATGTTTACAAAAAAATCCCCTTTCTAATGGACAGATTTTTATTATTTAATCTGTCTACTATAAGGGGAGCATCTTATAAAAAGCTGCACTTTCATTATTTATAAGCAATTTTTATTTAATTTTTTATAAACTACTAACTGCTTTTTAATTATTTTAATTTCACTTCAAAACTATTTAAGATCATTTTTAATCTTTAAAGCCGTAGGAGTCACAGCCAGGCCGCCGCGGGATGTTTCTTTAAGACAGGTCGGCATTTGATCTCCAATCTCAGTCATAGCCATAATTACCTCATCTGCAGGAATCACACTTTCAATTCCAGCCAGAGCCATTGTAGAAGCTGTATAAGCATGAGCAGCAGCAAAGGCATTTCGCTTTACACAGGGTACTTCCACCAGTCCGGCCACTGGATCACAAACTAAACCCAGCATATTTTTTAAAGCCATAGCAAAAGCATCAGCAGCCATCCGTGGGCTGCCGCCTCTGAGTTCTACAGCTGCTCCAGCTGCCATGGCTGCTCCAACTCCACATTCAGCCTGACAACCACCAGCTGCCCCAGACAGAGTTGCTTTTTTAGAAACAACACAGCCTAATCCTGCTGCAGTAAACAGGGCTTCTGTCAGCTGCTGATCACTTAAATTATTTTCTTCCCCGATTGCCAGGACTACAGCCGGAACTATTCCGCTAGCACCAGCAGTTGGTCCAGCTACAATCTTACCCATACCTGCATTAACCTCTGCAGTTGCCAGGGCATAAGTAATCATTTTATTATAAATATTGTTCTGTTCAACCTGCACTGCAGAAGCCAGAAATTTCTCCAGATTGAGGGCTTCATCTCCAACCAGGCCCCCACCAGTCTGAATGCTATTTTGGCGGCCATACTCAGCTGCCTCCTTCATCACTTCTAAATTTGCCAGCATTGATTTTTTTACCTCTGCTTCAGTGGTTTCTTCCTCTTCAACTTCAACCTGGAGTACTATCTTCCAGATAGAAGTTTCAGCAGCTTCAGCCAGTGAGACAAGTTCTTTTATTGTAGCATATTCCATTTATTCCACCTCATATCCTCGGCAAATATCGAACCTGAAGAATATCTTCAGAATTCTCTAATTTAGTGATTACATCCTGGTTAGGCTTATGATCCATTTCTATAATACAGGATCCGATATCACCTTTTCTATTTCTATAAACCTGCATAAAAGCAATATTAATCTTATAACTGCCCAGAATGGAAGTTATAATTCCTACCTCTCCCGGACGATCATGGTGCAGAATCCAGAGAGTAGGCATCCGACCTGTTAGTTCCACAGGGCTGCCGTTAATTTCTGTTACTTTTATTCTGCCGCCACCAATTGAAGAGCCCACAATTTTTAAGCTCTTATCTTTTTCCTTATTATAAAGTTCAATCTGAGCAGTATTAGGATGAACATCTCTTAATTTAACCTCTTCTAAAGAAAATTCCATTGCTTCAGCTGCTGCCAGCTCAAAAGAATTACGAAGCCGCTGATCATCAGGTAAAAATCCCAGTAAGCCCCCAATAATTGCTTTATCAGTTCCGTGGCCGACTGCAGTGTCGGCAAAAGAGCCGTGCAGTTTAACAACTGCTCGATCAATTTTATCTGCAAATAAGAGTCTGGCCATCATACCTATTCTGGCAGCACCAGCAGTATGAGAACTGGAGGGACCAATCATCGCCGGCCCCATTATCTCAAAAATACTCATTTTATTCAGCTCCTAAATATTAATGATTTTCCCAGATTATTTACTCGCCTGAAGCCTTTTTATCCTGAAATTCACGCACAAAAATCATATTTTCCATTTCGGCTATTGCCTTTTGAAGCTGATTATCACTGCCATCTTCCTGAGCCGCCTTCATATCTAATTCCACTTTTATATCGGGCACAATTCCCTTTCCGTGAATATAATTTCCATCAGGAGTATAATAACGGGCAGTGGTTAAACTAACTGCAGAACCATTCTTAAGTGGAATTACAGACTGTACAACTCCTTTACCAAAAGTAGTTGTCCCTATTAACTCACCACGATCATAATCTTTTACAGCTCCAGCAACAATTTCAGAAGCGCTGGCTGAACCCTTATTAGTTAAAATAATTAACGGAATATCTGGATGAGACTTAATATCCTGATTAACTTTTAAAATTCTTTCAGTCTTATCTTTTTGTCTGACTGAAACTACTACACCTTCATCTAAAAATACTGAAGCTACATTAACTGCCTCATCCAGCAGACCACCAGGATTATTTCTTAAATCAAGAATTATACCCTTAGCTCCCTGCTCTTTTAAGTCAGCAGCGGCAGTTTCAACCTTTGTTCCTACATTTTCAATAAACTGGGCCAGGCTAATATAACCAATTTTTTCAGTTTTCATTTCTTTTTCTACATAAGGAACCTCTATATCTTCTCGAGTAATTTTAACATCAAATGATTCTTCATCTCCACGCCCAATGGTCAGTGTAACATCTGTACCTGCTTTCCCACGCATCATATCTACAGCTTTCATCTGTGACATTTCAGCTGTTTCTTTGCCATCAATTGCAGTAATTATATCTCCTGCTCTCAAACCGGCTCTCTCCCCCGGAGTCTTTTTAATTGGAGATACAATTGTCAGCTTATTATCTCTCATAGTAATTACAATTCCAATTCCACCATAATGTCCCTCATATTCTTTCTGCATTTCCTTATATTCAGAAGCAGACATAAAATAGGAATAACGGTCCACTTTATTTAACATTCCATCTATTGCACCTTCAATCAAGGTTTCAAACTTAATATCTTCAACATAATAATTCTGCAGTAAAAACATTACATCCTGAAATGCATCTGCTTTAGTATAATTTTCCTGCTGCTGTTGTTTCTGCGGGATATTACCTTCTATGCCGCTGTCCTGGGCAGAAACTGCAAATGTAAGTACAAGTAAAAATGCCAGAGTTATAAATAGAACTTTATTTCTTAATTTTTTTCTAATAAATTTCATTAATTGCGCACCTGCTTTCTTAATTTGTTAAAACTAAAAATTATAAATACTTAACATTAAAATTCATTTAACTAGCTGCCTTTCTAAATTAAATTAATGTGCTATTTCTGTAAAACCTTCACCAAGCACTTCATGAACATTACTAATAATTACAAATGCTTCTTTATCAATTTTCGCAACTTCAGTTTTTAACTCTGAAACTTCTGAACGCGATATAATACAGAGCAGCACCTGCTTTCTATCACCTGTGTAACCACCTTTTGCATCAAATTCAGTAATACCTCGGTTTAAATCATTAACTACCATCTGTTTAATCTGCTCCGTTTTATCAGAGATAATCAGCACACCCTTTTTGAAATTTAAACCTTCCTGCACAACATCAATAGTCTGAGAGGTTATAAAAATTGTAACCGCCGCATAAAGTGCAACCTCTAAATTGAAAAATATTCCGGCTAGAGCCACTACAACTCCATCAGCAATTAAGAGCCCCTCGCCAACAGTAATTCCAGTATAATAATTGATCAGCGAAGCTATCATATCTGTACCACCGGTAGTTCCGCGGGAACGAAAAACTATTCCCAACCCAATTCCACTGACCACTCCTCCGTAAATTGAAGCAAGCAGCAGATCATCTGTCAGGGCTGTTACATAAGGCTGCATCAGATCAGTAAAAACAGAAAGAGAAATAATACCGTAAATTGTCCGCAGACCAAAACTCGTTCCCATAATCTTAAGGCCGGCCAAAAAAAGCGGTATATTAATGATTAACATTGTTATACCAATTGGAAAAGATGTTATGTAATAGATAACTGTAGCCAGACCGCTTACACCACCGGCTGCAATTCTATTTGGAACCAGGAATACAGTTAAAGCCAGAGCAATCAAAAAAGACCCGACTGTAATTCCTAAATAATCAATAAAAATTCTTTTTTTCAAATCACCGCCCCCTTATAAACTTATCCCTTTGTTGAAAGTTTAATTTGTCTAATAATTATAAATCTAAAAAGAACTACTTTAACTTTTTACTTGCCGAATTCAAGTTAAATTAAACTATAGAAAAATCAAAGCTGCAGTTAAAAAATTAATCTCTCTGAAAATATTTAGATTTAATAACTAAAAAAATAAATTTAGGCAGAGACAGCATCCTACCAAATCGAGATGGCTCCTGCAGCAGTCTGTAAAACCACTCTAAAGCAGCTTTCTGCATCCAGAGCGGAGCTCTATTTACTTCTCCTGCCAGCACATCAAAGCTGCCGCCAACAGTTACTGCAGCACCAACCTTTAATTTTTTCAAATTATTATCTAAAAATTTCTCCTGCAGTGGAACTCCCATTCCCACCAGCAGTAGATCAATATTTTTAGAGTTAATCTCTTCAATAATTTGCTGCTGATCATCACGATCTAAATAACCATGATGAAAACCGGAGATATTTAAAGTTGGATACTTCTTTTTTAAATTTACTGCAGCCCGATCAACAATTCCAGGTTTACCTCCCAGAAAATAAAAATTAAAATCTTCATCAGCAAACTCCTTAAATAAACGGCTAATTAGATCAAAGCCAGCAACTCTTTCTTCCAGCGGCTCTTCCAAAATTTTAGAAGCAATCACAACTCCAATTCCATCGGCAGCTGCCAGATCAGCTGAATTTAAAATTCTGGCTAGTTCTCGATCTTCAGCTGCCAGAGCGATCATTTCCGAATTTGGAGTAACAATTAAAGAAGATTGAGCTTGAGCAATCAATTCTCTAATCCGCTCTACTGCCTGCTTTTGATTGACTCGATCAATATTTACACCCAGTATTTTTATCAGCTTTCTCAAGAGTCAACCTCCTCTAAAACCAGCTCGGAAAATTTATCAGCTTCATCCTTTTTTTTCTTTAAAAATTCTTTTATTTTTTTGCGCAGACTGTAGCGTTCGGCAAAAATAGCTTCCAGCTTCTCTACTGCCTCATCTGCCTCTAACTCTTCCAATTTAATCAGCGGCAGATAATCTAGATCTGCCATCAAACCCTCAATTTTCGGATCATAACTTAATGCCAACAGCGGAATTTTGTTTAAAAGAGCAAAAATTAGACTGTGCAGACGAACTCCAACAAATAAATCAAGCTGAGAAAAAACCTTTAAAGCTTCGTCTGGCACTGCAGGCAGCTCACAGATTTCCGCCTCAGCCTCTAATTTTTCTTTTAATCTACTTGAAATTTCATTATCTGAACCCTGATGCATCGGAAACAAAATAAATTTAATATTTTTTCCCAGAGCAAATTGGTTTAAGGCAGCAGCAAGTTCCTCTAGATAATCAACTGACCAGGGCCTGACTGAAATTCCAACTTCTACTTTGCCTTTAATCCGCTGCCTGTTATTATTTAAAGGATCATAGAGTGCAAATACAGGATCAACTGTCAGTTCAATTTCTTTTCTGACTCCGATAGTTTTTAAAAAGTCTTTGGAGCCCTGATCTCTTACACCCAGGAGCTCGAATCTATTTAATGTCAGTGCAGTTAACTTCTGGCTCCATTTTTTATTTAAGGGACCGACACCCTGAGCATAATAAACTATTTTTGTACCCTGCATTTTTGCCAGCCAGGAAAGCCCCAGATAATAGGGAACAGAAAAGCTGCCGGTAACATCCTGCAGCAGGCTGCCGCCGCCACTAATAAAAAGATCTGCTTCAGCCAGTACAGCCAGAATCTGAATTAAAGAAGTTCGGCTGACTGCATTGACGTTATAAAGCTCAGCTGTTTTTTCAGGATTAGCCGAAAGAATAGTTATTTTAAGTTCTTTATTCTTGTTTTTATTTTTATTTTTTAAAAGCGAAGTTATACCGGCCAGAACCGCCTCATCTCCGAGGTTGTCAAAACCATAATAACCTGAAATTACAATTTTTTTCATTATTTAACCCCAGCAAGATAATATTTTTGATGGAAATAATTGAATAAGTTATAAAGTGAAATTAGAACTAAAGCCACTCCAAAGCTCAACCAGTAAGAATGAAAAGTTCTGAGCAGAGAAATCATTATCGGTGTATGAAGATGAGAAAAAGTATTAACTATTGTTATCATTCCCACTGAAGCCAGCATTAAAAGTGGATAAAAATATAACTGCTTTCGTTTTTTTGCACCTAGGTAAAGGGCAAAAATGAAAAGTGGGTGACCAATTAAAAATTCTTTAAACCGCGGCCTAACATAGAGTATCTTTTCCAGCAGACTGCGAACAGTTAATTCCCAGGCCGGTACCGGCAGCAGTGGAAAATTACCGGTTCTTCCAATATAAACAACTGCAATCAGTGCCAGCCCAGCAGCCAGAATAATGTGTTTAACCTTAATTACACTTTCCAGCAATCGAGGAATTTCCTGACGCAGATCTTTACTCCCGGGCTGGAATAAATAATACAGAGATATTATAATTAAAGGCATTAAAAAGGCAATTTTAACTCCTCTAAAATCATTAATTTTAAAGATGAATTCACTGCTGTTTAAAGCAGCACTTACCATAACTCCACCAACTAAAGCAGTCATAACGGCAGCAGTAAAGTTAAAGAAAATAAAGGATAGGCTGAAGCCTCCCTCAAGATTTTCTCCCCCCTTATCTTTTGTAAGCAGAAAAATAATTACTGCCAGGGAAGGGAAAATAACCGCTGAACCTAGTGCTGTTATCTGCCTTAATAAAATTTCTCTGCCTGACTGCAGCAGAAAAAGTCCGGCTGCAGCTGCAGCTAAAAAGAAAATATTCATTACTTTAGAATATTTAAAAGCAGTAAAATAGTTTAGAAGCAAAATACCGGCAGCTGTTACTCCCAACAGGATCGCTAGAAGATCCCAGATTGAGTTACTAAAATAGGGTGCCGGCTCTGCACTCCCAGGCTGATAGCCTTCAGCTTCCAATCTAGAAGTTAAAGCAGAAAGCAAATCCAGGTTCCTCTCTACCAGCTGATTACCCTCAAGATAGGGTTTGTGATAAAGAATCTTAACACTTCTTTCCCTAACTGAAAGTAAATAACGGTTAATAATTTCTTGATTATCGGCCTGGGCCACTTCTTCCTGCTGCATACTGTGAGTTCGCAGCAGCTGATAATCGTTCAATTTGGCCAGCTTCTCTGCTCCGTCCTGGGCAGCAATAAAAGCTTCTACATTTCCAAAAACCAGATTGTGCTCCTGCATCAAAGCAGCAGTTTCTTCAATTTTATCTGGATAACCTGTTATTTCGTCACCATCAAAAATTAAAATCTCTGGCTTTAATAATTCCAGATTGTTTTTTAGAGCAGAAAAGGAATTTAACTTATTATTGCTGCGATAAGCAATTTTTAACCCAAGGTTACGCGCTTCCTGAGCCTGATTAGCATTATAGCCTAAACTTAAATCTTCAAGTTTTTGATGCCAGTTAGGAAAGTAGAGAAAATCATAATCAGCTGTATTAATAACTTCTGCTGAGTATTCTGCAGCCAGTTCTGGAGCTAATTTATTGAGCTGTTCACTCAAAGAATCACTGAAAACTGCAAATAATGCTGAGTTTCCTGGCTCCCCGATACTTATTTCATTATTTTCAAGCTCATTTTTTAGTTTTTCTTCTGCCAGAACAATATCCAGAGCTTTTACCCTCTTTAGACTACCTTTATCCAAAAAATCTTTTAAACTCTGCTGATAAACAGCCAGAGCAGTAATTCCATTTTCTTTTAATTGCTTTAGACTTATCTCTGGAGCAATAGATTTCAGCTCTGAATAGGATTCACCATCCATTACTATTTCTACACCTGATCTATGATCAACCCGCTCTATTCTTGCAGTCAGAGTCCAGGCCGCTATAATAAAAGTTGTTAGTATAATTCCAATCAGTATTTTCTTCAAAAAATTCACCTTTTCCTCTAAAATAATTATTACTGAGCACTTTTATATTTTAAATATGCTTCTATAAATTCATCTAAATAACCATCCATCACCTTATCGACATTACCCTCTTCAAAATCAGTGCGGTGATCTTTGATCATATTATAGGGATGGAAAACATAAGATCTAATCTGGCTGCCCCAGGCAATTTCCTTATGTTCTCCGCCCAGTTCGTCAATTTTTTCTGCCTGTGCTTCTTCTTTTAACTCCAGCAGTTTAGCAGTTAAAATTTTCATTGCTGTTTCTTTATTTTTATGCTGTGATCGCTGATTTTGACACTGTACCACAACTCCGGTCGGCTGATGGGTAATTCTAACGGCTGAATCAGTCTTATTAACATGCTGTCCTCCAGCTCCACTGGCCCGATAGGTGTCTATTTTTAAATCATTTTCATCTATATCAACTTCTAGATCATCATCAATCTCCGGCATTACATCAACCGAAGCAAAAGAAGTATGTCTGCGGCCTGAAGAATCAAAAGGAGAAATTCTTACCAGGCGGTGAACTCCTTTTTCTCCTTTTAAATAACCATAAGCATAATCACCGCTAACCATCATGGTTACACTTTTAATTCCAGCTTCTTCACCCGGATTAAAGTCTAGGGTCTGCAGCCCATAATCATTTGCCTCCGCCCAGCGGCTGTACATCCGAAGCAGCATCTGAGCCCAATCCTGAGATTCAGTTCCACCGGCACCGGGATGAATAGAAATAATTGCATTATGATCATCATAAAGTTCATTTAAACGCAGTTTTAACTCCAGTTTTTCCAGTTCTTTCTCCAGGCCTGTTATAGTCTCTTTAAGTTCAGCTTCTAAACTTTCATCTTCTTCTGCTGCCAGCTCAAAATAGACTTCAGCTTCCTCAAATTTTTCCTCCAGCTGATTAATAACCTTCATCCTCTTTTTTATCCGATCCAGCTTCTGCGATTTCTGGCGGGCATTTTCCTTATCATCCCAGAAAGATCCGGCTGACATTTCTGCTTCTATATCCTTTTTTTCCTGCAGCAGTTTTTCCCGGTCAAAGTAAATCACTCAAATCCTGAAATCTATCTTTTAACTCTAAAAATTTATCTTTAAGATTATTACTCACTACACTCATCTCCCACAACATTTTTTATATTTTTTACCACTACCACAGGGGCAGGGATCATTTCGTCCTGGTTCTTCTTCCTTAACTACAGTTGCCTGACCAACACTACCATCACCAGCACTGCTCTTATCATTACCTTTTGACTGACCTTCTAAAGCAGTCTGAGGTGATGAATAATTCAGCTGATGCTGGTTAATCTGCTGTTTTGGCATATTTTCTCTTTCCTCAACTTCAACTTTAAAGGCAGTTTTTACAATATCTTCTCTGATGGAAGAAGTCAGTTCATTAAACATGTCAAAAGACTCGAATTTATATTCTGTCAGCGGATCTTTTTGACCGACAGCTCTCAATCCTATACCCTGTCTTAGTTCATCCATATTATCAAGGTGAGTCATCCACTTGCGGTCTATAACCCTTAGAGACAGGAATTTAATTATTTTATTGAAGCGCTCAGAATCAATTTTTTCCCGTTTGTTCTGATAAGAGCCAAGTGAACTTAAAGTTATTTTTTCTTTGATCTCAGTCCGTTCTTTAGCTTCTAAATCAGAAACTTCGATATCTTTAGCCAGACCAATACCATGCAAATATTCAAGCATTCCCTCTAAATCCCACTCATCAGGATGAAGATCATCTGACATAAACATTTCTAAAACATCATCCAGGAGCTGCTCCAGCATTCCAGCAATTTTTTCCTCAAGCTCATCTGTAGTTAGTAAGGTTTTACGCTGCTCATAAATTACTTCACGCTGTTTATTTAAAACATCATCATATTCTAAAATTGCCTTTCTAATATCAAAGTTACGGCTTTCGACCTTCTGCTGAGCCCGCTCAATAGAATTAGAAATCATCTTGTGTTCTACCGGCTGATCCTCATCTACACCCAGTTTATCGAGGATTCCATTAATTTTATCAGAACCAAAGAGTCTTAAAAGATCATCTTCTAAAGATACATAAAACTGTGAAGATCCGGGATCTCCCTGACGTCCAGCACGACCACGCAGCTGATTGTCAATTCGACGACTTTCGTGACGCTCTGTACCTAAAACATGTAAACCATCAAGTTCAACAACTCCATCACCTAAAACAATGTCTGTACCACGGCCGGCCATGTTAGTAGCAATGGTCACACTTTTTTTCTGACCTGCATCTTTAATAATCTCAGCTTCTCGTTCATGATTTTTAGCATTTAAAACTTGATGTGGTACATTTTCTCTTTTCAGTTTCTGACTCAGCATTTCGGAATTTTCTATATCAGCTGTACCAACCAGTACCGGCTGACCTTTTTTATATAACCTTTTAATTTCAGCGATAACATTCTTATATTTAGCCTCTGTATTGGTAAATACCAAATCAGACATATTATCTCTAATCATCGGCTCATTTGTCGGAACAACCACAACCGGCATATCATAAATTTTAATAAATTCTTCTTCTTCAGTCTCAGCTGTACCTGTCATTCCGGCAAGTTTATCGTACATCCTAAAGAAGTTCTGCAGAGTAATTTTAGCAAAGGTCTGACTGCCTTTCTGTACTTCTACACCTTCTTTAGCCTCTATAGCCTGGTGTAAACCCTCACTGTAGCGGCGGCCTTCCATTACCCGACCGGTAAATTCATCAACTATTTTTACGGCCCCATCTTTAACTATATAATCACGATCCTTTTTCATTAAAGTGTGGGCTTTTAAGGCCTGATTTAACTGATGGTTGAGCTTAAAGTTTTCTTCTGAATACAGATTATCTACATTTAATTTCTTCTCAGCCTTATCAACTCCGGTTTCAGTCAGAGTCACCAGCTTATTTTTCTCATCAATCTCATAATCCTCTTCTCTTTTTAAAGCAGGAATTACCCGATTGAATTTGCGATAATCTGAACTTTTTTCCTGAACCGGACCGGAAATAATCAGCGGTGTCCGGGCTTCATCAATTAAAATACTGTCGACCTCATCTAAAATTGCATAGTGATGTTCTCGCTGTACTAGATCTTCTTTCTTATTGGCCATATTATCACGCAGATAATCAAAGCCAAATTCATTATTGGTACCATAAGTAATATCACAATTATAGGCTTCTCTTCTTTCTTTTGGTGACATACCGCTCAAAATCACACCAACTGACATTCCTAAAAAACGATAAATCTGGCCCATCCATTCACTATCTCTTTCGGCCAGATAGTCATTAACAGTAACTACATGGACACCTTTACCTGTCAGGGCATTTAAATAGACAGGCAGAGTCGCAGCCAGAGTTTTACCCTCACCAGTTTTCATCTCTGCAATTTTGCCCTGATGGAGAACAACACCTCCAAGCAGCTGAACATCATAGTGCCGAAATCCAGCCTCAGTTGCTCTCTGAGAAGCCTCACGCACGACAGCAAAAGCTTCCACTAAGAGATCATCCAGGCTTTCCCCATTTTGATGTCTACTTTTAAATTCTTCTGTTTTTGCTTTCAATTCCTGATCATTTAAAGCCTGCATTTCCGACTCTAAAGCATTAATTTCTTCTACAATTGGTTCTAATTTTTCCAGTTCTTTTTCATTTTGATCTTTAAATAAGTTCTTGAGGAACTCAAACATTTATCTTCCTCCCTAAGGTTAACGATTAAATAGTTTCTAATCGTTTTTTTAATGATATAATTTTTATTTTTATCATTTAATTCATTTTCACTGTCTTAATCAAAATAATTATATCATCTTAAACCCTAAAACTCAATTAAAGACAGATTAGATTATTTGTTGGTACCAGGTACAAAACGGCCGTTTTGTACCTGGTTATAGTGAATAATTTCTCATAATAAAGGCAAATAAGAGGGACACCCGGCGGGGCATCCCTCTAAATTCAAGTTTATTCAATTAAATATTTCTATAAAAATTAGGACTAAAATTAATCTTTATTATCTTTAATTAAGCAAATGTTGGTTCAATCAAGCCGTAGTTTCCATCTTTACGCTTGTAAACCACATTGGTTTCTTCTGTATCAGGGTTGTGAAAAACAAAGAAATCATGATCGAGAAGATCCATCTGCATACAGGCCTCTTCTACATTCATCGGCTTCATCGGGAAACGTTTGGTTCTGACTACCTGGGGCTCAAATACCTCTGTATCCACAATTTCTTCCTTATTATCAAGTTCATGATTCAAAACCTGTTCTTTGCGCTTTTCTTTGTACTCCTCTTTATATTCCTGTTTTTTCTCAATGTATCTATCGTGAATCCTGGTTTTATATTTTCTAATCTGGCGCTCAATTTTATCCATTACACCATCGATAGAAGCATACATATCTCCCGAAGCTTTTTCTCCCCTAAGGATTAAACCCTTAACAAATGCTGTAACTTCAACAATATGTCTTTCTTTTTCAACTTCCATGGAGATCTGAACTTCTATCGGTTCTCCATTGAAATACTTCTCCAGCTTCTGTACCTTCTCCTCTGCGTGCTTCTTTAGAGCCGGGGTAACATCAATGTTTTTACCATAGGTCATAATTTTCATGAAGCTCACTCCTTTCTTGCAACTATTATTATATTTTTCTTCTGTATATTATATTATTCAACAAAGTAGAAATAAGTCCTGCTTTAAAAAACTAATTATTTGAAATCTTAATTTAATTTTAATCTATCTCAGCAGGTTTTTATACTTAACTCACATACTACAGTTAAAAATCACTAATCTATTTTAACTGGGACTGAAGCAGTAGTCAGTATATATACATTAGCAGCCCCCATATCTTTTAAAACAAAATGAGAAATTTCCGAAGAAGTTGTACCAGTTGTAATTATATCATCAATGATTAAAATATTTTTATCCTCAAAAATTGAGGGATTTATCTTTTCTTTTAACTCGAAAGCTCCTTCCAGCTCAAGTTTTCTGGCTTTTTTAGTTAAAGTATAGAGCGGCAGAGAATTTTTAACCCGCAGAAGCACATCCTTATATTCTATTCTTATTTTTTTAGAAAGTGCTTTGGCAAGCCTTGCTGCCTGATTATAGCCGCGGTAAGTTTTGCGGTCACCATGCATTGGTACTGGAATTAAATAATCAATATCCTGCCCCTTAAAATATTCATCATAATAAAGAAATAACATCTGCGAAAATGGCTCAGCCAAATCTGGCCGGTGACCATATTTATATTCTAAGAGAACCTCTCTTGCATACCCGGAATAGGTAAAGACACTGCGGCCAAAATTATAGGGAGGCCTTTCCGCCTTACATTCCGGACAGGGCTGTCCTTCGATCAATGCGGCCGGGATTACTTCGCGCCCACAAATAGGACAGGCATCTGTAACAAAGGAAAAACGGGCCAGACAGCGGTCACAGATTCCTTCAATTTCGGAATGGTCATATCTCCTACCACAGGCCAAACAGACGGGCTTTTCGGGATAAACTAAATCTTTTAAAACATCCAGTACTTTCAACTTTAATTAACAACTCCTTTGAGATTGTAATGCTCTTTAAGCTCATCAATCTTCTTTCTTGCCCGCTGCAGAGCATTATCAACAGTTTTAACATTAATCTCAAGTTCATCAGAGATTTCCTGATAGGACTTACTATCCAGATAGAGCATAAATACATTCCACTCAAGATCTGTTAATTCTTCTGAAAGTTCGTCAATAATAGTAGTTAATGTCTCCTGACAAATAAATTTTTTCTCCAGGTTTTCTGCCTCATCAGGTAAAATTTCATTAAAAGTTCTTCCCGTTTCATTACCATAATCAAGGTTTTTATCAAGAGAGGCAGAAGTATTTAAAGGCATATGTTTCTGTCTATTAGCTTTTTTTATCGCCGATACAAGCTGTCTGTGTACACAAAGCTGTGAAAACCCCCTAAACGAGGCTCCTTTCCCTTCTTTAAAATCACGTATAGCCTTATATAAACCAACTCTTCCCTCCTGAATCACATCATCCCGGTCCAGACCTTTGATAAAAAAGAATCTGGACTTAGCATATACTATATCCATATTTTGATCTATTAAATATTCTATTGCAAAATCATTTCCAGCCTGGGCCATCTCTATAATTTTTTCTTCTTCCTTCTCTTTAAACAAGAATATCCCCCCATCCTGGTCTAAGTTTTCCCTCAAAAACTCATCAAATCCTGAAATGAAATTCCCAATTCCAGCATTGTCACTCCTAAAAGTAATAGGGTCAGCAGAATCAGAATTTGCAGCTGACTATTTTTCATCTTTACTCTGCCTAATCTTTTTGATTATATTTGTTGTTGATTTTCCTTTAATCTCAGTAATCAAAACAATCTTTCCACCATAATTGTAGACTGTCTCTGCTTCAGGCAGATCTTCAATCCTGTAATCTCCACCCTTAACGTAAATCTGTGGTTTAATTTTTTCCAGCAGATCTTTAGCATCAATTTCTGAGAAAAGAATTAAATAATCAATCATCTCTAAAGCAGCAAGCAGCTCCAGCCGTTCAGCTTCCGGAACAAAAGGGCGTCCTTTCCCCTTTAGTTCTTTAACTGATCTATCACTATTTACAGCCAGCACCAGCTTATCACCCAAAGAAGCAGCTTTTTTTAGATAACGAATATGGCCAACATGCAAAATATCAAAACAACCATTACTAAAAACTATTAATTCTCCTGCCTCTTTTTTGGCTTCAATTTCTTTTTTTAAGGCACTTAATTCCATAATCTTAGCGGTCATTTTTATTCACTTCCCTAATTAATTCTGCAGCAGTAACTGAAGCAACTCCACTTTTGCGGACAACAATCCCAGCTGCATAATTGGCAATTCTAATTGCAATTTCTACTGGTGCACCTGCTGCCAGAGCTAAAATTAAGGTACCAACAACTGTGTCTCCAGCACCTGTCACATCAAAAACTTCCGAGAAATTAGCTGCTGCAATATGCTCTATTTTATCTCCTGGTGCAAAGAGGGTCATCCCATCTCCACCCTGAGTTATCAGTAAATATTTTAATCCCAGGCTTTTTCTCATCTCAAGCCCGGCTTTTTCTACCTCAGTCTGACTTCGTAATTCCTCGCCATAAATAGCAGAGGCCTCTTCTAAATTGGGTGTTGCAATTACAGATCCCTTAAATTGATCCAGCTGATAGCGGCTGTCCACAGCCGAATTTTTACCGGCTGCTGCAGCTGTATTAACAAAATCAGCAGTGCTCTTTTGATTAAAAATCCCGTTACCATAATCGGAAAAAAGAACAGCATCACTTTGAGTAATATTTTCCTTTAGATAGGAAAGTAATTTTTCTCTCAAACTGCTGCTGATATCAAAACTTTTAACCTTATCTACCCTGACTACCTGCTGACGAACTATCTGATCTCCGCCGGCCAGAATTCTAGTTTTTTCGGCGGTAGGTCGGCTGGCATCTTTAAAAACTCCGGCAGTTATAATCTGACGCTGATTGAGCTCCTCTTTTAAAGCCTCAGCAGCCCGGTCATCACCAACAACTCCCAGCAGATCAACCTCAGCTCCCAGACTGGCAATATTCGATGCTGCATTGGCACCACCACCAGGAAGAGTTTTTTCCTGCTGATGTTTTAAAATTAAAACTGGCGCTTCCCGGGACAGCCTTTCTGGATCAGCAATAATAAATTTATCAGCTATTAAATCTCCTAAAACCATTATTCGCTTTTCTGTAAATTTTTCAATATATTTT
>Ga0209300_1000653_pt1 | contig 16533 bp, 14 predicted proteins | sample Shrwel_input2_RT_FD_187535 | JGI IMG/M metagenome (GOLD analysis project Ga0209300, IMG submission 187535) | Subsurface microbial communities from deep shales in Ohio, USA - Utica-3 well 1 S input2 RT (SPAdes) (version 2) ... | reverse complement strand
AGGGCGGATATCGACGGCATCATGCGCCCCGTAGCCCGGCTGGGGCAGAAAGTCAGTAAAGGTCAGCGCCTGGCCATGGTGGCCGATCCCTTCGGTGAAACCGAAGTGTCAGTGACTTCACCCTGGGCCGGCATTGTCATTTGCGTGAATAACCTGCCGCTGGTGAACGAGGGCGAGGCCATCTACCACATTGCCCGCTTCGATGAGCTTTCCGAAGCGGAAAAAGCCATGGACTACTTCCGCAGCTCTTATGAAAACCAGCTGGATGAAGACACGGTCGTACCGGCCCATCCGTGGGATGAAGGTTAGAATTGAGGAGATGCCATGATCTGGCACCAGAACACCATTGAACTGGCCCCGCGTTCCCGGGGCTTCCACCTGATTACCCGGGATATCCTGAACCAGGTGGACATCGCCAACTGCGAGGTGGGCGTGCTGCACCTGTTTATCCAGCACACCTCTGCCTCCCTGGCAATCAACGAAAATGCCGACCCGGACGTTCGCGGCGACCTGGAGCGCCATTTCAACGTGATGGTGCCCGAAGACGCCGACTACTACGAACACACCCTCGAAGGCCCGGACGACACCACCTCCCACATCAAGAACGTGATCATCGGCCCGTCCCTGACCATCCCCGTGACTCACGGCGAGCTGGCGCTGGGTACCTGGCAGGGCATTTACCTGTGCGAACACCGGAACAGCTCGGGCAGCCGGCGGGTGGTGGCGACGTTGCAGGGAAGGTGGTGAGACTTGATCTGAATGCTGGTAACAGCCGTGATGTGTAGTTAGTCTGTACCTATCAGATTTCGCCCGGGAAGGTCGTGCTGGTGTTTGGCGGTACCGACATTCACGTCCATCGCGAACAGCCCGGAAAGGTCTTTAATGCCTAATACAATCACCACTTCAGGGTTAAATCATGGGGGCAGGTTTCGGAGCTGGAACCGTATTCAACGCCGATCTGTTAGCAGTGGCGGTTGACGGCATTATCATTACTGACAGGCGCGGCATTATCTTGCAGGCCAATCAGGCAGCGGAAGCGATGTTTCGCTACGCGCCCGGATCACTGGTGGGTTCTCCCATCACCGTTTTAATGCCTGACCCCGAATGCTATCGCCATCCAGACCATGTGGCGGAATATTTTGAGCATGGCCCGCGTTACATGGTCGGTGCTACCCGTGAAGTAGAAGGCCTCGACCGCGCGGGCAACAAGATACCCCTGTTGATATCGGTGAGCAGCTTCGAGGAAAACAATGAGCCACGTTTGGCTGCCTTCCTGCATGATTTCAGCGAACGCAAACGCGTCGAGCGAGTCCTCAAAGACGTTAACTCGGAACTTGAAAGACGAGTACACGAACGTACAGCCCAACTGGAAAAGGAAGTCGAGCGCCATCGGCAGACAATTAACCGCCTTGATCTCGTCAATAGGGTTGTTGAACGCGCTTCGCATGCCGTTGTTATCACCGATGCAGACAACCGAATCCTCTATGTGAATCCTGCCTACGAGCAAATGACGGGCTTCAAAAGAAAGAACGTCATTGGCAGAAAGCCCTCGCTTTCCAAGTCAGGCCGGCATGACTCCGAGTTCTATCGAAGAATGTGGGCGGCTTTGGACAAAGACCTGCACTGGGAGGGTGAAATCTGGGACCGTAGTGAAGATGGTGCCGTGTTCCCGAAATTTCTGAGTATCGACCGGCTGGCGGATGAACATGGCAACACAAAGAACTTCATTGCCATGTTCCACGACCTTTCCCAGCAAAAAGCGTCGGAAGCGGAAATTGAACGGCTGCAGTATTACGACTCTCTCACCACGCTGCCTAACCGCTCCCTGTTTCGTCATCGTCTGCAACATGAGTTTGAGGTCTCCCGCCGACAGGGCACACGGGTTGGCGTCATGCTGATAAACCTGGACCGCTTCAAGCAGGCCAACGATACCTTTGGTTTTCCCGCCGGGGATCAGCTGCTGATGGAGGTGGCGGAGCGTTTGGCGGTCGCTGTTCGTCGGACAGACCTTGTTGCACGTCAACAAAGCCGCCGGGAGCGCGGTCCTGATATTGTATCTCGTGTGGGAGGCGACGGGTTTGCGGTTATCCTCAATGACCTCAAGAAGCCTGAGAATGCGACCGTTGTGGCATCGCGAATACTCAAAGTGATGAGTAGGCCTTTTAGCGTCCAGACCAAGACGGAGAGCATTGACGATATTTTTCTTCAGGCCAGTATCGGTATCGGTATCTTTCCCGACAATGCCTCGGACATTGACGAACTTGTAAAAGTGGCAGAAACGGCCCTGAGGCAGGCCAAAGCGTACGGGGGCGGCGAGTTTCGTTTTTTCTCCAAGAGCATGAATGAGGACAGCGCTGCACGTGCACGTATGGAAAGCGATTTGCGCCGGGCCGTGGCGGAAGAAGCCTTCACCCTGTATTACCAGCCCAAGCTCAATCTGGATACAAACCGTTTCTGCAGCATGGAGGCGCTCATTCGCTGGCCTCGTGGTGATGAAATGGTATCACCCGCCGAGTTTATTCCTTTGGCTGAGGAAACCAACCTGATTGTACCGCTGGGAGCCTGGGTATTGCGCCGCGCCTGCCTGGATGCCGTCGCGCTGAGCGAGCGTACTGGCCGAGTGCCGGGCATTGCCATTAATCTTTCCGCACGCCAGTTTCGTCAGCCGGGCCTTATTGATGCCGTGCGATCAGCACTTGAAGAGAGCGCTATTCCGCCGGAAAAGGTGGAGCTGGAAATTACCGAAAGCATGGTGATGGATGACGTTGAAACTGCCATAGAGACTATGCAGGCACTGCGTGATCTCGGCGTGCGACTGGCCATCGATGATTTCGGCACAGGCTACTCTTCGTTAAGTTATCTCAAGCGCTTCCCGGTCAACACCCTAAAGCTTGATCGCGCCTTCATTCGTGACCTCCCACATGGCACCGAGGATGCCGCCATCACCGAAGCGGTAATCGTGCTTGCCAAGGCACTGAAGCTGGAAGTGGTAGCCGAAGGCGTGGAAACCCCGGATCAGCTGGCGTTTCTGGGGCAACGAAACTGCGCCTATGTGCAAGGTTTTCTCTTGGCGCGGCCGGGGCCTCTTGAAGTTATGCCGGATATCTTTTTAAGTGAGTTCGTTTAAAACAGGCATTGTTGCGCTACAGGGGCAGGAGGCTTTACGAGGAGGCTGGTAGACACGGAAATATGCAGTTAGCCTGAACAAAATTAGTTATCTACGGCAAAGGAGTGCTAGTGAGCCGGTTTGACCGCATCTACAAAATCCACGAACTGCTCAAAAACGCCCGAAAACCCGTTCCCATGCGGGTTTTCACTGAAACACTGGAAACCAGCCGCAATACCGTCACCCGCGATTTTGAGTACCTGCGTGATTCCCTGGGCGCACCGCTGGAATATTGCCGCGAAGAAAATGGCCACCGTTACAATCCGAGTGCCCCGGTATTCGAGCTTCCCGGTTTCTGGATGAATCCCGCCGAGCTTTACGCCCTGCTTGCCTGTGAGTATTTGCTTGAAAACGTACAGCCCGGCCTGGTGGCTACTCGTCTGGCGCCGCTGAAACAGAAGATTCAGCAGTTATTGGGCGAATCCGGCCACGATGCCGTGAAAATCAGCGAGCGCATCCGTATTCAGCCAATCCAGACCCGAAACGCCACTAGCCAGACCTTCGATCCCGTGGCCCAGGCAACCTTATCTGGTTATTCCCTTCAGTTCCGTTACCTCGCCCGAAGTGGCGGCGGTGAAAAAACGCGACAGGTACACCCGCAACGGCTGCTTCACTATCGCTCAAACTGGTATCTGCTGGCCTTCTGCGAGAGGGCCAACGAGCTGCGCCTGTTTTCATTGGATCGGATAATGGCGCCTGAAATACAGGAAACGCCTGCAAGCCTGATCTCCCCGGAAAAGCTGGACGCGTTCACCAGTGCCGGTTTTGGCATCTTTGGCGGAACCCCGGATGCCACCGCACATTTGCGCTTCTCCGAACACGCCGCCCAATGGGTAGCGGAAGAAACCTGGCACCCGGACCAGGCCGGCGAATGGCGTGATGATGGTTTCCACTTACAGGTTCCCTACTCCGATTCCCGGGAACTGGTGATGGATGTGTTGCGCTATGGACCGGATGTGGAGGTGCTGGGGCCTGAGGAGTTGAGGGCGGAAGTGGCTGAGCGGGTTCGGAGGATGGCGGGGATTTATTGATGGAATTTGAGGTGGTGCAGTATTTGGGGCAGTGGGTGATGTAGGGTGTTTTCAGATTGCTCCATCATGATTAGGGACAGGTTCAAGTGAAGCAAAACGAGTACATTGCTCATGCCAGGCAAGATGCCGAAGGTAACTGGTTGGCTCCGCATGCGCTGGAAGATCATCTTCAGAAAGTTGCACGTCTCTGTGAGGAGTTTGCAGAGGCCTTTGATTCGTCGGGATGGGCCTCAACTGCGGGCTTGTGGCACGATCTTGGTAAGTACCGTGCACCCTTTCAGGAATACATCCGCCAGGCATCAGGCTTTGAGCGCGAGAATGCCCACGTTGAGCAAGATAAGAGCCCGGCACGGGTAACGCACTCAACGGCCGGTGCGAAGCATGCAATCGAGCAATGGCCTTCGGTTCCCGGTTATATCCTGGCGTATTTAATCAGTGGTCACCATGCAGGCCTTCCGGATTGGTCGGGTGGACGCGGGGCATTGCAGTTCAGGCTTGCCGAAGCGGAACTGGAATATCATCAGTCGCTGGCCTCTCTTCCTCCAGTTCACATCTTGTCAGCGCAGCAACCCCCAGTGCCGAGGATGGCGCAAAACCAAGACTCGATTGCCTTGTGGATGCGGGTGCTTTTTTCCTGCCTCGTGGACTCTGATTTTCTGGATACCGAGAGCTACATGTCTCCGGAGAAAAGTGGCAACCGGGGAGTGTATCCATCGCTTGATAAGCTGTATCACACATTCTTCGACAAGATGGCTCGGTTGCAGGACAAGGCCGATAGAACCGACTTGAATGAAATTCGAAAAACCATCTTCCAATCCTGCCAGCAAATGGCGGATAAACCTGCCGGTATATTCAGCCTGACAGTTCCCACCGGCGGAGGTAAGACTCTAGCCAGCCTCGGGTTTGGGCTAGAGCATGCCAGGGCGCATGGTAAACGTAGGATTATCTACGCCATTCCGTTTACCAGCATTATTGAACAAAACGCCAGTGTCTTTAGGAGTTTTCTTGGGGAAGATGCCGTCGTTGAACACCATAGTAGCCTGGACGTGGACCCTAACTCGGAAAATGCTGTGTCCCGCCTCGCCACGGAGAATTGGGATGCGCCGGTTGTTGTCACGACCAATGTGCAGCTATTTGAATCCCTGTTTGCCAGCAGGACCAGCCGCTGTCGCAAATTGCATAACCTGGTAAACAGTATCGTTGTTCTCGATGAGGCCCAGCAAATCCCACGAGATTTTCACGAGCCGATAACGAGGGCTATGCAGCAGATGAGCGACTATCTAGGCGTGACCTGGGTTTTGTGCACTGCCACACAACCCGAGTTGGGTGAAGAGAAAGATGCGTTTGGCAGAGAGCTGCATAAAGGGTTACGAGATGTCCGGGAGATTATTGACGATCCGCACAAGCTTGCCCAAAAACTCAAGCGTGTAAAGGTCGAAATGCCGACTGACCCTGACCATCCAACACGTTGGAGTGACCTGGCCGAAAAGGTGGCGTCAGAGGATTGTTGCCTGGTCGTCGTTAACAAGCGCCAGGATGCCCGAACCCTGTATGAGTGTTTACCTGACGACGGGTATACCTACCACCTATCGGCCAACATGTGTGCTGAGCATCGCTCCGCAATATTACGAGATGTTCGCACGCGGCTGGAAGCCCGTCGTGCGGGAGATCCTGCGCCCTTGCGTGTGATCAGCACACAGTTAATAGAAGCCGGGGTGGATGTGGATTTTCCGGTGGTATTTCGTGCAATGGCGGGGTTGGATTCGATAGCCCAGGCTGCGGGACGGTGCAACCGAGAAGGCAAAATGGAGCAGCCTGGTCGAGTCATTGTCTTTCAGCCGGAAGAACTGCCACCTCCGGGGTTTCTGCGTCAGTCTGCTCAGACGACGTTGGCGCTACTGAAAAGTGGGCAACTGGATGATCCGCTGAGTCCTCGGGCAATACAGTCTTTTTTTAGTAAGTTGAATAGTCAGGGAAATCGCGATGCCCATAACATTGGTGAGCTTTTGACGGCCAAATCAAGCCCTGATGCGCCTCTGGAAATTCAGTTCCGTGAAGCAGCCGGGAAGTTCCGTCTGATTGATAACAAAGGTATTGGCGTCATCGTTCCATTTTGCCCGGAGGGCGTGGAAGAAAGCCCGGTTCATACCTGGCTGGCAACGCTGGAAAAAGACGGTTCTGCCAAGTGGGTTTACCGCAAATTGCAGCGTTACAGCGTAACGTTGCCAGAAACATTCGCCCAAAAGCTATTGGGTATTGGTGCGCTATACCAGCAAGCCGGCCAGTTCGTGGTGGAAAGCAGTCATTACCACCCAACCTGGGGCGTGCAGGCACCGGACAGCCTGCTTACGGCTGAAGCAAGCGTGATATAGGAGGGAGTATGGGATTTTGTCTGGAGGTCAGTGGCGAGTTTGCCTGCTTTACCCGACCAGAAATGAAAGTGGAGAGGGTGAGTTACGATGTCATAACGCCCTCGGCAGCCAGGGCGATATTTGAGGCCATTCTCTGGAAACCCGCCATCGAGTGGCACATTACCGAGATTGAAGTGCTCAATCCCATCAAATGGATGAATCTCCGGCGTAACGAGGTGGGATCTGTTGCTTCTTTTCGTAGCGCCAAAACGGCCATGAAAGAAGGCTCCGGGTTGCTGGGAATTTATGCCGACGAGCAACGCCAACAACGCGCCAGCTTGCTTCTCAAAGACGTGCGTTACCGAATTCATGGTGAATTTACCATGACCGAGAAGGCTGGGCCCCAGGATTCCGCAGCCAAGTTTGCCGACATGTTCCGGCGCCGGGCCGAAAAAGGGCAGTGTTTTAATCAACCCTATCTTGGCTGCCGGGAGTTTTCGTGTGATTTTGCGCTGGCGGATGAGGAAGATGGTGTCCCCGCGATCACTGAAGACCGGGACCTGGGTTTCATGCTTTACGATCTGGATTATTCCGACCCTACTGCACCAAGCCCATTGTTTTTCCGGGCCAGTATGGACAACGGCCGAATAGTTGTTCCGGCGAAAGACAGTGAAGAGGTGAGAGGATGATTCTGCAGGCCTTGTGTGAATACTATGACCGAAAAGCTGACGCAGGCGACCCTCTACCGCCAGTTGGCTTTGAAGAAAAAGCCATTCCCTTCGTCATCGTTCTGGATAAGGCGGGCAACTTCATTCAGCTTCGGGACACTCGGGAAATCCCAGAAAAGGGGAAGCCTCTACCGAGGAGCTTTTTGGTTCCACAGGGTGTTGAGCGAAGTGGTACCAAGTCTCACGAAACCGCCTACTGTCTTTGGGATCACTACGGATACGTATTGAGCCAGCCCAAGGTCAAGAAGCCGAATGACGAGCCGAGCAAAAAAGCGATCGATGATGCGATGAAGCAGCACCAATCATTTGTTCTCTTAGTTGATTGCTTGGCCAGGGAGATTCCAAACGATCAGGGTGTTCAGGCGGTTCTGGCTTTCCTGCAAAACGAGACTGAAAAAGAAAAGGTCAAGCAGGCACCGGAGTTTGGAGAGTGCCTGCAAATACCGGGGTGTAATCTGACGTTCCAGTTGAGTACTGAAACCGATTTGGTTTGCCAGTCCCCGCAAGTCCAACAGTGGGTTCGTGAGCAGCCAATGGATGACACGAATAAAGAAGGAGTTTGTCTTGTCACCGGAAGACTCTCCAAGATTGCACGCCGGCATCCGCCGATCAAACGTGTACAGGGTGCAAAATCAAGTGGAGCAAAAATTGTTTCTTTCAATATCCCCTCTTTTAATTCCTGGGGAAAAGAGCAAGGCAGCAACGCACCAGTGAGCGAAGACGCTGCATTCAAATATACCACCGCCCTGAATCAACTGCTGCGCGCCAAAAGCCCACAACGGATGCAACTGAATGAGACCTCGGTAGTTTGGTGGTCAACCAGTGAAAACCCGTTGGAACATGATTTTCTATCTTTCTTTAATGACTCTCCAAAGGACGATCCCGATCGGAGCACCAGAGCTGTCCATCAACTTTTCGAAAGCTTGCATGACGGCGCATTCCTCCATTCCCAAGGGACAGAGCGCTTCTATCTGCTGGGTCTCTCAGGCAATTCAACTCGGATTGCGGTTCGGTTCTGGCAAGTGGGAACCGTGGCAGAGTTCGGTACTCGCATCGCGGAATGGTTTCAGGATATTGAGTTGGCAGACCGCTATGTTTCATACCCGCCCCTTAAACCTCTACTGCGTTCTACGGCACTATTGGGAAAGGAAGAGAACTTACCTCCAAACCTTCAAGGCGAAACGATTCGCAATATTCTGATGGGACTCCCTTTGCCGGCAAGCCTATTGCAGGCCGCGATTAAGCGTATCAAGGCCGAAAAAGGCGATGTCACCTCTTACCGGGCCCGCCTGATCAAGGCCTACCTGAATCGTCTCTACCGCCACGAGAAAACCAGTAACAAGGAAATTACCATGGCTTTCAATCCTGAAGAAAAGCGGATTGGCTATCGGCTGGGCTGTTTATTCGCGGTCCTCGAGAAGTTGCAAGCCGATGCCAATCCGGGCCTTAACGCGACCATTCGTGACCGTTATTACAGCAGTGCCAGTTGCACGCCCAAAGCCGTTTTCGGCACGCTGATGCGCCTGCACGCGCACCACCTGAAGAAACTGCAGCATCAGGGGCAGCGTGTAAACGCAGAAAAACGCATTGCAGAACTTATGTCGGATATTAACGACTTTCCCGCACACCTGAACCTGGAAGAGCAGGGCCTTTTCGCCATTGGTTATTACCATCAGCGCCAGGCTTTGTTCACCAAAAAAGAAACCGCGTCATCCAAGGAAGAGCCCGAAGGAGCTGAAGCATGAGCCTAGACAACCGTTACGAATTCGTATTTCTGTTTGATGTAAAAGACGGCAATCCAAATGGTGACCCTGATGCCGGTAACCTGCCACGAGTGGATGCGGAAACAGGACAGGGCCTGGTGACGGACGTTTGCCTCAAACGCAAGGTGCGTAACTACGTTGGTCTGGTCAAAGAAGAGACTCCACTGTTTGAAATTTATATCAAAGAGAAGGCCGTTCTGAATCGGAATAACCTGCGAGCATACGAAGAGCTTGGACTGAAGCATGAGTCCAAGAAGCTCCCGAAAAAAGAAGAAGATGCCCGGAAGGTGACCCAATGGATGTGCCATAACTTTTTTGATATCCGCACCTTTGGCGCCGTGATGTCAACGGATGTGAATACCGGCCAGGTACGTGGCCCGGTGCAGCTGAACTTCGCTCGAAGTATTGACCCGGTGGTCAGCGCGGAACACAGCATTACACGGATGGCAGTTACCACAGAAAAAGAAGCAGAACAGCAGAGCGGCGATAATCGTACGATGGGCCGCAAATTCACCATTCCTTATGGCCTTTATCGTTGCCATGGTTTTATTTCTGCCAACCTGGCCAAACAAACCGGTTTTGGTGAAGAAGATCTTGAGCTGTTGTGGGATGCGCTGATCAATATGCTGGATCATGATCGCTCAGCCAGCCGGGGTGAAATGTCTCCCTGTGCACTCTACGTTTTCAAGCACGAGTCGCCGCTGGGTAATGCGCCTGCTCGGAAGCTGTTTGATCTGATTGATGTAAATCGGGTTTCGGATGGTCCGGCCAGAGACTTCAAGGATTACCAGGTGAGTATTCGTGAGGACCAGCTGCCTTCGGGCGTTCAGTTGATCAAATATTTGGAATGAAACCTTTATGCCGATGGGTGGTTCGGCGGAGTGCATGCAAGGTAAACGACAGGGAATTGGATCAAGGATGATGATTTCAAAGCCAAGAGGTCGTAAATGAAATGTGTCATTTGCAAGCAAGGTGGAACCCGGCCGGGCACCACCACCGTTACTCTCACCCAAGGTGAAAGTACCATTGTCGTCAAAAATGTCCCGGCCGATATTTGTGAGAATTGCGGTGAATACTATCTGAGTGAAGAGATCTCCAGTCAGATCATGGCAATGGCAGAAGAGGCTGTTCAATTGAATCATGAAGTCGAAGTGATTCAGTACGCTGCCTGAGAAACGGGCGAATCAACATGGATGGAAAACTGATTCCGCTTTCGGCGCTGCAGCATTACGCGTTTTGCCCTCGCCAGTGTGCGCTCATTCATAACGAACAGCTCTGGGCGGAGAACTGGCTGACAGCCCAGGGAAAGGTATTACATCAAAGGGTGGATCACGGAGCCCCGGAAACACGTAAAGGTGTTCGCTTCGAACGTGGCGTTCTGGTAAGTGCTGAACAGTTGGGCCTGACCGGCAAGCTTGATCTGGTGGAGATTCATCAATCTACCGGCGAAATGAAACCGGTGGAGTACAAGCGGGGTAAGCCCAAGAAGGATAGCTGGGACCGCATTCAGTTATGCGCCCAGGGGTTGTGCCTTGAGGAAATGCGGGAACATCCGCTGACCTCCGGCGCGCTCTGGTACTGGCAAACCCGGCACAGGGACGAAGTTGTTTTCTCTGACGAACTGAGAGAGGAAACCCGGCAGGTCATCGAAAAAGTGCGGCAACTGTTGATTAGTGGCCAGACCCCAAAAATCGGCTATGCCAAGAAGTGTGACTCCTGCTCTTTATATGACCTGTGCAACCCGAAACTGTTGACCCGAGATGACAGTGAGCGTTATGTCGAAGGCATTTTCGACGAGGGAGAGGTCGATTGAAAAAGTTGCAGAATAGCCTGTATGTCACTCGCCAGGGTGCCTATATCCACAAAGAACGAGAAACCATTGTGATCGAGCAGGAGCGCAAGAAATTGATGCAGGTTCCGATCCACTCGATCTCTGGTGTTTTTTGTTTTGGCAATGTTCTGGTTTCGCCAGCATTAATGGGCTTTTGTGGCGAAAAGGGCGTAAACCTGGCCTTTTTCACCGAATATGGACGGTTTTATGGCCGTCTTCAAGGCGAGAAATCAGGAAATGTCTTGCTCCGGCGGGCGCAGTATCATGCTGATGACGTCCAAGTTCTGGAGATTGCACGGTCCTGTGTGGCGGCCAAGCTTGTGGGAGCCCGAAATGTGCTACTTCGTCATAAACGTAACCACGGTGCCGAGGAAACGGTGGAGCAGGCGATAAAGCGCCTGGCGTCATCCGTTCGCCTGGCACGCAGTGTTGATAACCTGGATTCACTTCGAGGCATCGAAGGGGATGGTGCTGCTACCTATTTCTCTGTCTTTGAGAAATTGATCAATGAAAAGTTACGGATTGATTTTCCTTTTGCAGGCCGCAACCGCCGTCCACCCAGAGATCCGGTGAACGCCTTGCTGTCGTTCGTATATTCCATTTTGGGTCAGGATATTGGGGCGGCATTAAATGGAGTGGGGCTGGACCCGCAAATTGGTTTTTTGCATGCCGACCGGCCTGGCCGGGACAGCCTTGCTCAGGACTTGCTTGAAGAATTTCGCCCCTGGTTAGCTGACAGGCTGGTATTAAGCCTGATCAATCGACGACAACTTAAGGCTTCGGATTTTATCGAGGAGTCATCTGGCGCTGTCAGGCTCAGTGCTGAAGGGCGAAAGCAGCTGTTAGTCGCTTATCAGGAAAGGAAGCAACAAGAAATTACTCACCCGTTTTTGAAAGAAAAAGTACCCATCGGGATTGTGCCTCATATCCAAGCGATGTTGCTTGCGCGGCACCTGAGAGGCGATTTAAAGCGTTACCCACCCTGCGTATTGTGATAGGAATCAAGTAGCCATGATGGTGTTGGTCACTTATGACATCTCCCTTGAAGACCCAGATGGCCCTGGTCGTTTGAGACGAGTAGCCAAAGTCTGCCTCGACTACGGTGTTCGGGTTCAATATTCGGTTTTTGAATGTGAAGTGGACCCTGCCCAATGGGTAGTTTTCAGAGATCAGTTGCTCAACATTTATGACGAGGAGCAGGACAGCCTCCGCTTTTATAAGTTGGGTAAAAACTGGAAGAACCGAATCGAACACCACGGGGCGAAGCCCGCCCCGGATGTTTTCCGAGACTCAATGATTTTGTAAACGCTAACCGGTAGTGCTCATTAAAAATGCGGGATGTTAGCGGAAAGCTGGAGCCCTTGGGTGGCCCGGCTTTTTTCGTTTTTGGCTATGACCACTGTAGCCAGCGGCTTGCGATGACATTGAGGATAGCGATTCCAGTGGGATAGCTGTCGTCATTTCAATTGGTTACGATAGAGCGGTCGCGCCCCTCGCGGGCGCGTGGATTGAAACCGGTGAAGTGGCAGATGTGCCCCTGGGTGACAACGGTCGCGCCCCTCGCGGGCGCGTGGATTGAAACCGGATGGCACCATGATGATCACCACGCTGGACAAGTCGCGCCCCTCGCGGGCGCGTGGATTGAAACCACCGAGCCAGTAACCATCACCAACGCGCCATTTGTCGCGCCCCTCGCGGGCGCGTGGATTGAAACCCGAGCCCGTGCGCGGGTCCAGGCCGGCGACAACCGTCGCGCCCCTCGCGGGCGCGTGGATTGAAACCAACTCCGCAAGCCTGTCTGTCAGCGTCACCGAGTCGCGCCCCTCGCGGGCGCGTGGATTGAAACGGGTGTAGTTCTCAAACGCAAACAGCGGATCGGAGGTCGCGCCCCTCGCGGGCGCGTGGATTGAAACTGCCAGGCGTTGCCGCTCCAGCCCTGGACGCCGGGTCGCGCCCCTCGCGGGCGCGTGGATTGAAACACCAGCAACGCGCCCAGCCAAAGCCCGGACGAACAGTCGCGCCCCTCGCGGGCGCGTGGATTGAAACCCCATCATTGACCAGGACAACGCCCCGTCCGAACGTCGCGCCCCTCGCGGGCGCGTGGATTGAAACAAGCGCCGGAAACTACAGGGTGAAATGATGGGAAGTCGCGCCCCTCGCGGGCGCGTGGATTGAAACCTGCAGTGCAACAAGCGGTGTAACGAGGCCCTGAGGTCGCGCCCCTCGCGGGCGCGTGGATTGAAACAGCAAGGTGTACGAGCAATCCAAGTGGCTGCGAGACGTCGCGCCCCTCGCGGGCGCGTGGATTGAAACAACGTCCTGCAAGGCAAGTACAACGCCGAGGTGCCGTCGCGCCCCTCGCGGGCGCGTGGATTGAAACATCTGCTGACCGGCGTCATCAGACCAGTTGTCCATGTCGCGCCCCTCGCGGGCGCGTGGATTGAAACAGCCAGCCAATCAGCTCTGAGTCGGTCCAGCGGATGTCGCGCCCCTCGCGGGCGCGTGGATTGAAACCTTGATTGCCTGCTCCAGCTGCTGCATGGCCTGGTCGCGCCCCTCGCGGGCGCGTGGATTGAAACCCGCTGCGTTAAATCAACAGTGGTCTTGTCAGAAGTCGCGCCCCTCGCGGGCGCGTGGATTGAAACTTGCCCACCCAGACAATGGCACCAAGAATCAGCGGTCGCGCCCCTCGCGGGCGCGTGGATTGAAACCCGCTCAGGGCCTCGTTACACCGCTTGTTGCACTGGTCGCGCCCCTCGCGGGCGCGTGGATTGAAACTCACCGACAACGCCAAGCTCAAGGAATGCGACCTGGTCGCGCCCCTCGCGGGCGCGTGGATTGAAACAAAGCGCGGCCGCGTAAGCGCGTGGCCCAGCACGTCGCGCCCCTCGCGGGCGCGTGGATTGAAACTGCAACTTGACGATGTCGCACACGTACCGGTACGCGTCGCGCCCCTCGCGGGCGCGTGGATTGAAACACCGGGAAAAGCTGGCGGGCTGCCAGGTGGATCGGGTCGCGCCCCTCGCGGGCGCGTGGATTGAAACATGCCGACCCAGAACTTGGTGGATATGCGCATTAAAGTCGCGCCCCTCGTGGGCGCGTTGCCTCAAGGCTTAGAGCTCACCCTTCATTGCCCATAGCCTTTTACCAGACGCCCTCCGACACACAGATTTATTACGCGTTTCGCAAGCACTGTTTCAGGTATAGTGGTGTCAACTTCGGCAAGCTACCGTGGACAAATAATGACCAAGCACAGCGATTCAGAGTCGCCAGACGCTTTCCCCGCGCCGGCGAGTTCGTGCACAAAAATGCCGTGCGACGCCGATAGTGCACCCGCCAGGGCAGCACCTTTCACTACCTCTGAAATGCTTTTAATCGCCAAAGTGCGCTCGAAAAGGCGTAGAGAAATAAAACCGTGGTATGTAAAGGCCTGGCTTTTCCTGATGAAATAGGGTCTAGGAAGGCTGAGGCTATTATTGATGTCAGCAAACCAAATCGAACGTGTTATTGATGCCGATGCTGCAGCACATCTGGAGTTTAGGTTCCCAGCATCCAGTAACCACTGGGCTATTTTGGCGATGACCAGTCACACTGACAGGGAAGCTCGCAGGCACTGAGTCCCTTGCGTGGCGAGATTTCAACTACAAAACTGTAGCTGTAGTTGATATATGTTTTCTGGTTTTGTGAATGTCCAGGGAGAGGCTGCTTCACATTGGCTGTTACCTGATTTCAACCCCATTCATGTGTGATCATGCGCCTTACTCAAATACTTCTCCCCTTTATCCGTAGCCTCCGCTCAGAGCTCACTCTCTGGTTTGGCGGCCTCTCTCTGATTTTCTTGCTTGGCGCTGGTTTCTACGTTGGCGGTATCGCCACACGGGGTTGGCTTCGCACAGTGGCGAACTTCTCTTTCTTAGAGCCAAATCAGCAGCGGATCTGCTTGAAACCAATCTCCGGGAGCGGGAAGAGGAAATTGCGCTTCTGGCCAGCTCGCCATTATTTGTTGGCAACAACCTCGGCAGTGGCGCGGTTCGCAAGGTTCTGGAAATGCGGCAGGATGCCAATGACGAATATGCCTGGATCGGCGTTGCGGATGCTGATGGGCGAGTCGTCCAGGCGACGGACAGTCTTTTGGTGGGAGCGGCAGTTGATCAGCGCCCGTGGTTCCAGAAAGCGTTGAAGGGACGTTTCGTTGGTGACGTGCATGAAGCCGTGCTACTGGCCAAGAAACTGGACAATCAAACGCCTGACCAGCCGCTTCGTTTTATCGATTTTGCCGCCCCTATTGAGGGAGCAGACGGGAAAATGCGTGGTGTTCTGGGTGCTCATGCCCATTGGCATTGGGTAACGGATACGGTGGAATCGGTTATGACGGAGGATTTGGCCCAATCAAGGATTGAGCTGCTGATCGTAGATGGCAACGATGAGGTGATCTATCCCTATACCCAGGTCGGCGAGACCCAGCTCCCTGGCTCCAGCCCCTCGGAGAATCATTTCAAGCGGGTGCGCTGGTCTGATGGGAGCGAGTACATGACGGTCGTGATGGGAGTCGATGTTGGTTCAGAGCAGGGTCTCGATTGGCATATTGTTGTCCGGCAGCCGGTGGAAACAGCGTTGGCACCGGCAGAGGCATTGCGCAACCATCTTTGGTTGATAGGTCTGTTTGCGGTGATTGTTTTCGTGCTGATTGCCCAGAGGCTGGCAACTCGGATCAGTCGTCCCATTGAACAACTAGCCACTGCGGCCCGCACCGTGGCTCGCCGTACTGGCGAGCCCAGATATCCTCGGAATGTGCATACCTGGGAACTAAAGCAACTGGTTGATTCCATACGCCATATGACCGACTCCCTGTTACAGCAGAAGCGGAATCTGAGGGAACTGAATGTGTCGCTTGAAAGCCAGGTGGCAGAGCGTACGCGGGAACTGTCCCAGGCCAATCGGCGTTTGGAGCAACTCGCCACCCTGGATGCCCTGACGGGCATTGCCAACCGGCGCTATTTCGATGACAAATTACTTGAGTTGAGTCGTGCCTTTCGTCGTACTCATCATCCTTTCACACTGATGATCATGGATATCGACCATTTCAAGAGCGTTAATGATGAACATGGCCATGCGCATGGAGATGAGGTTTTGCGTTATCTGGCGAAAGTGCTTCAGGAGCAGGTTAGGGTGACGGACTTTGTGGCCCGGTACGGTGGTGAGGAGTTTGCCGTACTGCTGCCGGACACCGTCGCTGAGCCGGATGGTTGGGGTGTTGCCGAAAAAATCCGGGCAGCAGTTGAAGATAACTTCTTCCCAGGTGGACTTGCGATAACCATCAGCATTGGCTTGAGCCAAGTCCCACATGACGATGCCCAGCTTGATGCTCTGTTTGAGCGTGCGGATCAGGCCCTTTACCAAGCCAAGAGCCAGGGCCGGAATCGAGCAGTGATCGGCTGAATTGATACGTTCTCCGGTTTTACCTTTTTTACCCATTGCTGGTTTGGCATGTGTGGGAATCCACCCATTCTAGCCACCCTCAATTTGTCATTTCACCACTAAGTACCTGTTGCATCAGTACTTACCGAAGCTGGCCCGCTCCTTGCTGTTGTCTGTGCAAGCCGTCTCAGGACGGTTTCGTTGAGCACCCGACAACCAAAATCACATGGGAGCACACTTCTATG
>Ga0209300_1000650_pt1 | contig 16604 bp, 15 predicted proteins | sample Shrwel_input2_RT_FD_187535 | JGI IMG/M metagenome (GOLD analysis project Ga0209300, IMG submission 187535) | Subsurface microbial communities from deep shales in Ohio, USA - Utica-3 well 1 S input2 RT (SPAdes) (version 2) ... | reverse complement strand
AATTTCGTTTTTGATGGCCATATCAGGGCTGTTCCGTATTAAATGTACGATATTTACCTAATTTGCCACACTTATAAGTAGTAACCCACCTCCGCAGCCATTTATTGGTGTGGTCTACAGAGGATTATGTCTTTTTAGAGGGGAAAATCCCTAGAACCCCACTATAGGCCGGATCGGCACCCAGACGGGCCGCCATTGCCTCATAGACCGCTTTCATGAATTGAATTGGCTTTGATCGTGCGTTTGCAGATGTGCAGACCGGTACGATCGCGTAGAACAGGTGCGAGTGCCCGTTCTTGCGGTTCGTAACTACAAAATTGGGGGCCGGGAAGTTTTCATCCTCCCAAACCAGGGGGTTGTCATGGTCGAGATCAAAAACAAGCCAGCTGACCATATCCGGCCGGTTGACCTGCATGTAGGGATAGCGGAAAGCGTACTGGCGGGGCCTGACTAACGCCGCGGTCTTGTTATCGCTACAGCGGGGTAAATAGGGCGCTTCCGAAAGTAATCGGTTATAGGCAGTACCTGGTTGATGGCAGCGATCTGGTATCGCATTGTTTATTGGAGCGGCTTCCACTCTCTACTTCCTATTGGCATTTGTTATCCCGTTTTTTATTTGCCAAAGGAAGCCGTAAACCAGGGGTTCGAACATAGCATTTCCCTTATCGCACTATTCTTGCGACACGGGGAAATCTCGCGTATATTCAAACCACGATGGCTTCCCAAGCTGTTGTTCTGAATGCTGGCGAGTTGGCGCTCTAGGCAGCATTCAACTAAATTTGTAAACCCGGTCTCGTACCGGGTTTATTTATTTTGACTGTCTCTATTTCACGTTTTTATCCCATGATGTGAAGTTTAATTTCACCACAATAGAAAACTTACCATACGATCGGAGATCGAAAATACTGGGGGTTGAAATAGACTTGGGGAAAAATACTAAGGCTAGAGATAGAGTTGGTCACTTGCAGCGCAAACGACACTCAACAATGTGGGAACGATACAAAACAGGCTGAACTGTTAGGGCCGATTTAGTTTTGATTTATATAGTGCAGTAGCGCCACGTAGGGTGGCAATCAGAAGATCGGCATTAAGCTCGCCGGTTTGTTCTTGCAGCTGTGATAAGACCAGAGTAGCCACATGAAAAACTTGCCCCATAGTAATATGGCGCAAAACATTGCCCTCCTCCCTGAGTAGCTGAAAAGAAAACTGGTTCAACCGTGCATTTATTCTCTTTGTGCTCGAAATTCGCTTTCAGAAGATATCCCGAACAACACAGTCATCATATCTGGCAAAGCAATAGATTGTTTTATGATTCAAGAAACGACTTATTCATTAAATAGACACTTTGAAATGCTTCTTCAAAATCTCTTGAGACAGATTTCTCAACTAATCCTGTTTTCATAATAGCCTCTTGCCAGGCCTTTACCTTAGGAAAGCTTTCCAGAAAATCAAAACAGGTGTAACGCTGAAATAAACTGGCTCGATGCAACAAAGGTAGCCAGGCAATGTCGACGTTGCTGATTTTCTCGCCTTTAAAGAATGGGCCACTCCCCAACTCTTTCTCTGCCTTTGAGAATGCTTCATCCAATTTCTCTTTGGTTTTTGCAAGCGTTTCCCTATCAGGGCTTCTAAGCGCAGCACATTGAATAAGGTAGTGGTTGCTTGCCTGATATCCCCAAGCTCGATCCTTCGCACGCTGTTCAGGACTAACGTCTGCTTCAATGGGTGGAGTTATCTCTTCTATGTACTCCACGATGGCCTCAGACTCAAACAACGTTTGTCCGTCTTCAGTTATCATCACTGGTACTTGAGCGTTTGGAGAAAGCTCAGCAAACCATTGAGGGATATTCTCCATATCAATAAACTCAACTTCAAACGAGACATTTTTTGCTTCAAGTAGTGCCGTAACCCGTTGAACAAACGGGCAAACCTTAAAGCTGATAATTTTTATCATAGATTAACCCTTTTCCTGGTTATTAGTGATAATCCACTTTAGTGGGCGCCTAAAGTGGAACAGATGCGTTGGTCCAAGGAAGCTCAGAAACACCACCAGGATGATGGCACAGTTCTTTATTAAGAGGATTCCATAAAGCGAGTTACTGCATAGGTACTACAATTTGGTCAAAGTAATGCTCCAATTCCATATACCAAGACTCTGGATTAGAGCCAATCTGCTCGCCTACAGAATGCAGTTTTTTCATATACGCGGGGTCGAAAACCTCGGTTGGCTCTTCATCAAAATCATCTGGTATAGTCAATCCATTAACACTAACCCCGTCACGCTTTGCCGTCGCTAAGATTTGTACAATGTTTCCAAAGCTTTGAGACTGCACAAGCACTTTTACGGTACGTTTAAGAACGCTGACTAAATTGGTACTTTGTGCTTCATAGGTAGGGCTAAGTTTATTGTTGTGTATGAGCCATATCTTGTTATCAAACCTGGAAAGTCCGGACTCTTCCAAGAACTGTCGCACAGGAAGATAATCAGGATATGTAAAAATCTCTTGTGTTAGAGCCCCGTCTACATGCAACTCCTTACGTACCTCTTTCCCATCAGTTACCTCAAAGAAAACAGGCTCAAAAACTACAGGAATAGATGCAGACGCCAAAATGATCTTACGTATTAAATCGAAAGCTTCAGGCGTTCCAATGCGCGCTATTTCTCCAATACTCCATATCACTGCACGACCAGCATCAAGATTAGTAGTACCAATTAAAAGCTCACGACCGTTATCTAACTCTCGACCAATCTCACGCAACATATCATCCGTTAGCTCCCGCTCAATAGACTCCCTCAAAGGCGCCGTATTACCTAACTGTCCTCCAAATAAGAACGCGCTAACAATCCGAAATTTTGCGATATCGCGTGTGCTGGTCTGTGTAAATAAGCGCTCCAAACGATCATCGTATTCGGGACCAAGGAAAGCAAATGGAGCGATCAATGCCCCTGTAGATATCCCAGTTACAATATCAAATTGTGGACGTTGACCTGTAGAAGTCCATCCCTTGAGAATACCCGCTCCAAAAGCACCATTTTGCCCGCCACCTGAGAGCGCTAAAATATGAAGCGGATCACCCTTCTGGACATTCGCAAGGTAATCGCTGTAATCTGAAGCCTTAAAGCTGACATCGCCACGTTCATTAACTGCAAATGAACGAACCTGAATAGGAATATGCACAGGTTCGTAATCACGATAAGACTCAGCAGGGGCTGCCTGATGAGTTCGATCAACACTTGCACAAGCCACTAAGTTTAGTACAAGGCACGTAGTAAAAATCAGCTTGAAAGATCTCATTAATTACACTCTTCTTTTACGCTCAAGCTTGCATAAGCGACTTTCCTCAATTTTTATCTTCCGGCTTCTTAAAGTCTTCAACTTTCAAGTCTGACACATCAGGTTCGGGAACAACGTTTGAGGTATCGCATTGCTTTTTCTGAAGGTTATGATTAATAGCTATAACATCCCCTTTAAGCTGGGCGATTTCTTCTTCGTAGTTTCCTGTGAACAGACTTCCTGGAACCAATAATACGGTTGATGTAACGATGTCTGAAGTTGCCTTTGAATTTTGAGCTTTTGAATAAACAGCAAGCTCCTTATATTTTTCATTGATTCCTGAAACTAGCTGCTTACAGGACAAGCCTTCGTAACTTGTATCTGAAACAACAAGCGGCTCAATACTACTAGGTCTGGTAGCACAACCTAAAAGTAATACAGGCACTAGAAATATCGTCATTTTTTTAACACTATTCATCTTTAACCTCTTTTTTCCTCTAATAATAAAAACGAGCTGTTGAACTACTGTAAATTCATTTTAAGACCAACGGTCCCAACTAATATCATGGCAATAAAAACTAAATGTATCGCTCCTAACTTTTCACCAAATATCAAAACCCCGATCAACGAGGCTGCAACAATGCCTACGCCGGCCCAAACGGCGTAAACAATCCCCACCGGCAGGGCCTTCATCACTGGAGCCAGAGCAACGAAACATGACATAAAGAACAAGATGGATATAACTCCAAAATGCCATTTCTCAAATCCATCCGAAAGTTTCAGGAAAAAAGTTCCACACACTTCAAGAAAGATTGCCAAGCTCAACAACACCCATGCATTCATTCTTTTTCTTCTCCGATAAAGTCATTCCAGTTTTCGTTTCTATCAATTAGGTCTCTTTTTACCTGGTCTGCTAAACGATCATTATCTCCAGGCGTCCAGCTCCCTCCAAGGGCACGAATAAGTGCAATTTGGCTAATTGATATATTACCCTTCTCAGTAATTTGGCTTTGCTGCTGAATGACGAGTTGTCGCTGGCTGTCTACCAAGTTTTGAAAATCAGCATCGCCTTCCTCATAGAGAACCTGAGCGATTTCATGGGCTCGCTCATAAGCACGAACACTTTCACTTAAATGAAAATAACGAATAGAAGAATTTGACAATGCAGCAAGTGAATTCTCTACATCTTGAATAGCAGTGAAAACGGTCAAGCGATAGGATTCAACGGTTTGTTGGAAGATGGCATCCTGGGCTAACCAACGGTTTTTTAATCTTCCAGCATTAAACAATGGAATAGAAATCCTGGGACCGACATTAAATGCAACGCTATCTTTATCAAACAGGTCGCTGGCAGTACCCCCATTTAGAGTTGAAGCGCCGTCCGATACATCTAGGGCCAGGGAACCATTTAACGTAAAGCGTGGATAACGATCGGCTTGTGCTATTCCAACGCGTGCTGAAGCTGCAACTGCACTTAGTTCTGCTTGCTTGACATCAGGACGTCGTCTCAAAATATCAATGGGCACACCTACATTGATTTTTTCTTTATAAACAGGAATAGATAAATCGTTATCTGGCACCCATTGTTTTACATCTGAAGGTGTTAGGCTTAATAAAGTAATTAGGGCATTACGGGATTGAGATAGATTTCGCTCAAGATCGGGAACTAACGCTTTAGTATCCGCGAGAATCGCTTTAGCCTGCTCGACATCAAGCGCATTTCTAGAACCATCTTCAAGCAAAGATTGAGCAATATTGAGAGATTTGGTCTGTAAACCGATGTTTTGATGGGCTAGTTTAAGTTGTTGTTGTAAAACACGATATTGAATGTATGTTGTCGCTACTTCTGCAGCCAGAGAGAGCGCTGCATTTTCGTAAGAAGCATCCAGGCTGTTCAAATCTGCGTTTGCTGCATCCACACCTCGCTGAACTCTTCCCCATACATCTAATTCCCAAGCTGTATCGATGGCAGTTCTATAATTGGTAAAACGACTATCACTTAACTGAGCATTGCCACTTAACCCTGCACGCGTAACACCACTGTTTGAATCAAGTGTCGGATAGAATTCAGAGCGTGCTATTCCCAATATCGCACGAGCCTCAAGTATCCGTAGCGCCGCTACACGAAGTGTTAGGTTTTCGCTGTACGCACGCTCCACTAAAGCTGTTAATGTCTCGTCTTCAAACCCCTGCCACCATTTAGCATCAATTTGAACCTGTTCTGTTGATACAGAATCAGGCGTACCTTCTTTCCACTTTTCATCCAATGTAGGAGGCTCTGCAGTCGGCAATGGTCCGATCAAAGACGAGCAGCCTCCAAGCATGAAAATGGCACTTAATAGTATTAGTATTCTTTTGTGATGATTCATTATTACCTCAATACTTCTAGCCCAAATTTCAAAATAAAAGAGTTGGATACATCGACAAAAAATGCCGCGACCAATGGAAGAATGATGAAAGCAAGTGGTGCCTGACCATGTGCTTTCGTCACTGCAGTCATATTCGCAATAGCAGTTGGGGTCGCTCCCATGGCAAATCCACCAAAGCCTGCACTCAATACCGCAGCCTGATAGTTACCACCCATAAGTCGAAACAAAATCCATAAAATAAACCCAATGGCCGCAACTGTCTGAAGTAGTAATATGACTATCAGTGGGCCGGCCAATTCCGCGATGGTCCACAATTGCATACTCATGAGTGACATGGTGAGAAAAAGACCTAACGAAAAATCAGAGATTATCGCCAGAGATTTTGTCCTGGCAGGCCAATAGAGTTTCGGAAAGATCTTTGGAACAGTGTTAGACAGAACTATCCCGGAAAGCAGGCAAGTGACAAACAATGGCAACTTAAAGCCTTGCATTGTCAATAATTGATTAAGATACCATCCACCCATTATCGCTATGTGCAGTGTTAAGACCACTGCCATAAGTGATGTGTACTCAACCGTACCAACTTCATCTTCCTTAGCTAAAGAGACGATACCTTCGGAAGCATCTCCTTCAGTGCTCTTAAGATTGTTTCGAGTAATAAGAAATTGGGCTATTGGCCCTCCGATGACACTAGCAATAACCAGGCCTAGCGTTGCTGAAGCAACGCCAATCTCCATGGCACCATTAACACCTTGCTCTACGAACTCCGGTGCCCAGGCTATAGCAGTTCCATGCCCTCCTACCAGCGAGGCGGTACCTGCCAGCAAGCCTAACTCTGGATTCATGCCGAGCAGTGTCGCCCCCGACACACCGACAACGTTTTGCAACAACATGAAAGAAATGGTTAGCCCGAGCAGCGTAAATAAGGGGCGTCCGCCGCTTAAAAGGTCTGAAAAACGAGCATTCAGACCTATCGCCGTAAAGAAATAAACCAACAGCAAATCACGCTCAGTCATGTCAAACGATATTTCAATGCCAGATTGAAATAATACCCAAGTACAAAGCGTTGCAATCAACCCTCCCGTCACAGGTTCGGGGATGTTGTATGTACGCAGCAGATTAATTCTCGTGTTTAAGTGTTTACCAACAAAAAACACGATAATTGCTACGGTATAAGCGTCGAATGCATCAAGATGAAAGCTAGGCATGACCCGCCATTCCTTCATTCTTTGAAGCTTCGGAGCCATTCTCAACATTCAGTTCTTTGTTCCCTTTAAAAAATAAATAGAACGCAGATGGAACAAAAAAGAGTGAGATTGCAGAGGCAAGTAGTAAACCGCCGATCATCAAAGTGGCCATCGGCTCAAATAATGCCCCGCCAGCAATCGCCATTGGTAGAAGGCCTACAACTGTCGTCAGCGTTGTTAATGATATTGGTGTAATCCGCTTTTTAGCAGCGACAATGATCGCTTCCTTCAAGGCTAGAGATTGACTCTCAATATCTATTTGGTCAATCAACACAATGGCGTTATTGATAATAATCCCGGCGAGTGAAATCAGCCCTAGTGTTGCAAAAAATGACAGTGGCTGACCTGTCGCCAGGAGAGCAATAGGCGAACCAATGAGAATCAGAGGAATAGTTAGGAAAATCAGTGTTACACGGCGCATTGAGTTGAACTGAAACATAATGGCGGCAAACATAATGATGACTCCAGGTATCATTCCTGTTGCCAACTTTCCGTTGATGTCCTTACTTTCTTCTATTTCACCGTCAAATTCATAAGAATATCCCCCAGACCAGTCCATTTCATCCAGTGTTGGCTGGATGAAATCCACCATATCAAAGGCCGACATATCTGTACTTTTAGCAGATACTTTTATCATCCGCTGTTGGTTTTCTCGTCTCACTTGAGAAAACTCAAATGTCGGAACGAAAGTAGCAACTTGCTCCAGGGAAACAAGAGCACCATTAACCGGAACAGTGATCCCCTCTAAGTCTTCAATACTATCTCGATAAGATTCGATACCACGGGCCACTATGGGAATAGATTTATTCCCTTCCCGATACTGTGAGACAGTCGCTCCTGAAATATACGAGTCCATCGCAATGGAAATATCGCGCGAAGTGACACCGTGTTCACGGGCCTTGTCCTGGGCAATATCGATGACTGCTTTGATGACTTTGTTGCCCCAATCATTTTCGTTTTGAATGATATTGGGTAAGGTTGAAAATTGTGCTTCTAACTGTTTAGCCACCTGCAGCAACTTGACAGGATCTGGCCCGGTGATTTTGACCTCTACTATGCCTGACTCACTTCCGCCCATAGACAAGTGTTTTACTTTAGCGCGAGCTGTGGGAAATTCTTCGTACAAGTAAGAACGAGCACGGTTTGCTGCTACCACAGCACCTTCGAAATCATGCGTATTAACTAAAATAAAGGCACTAGAGGGGTTGGTATCTGCCGGGTTAAGTGCCAAATAAAATCTTGGACCGCCATCCCCTATGTACATAGTTGAGTTTTTGACCTCAGGATTTACTGTTTGGTCGGACAACCATTTTTCTATGGCCAATGCATTGCGTTCAGTTTCTTGAATAGACGTGCCTTTCGGCATATCCATATAGATCAAATATTGGCTTCTGGCACTAAGTGGGAACATCTCATTTTTCACACTGCCAAATAGCATAGATGAGGCCACAACCAAAACGTAAGACCCAATAACGACAATGATTGAGAGTGGCATGGACTTCTTAAGTAATGCCTCATAAATTCTGATCAGTGCCGATGGCTCTGCCTCAGTAGAGGTTTGCTGCGTATTTTTTGAAAACCAAACACTCAGCGCCGGCAAAATATACATTGCCGTCAACCACGAACCTATGAGCATGAGAGCGACAACAGCCCCAAGCGCAAAACCATACTCACCTTCATCTCCATCCACTAAAAACAACGGAATAAAGGCTGCAACAGTGGTGATTGATGCCACTGCCAAGGGAGTTCCGAACTGACGGCTGGTTGCTAATGCTGCTTCATTAGGGGGAATACCTGATGATATCTGCCCTTGTATGTCTTCAACAATCACCAAACCATTATCAACCAATAGGCCCAATGAAATGATCACGGCTGCAATAGAAACAACGTGTAATTCGACCCCCATGAAGCCCATCAAAATGATCGCAAACATCACCGTAAAGGGCACGATACAAGCAACAATCAATGCCGGGCGCAACCCAAGGAAAATCATAAGAACAATCAAGACAACGCCTGCAGTTTGAGCGACATTGGATAAAGCACTGTTGATGGCTGTTGTTACATCAACTTCTTGATAGGTTGAAAAGTTATAGGTCATTCCGACGGGCTGTGTTTGCTCGAATGCCGATACAGCTTCCTTTAGTCGTCTACCCATCACCTGAATGTCCTGCCCATCTGACATTTCAACGCCAAGCATAATGGCTGGTTGTCCGTTAAAATATACTGGGTTATTTCGAGGTTCTTCATAACCTCGACGTACGTTTAGTAAGTCTCTTAAGCGAACGAGATCGCCTGAACCAGATACCTGAGTGAGTACATTTTCTATAGCTTCAACGTCATTCAGATCGCCATTAGCTTCCAGGATAATACTGCTACCTTCCGCATCAATGTCTCCGGCGGACAAGATTACATTCTGTGCCTGCAAATCACTAAATAGTTGAGGTAGCTGGACTCCTATTGATGCAAGCTTTCGAGAATCTATATCTAACCAAATACGTTCCTTCTGCACACCTAACAGACTGACTTTTCCAATACCCTTTACTGCATAGAGTTTCTTACGTAATGCTTTTGCAGAAGCTTCCAGTTCAGCATAGGAGTATCCATTGCCCGTGACAGCAATGCTTGCAATGACCACATCACCATAATCAGTATCGACATGAGGGCCGTCCGTCCCCGCTGGTAGCAAAGGTCTAGCAGCGTTCATTCTATTGCGAACATCTTGAAAAACACGCTCTAATTCTTCACCAGGTACTGCATCATAAACGTCAAGATATATGACTGCGCTACCTGTTGTTATCAAGGTTTTGATATCTTCGATTTCGCTGACTTGGCGTGCGGTCCTTTCTAAGGGATCGACGATAAGGTTCTCAATCCTTTCGGGAGACATACCGGGAAAATAGGCAGAAACTACTGCGGTCCTGATGGTGATTGCAGGATCTTCGCGTTTTGATAAATCAAAATACGCAGCCAACCCCATCAACAGGACAATAACCATAACAAAAATCGTAAAGCGACTGCGATCAATGCCGAAACGAGTTAAAAATTCCATTACAGATCTCCGGAGGCCTTAGTATTGAGCAACTTGACTTTTTGGCCTTCCCGCAGGAATGCTACACCTGCGACCGCAACTCGGTCTCCGCGATTAAGTCCATCCGAGACAATGATTTGGTTTTCTCGTAACCCAATAACGGTTACGGTTGTTCTCTTGACTGTTTGTGTATCTTCATCGTAGATATAGACTTCTCCATCGATGGACTTTGTAGGGTCATCGCCTAAATCCCAGTCACCTTCAACGATTAACGCTGAGACAGGGAGAGCATGTCCAACCTCTTCTGAGAGAGTCATCTCTAAAACCACCTCAATTGCCATGCCTGACTTGAGGTTTGGATCCGTCTCAGCTAGCTTAACGACAACAGGGTAGGAAGAAACAGTATCTGTACTGGATGCAAGCTCACTAATATTCCCTTTTAATGAAACATTGCGTTTATCTGCTAATCGAACTACAACTGGTTTACCCACCGTCAGTCGGCTAACAATGTCATAAGACACCGTAAACCTCGCTTCAAAGCTATTTGGGTTATAAAGGGTTGCAATGGCCTCCCCTGGACTGATTGTTGCAAAAGAATCTGCGGAAACAGAATTGATAATTCCGTCATAAGGTGCAGTCAAGGTAGATTTTTCGAGGTTTTCTTGGGCCGTTTCGAGTTGCTTTCTTGCCTGTACCACCTGAGCTTGAGAGGTCTTATCGGTAGTCCGAGCATTCTCCAGCTTGGCTTGACTTACAATTTTCTGTTCGAAGAGCTTTTCTTGACGCTTAAGATCGCGGTTAGCATTTGCGGCAGTTGCCTTTGCTTGTTCGAGTGCTGCTCGTGCGCTTTCCACAGAAAGCTCTAAAGAACGACGTTCCAGCTCAACCAGAGCCTCCCCTCTTTTCACCCGTTGGCCGACTTCGAGTGAATTTTTCCCTAGTCTTCCACCAATTTCAAAGGACAATATTGTGGTATCAGAAGAATGAAGCACGCTCGGGTAACGCCGAACTGACAGATTCGCCGTATCTTCGATTGTCACAGTCTTCAGGCCACGAACAGGCTCTTGGTGAGTTGTTGCTTGTTCTTCACACCCAAACAGAAGGATACAACCACCTACCATCACTAACTTTATGAATTTATTCATTTTCTCTCCGCACTCGTCTACACCAAGTAGCAATTTCTTACCTAGAAATCGGCCAAGCCGTCATACCGACTTCAGTAAGCGTGGCCTATCTACCGTTACAAATAATTCATGCCCTCAGGGATGAAAATTACATTCCTACGCCCTTCAAGCTTTGACATCTTCGACAAATTCAGCCAATATAAAAGTGACCAGTTAGTCTTTATTATATTGACAATTGCAGAAAACACAAGTCCCAGCTAGTTAGGAATTCAAGTTTTATTTCTATGGAAATCGCGCTTTAACATGAAAAATGAAATCAAATACCTGAATCAGTGACTTCATCTGTCGTTGCGGTGCCACTGTCCTGAGTATGACCGTTCCCTTTAACACCGCTCGATCTTATCCGGATTCTGCCGCCGCGTCTGCGCTACTGCAGCATCAATCATCCTCTTCTTCGACGTTTTTTTGCTCTGAATGCTATCGGGAACCACAAAATATCCTGCCATGCATGGCGCTTTGTGGCTTGGCGGTTGAACGAGGTGAGTTAAGCCGAGTGGATCAGACCGACTCGTAGACACGACTGAATGCCCCGAACCCGGGGCAATGTTGGCCAAAACGCAGGTAAAGACGGCGGCCGCTGCTGACCAGGCGGCAGGCCATATACATCAGCTCCTGCATGACGGTTTTTAGCCGCCGACGTTTGGCCGGATGACGCACCGGCGCATCCGATCCCAGCAGTGCGTGCTGTCCCATCCAGCGCAATATGTTGTAGCCCAGTACGGCAAACGCCATGACCAGGTCGTTGGTATCGAACTTCCCTGACGGCAAACGTTCGAGATCCAGATCAGTCTTGAACTCACTGTGGAACTGTTCGCTGGTGGCGTGATCCTGGTAGAGCGCAATCACCTTGGCATGATCCGCCGTGTCCGGCTTGAGCGAGGTCGTCCAGCCTTCCAGGCTCACCTCAGGCTCCAGAAACAGCTGCCCTGAACTGTCACTCTGGCGCACCGTCACCTTGACGATCAGGCGGTCATCGGTGCCATCCAGCGGTTCGCTCACCAGCGTTTCCATTTTTCCCGGTCGGGTATGGCACCAGAGTGCGCCGGCGGCATTCGCCTTGTCGACCCAGGCCAAACCGTCTTGTGAGCGGGGGTTCCACTTGATCAGGTAGTCCACCCCGTGCGCACGGAGGTACGCGCGGTTCTCGGCGGCATCATGGGCGCTGTCAAGTCGCACCAGTAGCGGTGCATCGGTCAGCTGACGCACCCGAGGCAGCACCCGGTCGAGGGTGTGGATAAACTCCTTGTTGGCGTGTTGGTTACCCGGTCGCAGCTCACAGCCCAGACACCAGCCCTCCGTGCCCAGGTAGGCCGCGATGGGGGCGTAGCCGTCGTGCCCCTTGTAGGTATAGGCCACGCCTTCTTTTTTACTGTTGCTGTTGTCCATGGGGAAGACGTCTATATCCAGCGGCGCGTGACCGGTGGCAAGCGTGCCGACAGGCACCGACGCATTACACAGAAACTCGACACTGGCTTGATCCAACAACGGGATCAGTGCGCAGGCATCTTCATCAAAACGCTGACGCAGCCGAGCGGATGAAGGTGATTGCTTGATGCCCATGGCCGCTTTAAAGAAGGGGTCATGGCGTGCGTGCTCGACCGCTTCGAAGTCGCTCTTGCCAAGGCAAATCAACCCCAGGTAGGTGCGAATAAGATCGATGTTGGCGATGCCATGGCGCTTGACGATGGCGCGCGAGGTTTTGGCCAGGGAGGTCATTCTGTTGACACTGTGGCCAACCAGCGCCAGACCGCCGTGGGGTGTGATAATCTCGGTTTTGGACTGTTCCAGCTTGAAGGTACGCATAGTCAGATATCACTGCCTGGGTGAATCGAGAATGGCGTCCATTTTACCGCCGCAAGCCGCGTGGTTACAGGTGTGTGGAGATGCGAGCTGAGTTTTAAGTCACGGAGTCAGGAAATACAAAGGCTCTCGCCATTTACACCCAGATAAGCGCCGTGAGCAAATCAGCCAGGCTGCTATAAAATGCTTCGGGATACATGGGTACAGTGATACGACAGTGGAAATGATTGCCACAGAAGCCGGGCTCTCGAAGGGGAGTATTTACCGATTTTACAGTAGCAAAGATGAAATCATGGGGGCTGCCTTTGAAAGATACATCAGTGACCTAGAGAGCAGAATTAATCTACATGCTGAAGGGCAAGATGCTCTCACCTCACTCTATTTGCTGTGCAAGCTAACACTCGATGCTTTTTCAGAAGGATCAGAACTGATGGCCGTCTGGGTAGAGTTCATGCGCCATGATAACTCAATTAATCTACTGAGAGTTTACTACGCTAAACTGCAGGCCAGAATAGATGAGCTTTTAAAGGCCGGTAAAGAAAACGGTGAAGTTCCAACAGCTGTGCCATATGAAGCAGCAGGCCTGGTTACCTCGGTTATTGAAGGCCACATCGTATTATCGAATGCACTATCGGATTTTAATGCCTTGCAACAATTTGAGCGTTCGTGGGATGTCATTAAGTCAGGCATATTATCATACCAAAGGTAGCTCCGGTTTTACTCCGTGTTATTGCTTTACTAAACCACTTTTGATGATCAACCACATAGCGTCAGCTCTCTTTCGGAAATTAACATCTGAATTGGCGGTAGCAATGACCATAATCCCCTCAAAGAGAGAAATGATCGTATCGGCGTATGCTGTCGGAGAAACATCATTGAATTCACCGGACTTAATCCCTTCTCGAATTATCGACGCCAGTTCTTTTCTTGAAGTAAGGTGGGCTTGCTTGATGCCTTCTTTCGTCATTGGATGCAGCAAAAACTCGCTCCAAATCGGGAGAAGGTTTGGACGCTCTGCTGCAATTTCCAAATGCAAAAAACAATAATCGTACAGTTTTTGAATCAAAGGTTGTGGCGACGGCCGGTTCTTGAGTTTTTCATAAAATGTTTGCTCCCAATCCTCCATTATAGCAACGAGCAGCTCTTCCTTACTTTTGAAAAATCGGTACAGGCTCCCTTTTGACAGACCAGAAACTTTTGCAATCGACTCAGTGGTGACGTTATGAAATCCATCATTGCTTATGCATTGAATAGCAGCATCAAGTATTTGCTTCTTGCGAACTTCGGGAGAAGCATGTCGCGAGCCGCGTCGCTTAAGAGGGGGAGAGTTTTGGGGGGATGTCTTATCGCTCACTTAACAACTACCAATAGTGACTGACCAGTTAGTTTTAATTTGACTCATTCTAGTAAAAATGTCAATACTTGCTACCTGGGATACTTTTATAAATTTAGGGGAAAGCTGTGCATATCCTTGATGAAATAGCCATTGGTGCTGTTTTTGTATTAGCAACTGCGTTTTTGCATATTTTGAGTTTGGTCTATCTTTATTTTTACATGTCAAAGACCTTCCAAAAAACGAATGGTGAGCAGTATTCAGCAGTGCAAATTGTAAAGATTCTATCAATAGTCATCTTCTTTATTCTGATGATACATACGATAGAAGCTTGGCTATGGGCATGCTTGTACTGGTTTCTGGGCGAATTTTCAGACTTTGGCCAAGCTCTGTATTTTTCAGTGGTAACATCTACCACTCTTGGGTATGGCGACGTTACTTTGAGTGAACAGTGGCAATTACTTGGTTCATGTGAGGCAATGGGAGGGTTAATACTGTTTGCGGTCAGCACAGCATTCTTAATCGATGTGGTAAACGAATTATTCAAAAACCCCCTGAAATAAGGGCTCAAGATTGCCAATGAGTCAAACGAGGCTGCTATTGTGCAAAAAGTCACTTTTATATTGAGGATAACCAATGCATCGCCCTGCTGACAGAAGGGTAATTTTAGGCATTGAGGCAGGTGTTACACCATGATGTAGCCCGCCTCTTGTTCAGAGTGTCAAAATCTACTAAAAATGCTCCTTTTAGGGCATGACAATCGAACATATGGATAATGTCATCAAGAATGGCTAGGCTCTGATTTATACAATGCCGCGCTACCGCGCAATGCAGCCACCAGCAGATCCGGATTATGTTGGCCGGTCTGCTTTTGTAATTGCGACAGGACTAGGGTAGCCACATGAAAGACTTGCCCTATAGGAACCGGTAGTGCGCATACATTCCCGCTCCCTTGGCTTGCAGATACGAAAAGCTTATTCGGCTGACGTATGATCTCGATACCTTTGGTTTTACGTTTGAAGTTAGCTTTTGGAAGGTATCCCAAACATACAGCCGCCAATTCTGGTAACTCTATGTCACTGAGCTGCAACGCGATTTTTTTCTCCCAGATGAAGTGTCCTCCTTGCTTAGGTGCCAACTCCAGAGTAATGGTTGCAGCACCCTCCCCTTCTTTCAGTGTAGTAGCTTCTACCGTCATGCCAGCAGAGGAACCAAAGCACTTGACCTTAGGCTGTTCAGATGGGTGTTTTTGCATAGCGATGCAGTCCCAGTACCTTGATAAACTCCTTTTGTTCAATACCAGAGGCCCGGGGCAGCCGCTCTGGATTGTTACCAGGTTTATCGCGCCATAGTTTCCTGGGCATGTTTTTTTGTTGCGCGATGACGATGCCGGAGATCGGACACAATTTACGAACGACTTTACCTTCAGATAAGTACGCGTAATTCGCTCGGAGCTGGTGGGGCAGCTTAATTTTGCGCGCTAACATTTCATCTGGCCGACACTGTTCCAGGAGAGAGCGAGCCGTTTCCGCAGCTTCGCTCTTTGCCTCCGGCAAAGCATCGATTAATTCCTGCGCCCCCTGAACAGAAACTTTCTTGATCCTGGAGTGATTGGTTGCCCAAGTCCAGCTGAACACGTCCAGCTCAGCTGGCATAACTCTAATCTGCGCATAGCAGCGTTTTAGCTCCAAGGAGCTAATCCGGGCAGTTTCCATGGCTAGTTTCAATTCGTCGGTTCGGTAGCCACGCTGGGTAACTTCATCCCTGATCAGTTTGGAGATATTCGACTGCGCTTGCTTGTTTTTCTTCTGGTAGTTCCGGATGGCCATGACAGCCTTTTTGAATTTGTCTTTCGTATCATTCAGTTTTTCTACCGTTTTCACGGTCTCCGGAGACGCACACAGAATACCGGCTTCCGGGACGGTTTCTCCGTCGTCCAGGATAAACAACTGCGTAATTGATTTGATAGCCGCTTCCCTAGCTGCGTTGGATGTTTTTTCTGACTCGTCTTCGCCAAAGGTAGGTACGTAAACTGGATACAACGCAGCGTCTGCCCTAACGGCCGTTTTGACGGATTCACAGGCGGCAGACATCTCGCCATAGCTCTCATATAGCGCCATTACGTAACTATGAGGAAGTGCCGTATCGTTGCTCATAACCCACCCCTTGTCCATCTCAGACTAAAATTAGCAAAACAACATATCATCTAGTATACTATACCAGATGATATAATCAAAAGTATTGTAAGTACGAAGGTGGGGTTCTAGGGATTTTCCCCTCTAAAAAGACATAATCCTCTGTAGACCACACCAATAAATGGCTGCGGAGGTGGGTTACTACTTATAAGTGTGGCAAATTAGGTAAATAT
>Ga0209300_1000646_pt1 | contig 16716 bp, 28 predicted proteins | sample Shrwel_input2_RT_FD_187535 | JGI IMG/M metagenome (GOLD analysis project Ga0209300, IMG submission 187535) | Subsurface microbial communities from deep shales in Ohio, USA - Utica-3 well 1 S input2 RT (SPAdes) (version 2) ... | reverse complement strand
TCCAGAAAATATAGTTATTCAAAATACTGAAACATCAGAAGATTTCATTCGGGAAATAACCGATATTTCACGGTGGAAAAATTTGGTTATAATTTCATGGATGGAGTATTAACCTAATCCGACAAGGAGAGGACATAAATGTGGATACTGGTAGAAGTTGATAGCCCTCAAGATGTAGGCCTAAAAGAGAAACGCAGAATATTAATCAATTGTTCTGAAGTCCATCCGGCAACCCCCCCTGTTCCAGATTGTTATGATTCCGATTCCCCCTAATAAAGGACAATTCTCCCTTTATTAGGGTTAAAACTATATTTCTATTGGACATAATTGTCTTATATGAAACCATATTCGGACAGGTACAGAACAGGAGAAAAGGCTCTTACAAAGAAAGAGTATGAGAAATTAATGTCAGTTGTTGATGTTCTCGAGGATGAAGTCATGATAAAAATGGCTGTTTCTACCGGAGCAAGACGTGAGGACCTCTGTAACATCAAAATATCTGACATTAACCTGGAAGATAAGAAGGTCCACTTCTATGAGCGCAAGAAAAATAGAATCTGGACTGTTCCTCTTTCATCTGAGATGTGCAGGCTAATTAAGCAACTATTGAATACCAGGGGGAAACAACAGATAGAAACACTTGTCAGTTATTCGGGAAGAACTGCTTATCGCAGGTTGCATAGGTACTGTGATAAAGCAGACATCCCAAGAAGGCCATTCCATGCACTGCGAGGAACATGTATTAAATTTTGCCAGGCTGCCGGGTGGACTCCTGAACAAGTCTCCAAACTTACCGGGGATACAATCCAGGTAATCCAGGCACATTATGCCACTCCAAGCACTTCTGAGATGCAGGAAGTGGCTGAATCAAAGGCCTTCATATAATTCACAACCTCAGCATATACCCTTATTGTATCAAAAATGGGTAGAAACACATAGTACAAAAAACATACCGAAGATTATCTCTTTTTTTTGCTCATTTTCTGCAAAGCCGGACCCTTTCAACCATCCCACATTCGGCATTATACGGCAATTCCCCCAGGTTAAAACAGTTAATCAGGTTCCTAGGGGGTGCCGTTTTGGTTTGTTTATAATAGTATAATTAATTGACTGCCGCCGTTTCCGACTCCTTAAGCCAGTCTCTCATTTGTCTCTGTGAATATCCAGTGGCTTTTTCTATCCGCTCCCACGTGTAATTTTCTTTCACAAATCGCAATAATTGAATTCCACATTTGCTTTGATTTGATAGTTTCTTAATCTTATTACCATCAATCTGTTCTTTTGTCTCATCCAACTCCTTGAATGCATCTTTGTAAAACTTATTTGCATACTCTTCTTTCATAGCATCGTATTTTTTCCATATTCCTTCAGGTGGATGAGGGATATAGAGTGGATCAATTGAATGATGACTACCCTTTGAAAACAAAATCAAAGGTTCAAGTTTTGTTATATCAAACACAGCATTATGATTAATCCGCCAATATTTAGTGACACCAAGACTATTCTTGAAATCAATAGTCTTAGTCTCAATTACAGCATGCATTAAATTCTTGACCTGCTTATCTATAAAAGACATAGACGGAACAGTAAATATGACACATAAATTCAAATGTCTGAATAACTGAGCCACATATCCAATTAACTTATTTTGCACTCTCATCCACTCACGGGCAGGAATTCCCACGCCTGCCTCATCAAAAATAATTGCCTGTCCCTTTTTCATTTTAGGAATTTGCTCCATAAACTCCTTTGGAGTAAATACCACCCGTGGGCTTATCTCAAAAGATGGATCTACACGCCGGGCCAACTCTACAGCATTAGCACTTTTTCCCGATCCGGTCTGACCTACCATCACACACATGTAATTTTTATCTTGCTCATTAATCCTATGTCGTATCATTCCTGACACAGCTTCAATACTGGAAGTCATAATTCATACCCCTCCTGTTTGCCAGTAGCAGAACTAGGTAAAAATCGCTTTCTATATGCCAGCCGCATTAATGAACGCTGTTTTTCTCTTACTCTCTCACGCTCCATACTAACCTGAGCCTGCCTGTATTCTGTCGGAGTCTGTGCCTGTATTTTCACGTCCTGCATAATTTCGGTGATATCTTCCTTGTAATTCCTGTCTTTGTATGGATCCATAATAATGTCTAATTGCTCAACCAATTCAGACACAGCCCTGTGATTTCCAAACGCTGCATTTTGTACAATATAAAAATCAATCTGTAAAATCAGATCCTTAAAATCTACAACCTGCTGGTTTGAAGTGTCAGCATATATTTTTCCCATATTCACAACTCCTTAGTAACAACCAATGTAGACTCATCTCTCACAGCAACAGACACTCTTTCTCCCACATCTCCCCACTTTGGTGGAACCGCCACCGTCTTTGATGTTCCGTTCTGTACAATTTTCCGAGAATATATTTTCTGTAATTCCAATACAATCACTTTCCCAATTATCACAAAAATAACCCCTTTGTGTTATTTATGCCTTAAAAATAAAACAATAAGGCTAATTATACGTATATTTCTAACCTATTTATATAATTAGCCCGTAGATAAACACGTCAGGATGTGAGATCATACATGGATAAAAGCGAAGACACAAAAACTCACGTAGGAACCTACGAAAACAGATACAAAAAAAGCATAAAGAAGGACACCAGAGCAAACTCCCCGGTCTCTATTGGGCTTGGTATGGGTGTCTCAATCCTCATGGCAATCTTCATATTTGCTGTGATTCAGGGTCCTATGGAAACACAGATCAATGATCTGAACAACACTGATGCAACAAATGCATCTAATACTGTCATTGGCTTTGTCTGGATCTTCATTATCTTGTCAGGAGTTGCAATTATTGTAGTTGGTGCCAAGGTCATAATGAGTCTGGTCAACCAAATGTGACGCAGGTGGGAAAATGAATCTCGAATTTTTCCACCTTATTTTCATTTTGGCCACAGGGACATTTCTTATGTCCTACTGGCTGAAATTCTGGGAAGATCAGGTGATAACCTCGCTACTCTCAGGAATTTGCTTTTTTGCCTTAGCACTATCCTCATTCAATGTACAATTACTCGATAATGCAGGCACAGTACACAATCTATTTTCTTCTGGTTTTGCACTCATATGTGGCCTCTTTGGATTCATGAATCTGCTACGCATGTACTTTGTCATAAAAATGTTCAGACACCAGAAAGACAACATAGGGGTTGACGTGAAATAATGTCAGACATAAACTATCAAGACGCAGGACAGGACTTCAGCGTATCTCAATTGCCCGGATTAGCTGAACTAATTGCTACTCCTTCTGATGTTCCCTTTTCAGAACAGCACAAACAATTTCCATTTATGAACAAGGTCATGAGTACCACAAACATGACCACAGCCGAGATCCTCAACATCAAAGATGATCTCGATATTTTCAAAATACAAAAAAAAGGTGTGCTGCGAAGATATGAAAAGAAAAACTATGACAGAGACGATTATCTTACCGTTAGGGCATACATGGAAGCAGCACTGACAAACAGTCGTGACGGGTTCGCAGTGAAACGCCTTACAAGTGTCTATAAAAATGTAACAGTATCAGATGGGCAGGGCGAAAGCAAGAGTCCGTTTTCAGGCATCTTCAGACGGGGAGGTAATTCCGAATGAATATTCCTGGACTTGACACTCTTTTTATGATAGGTTTCTTTGGATTTGCTTTAATCTCCCTGGTATTAGGTGGTATTCTGGCTTATCTGATTGCCAGGAATCCGTCTATCATCAAGATTGCACTGTACAATCGTATAGTGTGGGTGGTAGGTGTAGATGGCCAGATCGTACCAGAAAAAGCCGAACTGATAGACAACATGTACAGGACCAAAAACGGAGCGTATCAGTTCGAGAGAGAGGATGTCGTACATCTCGACAAAACCCCTGGCATTCTAGTATACTCTCCATATGCAAGGGCAATACGGCCTGTAATGTCTCCTATCCTATCAGGACTCAAGAAACTCAACATAGACCGTACTGACAAAGTCTATGGTATCCTGGATTGCACAGAGATGACACCAGGGGAATTTGAGCAATACAAACAGGAGGTACAGGCAAATGCAGCCGATAGCAGTAATGCATGAGAATACAGTCGACATATACCTCCCTGAAGGCGTATTCACACTTACCAAAGATGAATATTTCTCAGGCAAACAACTCCTACAATCGGGGATTACGGTATCAGATACAGTCATCCGGCCAAATGCTCTCATCAATTACATCGAGGAATACAATCCAACCAGCATAGACACATTGGTAGAGACAGAAGTCACAAGAAAGACCAGGCAAATGCAAAAGCAATCTGCTGAATTTGTCCTGAAATGGGGAGGATTCTTTTTCATGGTCCTGCTGGGTGTCGGTGTGCTGTATCTACTGATCAACAACGGTGACACAGGTGCAGTACAGGCTGCAGCTCCTGCAGCTTCAGGATCTTCTGGAGTAACAATTAATTGAAGGTTATATAATGGCAGCAGGTGACATAACACGAGCCGACGGTTCAGTAAGAAAAGCGGGATCAAGCCCGTTCAGATCAAGCGGTGGTTCAAGTTCAAGAAGAACTATTAAAGCAGGCAGTGGAAACTCAAGTCCGCTACAGGACAAGCAATATAAAAAAGACCTGAAAGAAGCCCGTGAATCAGGAAGAACTGTGGATGAAGTCAGGGAAGACCGGAATTCAAGCAGTGGCGGTGATACTTCAGTATCTCCTATGGCTGAAACAGGAGTCAACACAGGGAAACAAGATACGTCTGTAAGCCCAATGGCTCAAAGCGGTTCACGGCCTGTTCTGGGTTCTAAGGACATTCAGCCGTTTGACCTTCAACGAGATCCACAGGCATACAACCAGAGGACCACATATCAGGGCACACAGCTCTACACACCTGAAGTCCAGCAGCAGATGTTTGAAGCAGAGCGCCAGCAACAGAGACAGGAAGCAGTAAGGGCAATGGACTTAGGACAGTCAGAGAGAACAAACAATTTGCCTGATGGTCCGGGTCCTGCACTGGTCAATGCTAGGACAAAAAAACCCGAATGGGAAAAAACTGCACAGGCCTATGAATCAGGTGTGGCAAATACGCTCAGTCCTCTCACAGGTTCAGACAATCCTTATGCCAGGTTTGGAGGGGGAGCTCTGGAAGTAGCAGCCTATGCACCCACAGCAATCCCTAGATTGGGTGTAGGACTGGCCACAAATCCGACAGCAACCATTAGAGAAACTGTATTAGGCCAGGCAGAGATGATACAAAAGGATCCTGCAAGAGGGCTGGGTCAAATTGCAGGAATGGCTTTTGGTGGCAAAGTTGCAAAAGCGCTTACAAAAGCCCCAAAAGCAGTTCCATACAGGCTCACAAAAAACACACACCAACCCGGTATTCTTCTGAAAAGTGAAATTGCTGTAGAAGCCCCAAAAACAAACGCACCACCTGGACAATACACTATCAGGACTCCGGGAAATGAAATAGTACCATATGCAGGCAAAAAGGGGCCCGCCGGAAATCTCCCGGGCAGCACTCGGAAGACTGGACAACCGGATCCTAATTTCTTTGTGGGAAAGGAAACACAGCCGGGAATGGCTGAAGTGTACGCCAAAATTACACCTGACCAATTCAAAAACATAGAGAAAAACACGATTTTCACTGAAGGATCAGGCCAGGCTATCAAAACGGATTATGGCAGTTTCCGAGTATTTGAGCCATATAAACCCAAAACAACAGGCTCCAAACCGAAAACAGCCACAGAATTACAGGGAGATATCAACAGGGCAATAGGTGAATCCCCTGGCATCAAAACATCACGTGAATTGCCTTTTCGGCTTGAGAAAAAACAAGATATCAAACCTGTAGATCTGGAAATCAAGCAGCCTGGAAAAGTACAGGAAGGCAATATATTTGAAACCACAGCAGGCGATCCAGCACCACAGATACCAAAGAAAACCAAAGGACCATATGACCCGATCACTCCTGAAGAGATGGCATACGCAAAGATCCTGACAACGTCACTTCGGGATGAACCCATGTATTACCAGGCAGCCAGCAAAGTATCTTCTCGAATTGGGAAAGAGATGGGTGTCAAGGACATTAGTGATGTTGGTTTAAAGATATGGGATGAAAAGATATTCAATGAAAGGGGTACACTCGGCGCCACGGGATACCTGAAAAACACACCAATCCGTGATATACACATTGCAGGCACTAAATATCAACCTCCTGGTGAAGTCGTCTACACCCTGGGGCATGAACTCGGCCACGCTACACAAAAAGGCGGGACTGCTGGGCCTACAATGACTAAAGAAGCCGTAGCAGGGAAGTTTGGAACAAAGTTTGCCAAAAAGTTTGAAGAAACATACGGAATCGAGGTATACAAAGATTCTGGTTTTGCAGACCAGCCTATATCAGCCCGGATCCGTGACCCTTACAAACTCGGTATATCAATGGAATCTGCACCTATTGACTTTGCCCGGACAAGTGGCAGGTTCAGGAAACCCTCCGGCAAACCGCAGAAGTTCAAGGAAGTACAATCACTTGACAGAGATTTCTATATTGAGGACTACAAACCAGCCAAAACCAGAGATCCTTCTATGTTGTCCGATCTCATGAAGGAGCCTGTCTCAGGCAAATCAAAAGCAAAGACAACAGTCAAAACAAAAGAATCCACATCACCATTCAAAGACGATCTACAGGCTTTAGTGGATGCATCACAGGCTCAATTCAGAGGGACAGGCAGGGCAGGACCTAATAAACAGGTATTCGCTAGACCTAACATCAACCAGAAGCCAAAGGGTATGACCGGACCTATTCCGTTTGCTAACTTCGGCTACAACCCGGGCAGTCAATTTCATCCTGGCATAACTCCTGATTTTAAGTTCAAACCTCCGGTAATTCAGGATCCGTTTTCTAAAACTGGCACTGCACCCAGTACAAGCCCCAGTTATAGCCCCACTCCTGCACCAGGGCCAGCACAGTCACCTACTACAGTAGCCAGGAATGTACTGACATTTCCGAAAACTCCCAAAATGGCTAAACCAAAAATAGACTCCAAGCGAAGCCGCAAATCACGCAAGAATAAGAACACTGATTGGGAGTATGACCGCAGACAGAACAAGTGGAATTTCCCACTAAAAGACTTTGAGATCAAACTATAAGAGGTAGAACGATGGGCGCAGTATCAGCATGGTTTCGGGTGATTGTAGGGCTATTAGTGATGGGATTATACTACGGAGCGCTACAGCCTGTATTTGATATCCTGTACGCCCTGAACGGCACGATGGGAGGACAGGCAGCCACGGTATCAACGTGGATTGGAATAATACTGGAATACATATTCCCGGCTTTGGTGTGTATAGGATTGCTGATGTATGGAGTCCTGGAGTCGACAAGATACGAAGATGCCAGCCAGTGGAGATAATATGAAAAAGATTGCACTGCTTGTACTGTTAATTTTGTTTGCAGGGATGGGATTAGCGGTTGCTGCGGAAGATAGTGAGCCGTACTGGATTAATCCAGACGTAACGGAGATTTATTTCACTGCGGATGTTCCTGCGGGTGGAACTGTAAATTATTATGCGAAACCGGAAGCGGGGTATAGTCCTGATGGTGAAAATACTTTTGATGGGTATATTGATGGGAGCACGTTAAGTGGATGGACCGGACATACGGAATATCTGTCTATAGATAATAATAGGATACACGTTTCCGGAGGTTCGGTATCAGATCATCACATATACAGCCCTCCATTCAACATTCAAGAAAAATTCGTTTTTGAATATGAGGTGGAATATGTAGATGTAAATAATTTTTATTCATACGCCAAAATACAAAATTCTAATTATGAATCGTACCTCCAAATTAAAAATTATGAATATTATGATTATTTTCATGTTTCAGCATCAACCAATGATTCCGTTGGATATTCTACGGGAAAATATAGAATAAAAACAATTGTGGATACGAACTCAAACACAGTATCGTCTACAGTCTATGATATAGATGATAATGTTGTATTATCAATATCGGATGCGGGTTTTCTCGATGTGGGTGCATCATATACAGGCGATGTTATATTTGATCAAATCATTGGAACAGATTATACTAATGATTATATTGGTTGGATACGAGTATATCAATATGCAGACACGACAACCACCGTAACCGATATGGGTTCGTATTACAAAATTTCCATAACCAACAATGAAGCCACAGACCTGACAGGTTATCAAGTGCAGTTAGACGCTGCCACACTCGGTATCACCAGCGACACAGAATCGTGGCATTTCTATCCAAATCCAGACCCTGAAGTGGCTGTGAATCTGACAAACCCCCCCGACAATTCATACATCAATCATTCTAATTTCACATTCGATATAACAGGAAACGGAGACATCAATGCCAGCCTGTATATTGACAATGTGTCAAAATGGAATGCTACATCAATCACAAATGTGACACATACAGTCAATCTGACAGGACTGAGTGAGGGATCTCATGAGTGGTATGTCAATGCGTCTGCTACAGGGAACAATACTACAGTATACAATACGTCTGATGTATGGAGTTTCACGTATGATATCACGGATCCGAACGCCAGTATAGTAGACGTGAACCCGGATTCGGAAAATGTGGCCAATGAGACGATGTGGAGTGCAGATATCAAGTGGAGTGATGCAAATCTACAGGATGCATCGTTCTATGTTGATACGGGGGATGGATACACCCTAAACGATACCACGGATTTTGCTTCGTCTGATTGGTTCAACGTCACGATAAATACAACAGGGTTGGTCGGAAAGGAGATATCCTGGAAACAGGTTGTCAATGACAAGGCAGGCAACAGTTACACGTATTCTGATTCGTTTATCGTGATTGAATCAGAACTGAATATATACGTCTATGACGAAAAAACAGGGGCACAAATACTTCCTTCGTCTGTTGTTGTATATAATGAGAATTTGAGCAGGGAAGCCACAATAACAGAAGCTACAAAGATAGCCAGTCTCAGTTATGATGGGCTTGAAACAGCAAAATACATTGTATCTGTAGATGCTGATTCATATTATCAGAGAAATAGTATAGTCAATGTGGATGTTACCAGTCTGACTGAACTTAATGTATATCTACCGTCAGAAAATGAGACGGTAATATTTGATAAGTTTATTCTGTCAGATAATACGAATACCTATGAAGAGTCTGATTGTATCCTGAGATTAGACAAACCGCTCCCAAACGGCACGGATACAGTATTTTCTACATATTTTGATTTTGATGGTGTCACTTCTACTTATCTGATAGCAGCAGATCAATATTTGCTATACATTGAAACACCTGACAGAACAATAAATTATGGATGGCTGACTCCCGATTCTGACGGGGAGATCAATATCAATTTGCAGGATATACAGTATAATAAATATTATGATGATTGGCTGGTATATTCGTTTAATTCTGACAATGAAACTCAGACCATTTCCCTGGATTATGAGTCTGCATATTCAGTCAATAATGTCCTGTTTACCGTGCGATCAAACGAAGAGGAAGTCTATAACTCTTCGATAGACACAGATACAGGATCATTTACCTTTAACACCGGGGAAGAGGGGGAATATATTGCTTCTGTAGAAATAGATACACTGGATGAAAATTTCACCCGGGATTGGGTGGTCACGTTTGGGGAACCTGACAAGGTGCAGTTTTTCCCTGATAGTTATCCCGAGTGGCTGACATCTATTATTATTTTGTGTATTATTATTGTCAGTGCGCTTGCTCTGTCTGCATATCGGGCGGATCTGGCTGCGGTCAGTACAGCGCTGATCTATGCAGCAGGAGTGTATAATGACTGGGTCCCGGGCAATGAGTACACTGTCTCAGTGATTGCGATTATTGCAGTCGGGGCGCTGATTAAGTTCCAGCGGAAGAATGATCGGAGTATTACGTGAGGTGATGGTATGGGGTTTTTCTCGAAAATTGTAAAAAAGCAAGTCGGAAACATGAAACGGGAAGCAAAGATCAAGAAACAGATCAAGAAAGCAGATTACAATAAGAAAGTCGAAGCCGAGAAAAAGAAGTACAAAGGCTATGGTCTGGATGATTCTGATCTGGAGTTCTACGCAGAAAGACAGGTCAAGAAATCTAATACAAAACAGAAAATGGATAAGGTCTTAACTTCTGATAGTAAGAAATCTACAAAAAAGACAAAAACCGCTAAAAAACCTACAAAAAGGAAAACTGGCGGCAGCAATAAAAACGATCCTACAGACCTAAACATTGACTGGGACCGTTTATTTTGAGGATGTATCATGGTCCGTGAAAATCTGCAAAAGTATGTGTATGTGCTATTGTTCATACATCTGTCTTTCGTATTAGTGAACCTATCCGGATTTTTCCCGGTAACGTTGGAGATTGCAGGTTTTGACGTGATCGACAATGTATCCACTACTATGGAAGAAATACAGAGTACATTCTCAGAGTCCGCCAGTGGCCTTGATTATATGGTCATGGCGGGGTTTTTGGTAGTGAATGGGGTAAAACTATTGATCGGGTTTGTAATGCTCACACTGGCTGGACCTGCGCCTATCATGGGACTGCTGGGAGTGCCTGCGGAGATCTATCTGCCTATATCTGGTGTGATTGGGGCCGTTGTACTGTATGACTTCGCTAAGATGCTATTGAGGTTAGGATAATGTCCAATGTATCAAATATTACCATGGAAAACCTGACAAAGAACGGTGCTTTCAATGCCAGCGACAATATGGGGAATTTCAGATATTCCATGAACATGAGTGATTATCCTGTGATTGATGGTATGGTGCAGTTCAACGAGTCGCAGAGTGTGACAGAGAACGTGATCTCAATGCTGGGATCACCTCTGACTAATTATTGGGCTTCCCCTTCAGTTCTCGGTCCGTGGGCATATGTGTTTTTGATGGTTGTGACAATCATGATGGTCTATGGCAAATCCAGATCTCTTGAAGTTACATCCGGTATTATGCTTTTGATGAGTCTGTTTATTATTGTTCCAGGGATGGCGGGAGCGTGGATTATTCCCGGAGCGGTGATGATGGTGATGTATGTGTTTGCCGTGCTGGCTGTGGCTGGTGTATTACTTTCGATGTTTGGAGACTGAATATGTTTGTGATTGATAAGACAGGTAGAGCTAAGCGTATAGCAACCAAACAGGATTTCAATAATCTTAAATGGCCAACAGATGCTCAATGCAGGATCCTTAATGAGCAGGGCAAGACTATTATGAAAAAAATAAACAAATCAGATTTCAAGAAAAAGTTTATGTGATACCATGTATGGCGTTGAGGACATGATCCCGGATGTTGTGATGGGTCCGTTTGTGGCTGTTACAGGCTTTTTTGTTTTGCATTTGTTATTTCTTTTTGTGGCTACGGTAGGGGAGACGCCACAGGGTAGTATGAGCGATGAGACCTGGGGATACAATATAGGGTACAAATTGTTTCATGGATTCAGATTCCAATTGCTGGCTATGGCATATATTGGAATCTGTATCCTGCTGGGTGTTTATGGGTATGTGGCTTAAATTGTTTTAAGTCCATATTTTGCAACTACAAAACCTATCAATGCAGCCCCGAACCCCTGACCTGCTGATCTTGCAATATCTAGATTATAGGAATAGCCTGAGAGGGTAAACCATGCAAAAATACCAATCAAAATAATTATTGTAATGTTTCTTTTGTCTTTATCGTTTAATTTTTCATTTTTATCTTTCATCTTTCCACCTTTGAAAAATATATTAATCACAATAATCTAGGAATACACCTTACATATTCTTTTCTGACGTTTTCGGAGTCAATGTGCAGGTATATTTGCCAGGCTTCCCTGGTGAGACTGTCCCCTCTCAGATATTTGATGTGCTCCGGGGACATTCCGGCTTCATACAATTGGGTAGTGAAGAAGTGCCTGAAGCAATGGCATGATAATTTTTCGTCTAGATGTGCTTCAGGATCAGGATTGTGTAAGCCTAGTTTGTAGCCGTGATGTTGTATAATCTGGTTTGGCATTTCCCGGGTCATTTTGTTGTCCTGGTATTTGTTCAGGAACAGGTATTTTGACTGGCTATAGTCATCCCACCAGGTGAAGTATTTGCGGAAGGTATTAGCCATTTCTTCATCAAAAAAAACAGTATCACGGCTACGCTTGCGTTTTGGTTGTAGCCGTATGGTCCGCTTGTCTAGATCTACGTCTTTTTTTACAATATCAAGAAGTTCACCTCTGCGGATGCCTGTCTTTGCGAGAAGTAGCATCATAGTGAGTTCTACGATATTGTGGCTACGGCCTACAAGTTGCCGCATCTGTGCAAGATCTATGCATTGTCTCTGTTCTGATTTTGCTATGTTGATCACCCGGGGGAGATATCGTTCACGGAATCGTGGTACTGGATTGTAATCTGTTATATTCTCATATTGCAGAAACTTATAGAAATCGTCTACGGCTGCCCAATATCCCTTATAGGATGATGCGGAGTATTGTTTGTCTGCAAGTTGCCGCATGACATGCCGCAACTCATCCCGGGATACGTTGAGAGGGTCCTGTATATTTTCGAGGTAATGTCGAATATATCCTTTGTAGGTAGACACTGTGGTACGGCAGAAGCCCCTAATTTCACAATCGGTGGCGTGTTTTTGCATTAATTCCATACTATCACGCCCCATCTAACGACCTCATAACTACAAATTAATTTTTACAATTAATATAAAGATATTGATTGTACAAAAAGGACAGAAATAGCACTAACCTACTAAACTATGTTTCGAACTTGGCGTAATTTAGGGCTTAAAGTGTATTTGTGTATATACAGAAAGCCTATTTTTAGTGCAAATTGCCCTTCAATAGTATTACAAAATTAGAAGAAAATTAGAAGAAAAGGGGCACATGCTCCGATCGGGAAAGAGGTTGAGCAATTCAACCCCTATACCCAATATCAGAGTATGTGCCCCGTTGATAGTGATTTCGCACAGATTGGTGGACTAGAGAAAAAACGTTTTTGCCAATCTGCTTGTCAAGGGCTTACCAGACCCTCACCTCACGGGCATATTAAAATAGGCTATACATGTATAAATATTGAATGGTTCACATAGTGAAATGTATATCACCTTATTGTAAAATACATTAAAGTAACAGTTATATATTAAAACTGATTATTGTTCTATTGCTGTTATGGCCACCAACCATGACAAGTAACTAAATGGACTAGAGACAATGAGTAAGCAACCCATTGAGATAAAGACCACAGTATGTAACAGTACTGTAGATGCAGAGATTGAAGATGAATACCTGAAAGCGTACGCTGTTTTGTATGGCCCTAATGGTTTTTGGCCAGCACCTGCCGGGGGAGTGGTTTAAATGCAATACTTTGAAAGAACCACAGCCGGAGATTTGCAGCAACGTGTAAGATCAGGAAATACTCCCGATGAACCTATAATCAACTTAATGCCGGGGAACTCCGCTTATAGCAGCAATACTCACTACCCCCCCGGCATTATCCCTTTTTCTATTGGGGTGGTGTGAATGTCTCAAACTCGCATAAGATCTGTTTGTCCTGAATGTTTGAGACTAAGCATAATTCGCAGGACAATGAAGCAGGACTATTGCTGTGATCATTGTGGATGGTCCGGCAGAGTACCGCTTAAGATTCCAGTCAGGATACATACCGATGGCACAGCTGTTCCAACACGCAGGAAGCACGGAGGGGTGGCATAATGTCTACTCCTTTATTCCATTGTCAGCTGTGCAACGACCCGGTAGAAAATCCACAGGCCAGATACAGCCTGTTTTGTTATGACCATGTAATTTGTACAATATGTGAATCTGAAAAGATCCACAAACTCTATGATACCAGTACAAATTATGATGGTCAGGACATACCCCTCCCGGACCAGGTGAATGATATGCCTATGGGGGGAGCGTGAATGTCCGGGGAAGTAGAATACCTGACTCACGATGATATTATGCCTGCATTCCTGAAGTTCATCGAGAAAACGAACAAACGTCTCGAAGAACTGGAAGCAAAACTGAGTCAGCATAATACCATGTTGTCAGAGGATGCAAACGCTGACACAAAGAGAGCAGTGCTCCTGGCAAAATCTCTAGGACCGAATGGCCTGATGAGCCGGAGACAGGCACAGGTTGTATTGAGCGGATTGCACCATGTACCAACTCTTAGAGCCATGAAGAAATGCGGAGAGCTCTACGAAGATATAGAGTGCGGAAAGTCCGAAAAAGGCAAATGGACCTTAAGGAGGTTTGTTTAATTTTTTTTGGAGTGAGGTGCACATTTACTGCACACTGATGTGCAGTAAGAGTGTGCAGTAATTAGCCAAAATGATCTTTCATTTATAAATGATTGGAGGAATGACCCGGACAATAAAAAATAATTGATACAAATACGGAAATCACATCCTAAAAAGGATTGGTTTCACGATTAATTACTGAATAATAAACAGTAATTAATTAATTATTATATATATCAATTATTTTATAATATGTCTAAATAAGGGTCATAATAAGGGTCATAGGGGCTAATTTTCTACACACCTTTCCTGCACATCAGCGTGCACCAATTCCGCTATGTGTGCACATCTCACAAAACCCTTTAAGGCATGGTGATTTCATGAATGTAAAATTTTTTAACGATAAAATAACCGGAGTGAAAGTATTTACTGGTGCAGGGGTTCTCGGTGCAACCTTTGTAAGCCTGGGATTCTCCTTTCCGGCAAATTTGATCTGGTCCATATCTAACCCTTGTCTGGTCTGGCACAACTACAAAGCAGGACAAACTGAGCAGGCATTAATGTTCAGTGTATTTGCCTGTCTGGCTATATTTGGCGTTGCCAGGGAGGTTTTCCTATGAGGGTCCTATTACTATGTCCTGAATGCCTGCAAAATATCAATGTGGGCGAATCTGAGCCTTATGACATTCTAGATTGTCCGGGCTGTGGGATCCAATACAGACTATACGAGACAGCAGGAATCAAACATCTGAAATTCTACTATAATCCAAACGAACAGAAGTCAAGCAAGAACGCAATATCTGATCTGATGTGATAGCATGAAAGACAATGGAATAGACGTACATCCATACGCAGACGCATACAAAGCAGCAGTAGAGTACAGGAAGCAAAGACGAATGGAACGAGAGGGAATCGAGGAAGAACCTGAAGAGATCCCCAAACATGCAAAGAAACGACCTGAAGCCAGTATTACTCAATGGTTGGTGGTTTGATGCCTGAAGTTGGACAGGAGGATAGAGGGATGAAGCTCAGAGGAAATACAATCTTATTCAAATCAAGACCTGAATTTTTCGAAAAGGAATAGGATAACAGGAAATGTAACACGGTCCGGCAATTGGGCTATGTAGAAACAAAGGAATTCCAGTCATGGAGAAAATACTACAGGCCAATTACACATATTCAAATTGTCAATTCTGCAACAGGGGAGTTTTTGTGTAGAGAATTGACGGATATTACCGAATGGGCCGGGCTTCATATTTTTTCTTGGCATCCAGAAGGGAGGGGTCAAAATGATTGTGATCAATGAAGATTCGAGGGTTGGAACTCTGACATGGAATGCATGTCAGAATTGTCAAAAGAACAACAATACCGATTGTGAGCCAGAAATCATAATCGAGGATGGTATTTTGTTTTGTGGAAATTTCGAACAACAGGAGGACTAAATGATGATAACTAAAGATTCAGTAAATACAGCATTAAATGTGGTAGAAGCAATTACACAAATCATGCTTCTGGCAGTGGCGGTGACAATCATCTGGACAACTTCGGAAACTCCGGTATATGGAGTGTTTGCTACAATTTTGTTTGGTGTTGTAGCTGCCTGGGTTTTCCTTGGGTACAAAATACGAAAGATGCATAACGATCTGACCGATTCCGACAATAGGAGGACACAATGAATAAAATAAGAACAGTGACCGAGATGATTGTTTTTATGGCAGGTGTATGCCTTATTTTTTCAATTCCTTTTTTTATTGCCATCATCAAAAATGATTATGCGACTCTTGCTTTTGGTATGGGAATTGCTGAAGGTTTGTTATTATCCAGTTTTACACGGAACTTGGGTAATTTTAGTGATATGTTTTCAGGATGGAAAATGGAACTTACCGACAAATAAAGGACAGGAGAGAAGAACATGGATGAAAGTTTAGAATATGTACTAATGTGCAAAATGGCAACTGAAATACAGAATGAATATGGTGGAACTCCAAATTCATTCTATGTAAGTATAGATTCAGATCCAGACGGTATTCATAAGGAAACAATCTATTTTGGAACAATAAACACTCTTCCAAAAGGTAGCGTGTATTGGATACCCAGACAGGATGAATTGCAGGCCATGTTAAGAACTAAAAACCTTCGTGATCTGCTATTCCATAATCACAAACTTATACAGGACTATATGAGCCAAATCGAAGGATATAATCCTGATACAATGGAACAAGCGTGGATCATGCTTGTAATGAACGAGAAGTACGGAAAGGTATGGAACGGAGAGTATTGGTACAATCCTTATGAAGTAGAAGATACCGACAAGGAGAGGACACAATGACAAATATGATTTATTTGGATGAGGACTCACGTATTGGAAGGATATCATGGGATGCTTGCAAGGACTGTACTCACCATTATACAGATGATTGTGATCCCGAAATA
>Ga0209300_1000644_pt1 | contig 16758 bp, 16 predicted proteins | sample Shrwel_input2_RT_FD_187535 | JGI IMG/M metagenome (GOLD analysis project Ga0209300, IMG submission 187535) | Subsurface microbial communities from deep shales in Ohio, USA - Utica-3 well 1 S input2 RT (SPAdes) (version 2) ... | reverse complement strand
TCGGGGTGCACGCTGGCGGCGGCGGCGGCGGCGCGACTGGCCGCCGGCGAGCGACTGGTGGCGGCTTGCGAGCAGGCCCAGCGCTTCACCTGGGAAAGCCTGCGCCACGGCTGGCGGCCGGCAGCCGGCCAGCACCTGCCTCGCCGGCTCTGGCGCCTTCCCGCCGCCTTCGACCCGGAGACCCTCGATGATCGCTCATGACTGGCGACAGGGCGTCTACGCCATCACCGACGCCGGGCTGCTGCCCGATGACGATACCCTGATCGCCGCCTGCGAGTCGGCGCTCGCGGGCGGGCTGGCCCTGCTGCAGTATCGTGACAAGTCGCGGGATGCCGAGCGGCGCCACCGCCAGGCTTCGGCGCTGGCGATCCGCTGTGCCCGGCACGGGGTGCCGCTGATCATCAATGACGACCTGACGCTCGCCGAGCGGTTGCGCCGCGAGGGCCATGGCGGCGTCGGCGTACATCTCGGCCAGCAGGACGGTTCGCTGCGCGAAGCCCGGCGTGCGCTGGGCGAGGCGGCGATCATCGGCGCCACCTGCCACGCGCGTCTGGACCTGGCCGCGCAGGCATGCGAGGCGGGAGCCAGCTACCTGGCGTTCGGGCGTTTCTTCACCTCGCGCACCAAGCCCGACGCCCCGCCCGCACGGCTCGAGTTGCTGGCCGAAGCGGCACGATTCGGCCTGCCCCGGGTGGCCATCGGCGGCATCGATGCCGACAATGTCCGGCAGGCACGCCGCGCCGGGGCCGAACTGCTGGCGACCGTACAGGCCGTGTTCGGCCGGGGCGAACCGGCAAGCAACGTGCAGTATCTGCGACGACAGCTGGAAGACGGCTAGCTTATCCACAAGCCGTCAACGACGAGTTATTCCAACTGTCCAAAGAGTTATCCACAGCTTCTGACGAGAGGACGACATGCCCACTTCCGCGGAACTTTTCGAACAGGCCTGCCGGCACATTCCCGGTGGCGTCAACTCGCCGGTCCGGGCCTTCAAGGGAATGGATCGTCCCCCACTGTTCATGGAGCGGGCCCAGGGGGCGTACCTGTTCGACGTCGAGGGCAAGCGCTACATCGATTATGTGGGTTCCTGGGGGCCAATGATCACCGGGCACGCCGACCCCGAGGTGCTCGGCGCGGTACGCGAGCGGCTCGACGCCGGATTGTCCTTCGGTACGCCGACGGCGATCGAGACCACCATGGCCGACCGGATCTGCGAGATCATGCCGTCGATCGAGATGGTACGCATGGTCAACTCCGGCACCGAGGCCACCATGTCGGCGATCCGCCTGGCACGCGGCTATACCGGGCGCGACAAGATCGTCAAGTTCGAGGGCAACTATCACGGCCACTCCGACTCGTTGCTGGTCAAGGCCGGCTCCGGGGCCCTGACCCACGGCGAACCGAGCTCGCCGGGCGTGCCGGCCTCGCTGGCCGAGCACACCATCACCCTGCCCTACAACGACGCCGAGGCGGTCCGGGCCTGCTTCGCCGAGCTGGGCGACGCCATCGCCGGGGTCATCGTCGAGCCGGTGGCCGGCAACATGAACTGCATCCCGCCGCGCCCGGGCTTTCTCGAGACGCTGCGCGAGGTCTGTGACGCCCACGGCAGCGTGCTGATCTTCGACGAGGTGATGACCGGCTTCCGCGTCGCCCTGGGCGGCGCCCAGGCGCACTACGCCATCACCCCGGACCTGACCTGCCTGGGCAAGATCGTCGGCGGCGGCATGCCGGTGGGCGCCTTCGGCGGCAAGCGCGAGATCATGGAATACATCTCGCCGCTGGGACCGGTCTACCAGGCGGGCACCCTGGCGGGCAATCCGCTGGCCATGGCCGCCGGCATCGCGCTGCTCGACAAGATCCGCCGGCCCGGCTTCCACGCCGACCTGGCGCGGCGCGTCGAGACGCTCTGCGACGGCCTCGAGGCGCGCGCCGCCGAGGCCGGGGTCGACCTGATCACCCAGCGGGCCGGCGGCATGTTCGGGGTCTTCTTCACCGGGCAGCGTCGCGTCGATGACTTCGCCCAGGCCGGTGCCTGCGACGTCGAGCGCTTCCGTCGCTTCTTCACCGCGATGCTCGACCACGGGGTTTACCTGGCGCCGTCGCCGTTCGAGGCCGGCTTCATGTCGAGCGCCCACGGCGATGCGGATATTCACGCCACCCTGGATGCCGCCGAGCGGGTCTTTGCCGCCATGGCGCGCTGAACCTTCACCTGACGGGAGCTTGCCGTGAGCCAGGCCATGATCGACGCCCTCCGGGACCCTAGCTGCTTCGACCACGCGGTCGGGGCGATCGAGATCTTCGAGACGCATATTTCCTGGATCGTGCTGACCGGGGAGTATGCCTACAAGATCAAGAAGCCGCTGGACCTGGGGAGCTTTCTGGACTTCTCGACGCGCGAACGGCGGCGTCGCTGCTGCGAGGAGGAAGTGCGCCTCAATCGCCGCCTGGCGCCGGCGCTCTACCTGGGCGTGGTGCCGATCGCCGGCACGCCGCAGGCGCCCCGGGTCAATGCGCCGGGCGCGCCCATCGAGCACGCCATCAAGATGCGCCAGTTCAACAACCGCGAGCTGCTCAGCCATCTGCAGGCCAGCGGCGAGCTGTCGCAGCCGCTGATCGATGACCTGGTGGACCAGCTGGTGCGTTTCCATGGCGAGGCCGCGCGACTGCCGGCCGACGATGCCCTGGGGTCGCGCGAGACCCTCGCGGCGATCGTCGAGCGGGAGTTCCGGCTGATCGACACGCGCCTGACCGGCGAGCATGACCGGCGGCGGCTGGCGCATCTCGAGACCTGGGCGAACGAGACCCTGGCGCGGCTCGGCGAGGTCTTCGATCGCCGTCATCGCGACGGCTTTGTGCGCGAGACTCACGGCGACGTGCATCTGGGCAACGCGGTGCGCTTCGCCGATCGCGTGGTCCTGTTCGACGGCATCGAGTTCAACGAGACGCTGCGCTGGAACGATGTCGGCAGTGATCTGGCCTTCCTGCTGATGGATCTCGAGGCACGCGGCGAGGAAGCCCTGGCTCGGCACGCCCTGAACCGCTATCTGGAGCGCTCGGGGGACCACGAACTGGTGCGCCTGCTGCCCTTCTACAAGCTCTACCGGGCGCTGGTGCGCGCCAAGGTGGCCATGCTGCGCTACCACCAGCCGGACCTGCATCCCACCGATCGCCAGGCGATCATGGCCGACTTCCGTCGCTATCTCGACCTTGCCGAGCGCTATGCGGAATTCCACTTTCCCTATCTGGTGATCGGCGTGGGGGTCTCCGGCAGCGGCAAGAGCCGTTTCACCGGCGAGATGATCCGGCGGCTGGGCGGGGTCCGGCTGCGTTCCGATGTGGAGCGCAAGCGTCTGCACGGATTCGATCCCCAGGCGCGCACCGAGCAGGCGGGTGTGGATATCTATACCCCCGAGGCCACCGAGCGCACCTATCGGCACCTTGCCGCGCTGACCGGCATGGTGCTCGACGGCGGGCTGCCGGTGTGCATCGACGCCACCTGCCTGCGTCAGGCACAGCGCGATCGGCTTCGCCATCAGGCGGAGGCCCGGGGGCTGCCGGTGCTGCTGGTCAGCTTCGAGGCCGACGACGCGACCCTGCGCGCGCGCATCGAGAAGCGCGCCCGTCGGGGCGGTGATCCCTCCGAGGCCGGGCTGGCGGTGCTCGAGCGCCAGCAACGCCTCTTCGAGCCGTTCACCGACGAGGAGCGCCTGCACCTGGTACATCTCGATACCACCCGGGACAACGCCAACCTGACCCTGGTGGGGCTGATCCAGGAGCATCTGCGCTTGCAGTGAGCGGTGGCGACACAGGAAGGCCCCGCCGTAGCGGGGCCTTTTTCATGCATGCGTCGTGAGCGTCGGATGGACGTCGCGGGACGCCTTCAGTACTGATAGACGTTGGCCGCGTTGCCACCGCCCATCTGGGTCACGCTGGAGTAGTTGCCGTAGCCCTGCTGGACGATGGTCGCGGTATTGCGGGACAGGTTCATCATGCCCATGCCGGCGGCGGCTCCCTGACTGACCGACGAGACGTTGTCGTAGCCGCCCTGGTAGACATCGGCGAGATCGTTGTAGCCGGTCTGGCCGATCGACGAGTAGTTGTCGCCGATCCCTTCCTGGACCACTTTGGCATCGTTGCCGTAACCGCTCTGCGTGGTAATGGCGACCTGATCCTTGCCGCTCTGGTAGATGTCGGAAAACTGCTTGGTACCCGACTGGGTGACCTTGGCATAGTTGCTCTCGTCCTTCTGCACGATCACGGAGTCGTTGAGGCTGCCGGACTGATCGACGCGAGCGACGTTATCCTTGCCGCTCTGGGCGATGTCGGACGCGTGGCCCATGCCGTTCTGCTTGACCCGGGCGTAATGGTCGCGGCCGTTCTGGGTCACCACCGAATCGTTGTGGGTGCCGTTCTGGGTCACGTCGGCCACGTTGTCGCGACCTTCCTGGGACACGTCGGAACGGTTGCCCATACCGTTCTGAGAAACGGCGGCATAGTTATCCCGACCATTCTGGGTCACGGACGACTTGTTGTGCATGCCGGACTGGGACACGTCCGTGGAGTTGGAATAGCCCTGCTGATAGACGCTGGAACGGTTCCCCCAGCCGTTCTGGGTCACATCCGCGGAGTTGTCCCAGCCACGCTGCATGACGCTGGAGTCATTGCCCCAGCCTGTCTGAAGCTGGGTGGTGGCGTTGCTGTAGCCGATCTGGTTGGTCTCGGCGCTGTTGCCGTAGCCGGTCTGGTTGATCTCCGAGCTATTGTTGCCGTTGTGGAAGCCGCCGTGATGACCGCCACCATGGTGGCTACCCTCCTCGGAGGCCATGGCGCTGGTGGAGAGGGCGATGGCTGCGACGAGTACGGAGAGCTGCAGTTTCATGGTTCGTGTTCCCTTGTGTGGTTTTTCAATCAACGTCCGGCATGCGAGACGCGGTGACGTCCTGTCGATGCCGCTCCTTGAACCCCGCCATCAGTGCTGCACGACCTGAACGCTCATGCGTCCGCGGGCGTACTGCGTGATGCTCACGGGGGTACTGCTCCTGCCCAGCTGGACGATTTCCGCGTTGCCGTAGGCCCCCTGCTGATTGATGGTGGCCTGCTTGTGATAACCAGACTGGGCGATGTCGGCGCTGTGTCCGACCCCCTGCTGGTTGATTTCGGCACTCAGATAACCGCCCGACTGAAGAATGCTGGCCTCATTGGCGCTGCCGGCCTGCATCGCCACGGCATGATTGGCCCGGCCGGACTGGCCGATGGCGACGCCGTTGCCGCTGCCGTATTGGCGAGTGTCGGCCCGATTGCCGACGCCTGACTGCTCGATCGTCACGGCCTGATCGCCACGAGAAACCCCGGAGTAGCTGTCCAGTTCCGAGCCGATGGCCAGGTCACGTGCCTGCACGGAGGTCGTGATGAAAAGGCCGGCTGCGGCCCCGATGATCACTGACGATTTCATGGTGAATCCCGCCTTTAATGGTTGATTACATTTTTATACAAAAGGCGAGACACGCTATAAGAAGCGCGCATGAAACTGATGGTGAATTATCTGGTTGATGGCAACGAAAAACTCATCAGGTAACTGGTGGGGAAATGATGAGGTAAATAGCGATAAAAGGGGGACGAAAAAGAGCAGGAAAAACCCCGCCGAAGCGGGGTCGGTAATCCATGAAGACTGACGAAGATCAGTACTGGTAGACGTTGGCGGTGTTGGCGCCTCCGCTCTGGGTCACGCTGGCGGTATTGCCGTATCCGTACTGGACGATGCTGGCCCGGTTGGTCGCCCAGGAGCCCCAGCCACCGGCGGCCTGCGAGATCACCGCGCTGTTGCCATAGCCGTTCTGGTAGATATCCGCGATATCGCGATAGCCGGTCTGGGTGATTTCCGCCGTGTTGTAGGTGCCGTCCTGTTCGGTGGTGGCCATGTTCCGCCAGCCGCTCTGGGTGATGGTGCTGTCGTTGCCGTAACCACTCTGGGAGATATCGCCGCGATTGTATTCGCCGGACTGGCTGAGTTCGGCCGTGTTGAACTCACCCGACTGCATCACGTCGGCCTGATTGCGGTAGCCCTGCTGGGTGACGGAAGCATCATTCTCGTAACCCGACTGACTGACATTGACACGTCCAAAGTAGCCGCTCTGGTCGACACTGGAGGTGTTGTAGGTACCCTTCTGCAACGACGTCACGCTGTTGGTATAGCCGCCCTGGGTAACGTCGGACTGGTTGCCATAGCCACGCTGGGTGATATCGGCCGTGTCGAAGTAGCCGTCCTGAGTGACCGTCGACTCGTTGTAGGTGCCGCGCTGCATCGAGGTGACGATGTTGGTGTAGCCGTCGGCGCCCTGGGTGATGTCGGACTGGTTGCCGTAGCCGCGCTGGGTGACGTCGACCGTGCCGAAGTAGCCGTCCTGAGTGACCGTCGACTCGTTGTAGGTGCCGCGCTGCATCGAGGTGACGCTGCTGGTGTAGCCGTCGGCGCCCTGGGTGATGTCGGACTGGTTGCCGTAGCCGCGCTGGGTGACGTCGACCGTGCCGAAGTAGCCGTTCTGAGTGACCGTCGACTCGTTGTAGGTGCCGCGCTGCATCGAGGTGGCGCTGTTGGTGTAGCCGTCGGCGCCCTGGGTGATGTCGGACTGGTTGCCGTAGCCGCGCTGGGTGACGTCGACCGTGCCGAAGTAGCCGTCCTGAGCGACCGTCGACTCGTTGTAGGTGCCGCGCTGCACCGAGGTCACGGCGTTGGTGTAGCTATCGGCGCCCTGGGTGACGTCGGACTGGTTGCCGTAGCCGCGCTGGGTGACGTCGACCGTGCCGAGCATGCCTTCCTGGGCGACCGTTGAGGTGTTGGTCTGGCCGGCCTGCAGGGTGGTCGCGCTGTTGCGATACCCCGACTGGGTGATCGCCGACTGGTTGGCATAGCCCCGCTGCGTGACGGTGGCGTCGCTGCGCCAGCCGCGCTGGGTGACGGCGGCATCGTTGTTCTGTCCGCGCTGGGTGATCGAGGCGCGGCTCCGCATTCCATCCTGATCAATCGCCGCACTGTTGAGATAGCCGCGCTGCAGCAGAGTGGCCTGCCCCCGATAGCCGTTCTGCATCAGCGAGGCGTTGTTGCCCTGTCCATACTGGCGCAGCTCGGCGCTGGAGCGCCAGCCCGACTGCTGATAGCTGGCCGTGCCGCCGGTGCCGAACTGGTAGGCATTGAGCCGATTGCCGTAGCCATCCTGTTCGACCGTGATGTCGTTGCTGGCGGCCATCGCCTGGGACGACAAGGCAATCGAGGCGGACAGAATCGCGATCTTGAGTTTCATGTGCTGTTCCCACCCTGTGGCTGCTCGTGATCGAGCGACGAGATTCGCGCACCGGCACGCCCGGACGCGTCACTCCGTCTTGCGGATTCATGGTGCCGAGACGGCGGGAGGGCCTCGCATCAGCGATCCTGCTGAACGACGTTTCTCGCCGTCACGGCATTCCGTTCTGTCATTGCTGGCATGGTTTTTTGCACTGCCTTTCGAAGTCTTTACAAAGTGAAAAAATGCAGCAATCAGAAGTAAATGCCATTTTTCATGCTGGCCGGACTGATGTGAGAGACGATGTTTTTAAAGTGCACAGATAAGTCACAAGTTTGTCTTTAAGCATGGCCTGTCGAGAGAAACAGCGGGGTGGCGGTCAGGCTGCAGGCATGAAAAAAGCGCCCCGCAGGGCGCTCAGGCACTATCGCGCGAGCCGGGCTGTCAGAGCATGGGAGTGGGTGCCTCCAGGTAGGCGCTGAGAATCGGGTCGTCACGCTCGGCGGGATTGGCCAGTGTCCACAGGCCGTTCTGGATACCCCGGGCGATGAGGTGAATCACCGAGGACTCGATGGCCGACATGACCGCCATCTGCACGGGTTCGTTGTTGGTGTAACCGATCTCGCCTTCCAGCAAGCGCTTGAAATCGATGAAGCGATACACGCCGGCACGGATCTCGTGGGAGAAGATCGTCTTGCTGGTGGTGACATTGGCCAGCACTTCCCCGGTGGCGATGTCCACGGCGCGCAGGTTGACCGTTACCTGATCCACCTGGTACTGCCCGGAGGCACCGATGCCGAAATACTCGGCCCCGGCTCCCCCGGTCCGCAGGTTGGAGTCGTAGGCGATGATGCCCCCCTCGAGCAGGACACGTGCCGCATCCAGCGAGCCCAGGGCATCAGTCTGGCCGTTGCGCTCCAGGTTGGCGCGAATGATCTTGCGTTCGGTCAGCAGGTTCTGTAGCCCGACCCGCTCGAGGGGCACGAACCAGCCGGAGTCGGCCAGCGCCCCGCTGAGCATCGCCGCGCCGCCCTGGGTGACGGCGGTCGAGAAGGTACTGGCCGGCTGAGGCTTGTACTGTCCCGTCTGGTCACGGAAGTCATAGACCGCGGCGTAGATCTTGGCACTCGGCTTGGGCAGGCTGATCAGGTCCCCGTAGGTGCCGGAGCGCGGCATCAGCGTTGCGGGGGCAGCCTCGAGGCCCTCCGCAGTGGTCACCATGCTCGAGCAGCCGCTCAGAGCCAGCAGGGAGATGACAAGGCAGGCCGTCAATCCTTTCATGGTGTTCGCCCTCATCAGAAGTTGTTGGCGGCGGAGCCGAGGTTGATGTTGGTGACTTCCCCGGTGCGGCGGTCGGTGATCTGCATCTGGAAGCCGCCGTTGCCGTTGCTGACGATCTTGATCTTCAGCTCGGCGCTGTCGATGGTGCTGGTGCGACCGGGATCGGTGGCGTTCACGGCGTCGTCGATGGCGTTCGAGACCAGGCTGTTGCGCAGGTCCTGAATGAACAGGTCGGTCTCGCTGAAGCTGCCGAAGTCGGGGGCGTTGGGATCCTTGTTGTCGTCCTGGGCCTGGGCCTTGTTGAGCAGGTAGTTGCCGTTCAGCGGGTCGCCGCCGAACGACGGGTTGATCGGTCGATAGACCAGTTCCCCTGCCTGGGCGGCACCCGTGGCCAGGGCCAGTGACAACAGGAGCGGCTGCATTCTCATCGTGATTCCCTCGCGTATGTCGTTGGACCGGTTCACCATTCGTCGCCGGCCAGGTCTCCATTGCGGTCCAGTGCCTGCATGACCTTGCGGCGCAGTACCAGCTGCTCGACCTGCTCGACGGCGGCCCGGGCATACTGATCGACGTCACTCAAGCGGGGCGGCAGGGTGGCCCGATACAGGATGCGATTGCCCTCGGCGACCCAGACGATGCTGCCCCAGCGTGCCGACGGGCGTTCGTGGATCACCAGGTTGGTGTTGTTGAGCACGATGCTGTCCAGCCGGCGCTGGCTGAACTGCTGATAGAACGTCTTGCCGATCATGGTGATGGTGCGATCCACCACCAGGCCGTTGAGCGGTGACGGCTCGCGGGGCTTGAGCGTCCGCGATGTCGCGGGGCCGTCCGCGCTCTCGGGGGCGTCGCTCTGCGGGCCGGCCGCCGGCGTGGCGGGCTCGGTCCCGGCGAACGCCGGCGCGATCGACAGGCACAGCAGGCACAGGGCAAGGCGCAGGTAGGGCGTGTTCATGACGGTCACCGCCGCTGGGGCTTGCTCGGGCTGGGCGGTGGCGCACCGAGATTCTGGCGCGCCCAGTTCATGGCCTGAATGCGGTTGTGCACCTTGATCTTGCGGAAGATGTTGTAGAGGTGGGACTTGACCGTATGCTCGCTGACGAACAGCTTGTCGGCGATCTCGGTGTTCGAGGCCCCCGAGCCCAGCAGGCCGATGATCTCCAGCTCGCGGTGGGTCAACCCGCAGACCGGCCGATAGGCGTTGAGCTGCTGGCGCCGGTAGAACTCGATCAGCCGGGTCATCAGCGAGCGCGACATCCACAGGTCGCCCTCCAGCAGAGCGTGGATGCCCTTGCAGATCAGCGCCATGCTGTCGCGGCGATAGAAGACGCCCCGCAGGTGCAGCGAGGCGAGCATGTCCGCGGCATGGTCCTCGTCGCGCAGGTTGATGGCCGCCAGGGTGGTGTGGGCCGTCTCCGCCGCCCGGCTGTGCCACTGCTGCATGGTGCTTTCATCGACGTGATCGGCATCGAGCAGGATCAGCAGCGAATCGCTGGTGAAGGCATCGAGCGAATCGTGGGGGGAGACGGCGGCAATCTGGCAGTCCAGCTGTTCGGCAATGTAGTCCATGAACAGCTGCGTCTGAGGATTGCAGTCCGTGACCAGAAGAATCAATGAGTTCCCTTGGCTCATCGTCACTGCTCCGGAAGTATGGTGTTGGATCGTGAGTCGTTATGTGGTCTCTGCGTACCATGCAGCGGTCTGATTCAGCTTTGTTGGTCCCTCCCTGTTTGTAAAGTTTGGTTACTCGTTTCTTGTTATCGTTTTTTGGTATTAAAAATAACTTTTTCAATCACTTTTATTTTTTCAAATTTCTAATCATTTACTTACCTGTCAACTTTTTCTTGTCCTCTGGTTTCCTGTCATGAGAGAGGAGAAAAATCAGTCATGAGAAAAACATTTTGTAACCTTTCTGTGTGATGGCAGGCTGATGGTTGCCAACCCTGGAGGTGGGAAGCGGTACGGAGACCGGGAGGGCGGGGCGCCGTCAGTCCGTCTGGCGTTCCGCATGTGCCGTGCTAACCGATAGAATGAGCGAAACTCTGCAACACCAAGGTGACGTGAAATGGAACGACGACTGGTACTGGCCAGCGGCAACCCCGGCAAGCTGCGCGAGTTTCAGGCACTGCTGACGCCCCTGGATTATCAGGTTCATCCCCAGCGCGAGTTCGATGTCGACGATGTCGAGGAGACGGGGCTGACGTTCGTCGAAAATGCCTTGCTCAAGGCGCGGCACGCCTGTCGCATCAGCGGCCTGCCGGCACTGGCCGACGACTCGGGGCTGGCGGTGGACGCCCTGCAGGGGGCGCCGGGCATCTATTCGGCCCGATACGCGGGCGAGCCCAGCAGCGATGCGGCCAACAATCGCAAGCTGCTCGAGGCGCTGGCGGACGTCCCTGAAGGGCAGCGCACGGCCCGCTACTGGTGCGTGCTGGTCTGGCTGCAGCACGAGCACGACCCGGTGCCGCGTATCGTGCAGACCAGCTGGCGTGGCGAGATTCTCGCCCACCCGCGTGGTGAGGGAGGGTTCGGCTACGATCCGCTGTTCTGGCTGGCCGACCAGGGGCTGACGGCCGCCGAGCTCGACCCCGCTGAAAAGAACCGTCTCAGCCATCGCGGCCGCGCCCTGCGCACCCTGGTGGAGAGCCTCGGCTCATGAGGCCGTTGCCCGAACTGGCGCTGTACGTGCATGTGCCCTGGTGCGTGCGCAAGTGCCCCTACTGCGACTTCAACTCCCATGGCATCGGTTCCGGTTCCGGCGCCGATCTGCCGGAGTCGGCGTATCTGGCCGCCCTGCTGATGGATCTGGACGAGGAGCTCACGCGCAGCGACGGGCGACTGATCCACAGCGTATTCATCGGCGGCGGCACGCCGAGCCTGATGTCGGCGGATTTCTACGCGCGCCTGCTGGACACCCTCGAGCGGCGCGGCGTGCTCGCCCCCGATGCCGAGATCACCCTGGAAGCCAATCCGGGCACGGTGGAGCAGGGGCGCTTCACGGCCTATCGCCGGGCCGGCATCAATCGCCTGTCGCTGGGTGTACAGAGCTTTCAGGCGGCCCAGCTGGCGGCGCTCGGACGCATCCACGACGGCGACGAGGCGCGTCGCGCGGTCGACAGCGCCCGGCAGGCCGGCTTCGATAATTTCAACATCGATCTGATGCACGGCCTGCCTGGGCAGGACGCCGAGCTGGCACTGGCCGATATCGACACGGCGCTGTCGCTGGCGCCCACGCACCTTTCCTGGTATCAGCTCACCATCGAGCCCAATACCGAATTCCACTCCCGGCCGCCGCCCCTGCCGGAGGACGAGACGCTGTGGGCGATCCAGGATGCCGGCCACGCGCGACTCGAGGCCGCCGGCCTTGGGCGCTACGAGATTTCTGCCTATGCCCGGCCCGGCCATGCCTCGCGCCACAACCTGACCTACTGGCGCTTCGGCGACTATCTGGGCATCGGTGCCGGCGCCCACGGCAAGCTGACCCGGCGGGAGCCCGACGGCACCTGGCACGTCGAGCGGCGCTGGAAGACCCGCCAGCCCGAGGCGTATTTGCGCCGCGCCGACGACCCGCGCGGCTTCGAGGCCGGGCGCGAGCCGGTGGCGCTCGAGACGCTGCCGCTGGAGTTCGCCATGAACGCGCTGCGGCTGGTGGACGGGGTGCCGCTGTCGCTGTGGGAAGCCCATACCGGCCGGCCGCTGGATGAACTGACACCGCACCTGGCGGCAGCCCGCGCGCGCGGGCTGCTGGTCGAGGATGCCGGCCGGCTGCAGGCGAGCCCGCAGGGTCTGTTATTCTTGAACGACTTGCTGGCCCTGATCGACGATGCGTGACGGGCGGCAAGCCTTATTCACGGAAGCCAAGGAAACGAGGAGCGTTAACCGCATGATCACCAAGCAGCTCTGGATGGCGATTCCGCTGTCGGCCGCACTGGCCGTGACAGGATGCACGACCACCAACCCGCAGACCGGGGAGCCCCAGACCGCCAAGGCCACCACCGGTGCGGGCATCGGTGCCGCGGCAGGGGCCGTGGCCGGCCTGCTCAGTGGCGACAGTGCCGCCAGCCGCCGCGATCATGCCGCCATCGGCGCGGCGGTGGGCGCCGCCGCCGGTGCCGGCATCGGCTACTACATGGACCGTCAGGAAGCCAAGCTGCGTGACCGGCTGCAGGGTACCGGCATCGGCGTGCAGCGCCAGGGCGACAACATCGTCCTCAACATGCCCAACAGCGTCACCTTCGGCTTCGACTCCAGCGAACTCACCGGCCAGGCGCGGCAGGCGCTCAACGATGTCTCCGCCGTGCTGCGCGAGTATCCGGAAACCCGCATCACCGTGGCCGGCTACACCGACAGCACCGGCTCGAAGGCCTACAATCAGCGCCTCTCCGAGCGCCGGGCCCAGGCGGTGGGCGACTACCTCATGCAGGGTGGCGTGCAGCGTCAGCGCCTGAACATGGTCGGTCAGGGGGAAAGCCAGCCGGTGGCGAGCAATGATACCGAAGCCGGACGCGCCCAGAACCGCCGTGTCGAGATCACCGTGGTGCCGACCGGGCAGCAGTAACTCCCCGACGTTCCACGATTCGCGACCTTCGGGCCCACCGGCGACTGTCGGTGGGCCTTTTCTTCATCGGAATCTCGCCATGCTTGCCTATCAGCACGCCTATCATGCCGGCAACTTCGCCGACGTTCACAAGCATCTGGCGCTGCATGCCGTCACGCGCCATCTTTTACGTAAAGAATCACCCATTACGTATGTTGATACTCATGCCGGTCGCGGCCTGTATCCACTGGCCGCGATGGAGACCGACAGGCTCCAGGAATACCGCGACGGGGTGGAACCGGTCTGGGCGGCCCGGCATGCGCTGGTCAGGGACGACGCGCCGCTGCTCGCCGACTGGCTCGCCGCGCTGACCGAGGCCCAGCCCAGGAGTGGCACGCTGACCCACTATCCCGGCTCGCCGTGGTGGCTGTCTCGGGCCATTCGCCAACAGGACCGGCTGACGCTCTTCGAGCTGCACCCGGGCGAGCATCGTCATCTCGAGAGCCAGGCGCTGCCGCCCCAGGCCCGGCGCTTCCACGAGGATGGCCCGCAGGGGCTGGTGCGCCGGCTGCCGGTGCCGACGCCGCGGCTGTGCGTGCTCATCGACCCCAGCTACGAGCGCAAGGCCGAATACGCCGAGACGGCACAGACGCTGCAGCGGATCGCCGCCAAGGCGCGCCACGCGGTGGTGATGATCTGGTATCCGCTGCTGCCGGCGGGTCACCATCACGGCCTGCTGGAGGCGCTGCGCACGGCGGGCATCGACAAGCTGTGGCGCAGCGAACTCGTTCACCATGCCGCCGGGGAGCGCCACGGCATGTACGGCAGCGGCCTGGTGGTGCGCAACCCGCCCTGGGGGCTGGATACCGAGCTGTCGGCGGCCATGCAGCGCCTGGCGCCGCTGTGGGGCCGAGGAGCGCGGCACAGCGGGAAATGGTGGACGACAGAGTGAGCCGGCCCGTGGCGGCCGGCGTCACTTGCCGATACAGAATGTAAAATAAGTCATAAAATCAATAGTTTATAGTTTTAAGGGAGTAAATGGGGATCAAAAATGATCAAGAAACCACGTAACCTACTGATTTAGCGTTTCCTTAACTTTACCTTGATCCCACGGCTCACCCAACAGAAATATTTACTTGACATTTTTTGTCGACTAGTCGACTCTTATGGTATGGATACTACAAATAAATCAAAAAGTAAGCGCCCAGGGCGTCGTATCATCGGTATTAGCCTTTCGCCTGAGATGGCGTGTGAGGTTAAAGCCGAAGCTGGTCGCCGGGGAATTTCTCTGCGAAAACTCTTCGAGGAGCTGTGGGAGTTGTATAAGCAGCAACCCCGAAAGGAACCATGAGAAACATTACTAATGAGCGTGAGCTGATTGCCCTAGCTTTGGCTCTTATAGGCTCGACAACCAGGTTGTCGTCCGAAGAGCGGCAAACACGAAAGGGCATTAGGCCAACAAAAAGCGAGCGCCTTATTGAGGCCACTCGAAAAGCTATCCAAGCGGGCGAGGATCCGCTGGGCCAAGCTTTTGCGGAAATAAGGCCGTCTGAAATCCGCCGGGAGAAAGGCGCGACGTATACCCCTGCCCCAATTATTACCTCAATGACAACATGGGCTGCTGCTGAAGGAGCCCCTGCTAGGGTAGTGGATGCCGGGGCTGGTTCGGGGCGCTTTCTCATCGCAGCGGCGCGGCTTTTTCCAAAAGCCAAGCTTATCGGGATTGAATTTGATCCGCTGGCTGCAATGTTGCTTCGAGCGAACTTAACTGTATTGGGCCTTGCGAAGCGGGCAACAATTATAGTTGGTGACTATCGTCAGGCCGAACTCCCACGGATCAAAGGAAAAACACTGTTTATCGGGAACCCGCCCTATGTTCGCCATCACCTGATAAATGAAGCTGACAAAAAGTGGTTCGCTGACGCAGCGGCTTCTTTTGGGGTTCGAGCAAGCAAATTGGCTGGTCTGCATATACATTTCTTTGTTCGCACTATGCAACTTGCTCGACCAGGAGATTTTGGAGTCTTCATCACGTCGGCAGAATGGCTTGATGTCAACTATGGTGCCACCTTACGTCAACTTTTAGCGGATGGGCTGGGTGGAGTCGCACTGCATGTGCTAGAACCGTCAGTTATGCCTTTCGCTGATGCCACTACTACCGGGGCTATAACCTGTTTCCGGGTAGGAGAAAGGCCGGACAATCTCTGTGTTCGGTCAGTTGAATCTCTTGATCGACTGAACGGTCGGCGGTCTCAAGTTCCAAGTGCAACGCTATTGAAGGGTGCTCGGACCGGCGACGGATTTCTTGAGCACCTCAGCGTAAACTTCCAGCGGCGTTCGCCAGTCCAGTGTCTTGCGCGGCCGGGTGTTCAGTGAGTCAGCGATCTCGTCGAGTTCTTCCTGGCTGTAGACCGACAGATCCGTGCCCTTCGGCAGGTACTGCCGCAACAGCCCGTTGGTATTCTCATTGGAGCCTCGCTGCCATGGGCTATGCGGGTCAGCGAAGTAGATCGCCGTACCGGTCTTCTGCGTGATCTCGGCATGCTTCCACCATCTCTCTGCCTTGGTCGTACGTCATGGACAGGCGCAGAGCTCGCGGCACCTCATTGAGCTTGTCGCTGAAGCCAACGGCCGCCGCTGTGGCGGTAGTGCCATCCACTTTCGCCAAGATCACCAGGCGCGTGGTGCGCTCCACCAGCGTACCGATGGCAGAGCGATTGTTGGCGCCCATGATGAGATCGCCTTCCCAGTGGCCAGGCATCAGGCGATCTTCGATCTCAGGCGGCCGCATGTGGATGCTGACCAGCTCGGGAATCTGCTGGCGTCGATCCTTGCCACGGCTGCGCGGCCGGCGCTTGCCATTGCCCTGGCGAAGACAGGCGATGAGCTCTTTCTTGAGGCTGCCGCGGGGCATCACATAGAGCGCGTTGTAGATGGCCTCATGTGAAACCCGTCGATGTGAATCGTTGGGAGACATGCGCTTCAGTGTGCGGGCTATCTGTTGCGGTGACCAGTACTTGCGCAGCAGGTAGACCACCACCTCGAAGAGCTCCCCGTCGGGGTGCAGCTTGGGACGCTGACGTGGCCGATGTCGCGTCAGACGAGCCCGGTAGCCCGCCAGGCCGGCATCGTAGCCCTTGATGGGATCAACCGTGTGGCGGGCTATTTCTCGCGACACGGTGCTCGGCGCACGGCCCAGGTGAGTGGCGATGGCCCGGATCGAATGCGTGGCTCGCATCATCATGATGGCGGCTCGGTCTTCAGCAGAGAGGTGGCGATAGCAGTGAGTCATAGCAACACCGTACCTGATGGGTCACGTGTTGCACTTGGTCATTGAGACCGCCCCTCGTGAGACGATGGATGATATAACACTTGACGCCTTGGCCGCTTGGCTCCGCGACAATGTTGGAGTGGAAAGTGGACGCACATACGCAGGCGGTCTTACTAAATTTGAACCGAAAGAAATAGAAAGAATTTGGGTCCCACGCCCAGATCAACTAGTTGTATGAAAAAACCACCGTACTGGACTACAGAACAATTACTAATGGGTTCGAAAGTAAGCGAACATCATTTATAATGTAGGCTCCGTTCGCCAAGCTTATCGGATATTTACACACATGCGCCACGATGACGGTCGTAAACTTGATCACAAAACATTAGAAGCCA
>Ga0209300_1000643_pt1:12500-16768 | contig 16768 bp, 10 predicted proteins | sample Shrwel_input2_RT_FD_187535 | JGI IMG/M metagenome (GOLD analysis project Ga0209300, IMG submission 187535) | Subsurface microbial communities from deep shales in Ohio, USA - Utica-3 well 1 S input2 RT (SPAdes) (version 2) ... | reverse complement strand
GGATCTGGGTGAGGAGAGCCGCATATTTTTGCGCTATTCCGGGACCGAGGCCGTAGCCCGGGTAATGGTCGAAGGCCGGGATGAGCAGCGGGTGCAGAAACAGGCCGAGATCCTGGCCGGGGCGGTGGAAGAGGGCCTGAAGACCTCCGGCTGATTTTTAAGGATAATATGGGTGCGGCCTTTGGTTTCCGGAGTTAACCGGAATGCCGCGGCTGCAGCCCAAGCATAAAGGAGCGTGCGGTATGAAAGTGAACAAGGTGGTCATACCTGTTGCCGGCTGGGGGACCCGATCCCTGCCCGCGACCAAGAATATCCCCAAGGAAATGCTGCCGGTGTACAAGAAGCCCGCCGTGCAGTATGTTGTGGAAGAGGCCATGCATTCCGGGCTGACCGACGTGGTCTTTGTCAACAACCAGATTAAAAGGGTTTTGGAGGACCATTTCGACCGCAATCTGTCTTTGGAAGCGGTGCTGGCCCGTTCCGGGAAGGACGAGCTTTTGCGGCAGGTCCGGGAGGTCGCGGAGATGGTCAATATCATCACCGTGCGTCAGAAGGAGCAGCTGGGTCTGGGTCACGCCGTTCTGTGCGCCAGGGAAGTAGTCAAGAACGAACCCTTTGCGGTCATGGTCGGGGATGATCTTTTGTTTTCCCCGGAATCGGCGGTGCGCCAGCTTGTGGATGTGGCCCGCAACGAGAACATGCCGGTTGTGGGCGTGGTCGAGGTCCCCCGGGAAAGGGTTTCCCAGTACGGGATCATCCAGGGCGAGGAATTCGCCCCGGGCATGTACCGGGTGCGCCAGGTCTTTGAGAAGCCGGACCCGGCGAACGCCCCGTCCAGGCTGGCCATTGTGGGTAGATATGTCCTTACTCCGGAGATATTCGACTATCTGGAAAAGCTGGAACCGGGGCACGGAGGAGAGATCCAGCTCACCGACGCCCTGCAGGCCCTGGCCGGGAACCATCGCCTGCTGGCGGTGAAGATGACCGGCCAGCGTTTTGATATCGGCAACTGGGTGGATTATCTGACCGCGAATATCTATTTCGCCCTGCGGGACGAGGAGCTGCATGACGACCTTGTGCCGCGCCTGAGGGAGCTTCTGCCTTGATGCGTACCCTGGTTCTGTCTTTCCTGATCGTGCTCGCGGCCGCTCCGGTAAACGGTTTTTTCCCGGAAAGCAAAGAGATCCGGAGGGAGATGCGGGATAATCTGGGCCGGATTAATTCTTTGCAGGCCGAGATCGAACCGGCGGCAGGGAGCGACCTTGTCTGGCGGATTTGGCAAAAGGGGGAGCTGTGGCGCACGGAATGGGTGGATAAGGATGAAAATCGGGTCGTCTGCGCCGCGCTGGGCCGGGGAAATGAAATTTACGCCGCTTACCCCGCCGGGGCCGAAACCGGTCCCGTCCCTTCCTGGATTTTGCTTCGGGATATCCCCTGGCTTAAGGCGCACGGCCTGGATACGGATAAAAAAGAGTATGCCTTTATCGGAAACCGGCCGTGCATTATCCTGGGTGCCTACGGTCCGGAGAAACAAGGACTCCGTTTATGGGTGGACAACGAAAAAATGCTTCCGGTGCGCATGGATGCCGGGGGGAGCAGGAATGTTTTGTGGCAGGATTACCACCGGGCGGGAAATTATCCCCTGCCCCGGCGTATGATTCTGACCGGATATAAGGACGAGCCCCGGGAATTTTCCATCGATTGGACCGGGATCAATATTTCCATCCCGGATGAGCTGTTTTCCGTCTCCGGGTTCAAGGACACCTTTGCAAGGGCCGCAAGACCCGGCCTTCCCGATGTGGTCCGCTATTGCAACCGCTTTTTCTCCGGGTTTTTTGCCCCGTAACTCCGTCCTCTCCCGGACGGGAGCAACTTCCATCCCCCATGCAGGCTGCAATGACCCCGGAATTATGGACAGTCGTCATACTTTCCGCTCCTTATTCGGAACTCACCTACGCGATCCCGGAGGGATTCCCGGATGGAGTATTCATGCCGGGCATGCGCGTGATAATCCCCCTGGGGGCCAAAGATTCCTTGCGTACGGCCATAACCCTGGAAAAGGAAAAAGATATTCCCAAAGGCCGGTTGAAGAAAGTTGTCTGGCCCATGGACCGGGTTCCGGTCCTGAGCCGGGATTATCTGGATCTGGCCCGGGATCTGTCCCGCAGACAGGCCGATCCTTTGGGCCGGGTGCTTTCAAATATGCTTCCCCTTCTTTTCAAGGACAGACCGGAGCGTCTTCTGACCCCGGATGGAGCAAAAGTTCGGCTAAAAGACCTGCATGCGGACGGCCGCCTGCAAGCGGGGCTGGCCCAAACCTGGCTTGAGGGCAATCCATGTCTTCCTTCGGCAAAGTCCGGGCGGGAAAACAGGTTTCTGGAGGCGGCTGCTGAACCTCCCTGGAATCTTTTGCCCAACGCCAAAAAACAACGCGAAGTAATGGATTATATCTGGGGCCGGGGTAGTTGTCCCCCGGCATTGCTGGCCCGCGTGTTCGGCTCCGGGATTTATCCGGTTCTAAAAAAGCTCCGGGAGAAAGGGATGCTGGTTTTTGCCGAGCAAAATTCCGGAGTTGACGAACCCGAAGGGGACGCTCTTCCGGAGTTTGTTCCCTCCCGACAGCAGGAGGAAGCCCTGACGCATCTAGGACCGAGGCTGATGAGCCCTGACGCCGAGTGTTCTGTCTTGCACGGGGTGACCGGAAGCGGCAAAACCCTGGTATACGCCGAGCTTGCCCGCAAAGCCCTTGATCGGGGGGAGGACGTGTTGATCCTGGCCCCGGAAGTGGCTTTGGCCAAGCAGCTGTATTCCGCTTTTACACCCTGTCTTTCCGGATACGAGGTGTTTCTGCATCACGGTGGTATGACCCCCTCGGCCAGACTGCGTCTTTTCTCCGCGATGGCCGAGGGGTCCTCTCCCCGGGTCCTGGTCGGGACCAGATCCAGCCTGTTCATGATCACCACCCCCCCGAAACTTATAATCCTGGATGAAGAGCACGACGAATCTTTCAAGCAGGACAAAAATCTCATCTATCAGGCCAAGGAAGTGGCCTATTTCTGGATTCAGCGTAGCCGGGGGCTGCTTGTCCTGGGCTCGGCCACTCCGGATATAAAGAGCTATTGGGCGGCCACCCGGGAGCATATCGATCTGGTGCGCATGCCCCGGCGGGTGAGCGGCAAAAAATTGCCCAGCGTGGAGCTGGTGGATTTAAACAGCGATCCTCCGGCCGAGGGGCCGCTGGCAAAATCGGTGCACGATGCGCTCATGCATGTTCTAAGGCGAGGAGAGCAGGCCATAATCATGCACAACAGGCGCGGGTATTCTCCGCTTCTGTACTGCCAGAACTGCCGGGAAATAGCCCGTTGCCCCAATTGCCACGTGAGTCTCACCTACCACAAGAAACGCGATCAGCTGCTATGCCACTACTGCGGGGCCACGGCCTCCCTGCCCCTTGTCTGCGCTCATTGCGGGCACAGCTCCTTTATCCCCATGGGCGCGGGCACGGAAAAGCTGGAGGAGTATTTCAGCACTCATCTCCAGGATGTGCGGGTGCTTAGGCTGGACCGGGACAGCGCCCGCAAAAAGGGCAGGATGGAAGAAATCCTGAATGATTTTTCCCGTGGTGAGGCGGGTGTGCTGGTCGGTACCCAAATGATAAGCAAGGGGCACAATTTTCCCGGCGTAACCCTGGTGGTTGTGGTTGACGGAGACTTGGGCCTTAACCTGCCCGATTACCGGGCTTCGGAAAGGGTGTTTCAGATGTTGGTCCAGGTCTCCGGCCGCTCCGGACGCGGGGAGATTCCCGGACGGGTTTTGATCCAGACCGCGAGCCCCACCCATTACTGCTGGCAATATGTCCAAAAAGGGGACTACGAGTCATTTTTCGCGGAAGAGCTGCGGCGCAGGGAACGCTTCGGGTATCCACCGTTTATGCGCATGGGGCTGGTCCGCTGCACCTTCCCCTGGGAATGGTCCAAAAAGGAAGAGGTGCTCAAGGTTCTTTCCAGACAGGCAAACCGGCTTGCCAAGAAATATGATCTCGGGTTATTGGGTCCTGCGCCCGCGCCCATGCACAAACTAAGCGGCAGGGAGCGGCATCAATGCCTGGTAAAGTCCGGGCAGTGGCCGCCCATCCGCTCTTTTTTTCAGGAGTTGCGCCAGGGTATGAAAAATTATAAGGACTGCCGGGTGTTATTGGATTTGGATCCTCTGAATATGCTTTAAGGGAAAAATAAGGATTTCCGACGTATCATATGCTATTTTTACAT
>Ga0209300_1000643_pt1:0-7500 | contig 16768 bp, 10 predicted proteins | sample Shrwel_input2_RT_FD_187535 | JGI IMG/M metagenome (GOLD analysis project Ga0209300, IMG submission 187535) | Subsurface microbial communities from deep shales in Ohio, USA - Utica-3 well 1 S input2 RT (SPAdes) (version 2) ... | reverse complement strand
CTCGGATGACCTGTGGATAGGGGTGAAAGGCCAATCAAACCCGGTGATAGCTGGTTCTCCCCGAAATATATTTAGGTATAGCCTCGGGAGTTTACTTACGGAGGTAGAGCACTGAAAGGGCTAGGGGCCCCACCAGGTTACCAAACCCTATCAAACTCCGAATGCCGTAAGTTTATATCCCGGGAGTCAGACCGCGGGTGAGAAGGTCCGTGGTCGAGAGGGAAACAGCCCAGATCGCCGGCTAAGGTCCCTAAATCCATACTAAGTGGGAAAGGAGGTGGGACTGCTTAGACAGCCAGGAGGTTGGCTTAGAAGCAGCCATCCTTTAAAGAAAGCGTAACAGCTCACTGGTCTAGTGGTCCTGCGCCGAAAATGTAGCGGGGCTAAGTATGGTACCGAAGCCGCGACCCGGCACTCAACTTTAGCTGCAAATACAGTTTGTAGAGACAGTGTTTGTATTTAAAGTTGAGTGCCGGGGGTAGGGGAGCGTTCTTTGCGGGCAGAAGTCAAGTCGTGAGGCTTGGTGGACTGCAGAGAAGTGAACATGCTGGCATGAGTAACGATAAAACGGGTGAGAAACCCGTTCGCCGTAAGCCCAAGGTTTCCTGGGTAAAGTTAATCTTCCCAGGGTTAGTCGGCCCCTAAGGCGAGGCAGAAATGCGTAGTCGATGGGAAACAGGTTAATATTCCTGTACCTGCAATGGGTTCGTTTGAGCGATGTGGTGACGCAGAGGGGTAGGTCATCCGGCTGTTGGAATAGCCGGTACAAGCCCGTAGGCAGGGGACTTAGGCAAATCCGGGTCCCTGTAAATGCCGAGAGGTTAAGTCGAGTCAATTAAGACGGAAGTGACTGATCCCGAACTGCCCAGAAAAGCCGCTAAGCGAGAATCCGCTGCAGACCGTACCGCAAACCAACACAGGTAGGCGGGGTGAGCAACCCAAGGCGCTTGAGAGAACTCTGGCTAAGGAACTCGGCAAAATGACCCCGTAACTTCGGGAGAAGGGGTGCCACTGGAGGTGAACAATTTACTTGGTAAGCCTTTGGTGGTCGCAGAGAAATGACGGGGGCGACTGTTTACTAAAAACACAGGACTCTGCTAAGTCGTAAGACGATGTATAGGGTCTGACGCCTGCCCGGTGCCGGAAGGTTAAGGGGACCTGTTATTTTCGGAGAAGCAGGAAACCGAAGCCCCGGTAAACGGCGGCCGTAACTATAACGGTCCTAAGGTAGCGAAATTCCTTGTCGGGTAAGTTCCGACCTGCACGAATGGCGCAACGATCCCCGTGCTGTCTCGGCCAGAGACTCAGTGAAATTGAATTGGCGGTGAAGATGCCGTCTACCCGCAGCAAGACGGAAAGACCCTGTGCACCTTTACTACAGCTTGACATTGGACTTTGGGCTATCATGTGTAGGATAGGTGGGAGACTATGAAGCGGTAACGCCAGTTATCGCGGAGTCACCCTTGAAATACCACCCTTGGTAGTTTAGAGTTCTAATCCCGACCCGTGAACCGGGCGGGAGACATTGTCTGGTGGGTAGTTTGACTGGGGCGGTCGCCTCCCAAAGAGTAACGGAGGCGTGCAAAGGTTCCCTCAGGCTGATTGGAAACCAGCCGTTGAGTGCAAAGGCATAAGGGAGCTTGACTGTGAGAGAGACATCTCGAGCAGGTACGAAAGTAGGCCTTAGTGATCCGGTGGTCCCGCATGGAAGGGCCATCGCTCATCGGATAAAAGGTACGCCGGGGATAACAGGCTGATCGCGTCCAAGAGTTCACATCGACGACGCGGTTTGGCACCTCGATGTCGGCTCATCACATCCTGGGGCTGGAGCAGGTCCCAAGGGTACGGCTGTTCGCCGTTTAAAGTGGTACGCGAGCTGGGTTTAAAACGTCGTGAGACAGTTTGGTCCCTATCTGCTGTGGGCGCAGGAGACTTGAGAGGGCCTGTCCCTAGTACGAGAGGACCGGGATGGACGATCCTCTGGTGGTCCTGTTGTCGCGCCAGCGGCATAGCAGGGTAGCTATGATCGGAAGGGATAACCGCTGAAGGCATCTAAGCGGGAAGCCTGCCTCAAGATGAGGTCTCCCCCCGGCACTCACTTCGGTGAGTGTCGGATGAAGGACCCTGGAAGACGACCAGGTAGATAGGCCGGATGTGTAAGCATAGCAATATGTTCAGCTAACCGGTACTAATAGTCCGTTAGTCTTAATCTAAAAAAATCCTTACCCCCTGTTTAGCTTATAAATTTTAGTCCTGGTGACCATGGCGGAGGGGTCACACCCGATACCATTCCGAACTCGGAAGTTAAGCCCTCCAGCGCCAATGATACTTCTCTTTTAAGAGCGGGAAAGTAGGTCGTCGCCAGGACTTTTTTATTTAAAAGGCGGCGGGTGATTGTTATCGATCACCCGCCGCCTTTTTTGTGTTTTTCCGGACAAAGCTCACCTTTTTAAAAAATCCACACGCTGTCCCGGAGAGCCGAAAACACCGGACCGGAAGCGTGGCATACAAAATATCCGGAAAACTGGGAGCAGTGAAAGTTATTCAATGTGACGGAGGCCCTATTTTGTATGCAGGAAGCACCGCAGACGGAAAATATGCCCGAGCCTCCCGGAGGGGATCGTTTTCTTCCTTGGGGAGGATCAATTTTCCCGCGGGGCGAAGGCAGGCAGGAGGGTGATGTTTTTGAGTATGCCTGTTACCTTGGGATCCAGTCCGGTGCGGTCGGAGTAAATGATATCCGCGGCCCGACCGGCTGGGAGGAGTTGCGGGTTACCTTCCAGTGTCAGGCGGACAAAGGAGTCGGAGACAGCAGCTATCCTACCGGAAAGACTTATCTGCGCTCCCTTGAGTCTTTGGGGGGTGCCGCTTCCGTCCAGACGTTCGTGATGCTCCAAAAGACTGCCCAGAGACAGATTCTCTTCGATACCCAGTTTGCGGAGGATTTCCCCTCCGACAACGGGATGGTTCAGGAATTTTTGCTGCTCCTCCCGGCTCAAATTCTGCTTCTTGTCCCGGATGAATGCGGGGATCTTGGCCAGGCCCAGGTCGTGGATGAAAAAGCCGAGCGTTGCTTGATTCAAATATTTTTTATTCAATTCCGACTGCAATTGCATGTATATGGCCGCGGCGATTATCCCGGCGTTGAAAGCCGCGTTTTCCAGGCTGTATTGGTCATGCATCCGGGAATAGAATGTCTTTATGCGGTGGGGGTCTTCCAGGACATATTCGCAAAAAATGGATATGGATTCCCGCAGTTTTTCCAGGGCCGGCTTTACCGGCTGCTGGAAAAAGGCGGCTATGTCTTCGGTCAGGGCGTTTTTAAAAACAAGGGCTATTTCGTCCGCCTTCAGCTGAGTGTCCACCAGGACCAGATCCAATTGTTTGCTTATGTGCCGAGCATAAATGTGATGATCGGAGCGGGCCACGAAAATGACCCCCCGCGCGCTCAATTCGGCAAGTTCAGCCTGCTTTTCCTTGGAGAGCCGCTGTTCCGCGTAATAATATGGGACCAGTGAACCCGCCTCCTCTTTGAAATGATAAAGGTTCAGGGGTAGGCGGAACTTGGGAAAACTGGAGAGAATGGCCGGAGAAATTTGGTAGAATTCCTCCTCGAATTTCTGCATTTCCGGCTTGAGCTGACTCATGGCTATTTTACGAATATTTTGAGCAGGTTGGTCGGGGCGTGAGTCTGCCCGGATTTGGGATGTCCGGCGGTTATGACCAATTTTTCCCCGGAATGGAAGTCCTGGTTTTCCTGGATGTATTTCTCCACCCGCCGCAGGTGATCCTCGGGTTCTTCCGGTATGAGTACCGGTTTTACCCCCCAGGAAAGATTCAGATACTTGGCCACGGCCTTGAACGGAGTGAGTCCGAAGATCTCCTGGGCCGGTCGGCAGGCGCTCAGGAGTCTGGCCGTGGATCCGGAATCGGTGTGCGCCACCAGGGCCCGGCCTTTTATGTTTCCGGCCAGAAGGCAGGCGGCGTAAGACAGATAGCTCTCCGGGGAGTTGCCGGATTGCCGGATCGGTTCCGGATCGGACTCAAAATACAACTCTTCCGCGGCCCGGGCTATATCCGTCATGTACTGCACGCACTGTACAGGATACTTGCCCACTGCCGTCTCTTCGGAGAGCATGAGCGCATCCGCTCCGTCCAGGATGGCGTTGGCCACGTCTGTGGTTTCCGCCCGGGTGGGCATGGAGTTGTCCACCATGGACAGAAGCATTTGAGTGGCCACGATGACCGGTTTGGAGCGGCGGTTGCAGGCCCGGATGATCCTTTTTTGCAGGGTGGGAAGTGAGGCCAGGGGGCATTCCAGTCCCAGATCACCGCGGGCGACCATCACTCCGTCGGCTATGTTTAATATCTCCTCCAGGCGGTCAACCGCCACTTGTCTTTCCAGCTTGGCAATAACCGGAGTGCGGTATCCTTTGCGGGTTATTACCGACTTGGCCCGGGCGATATCCTCGGGGCCCTGGACAAAGGACAGGGCCACCGCATCCATTCCCAGTTCCAGTCCCTGCTCAAGATCCACCTTGTCCTTTTCGGTAAGCGCGGGGAGTTTGGACTTTTTCCCGGGAAAGGAGACCCCTTTGCGGGAAGTGATAAGCCCCGGAGTCATGGACAGCAGGGTAAGCACGCGTCCCTTTTTGGACTCCACCCGGAATTTAAGCCCGCCGTCGCTTAAACGGACCGTATCCCCGGGACTAAGTTCGTCTATAAGCTCCGGGTGGTCAAAGGGGATGAAGTTTTCTCCGCCATCCGGCCGGGAATCCGGATCACCCATGAGCACGGTTTCCCCTTCGGAGACCTTGAGTGGGGATTGGGGTAGTTCGCCGGTGCGTATCTTGGGCCCGGAAAGATCCTGAAGCAGGGTGATTTGCGCGCCAGTGGCCTCTTCCACGTCCCGCAGGCGGCGGACCAGGGTCTGAAAATCCTTTGCGCTGCCGTGGGAAAAGTTGAGCCTGAACATCCGGATCCCGGACTGGACCAGTTCCTTTAATATACCGGGCGAGTCGCTTGCCGGTCCGATTGTACATATTATCTTGGTCCGCATATTCCGTCCTTATTTTTCCCGTATCCGGGTTGTTTTTTTCTCTTTCACCCCCCTTTCTAGTCCAAAACAGACCCGGAATAAAGTTTTTTTTCAAAAAAAGCTTGACTTTTCCTTGCTTCATGGGAAAGTGGGTGGTAAAAGGTGGTAATAAGTGGAGAGGGGAAGAGGTTAAAGAATAAAAATGTTCCGGGGACACAGCCATAGAAGCCTGGATAGCAAGTGCAGGATAATGCTCCCACCCGAGTTTCGGGAGGTGATTCTCCTGGGCGATCCCGAGGGCAGGCTAATGCTCACCAATTTTGATGAGTGCGTGGTGGGTTATCCCCTCCCGGATTGGGAAAAGATCGAGGAGCGTTTCGGCCGCCTGAATATGGCTAACAGAAAGTTCCGCGATTTTCATCGTTTTTTTATCTCCGGAGCCATGGAGGTCACCCTGGACAAGCAGGGCCGGATCCTGGTCCCCCCCTATCTGCGCGATTACGCCGGATTGCGCAAGGAAGCGGTCCTGGCCGGAGTGGGTCGCAAATTCGAGATCTGGGACCAGGAAAGGTTTGAGGCCCAGCGGAGCAAGATGGAGCTGGAGCTGGACAATGTGATGGACAGCCTGGCGGAAAGCGGCGTGGAACTCATGATCTAATGCAAAAGGCCATGCAGGTTGCATCCAATGTCCGCTTATGAACATCTCCCGGTCCTGCCCCAAGAGATCGCCATTTTTCTCCGGCCGGAGCGGGGAGGGTTTTTCCTGGACGGAACCCTCGGCCTGGGCGGGCATGCCGAGTTCCTTTTGCAGCGAGCGGGGGGGGTGCAGCTTCTGGGGATTGACCAGGACGCGCAGGCCCTGGAGATGGCCCGGCAGAGACTTAAAGATTATCAGGATCGGATTAATTTTTTCTGCTGTTCTTTCAAGGATTTTGACACTGCCATGCAGGAATTGGGTTGGGAGTATGTGGACGGTGCATTGGTCGATCTCGGCGTATCCTCTCTGCACCTGGATTCTCCGGAGCGCGGATTCAGTTTTGCCAAAAAGGGGCCTTTGGACATGCGCATGTCCACGGATCGGGATCTTCAGACAGCCCGGGAGCTGGTGAACAGGACCGGGTTTGAGGAGTTAAAGGAGATAATCCTTAAATACGGGGAAGAGCCCATGGCCGCAAGGATCGCCAGGGCAATCATAAAGGCCAGGGAGAAGAGCCCGATTACGGATACGCTGGAACTGGCCGGCATAGTGGCCGGCGCGTATCCGGGCAAAAGAAGGGCCCAGTCCAGAAACCACCCGGCGACGAAGACTTTTCAGGCCCTGCGTATTGCCGTGAACAGGGAACTGGAAGAACTGGAAATTTTCCTGGAAAAGATAGTTCCTTGCTTGCGTTCCGGGGCCAGGCTGGCGGTCATTTCTTTTCATTCCCTGGAGGACCGGATGGTGAAATGGTTTTTCCGCCGCGAGGCCAAGGACTGCATCTGCCCTCCGGAGGAGGTCATTTGCAAATGCGGGCATGAGAGGACCCTGAACATCCTGACCAAAAAGCCCCTGCAGGCGGGAAAAGAGGAGCGGGATGAAAATCCCCGCAGCCGCAGCGCCAAACTCCGGGTGGCCGAAAAAATTTGAGGTCCGCAGTGCAGAAAAAGAAAAGAGCCCTTTTTCTAACCGTCTCCTTTCTGCTGGCCCTTTCCCTGGGCCTGGTTCGGGTATGGGTCAATGTGGAAAGGGTGGATCTGGCCTACGAGCTGGAGAAGCTGCAAAAGGACCTGGAGGAAAATCGTCAGCTCCGGTCCAAGCTGCGGGTGGAAAGGGATAACCTGCTTTCTTCCTGCAATCTGCGGAGTATAGCCGAGAAACAGGGTCTGAATGAACCGCAGGCGGACCAGGTGCGCAGGCTGGGAGGAAAATGAGCAAGTCCAAGAAGACTTTTTCCAATAAAGAGTACAGCCGGTACAAGATTATTGCTATTGGTGTGCTCTTTTTTGCCTTCTGGGCCGGGCTCTGGGGCCGGGCGTACATGCTGCAGGTGGTGCGCGGGGAGGAGCTGGCCCAAAAAGCGAAAGGTCAATACTGGTGTCAGCAGGAAATCCTGGGCCGTCGGGGGGAGATATACGACAGGGATGGAATGCTTTTGGCCCGCAGTGTTACCGTGAATTCCGTGTACGCCAATCCAACCCAGGTGAAAAATGTCCGGGAGAATAGCCGCAAGCTGGCCCGAATTCTGGATCTTGAAGCCTCGAGGGTGCGGGCGAGCCTTAGTAGGAAAAAGAATTTCGTGTGGATCAAACGCAAAATCGGGGACAGGACCGCGCAGGCGATCCGGGAAAAAGATCTGCCCGGTGTTTATATGCTTGAGGAGTACAAGCGCGTCTATCCCCAGGGTCGGCTCCTGGGGCAGGTGCTCGGCTTTGTGGGAATTGACGGCAAGGGGCTGGAAGGAATTGAAAGGAGCCTTAATGAC
>Ga0209300_1000641_pt1 | contig 16779 bp, 16 predicted proteins | sample Shrwel_input2_RT_FD_187535 | JGI IMG/M metagenome (GOLD analysis project Ga0209300, IMG submission 187535) | Subsurface microbial communities from deep shales in Ohio, USA - Utica-3 well 1 S input2 RT (SPAdes) (version 2) ... | reverse complement strand
TAAAAACAATTTTGAATTACTTAAATGTTCAAGAACTGTATGTAAGTGATCACGACTTACTTTATGGTTTATTGAAAAACGAGCTTTTGATTAAATAAATTAAGTTCTTCAAAAAGATGCTCAAAGAAGTTAAAAAAAGGGAGACTTTTATGATGAAAAGCAGGTTTAAAGATTTTATAAATAAGAATAATTTACTTGATAATTGTAAAAGTTTACTGCTTGGTGTTTCAGGTGGCCCGGATTCTTTAGCAATGCTAAATCTTTTTTGTAATCTTAGTAAGGAATTAAATATAGAGATAGCTGCAGCTCATTTAGACCATAATTTTAGAAAAGAATCTGCCGCTGAAGCTGATTTTGTTGAAAAATTTGTTGAGAAAAAAGGAATCAAACTTTTTAGAAAAAGTGAAAATCTGCCAGTGATTATAAAAAAGGAAAATATTTCTGCTGAGGCAGCAGCTAGAAAAATAAGGTTTGATTTTTTTAGAAATATTATTGAAAAATATAACTATGATGGATTGGCACTAGCTCATCACAGAGATGATCAAGCAGAAACAATTTTGTTAAACTTATTTAGGGGTACAGGTTTAAAAGGATTGAGTGGTATTCAAGCTAAAGTAGTGATTCAAAAATTAAATGTAATTCATCCGATGTTATCTTTCAGCAAAAAAGAGATTTTAAATTACTGCCAAAAACATAAGTTAGAACCTTGTTTTGACAGCAGTAATGAGCAGAGTATTTACAGCAGAAATATAATCCGCAACGAAATTTTTCCGATTGTAGAAAATAAGATTAATGATAAAGCAAGGGAAGTTATTTCTCGTAATAGTAAAATTATTGCTGCTGAAAATGAATTTTTAGAAAAACTCACTATCCAAAAATATGAAGAAATTTTCAAAGAAAAAAATGATGATAGGATTATAATTGATTTTGATAAATTAAAAAAAATCAATCAGGTTTTACAGCGCAGGCTTTATAGATTAATTTATAATAAACTTAATGATAATCTTGATGATTTATATTTTGATCATATTTTGGAAATAGAAAAATTAATTTCTAACCAGCAGACTGGAAGAGGTATAGATATTGCTTCTGGAATTAGAGTTGAAATTAGTTACTCTGATTTAATATTTTTTAAAAAAAATAATAGGCAAACCAATACAGTTTTTCAACCTAAAGAAATTGAAATAGAAGAAACTATTAAAATCAATGAAATTTATAGTATATATTCTAATATTTTAAGAAAAAAAGAATTTTCCTTTAATGAAAATCCACGGCAGGCAGCTTTTGATTTTGATAAATTAAAGTCACCATTAAAAATACGAAGCAGAAATCCTGGTGATATGTTGGTACCTTTAGGAATGAGTGGACATAAAAAGGTGAAGGATATTTTAATTGATGAAAAAGTACCTAAGAACTTAAGAAAAAATGTGCCAATAATAACAGATGCAGATGACAATATTATTTGGCTGGCTCCATATAGAATTTCTGATGATTATAAAATTACTGAAAAAACAAATAAGGTTTTAATTTTAAAATTAAAATATAATTAGGAGGACCATAATGGGAAAGAATAATGTTTTCACAAATGATATAAAAGAAGTTATTATTAATGAAGAAGAAATAAAACAGAGGATTGAAGAGTTGGGAAAAGAAATTACAAATATTTATAATGATGATGATGATATTGTAATGCTCTGTATCTTAAGAGGAGCGATTTTATTTATGGCTGATTTAGCAAGAGAAATCGATTTGCCGGTAGTTTTTGATTTTATGGATGTTTCAAGCTATGGCGCTTCTACTGAATCATCTGGGGTAGTTCGAATTATTAAGGATATGGAAGAAAACATTGAGGGCAGACACTTATTAATTGTTGAAGATATTATTGATACTGGAAGAACTTTAAAACATGTAATTGATATGCTTCAAACAAGAAATCCTAAAAGCATTAAAGTTGTTACTTTATTAGATAAACCGGAAAGAAGAGTAAAAAAAGAAATTGATGCTGATTTCAATGGTTTTGAAATACCAGATGAATTTGTTGTGGGATATGGGCTTGACTTTGCTGAAAAATATAGAAATTTATCATTTATTGGTGTTCTAAAAGAAAAATTATATATATAAATACTCACCGGCTTAAATACTAATATTTATATTTATAGATTTCTAATTGAAATTTAATATTTATAGTTTATAATGTGTTTTAGCTGAGTATTTCATCTGTTTTAAACAAAACAGATGATTAAGGCTGGGGAGATAATAGAATATTTACAAAATATAAATATTATGTTATAATATTTTACTGTATATGATTTAAGTCGTAGGGGAGGTAAAGAAATTTGAATAAGTTTATTAAAAATATAGGATTTTATTTAATTCTGATTGCAATATCTATTTTAGTTGCTCAATTTTTTATGCAGCAGGGACCAGCTACTGTAGAGGACTTCACATACACGAATTTACTGCAGGAGGTTGAAGCTGATAATATAAATCAGGTAACTATTGTTGGTAATCAGGAAGTAACAGGTACTATTAATAATAGAGATTTTAAAGTTCCAATTCCACCGGAAGCTATTCCCTCTTTAATGCAGGATTTAAGAGCTGGTGATGTTAATATAAAAACAAAACCACAGCCAACAACACCATGGTGGATTAATATCTTAAGTTATATTTTACCTGTTGTAATTTTAATTGTCGCTTGGATTTTTATTATGCAGAAAATGCAGGGTGGCGGCAGCAAAATGATGTCCTTTGGAAAAAGTAAGGCAAAATTGAATGAGAGTGATGTTAAAGTATCATTTGATGATGTTGCTAATTATGATGAAGTAAAAGAGGAACTGCAGGAAGTAATTCAATTTTTAAAGAAGCCTGATAAATTTACTGAGTTAGGTGCAGAAGTACCTAAAGGAGTTTTAATGGTAGGACCTCCAGGAACAGGTAAAACATTGATGGCAAAAGCAGTTGCTGGAGAAGCAGGGGTTCCCTTCTTCTTTATCAGTGGATCTGATTTTGTTGAAATGTTTGTTGGTGTTGGAGCTTCTAGAGTAAGAGATTTATTTGAAAAAGGTAAGAAGAATGCACCTTGTATTATCTTTATTGATGAGTTAGATGCTGTTGGACGTCAGCGTGGTGCTGGACTTGGTGGTGGACACGATGAGCGTGAACAGACTTTAAATCAACTGCTTGTAGAAATGGATGGTTTTGAGCCAAATGAAGGGATCATTTTAATGGCAGCAACCAATAGACCTGATGTTTTAGATCCTGCTTTATTAAGACCAGGACGTTTTGATAGGCAGGTTATGGTTGATAAGCCGGATAGGGTAGGACGACAAAAAATACTTGAAATTCATGTGAAGAATAAACCTTTAGATGATGATATCGATTTAGAGGTTCTTGCTAAAAGAACTCCTGGCTTTACAGGTGCAGATATGGAAAATCTAGCTAATGAAGCTGCTATTTTAGCTGCCAGAAGATCAAAGAATATCATTGCAATGAAGGAATTTGATGATGCAATTGATCGTGTGATTGCTGGACCTGCCAGAAAAAGCAAAGTAGTATCTGAAGAAGAAAAAAATCTTGTTTCCTATCACGAGACAGGACACGCTCTGCTGGGTGAACTTCTTGAACATGCTGATCGAACTCATAAAGTAACAATTATACCGCGAGGTAGAGCCGGGGGTTTTACAGTACCCCTACCTTCAGATGATCAAAACTTTATGACTAAAGGACAGCTTTTAGATAAGGTTACTAGTTTGATGGGAGGACGTGCTGCAGAAGCAATCTTTCTTGATGATATCAGTACAGGTGCCCAGAATGATATTGAAAGATCAACTCAGATTATTAGAGCAATGGTAACTGAATATGGTATGAGTGAAAACTTAGGACCATTAACCTTAGGTCAGAAACATGATCAGCAGGTTTTTCTAGGTAGAGATATTTCTCGTCAAAGAAACTACAGTGAAGAAGTTGCTGCTCGAATTGATAAAGAAATCAGTAAAATGGTGGAAGAATGCTACAGTAAGGCGGAACGACTGCTTAGAGATAATTCCGAGACAGTAGAACGAATTGTTGCAGCTTTAAAAGAACATGAAACATTAAATGCGGATCAAATTAAACGTCTGATAAAGGGCGAAGAAATTACTGGTGATCCGGATAAAGATAGAATTGATGAATCAGGTGATTCTGATGGTGACAAAAAAAAGAAAGAAAGTATAATTAAAACCTTCAAACCAGAAACGCAGAATGCATAAATATATAATTTATCTAAAAGATCAGCTTAGCGGTTGGTCTTTTTTTATTAGCTAGGAAATTATACCTGATGGTTTGTTGTGGATAATATTTATAGTTTCATAATTTCCGCTATCAACAAAATTTAACCTTACTATATTACAGATTGTCCGAAGGACATTTTGTTCTAAAAAATCAATTAATGTAACCAAATTACTTTATTTTTTATTATCGAAAGCCTATAATAAAAATCAATATCGACTATCGATAAAGGAGTGCAAATATGAAAAATGATATTTTAAGGAAGATGTTTTTAGCATTTATGAGAATTCATATTCTCCATCATGCAAGAGAAGAAATTTTTGGTTTATGGATGATTGAAGAGTTAAAAAGTCATGGATATGAAGTAAGTTCAGGGACAATATATCCAATTCTTCATTCTATGGAAGCAGATGGAATACTGACCAGTCGGGAACGAACTGTTGATGGTAAAATTAGAAAATATTATAGTCTAACTGAAAAAGGCGAAAAAGTTTTAGAAGAAGTTAAGGAAAAGACTCATGAACTGAGTCAGGAAATAATGGAATCATAATTATATTTAAAATAATCATAAAAGAATTTATTAGGAGAGATTATAATGTTTAAACTTGAAAAAATTAAATTTAAAAATATTTTAAATATAGAAGAAATATTATTGGAAGAAAATAGGGTTACAGCAATTTTAGGAAGCAGTGGAGGAGGCAAAACAACCTTCTTGAAGCTGTTAAATAATATGATAACAGCTGATCAGGGTACAATTACTTATCAGGGAAAAGATATAGAAAGTTATGATCCGGTATCTCTAAGGCGTGAAATTGTGATGCTGCCCCAAGATCCTCAAATTTTTAAAGGTACTATTAAAGATAATTTTACAAAAACAGAGGCAATAACCGATAATGAAAATTCAAAGAACTTAAATTATAATGAGCTTTTACAAAAAGTTTCTTTAACTCAGGACTTAAATGATGCTGCTGATAATTTGTCTGGAGGCGAAAAACAAAGATTGGCATTAGCCAGGGTTATGCTGTTAGAGCCTAAAGTATTGCTTTTAGATGAACCGTCTTCTTCTCTGGATAAAAAGACTGAGGAGAAAATAATAAAGAGGGTGGTCGATTATGTTAGAAAAAACAACAGAACTTTAATTATGGTGACTCACAGTTCTAAAATTGCAGAAAAATTTGCTGATAAAATAATAAATATTGAAAATGGTAAAATTATCAAATAGATCTAAAATAAAAATCACAAAAAAAGAGGGAGTATAAAAATGAGTGGAACAATAGATATTCAAATAATGCAGCTTGTTTTTGCATATATATTTGTTTTAGTTTTATTATTTATTGTCAAACAAAAAGAAATTGGTCATAAAGGGGAAATTTTATTAGCTTCAGTTCGAATGACAATTCAGCTAATTGCAGTTGGATTTATATTAGAATATGTTTTTTCTAATCAAAGCCCTATTTATAGTATACTAATATTATTAATAATGGAAACATTTGCAATTTATAATATTTTTGGGAGAGTTGAAGGCAGAATTTCGAAAAAATTAAAATTAATTATTGCAGGATCTATGTTTTTAGGAACCTCAATTAGTATATTATTTTTTGTAATTGCAGTTGTTGGTTTAGATCCCTGGTTTAGAGCAGATTACTTTATTCCTCTTTCAGGAATGTTAATTGGTAATTCAATGACAGGTATTTCTCTGGGGGTGAATTATCTGATCAATGGCATTAGAGATAATAAGAATTTAGTTGAAAATTATCTTATGTTAGGTGCAGAGCCTGAAACAGCTGTTAAAGAAATAAGCAACAGGGCTTTTTATAATGCAGTTCTTCCGACAATTAATTCTATGATGGGAATGGGTATTGTTTTTCTGCCTGGTATGATGACTGGTCAGATTATAGCTGGAGCTTCTCCTATTATTGCGATAAAATATCAAATTGCAATTATGATGGGGATTTTAGGTAGTGTAACTTTAACAGTGTTTTTTATGGTTAACAAAGGTGCTAAAACATTTTTTAATTCTAGAAAACAGTTAAATTTGTAAAGCCATTCAAATCACAATCTAATTATAAAGAAGGAATTGCTTAAATTATATTGAAATATTAAAATAGGTACTAAAAATAAGTCAAAAATTTAATTTTTTATTTTTTGATCTAGAATAAGCAAATAGGGGGAAATATAGTGAAAAGTGATATTCAAATTGCTCAGGAAGCAAAGATGAAAGAAATAACAAAGATTGCTGAAAAAGTTGGTTTAGAGGAAGATGATTTAGAATTATACGGTAAATACAAAGCTAAAGTAAAATTGGATGTTTTAAAAAAGTTATCTAATAAGGCAGATAGCAAATTAGTTTTGGTTACTGCAATTACACCAACTCCAGCTGGTGAGGGAAAAACAACAACTACTGTTGGATTGGGTCAGGCGTTAAACCGAATTGGTAAAAATGCTGTGATTGCAATTAGGGAGCCTTCATTGGGCCCCACAATGGGGATTAAAGGTGGTGCAGCTGGTGGTGGTTATGCTCAGGTAATTCCAATGGAAGATATAAATCTCCATTTTACAGGTGATATTCATGCTATTGGTACAGCACATAATTTGTTGGCAGCTGCAATCGACAATCATATAAAACAGGGTAATGAATTGAATATTGATCCAACTCAAATTACTTTTAAAAGGGCATTAGATATGAATGATCGAGCACTTAGAAATACTATCGTTGGTTTAGGTGGTACAATAAATGGACAGCCAAGAGAAGATGGTTTCTTAATTACTGTTGCTTCAGAAATAATGGCAATACTTTGTCTGGCAAATGATTTGATGGAATTAAAAGAAAAATTGGGGAAAATTGTTGTTGGTTATAGTTATGATGGTGAAAGTATAACAGCTAACGATTTACAGGTTGAAGGTGCAATGACAGCTCTTTTAAAAGATGCTATTAAACCTAATTTAGTTCAGACTTTAGAAAACACCCCTGCTTTTATTCACGGAGGACCATTCGCCAATATTGCTCATGGATGTAATAGTGTTATGGCAACTAAATTTTCAATGAAGCTGGGTGATATTACTGTTACAGAAGCAGGTTTTGGTGCTGATTTAGGTGCTGAGAAGTTTTATAATATAAAGTCAAGATTTGCTGATTTGAAACCAGATGCTACAGTGTTGGTGGCAACTATAAGAGCCCTAAAAATGCATGGTGGGGTAGACTTAGATGGTTTAACTGAAGAAAATTTAGAAGCTCTAGAAAAGGGTATTGAAAATTTAGAAAAACATATAGAAAATGTGCATAAATTCGGTGTGCCAACAGTTGTAGCTATTAATAGATTCCCTGATGATACTGAAGCAGAGTTAGATCTAGTTCGCCAAAAATGTGAAGATTTAGGTGTTAATGTAGCCTTATCTGAGGTTTGGGCTCATGGAGGAAAAGGTGGAGAAGAATTAGCAAATGCTGTTGTGAATGTTTTAGAAAATGAAGAAAGTAAATTTGAATTTCTTTATGATGAAAAGGCTCCTATCAAAGAAAAAATTGAGATAATTGCTAAAGAAATTTATGGAGCTGATGGTGTTAACTACAGCGATACAGCACTTGCTCAGATTGAAAAATACAATGAACAGGGATATGCAGATATTCCAGTTTGTATGGCTAAGACTCAAAGTTCAATTTCTGATAATCCAAATTTAAAAGGACGTCCAAGTGGTTTTAAAATCTTTGTTAATGAAATTAATCTTTCTGCAGGTGCTGGGTTTTTAGTAGTTATGACTGGTCCTGTATTAACAATGCCAGGACTTCCTAAAAGACCTTCTGCAGAGAATATAGATATAGATGCTGATGGTAAAATTTCTGGATTGTTCTAAATAACTTTAAAAATGTTTATAAATAAGTTATAATATATTAAATAATATAGTGATAGAGTAGACAGGAGGCGTAGAGTGTTCAAAGATGGGACGTTGCTTTGAAACGAAAGCTTTATAGCTGCGGTCTCCTTGTCGCGTCCGCTGTCACCAAAGTGTCCTCTTTCTTTGGTGCAGATAAACTATCATCTTAACCAAAGGGGGAGGGAGGTGTAAAAAATTAAAATAGGTACAAAAAAAATAGCGTATCTTTCATTCTTAACTGCCTTAACTATTATTTTAACTCGAGTATTAAGTATTAGAATTCCAGTTGCAGGTGTTGAAGGTGTAAGAATTGGATTTGGTGCATTACCGATAATATTTGCGGGTATTGCCTTTGGACCAGTCGCGGGAGGTATTGTTGGAGCTTTGGGGGATCTACTTGGTTATTTTATTAATCCTCTTGGTGCTTATATGCCGCATTTTACACTTACCTCTTTTTTAACCGGGTTTATTCCAGGTTTTATGGTGTTTTATATTTTAAAGAGGTGTAGAACCCTACCAATAATTTTTATTTCCATTTCAATTGGGCAATTAATTTCTTCTTTAATTTTAGTTCCATATTTTATTAATTTACTTTTTGGAGTTCCATTTACTGTTTTAATGCCGCCCAGATTAGTAAGTCAGTTAATAAATATACCTATTTATGCATATTTCATTAAAACATTATTAAATTACAATGCTGTAAAAATTAGAAAAATTGAAGCTGGAACAAGCTGTTAATAATTAAGGGCCCAATTTTGGGTCCTTTTTCTAGGAGAATTTATATGGATATTTTAAATTTCTTTAATAGTGATAAAATAAAATTAAGTTTAAAAGAACCTTTAAGAAATAAAATTAAGCTAAAGTTATTTTCTAGAACTGATTCAACAAATGATCAGGCTAAAAAATATCTAAAAAACATGAAAACTAAAAATGATATAAACAATACCTATGTTTTTGCTGCTGATTTTCAGAAAAAAGGTAGAGGCAGAAGAGGTCACAGTTGGTTTTCTGGTGGTCCGGAGGGTTTAGCTGCTTCTTTTTTATTTGCTGTTGAGGATGAAACAGCAAGAATCCCATTGGTTACTGCGGCAGCAGCTCTGGCAGTCTATGACACTTTTAAATATTTTGACTTATCAGCTGCTATAAAATGGCCAAATGATATTTTAGCCTCTCAAAAGAAAATTGCTGGTATTTTATCTGAGTTAGTCATAGATAATAGTAAAAATACTTTTGTGATAATTGGCTGTGGTATAAATTTAAATAATTCTACTTTTAAAAAAGAAATTAATAATTTAGCAACATCTTATTATTTAGAAAGAAAAGAGCATATAGATAAAAATTTATTTCTAGCTGTACTAATTGAAAAGATGAATGATTATGTAAATAATTATTTTGATCAAAAAAGAGAAGAGATAATTTTAATGTGGAAGGAAAAATTAGCTTTGATTGGCAAAAAAATTGATTTTACTTATAAAGATAATAATTATACAGGGGAAATAAAGAAAATATTAGACGATGGAGATCTATTAATTAATTTTAACAATGGCCAAAGTAAAAAAGTTAGCTCTTTTAATACTTCTTTAAATTATAAAAGTCTAAAAAAATATAATAAATAACTTTAGAAAGGTGCAAAAAAATGAAATTTAAAATAATAATAATTTTGATATTTATTTTCTTATTTTTTTCATTTCCAGCTTCAGCCCAATATTTGGAAGTTGCTTTAGTAAGTGATATTGGAGGTTTTGGAGATTACAGCTATAATGATCAATTGAGAGCATCAATTAATGCAGTTGAACAAAATTTGAATATATTATTTGAGTTTAGAGAATCAACTTTAATGACAGAATATCTAGAGAATATAAATTACTTTGCAGAAAACAAATTTGATTTAATTTGGGGTGTCGGTTTCACTATGGAGCGGGCTATTAAAGAAGCAGCTCAAATGTACCCAGAAAGAAATTTTGTGATTTTTGATGGTATAGTTAAAGAAGAAAATGTGACATCTATAACCTTTAAAAAAGAAGAAGCTGCTTTTTTAGCGGGGATAATTGCTGCTCTAGAAAGCCAAAATTCTAAAATAGCCTTTATTGGAGCAAAAGAAAATGATGAACTAAAGCAGTACCAAGTGGGTTTTAATACCGGTGCTAAAAAAGCCAATTCTGAAGTAAAAATATATAATAGATATCTAGGTAGTTTTAATAATTTTTCTAAAGCTAAAAATATAACTGAAGAACTTGCAGCAGAAAATATAGATATTATTTTTTATACTGCTGGAGCTGCTTCAAGTGGAATTATTGAAGCGGCTATAGAACAAAATATTAATTTGATTTCTTTAAATAGAACTGACATAAATTTAGCTCCTAATAATGTATTAACTGTTATTTTAAAAAACACTGATCAAATTGCAAAAAGAATAATAGAAGCTCATTATAATGATAATTATATAAATGAGATAAAAGAATATGGTATTAGTGATAATGCTTTTGTTTTAGCTCAAAAACAGGCCGAAAAGCTAATAAGTTCTGATACTTTAACTAAAATTGAGGAATACAAGCAGCAATTTTTAGCAGGTGAAATTGAAATTTCACCAAATCCTCAATAATTAAAAAAAAAGATGACCAATAGTCAAAAAAACATTTTAAATCTTTATTATTATATGATAAGATAAAATAGAATATAAAGTTAAGATAATTTTAGGAGTGATAAATTGAAATTACCTGAATTGAAAATTGCTGATTTGAAACCGGAGTTTCCCATTATACAGGGTGGGATGGCAATTCGTGTATCGATGGCTGAACTGGCAGCTGCAGTGGCTAACGAAGGTGGAATTGGAGTTATTGGAGCTTCAGTTATGACACCAAAAGAACTAAAGACTGAAATTAAAAAGGCTAAAAAACTTAGTGATGGAATTATAGGTGTTAATATAATGTTTGCTGCTGCTGGATTTAGTGAGCTGTTAAAAGCTTCAGTAGAAGCCGGTATAGATGTAATTATCTCAGGTGCTGGTTTTTCTCGAGATATGTTTAGTGTTGGTAAGGAAAGTAATACTCCTGTAATACCAATTGTTTCTTCATTAAAACTTGCAAAAATTTCTGAGAGACTGGGAGCGGCCGCTGTTGTAGTAGAAGGTGGAAATGCTGGCGGACATTTAGGAAGTGATGAATATAGTTTTAATTTAGTTAAAAAAATTGTGGGTAAAATAGAGATACCAGTAATTGGTGCTGGTGATGTTGTGACTCCAGAAGATATTGAAAAAATGCTTAAGCTAGGTGTAGATGGAGTGCAGATGGGAACTAGATTTTTAGTAAGCAAAGAAGCCTCAGTGGCGGATGAATTTAAACAATTATGTGTTAAAGCTTCTTCTGATGATGTTATGAAAATTATGAGTTCAGTTGGTTATAAAGCTAATGCAATAAAAACTAGATTCTCCGACTTGATTAAAGCTGGAGAAGCACCACCTCCAGCTAATTGTACGGATTGTTTAAAACACTGCACCAGAAAATTCTGTATTAAGGATGCCCTGGTAAATGCTAAAGCTGGTGATTTGGATAATGGCGTGTTTTTCACTGGTGAAGGAATAGGTAGAGTTAAAAAAATATTATCTACTCATGAAATTTTTAAAAAGATTAAGGATTATTTTAGAGAATAACCAGGAATGAGTTTATAGGCTGCAGATACTGTTCTATTTTCTGCAGTCTTTTATAGTCTAAATTATATAAAATAATAAGGAGAAATTGAAATGATTTTAACAATGGATATTGGGAATACTAATACAGTACTTGGCTTATATGAAGGAGATGATCTAAAAACTCATTGGAGAATTTCAACAGATAGAAATAAAACCCCTGATGAATATGGGATGCTGTTTAGAAATTTATTTAAGTCGGCAGATATTACTGATGATGCTGTTAATTCCATAATTATTTCAAGTGTGGTACCACCAATTTTGAGGATTTTAAAGAAAACAGCTTATCGTTATTTTAATGTCAATCCATTAGTGATTGGGCCAGGTGTCAAGACTGGAATGAATATTAAAATGGATAATCCTAAAGAAGTTGGGGCAGATAGAATTGTAAATGCTGTCGCTGGACATCAGTTTTATCAAGGTCCTCTTATCATTGTCGATTTTGGTACAGCCACAACTTTTTGTGCCATTTCTGAAAAAGGTGAATATTTAGGTGGAGCTATAGCTCCTGGAATTGGTATATCCTCAGAAGCTTTATTTAGCCAATCTGCTAAACTTCCACGAATTGAATTGATTGAACCAGGTCATGCAATTGGTAAAAATACAATTGACGGGATGAAATCAGGAATAGTTTATGGTTTTGTCGGCCAGGTTGAATATTTGGTAAAAAAATTCAAAAAAGAATTATCTAAAGAAGCAGTTGTAATTGCGACTGGTGGATTAGTTAGTTTAATTGCAGCTGAAACTGATTCTATTGATTATGTTGAACCATTTTTAACTTTAAAAGGCTTAAAACATATAGCTGATATTAATGGAATGGGATCATAATGGAAATTGCTAATATAAAAATTGAGCCTGCTGTTTTTTTGGCTCCAATGGCTGGAGTAAGTGATTATCCTTATCGACAGTTAGTAAGGGAAATGGGTGTAAATTTATTATATACTGAAATGGTTAGTTCAAAAGGTTATGAGTATGGAAATAAAAGAACTGCTGAACTCATTGAGTTTGATAAAGGGGAAACTGGAAAAATTGCTGTTCAAATCTTTGGTGAGAATGCAGAATTTATGGCTCGTGCTGCTGCAGATATTTCTGCAGAATATGATATCGATTTGATAGATATTAACATGGGGTGTCCGGCCAGGAAAATTGTAAAAAATGGTGCTGGTTCTGCTTTAATGAAAAAGCCTGATTTAGCCTTTGAGATAATTAAAAAAACAGTAAATGCAGCTGAGGTTCCAGTAACTGTTAAAATGAGAAGTGGCTGGGATGAAGAAAATATTAATGCTGTTGAATTGGCTAAAATTTCGGAAGAAGCAGGTGCTGCAGCTGTTGCAGTTCATGGTCGTACCCGCAGTCAGTTTTATAAAGGTCAGGCTGATTGGGAGATTATAAAAGATGTTGTTAATGCAGTTGAAATTCCTGTTATAGCGAATGGTGATATTTTTTCTGCAGAGGATGCTGCCTCAATTATCGATAAAACTAAATGTGATGGAATAATGGTCGGAAGAGCTGCTCAGGGAAATCCTTGGATCTTCAAAGAAATTATAGAGTATTTAACTAAGGGGAAATTAATTAAAGTTCCTTCAAATGTTGAAAAAATCGAAATGGCTTTAAAACATTTAGAGTTAACAGTTGATTATTATGGAGAAAACCATGGTGTTCCAATAATGCGCAAACATATTTCCTGGTATTTAAAAGGGATGCCAAATGCTGGTAAGATGAAAAATGAAGCAAATAAAATAGCTGATAAGAATAAATTAATAGCTTTATTAAAAAAATATCAAAAATCATTATAAATTATTGAAAAAATATTGGAGTTTGATGCTATTATTTAACGGATTATGCTAAAAAGCTTCTTGACAATAAAACTAAAGTTATTTATAATAATTAATAATTGTAGACTTATATAGGTGTCAGATGATTTGTCTGACACACTTTGTTGTTGGGCTGAGTTTGAAGGCCCTTTTGATAGTTTTAGATATATTAGATAATTTAGAGAATTATAAAATTTTGAATATAATTTAGAAAGTAGAGGTAGATATTTATGTCAGAACAACAAGTAATGTTGACAGAAGAGGGTTATGAGAAATTAGAAAATGAACTTGAATATTTAGAAACAGAAAAAAGACGTGAAGTTGCTAAAAGAATTAAAGTGGCCAGAGAGTTTGGTGATATCAGCGAGAACTCGGAATATGATGATGCTAAAAATGAACAGGCTTTTGTTGAGGGAAGAATACAGGAAATTAAAAACATGATTAACAATGCACATGTTGTAAAAGATGAAGATGTAACTGATAAAAAGGTTAATCTTGGGACAACAGTTATGCTGCATGACCTTGATAGTGATGAGAAAATCAGCTATACTTTAGTTGGTTCAGCAGAAGCAGATCCATTAAATTACAAAATTTCTAATGAATCTCCAATTGGGAAAGCTATATTAGGACATGGGATTGGTGATGAAGTAACTGTAGAAACTCCAGCTGGAGAAGTTAATTACAAAATTATTTCAATTAAAAAAGTTAAACATTAAATTTAGCTATTAATAATGTTTTAATTTTATTATTTGTTTTTATTAACTTGAACTCGAATTTTAAGGAATAGAGCTTGGCTCTATTATAATTTAATAAGGAGTTGGATATTTATAATGAGTGAAAATATGCTCGAAGATATGAATGAATTAATGCTGCAGAGACGGGAAAAGTTGACTCAACTTAGATCGAGAAAGAAAAAAGCCTTTGCGGAAAAATATGAAACTACTCATCATGCAGCAGAAGTGGAAGATAGTTTTGAAGAACTTGAAGAAAAAGAAGTTAAATTAGCAGGCCGCTTAATGGCTATTCGTACTCATGGAAAAGCAAGTTTTGCTGATTTAATGGATATGAGCGGTAAAGTCCAGTTATATGTGAAGCAAAATAATGTTGGTGAAGACCGTTATGAATTTTTTCAGGATCTAGATCTTGGTGATTTAGTTGGAATTACAGGTACTGTATTTAAAACAAATAGAGGCCAGGTATCTATAAGAGTTTCTTCTTTTAAACTTTTAACTAAATCGTTAAGACCCTTACCGGAAAAATTTCATGGTTTAAAAGATAAAGATATTCGATATCGCCAACGCTACTTAGATTTAATTGTGAATCCAGATGTAAAAGAAACTTTTGTTATAAGAAGCAAAATTATTAAAGAAATGAGAAGATATTTAGAGGACCAAGGATTTTTAGAAGTAGAAACTCCAATGATGCATCCAATTGCTGGTGGAGCTACTGCGCGTCCTTTTGTCACCCATCATAATACTTTAGATATGGATTTATATTTAAGAATTGCACCAGAGCTTTATCTTAAAAAGCTTATTGTTGGTGGTTTTGAGAAAGTTTTTGAAATAAATAGGAATTTCCGTAATGAAGGCATGTCATATAAGCACAATCCTGAATTTACAACAATGGAGCTTTATCAGGCCCAGGCAGATTATCATGATATGATGGCACTAACTGAGAATTTGGTCAGCCATTTAGCTGAAGAAGTTTTGGGTACTACAACTCTCGAGTATGAAGGTACGGAGCTTGATTTTACAGTTCCCTGGGATAGAATAACAATGGTAGAAGCTGTTAAAAAATATGCTGATGTAGATTTTACTAAATTTGAAACAGCGGAAGCTGCTTATGAAGCTGCTGCTTCAGTGGGTGTGAAACTTGAAGAAGGTTTATCTTATGGAGAAGTTTTAAATGAAGTATTCGAAGAAAGGGTTGAGGAAAAATTAGTTCAGCCAATATTTATTATGGATTATCCAATTGAAGTATCACCATTAGCACAAAAAATCGAAGACGACCCACGTTTTACTTATCGTTTTGAAGCGTTTGTTTATGGTCGAGAAATTGCTAATGCATTTAGTGAGTTAAATGATCCAGAAGAACAGAAGCGCAGATTTGAAAAACAGGTAGAAATGCGTGAAGCTGGTGATGAGGAAGCACAGATGATGGATTATGATTTTATTAGAGCTTTAGAATATGGTATGCCACCTACAGGTGGACTGGGAATTGGTATTGATAGATTAATTATGTTATTAACTGATTCAAGTTCCATTAGGGATGTAATTTTATTTCCAACCATGAGACCAGAAAGTAATGAATAATTGAGATATAAGTTAAAATAAATAGCCGGGGTGATAAAATCCCGGCTATATCTTTAAATTTAATTAATTAAATTTTCAGCTAATTGAAACCTGATTCTTAATTGAGAAAATTTAAATAATAACAATGAAAGGAGTTTTAAAAATGCTTAAAAAATTATCAATTAAGACAAATAATAAAGTAGAACTTATTGATGTTACCACTCAGATTCAAAATGCGATTAAAGAAACAGAGTTAGAATCTGGATTATTACAGATTCACATCCCTCATACTACTGCTGCAGTTACTATAAATGAAAATGCTGATCCTGATGTTAAAAGTGATATCAAAAAAGAGATAAATAAAATAATACCTTTTGATGATAATTATGCACACTTGGAAGGTAATTCAGCTGCACATATAAAATCAAGTCTATTTGGTGTTGATCAAAATATTATAATTGAAAACAAAAAATTATTATTAGGAACCTGGCAGGGAATATATTTTTGTGAATTTGATGGTCCGAGAACGAGAAAAATTTATTTAAAAATTACCAAAGATTAATTTTTTCTGATCACCTCTTGACAAATACAAGAATTGATGCTATGATAATGTATGTCGCTGAAAAGTTATAGATACTAATTTTTTGGTCGATAAAATTATTTTAAAAAGTTCTTGACAAAGCAAAAAGAGCTTGATAAGATAATAAGCGTCGCACAAATAATCTCCGTTAAAATTTAAGCTTTTAATTGATCTTAAATTGGAGGTTGAAAAGAACTAAAATTTTAAAATTTAAATATTTATCTTCTTTATATATAAGAGAAAATATGAGGTTTTAAAATTACAGAAAATCTT
>Ga0209300_1000640_pt1 | contig 16805 bp, 12 predicted proteins | sample Shrwel_input2_RT_FD_187535 | JGI IMG/M metagenome (GOLD analysis project Ga0209300, IMG submission 187535) | Subsurface microbial communities from deep shales in Ohio, USA - Utica-3 well 1 S input2 RT (SPAdes) (version 2) ... | reverse complement strand
TAAATTATGAAGTAGAGACAGATTATAATTTATATTACTTAATTCATAAGAATAGGATAATAAAAATAGGGGGTAGATAAAATGTCAGAAGTAGGTTTTGCAGTTGTCGGTGTGCGAAATTTTGCCGGAAGTTATTTACGTAATATAGAAGAATTAGAGGCGGAAGGTAAGATGAAATTAACAGCTGTGGTAGTAAATGATCAGGTAAATAATGCAGACAAAGTACGAGAATTAAGACATAAAGGAATAGCAATTTACAGTTCATATGAAAAATTATTAAAAGAAGGAAAAGCCTGTGTAGATGTTATAGGCTTGCCAGTTTCAATTCCAACTCATGCAGAAATGGCGATTAAGGGTATGAAAGCAGGTTATAACATACTTTTAGAAAAGCCACCTGCACCCACAGTTCAGGAAGTTGATGCAATGATTAGAACTGAAAAAGAAACAGGAAGGTTCTGTTCAATAGGTTTTCAGTATATTCATTCTCACACAATAAGAAAAATCAAGAAGTTTATCTTAGATGGTAGATTAGGTGAAATTAAAGAAATTGCTACAAAGGGTTTCTGGCCGCGTTTTAAGTCATATTATGACCGCAATGACTGGGCCGGGAAAAGCATAGCAATGGGGCAGCTTGTTTTAGATGGACCAATGCATAATGCTTTTGCTCACTATTTAAATAATATGATTTTTCTAGCTGGTCAGGATATGCAGAGCTCAGCTCAGCTAAAAAGAGTTAGAGCAGAGCTGTACAGAGGTCACAGCTACATAGAAGCTGATGATAATTCTTGTATTGAGATTGAAACTACAAGAGGAACAAAAATCTATTTTTATGTAACTCATATTCCGGAAGAAAAAAGAGATCCTGTGATGGAGATTGTTGGTACTGAGGGTAAAATAACCTGGCAGATGAATGAAGAAACAAAAATTAAGTTAAATAATGGTGAAGTAATAGAATTTGATAATGATGGTTTAGATCCTAAAAAAGAAGTGTTCAGGATTGCAGCAGATAAGCAGCTTTCATTAATTGAAGACTTATACTGTACACCAGAAAATACAAGGGATTTTATAGTGGCAATAAATGGTGCCTATGATTCTGCTCAAAAAATTAAAGCGATTCCGCAGGAACTGATCGAGGAATTCAGCAATGAAGATGGCGAATATCAGACAGTACTACCCGGAATTGATAAATTAATCGACCGGGTTTTTGCAGAAAGAAAATTATTATCTGATTTAGATATAGACTGGGCAGTTAAAACAGAATGGGTTAATGTAGAGAACTATCCTGGTTTTAATCCGTTTAATTAAGAAGGGATTTGATTAAATGAAAGATAAAAAATTTAATTATAGTTCTCTCAAAGAGCTTCGGGCAGATCTGTCTAAGCTTGATTTTAAACTGCCCTTAACAGAGAACACAGAGATATTAAAAAAGGAAATAAAAGTGGAAAGTGCTATGATTTCAAATCGGATTGCTATTCATCCAATGGAAGGGGCAGATGCCAATCCAGATGGAACACCATCTGATTTAACCAGAAGAAGATACAGGCGCTTTGCTAGGGGTGGTGCCGGGTTAATTTGGTTAGAGGCAATTGCTGTAGATAATGCTGGTAGGGCTAACAAGAGTCAGCTTTATTTAAAAGAAGAAAATTTAACCGAATTTAAAAAGCTTATTGATTTAATTAATGATGAATCTAAAGTTGATCCATATCTGGTTGCACAGCTGACCCATTCCGGTCGTTTTGGAGAAAATAACATAATAGCATTTAATGATAAAGAGCTTGATTCGGTTTCAATAGCAAAAAACGATTTCCATATAATCACTGATTCAGAACTTGATCAGCTGCAGCTTGATTATTTAAAGGCTGCAGAATTAGCGGCAGAGGCAGGTTTTGATGCAGTAGATATCAAAAGCTGTCACCGCTATTTACTTTCATCGCTGCTGGCTGCATTTGATAGAGACGGGAAATACGGCGGCAGTTATGAGAACAGGACTCGGTTTTTAAAAGAAACTATTAAAAAGGTTAAAGAAAATGTAGATATAGATATTACAGTTCGTTTAAATATTTATGACGCAATTCCAGGCGGCTGGGGTACAGATGAGGATGGAAATCCGGACCTGGAGGAAACAGCACAACTGTTAGCTGAATTAGAAGAACTTGGAGTAAAGATGATTAATGTTACTGTTAGTACTCCCTATTTAAAACCACATGTTAATCGTCCTTATGATATGGGAGGATACAAACCACCGGAACATCCACTAAAGGGCGTGCAGAGATTATTAGAGCTGACTAAATTTACTAAGGATAATTTAGATAAAACTCTGGTTATTGGAACTGGTTTTAGCTGGCTGCGTCAGTATGGAGCTAATGCAGCAGCAGGAATGATCGAGGCAGGGTGGACAGACTTAGCCGGATTTGGTCGTCAGGCATTCGCATATCCAAATTTTGCAAATGATATTTTCGAAAAATGCAAAATGGATAAGACTAAAGTCTGCATCAGCTGCAGTAAATGTGCAGAACTTAAAGCAGCAAAAAAGAAGGCTGGCTGTGTTGTTAGAGATTCGGAAATTTATCTCCCGATATACAGAGAACTGCAGCAGGAAAAAGATGCTGACAATCTTTCTGTAGCCAACAATTAATGTAATCTAAGATATTTAATCAATAAATGGACTAATTATTGAATAAAATGACAAATTACTTTATTGTTATTTGAGTATATTTTTAGTATGATAAATTTAAAGGGTAAAATAGAATTTTTATATCTTATTTAAATTTAAGGAGGCAAATAATGTCTGAAAATAATTTACCGATGTTAAATCGTAAATATTTAGAGTCTGAACTGCTGGGTACAGACTTAGCTGATTTTCCAGCTGAAATTCTTGACTATCCAGAAAAAGTAGTTCAGATAGGAGAAGGTAATTTTTTAAGAGCCTTTGTTGACTGGATGTTCCATACTATGAATAAAAAAGGAATTTTTAAAGGAAGAGCTGTTGTTGTTCAGCCAATTAGAGAGGGTAGAATTTCTAATTTAAACGAACAGGATGGATTATATACTCTTTACTTAAGAGGTATAGAAAATGGTGAAGAAGTAAATAAAAAGGAGATAATGACAGCTATTTCTCGGGGAGTTGAATCTTATACTCAGTGGGAGGAATATTTAAAGCTGGCAGAAAATCCTGAAATAGAATTTGTGGTTTCTAATACCACAGAAGCAGGTATAGCCTATAATGAAGATGATAAACTTACTGATACACCACCAGAATCTTACCCGGGAAAACTGGCTGCTTATCTATACCATCGCTACCAGACTTTTAATGGGGCTGCCGATAAAGGGATGGTAATTATTCCGGTAGAGTTAATTGACCGCAATGGAGATAATTTAAAGAGAATTATCTTAAAATTAGCAGATGACTGGAATTTAGAACCAGAATTTAAAAGCTGGATCAAAGAATCAAACCATTTTTTAAATACTTTAGTTGATAGAATTGTAACCGGCTACCCTTTTAATGAGATTGATGAACTGGAAGCAGAATTAGGTTATCATGATCAGAATCTGGATACCGGTGAGATATTCCACCTCTGGGTTATTGAAGGTGATGAAAGCTTAAAAGAAAGATTACCTTTCCATAAAGCTGGGTTAAATGTAAAGTGGGTTGATGACTTAACACCTTATCGGACAACTAAAGTTAGAATTTTAAATGGAGCCCATACTTCAACAGTACCTGTATCCTATCTAGCAGGAATTGATCTGGTTAGAGATGCAGTTAATGATCAACTGGTTGGTGAATTTATCAAGCAGGCGGTTTTTGAAGATATTATTCCTACCCTGGATGCAGACGAAGATGAGTTAGAAGATTTTGCATCTAAAATATTTGAGCGTTTTAAAAACCCATATATTGATCATAAGTGGCTTGATATATCTCTAAATTCAACTTCTAAATTCAAAACAAGAGTGCTGCCATCACTGGTACAACATATAGAAAAGTTGGATAAAGTTCCTGAGCGTTTAAGCTTTGCTCTAGCTGCTTTAATTCATTTTTACCACGGTACAGAATTAGAGGATGGCAAACTTGCAGCTTACCGCAGTGGAGAAAAATATTTAATCAAAGATGATAAAGCAGCACTGGAATATTTTGCAGATCTTTGGTTTAAATATGAAGCCGAAGAAATTACACTGGCTGAATTAGCTAAAGATGTGCTGGCAAATAAAGATTTCTGGGCTCGAGATTTAAATGAACTTCCTGGCTTAACTGATTCCTTAATTAATAATTTAAAAATGATTAAAAAAGAAGGAATGAAGCAAAGTTTAGAGAAATTAATTAAATAGATAAAGTTAGTAATATCCTCACTTTTTTAGTGAGGATAATCTGGCTGAACATTGTTTTTCAAACTTAAGGAGGTAATATTATGTCCTGGAAAGATTTTGCTGAAGAACTTGTTGGAACTTCAAAAGAGGCTGTTAAAAAGGTAGCTGAATATGCTGAAGATTATCGAATTTATCCTCGCTCAATAATTAAAGAGGGAAAATCATTTTACTTTTTAGCCAAAATTGATCAAAAAAAGAAACTGGTGGTTTTAAACAAAAGTAAGAATTTCGAACTTTTTCAGGGTAAAACTGAAGAACTGGCAGGTTTTAAATCAAAAGTTGCTCCTTTAAGCCACTATAATGCAGAAATTTTAAGAGATGTATTTTCCTTTACTGCACCACGAACTTTAGGAAATAAGACAGCAAGTATTGGACTTGGAGATCGACTTGGTATTGCAACTCCCGGACATATTGAAGCTGTCAAAGATAGTGAAGCGATGCCTGTATTTGCACAGCAGTCAGTGAGAGAACTAAATTTAACAGGTCGGACATTTAAATCGGTACTTGACGATGTTAGCTGGGCTGTTTTTCAGGAAGGATATCAGGATGGATTTGCGGCTGATGCTGATCATTTAAAAGAAAAGCCTGATATTCAGGAAGCTTTAGATCTTGGTTACAGTATGTTAACTTTAGATTGTACTGAATATATCAATGATAATCTGGATCAAATGTCTGAAGCCGAAAAAGAAAGTGCTTATCAGGAAGTACCAGAATATCTAAGAGATGGCTTAGAAGATCAATATTTAAATAAAACTTTTGTGCTCAATTCTGGCTATCATCTGGAATACAATCAGGATAATTTTAAAGAAATAGTATTAATTTATTATAAGATGCTTGATTTTGTAAAAGAAATTCAGCATCTCTTAAAAAAATCAGATCGGGATGTGGATTTTGAAATTTCAATTGATGAGACTTCAACTCCTACTACTCCGGAAGCCCACTTTTTTGTGGCAAATGAGCTAAAAAGGAATAATATAGAAGTTAATTCTCTGGCACCTCGTTTTGTGGGGGAATTTCAAAAAGGTATCGATTATATAGGTGATTTAGATCAGTTTGAAAAAGAATTTAAAATTCATGCTGATATAGCTGAACGTTTTGGTTATAAATTAAGTATCCATTCTGGCAGTGATAAGTTTAGCGTTTTCCCAATTATCGGACGTCACACTAAGGGAAGAGTCCATGTAAAAACTGCGGGTACTAACTGGCTGGAGGCAATTAGAGTGGTAGCAGAAAATGATCCTTCACTCTATCGGGGTATTCATGCTTATGCCCTGGAGAAATTTGAAGAAGCTAAAGAGTTCTATCATGTGACTACTGACCTGTCACAGGTACCGGAGCTGGCACAGTTAAGTGACCAGGAGCTGGGAGAATTATTAGAAATTGATGAGGTACGGCAGCTGCTGCATATTACTTATGGTTTTATACTTCAGGATAAAAAAGATGGACGTTATCTTTTTAGAGATAAGTTGTATAAATTCTGGGATGAACATGATAAGGAATACCGCCGGGCTTTAGAAAGACATATCGGTAAGCATCTCAACAAACTCGGGTTTTATAAAAATTAATTTGATGATTAAATATTAAATTAGGAGGAAGAAAATGTCTTTTTTAGATGAAAATTATTTACTTGAAGGTGAAACAGCAAAAAAATTATATAAAGAAATAGAAAACCTACCGATTTTAGACGCCCATAACCACGGAGATGTTCCAGAAATTTTGGAAAATAAAGGCTGGGACGATATCTGGGAAGTTGAAGCTGAGACTGATCATTATGTCTGGGAAATGATGCGTAAAAGAGGTGTGCCGGAAGAAAAGATTACTGGCGCTGCTTCCAATAAAGAAAAATGGCTCGCTTTAGCGAAAATATTCCCGGAACTTGCAGGAAATCCAACTTATGAGTGGATTCACCTTGATTTAAAACGCCGCTTTGGAATTGAAGAAGTAATTTCTGAGCATACTGCAGAGATGATCTGGCAGAAGACTAAAAATATGCTGGCCAAAGAGGAAATGAGACCTCAAAATTTATTAAAAGAAATGAATGTTGAGATTATGTGCACTACAGATGAGCCATATTCTCGCCTGGAAAATCATAAAAAAGCAAAAGAAGAGGTAGAGGGAGTAAAGATTCTTCCTACCTGGCGTCCTGATAAAATAATGAATATTGAGCACCAAAACTGGTCTGAGTATGTTGAAAAATTAGGAGATGCTTATGAGCAGGATGTTAACGACTTAGATGGTCTTTTAACAGCACTCAAAAAATCTCATGATTATTTTGATGAAATGGGCTGTGTAGCAAGTGATCACGGAATAGTTGAGCCTATTTCTTATCAAGTTGAAAAATCAAAAGCTGCTGAAATTTTTGAAAAAGCAGTTAATGGCAAAGAATTAACTGAAACAGAAATTAGAGATTTTAAAGCCTTTACCCTGGTTGAATTTGCTAAATTAAATAAAGAGAGCGGCTGGGTAACTCAGCTGCATATTGGTGCTGTTAGAGATTATCGAGACAGCCTTTATGAAAACTTAGGACCTGATACAGGTGGAGATATTTCTAATAGTGATATTGAGCTTGCTGATAATCTTAAGTATTTTGTTAATAAATTTGATTCTGAATTGGATATTGTACTTTATACAATGGAGCCAACCCACTGGTTTACAGCTTCGACAATCTCCAGAGCTTTCCCCAATGTTTCCCTGGGAGCTCCCTGGTGGTTAACTGATAGTCCATTTGGAATGGAAAGACAGCTGCAGCAGGTTACAACTGTAGATTTATTCTATAACCTGGCTGGAATGGTTACAGACTCCAGAAAACTGATGTCTTATTCTTCCCGCTCAGAAATGTTTAGAAGAACTTTAGCCAATGTTGTCGGACGTCAGGTTGACCGCGGCAGAATGCCTTATAATGTAGCTGCTGATTTAGTGGCTCAGGTAAGTTATGATGGACCAAAAGAATTATTTTTCAAAAACGTAAAATAACTTAGTAAATTTAGATTAATTTAAGAATAATCAAATATAAATTTAAATAGCCTGGGATTAAGTATTCCAGGCTATTTTAGATAAAAAGGAGGTTCTTATGGGAGCCAGAGTCTTATTAATCAATAAAAATGATAATATTGTAATTGCAGTTGAAGAAATAGATGCTGGAGAAGTGATTGAGGTTAGAGGAGAAAAAATAAAAGTTTTAAGTGATGTCCCTGTAGGGCATAAGGCAGCTTTAAAAGATTTTGAGCCAGGTGATAAGGTAATTCGCTATGGTTTTCCAATCGGTAAAGCAGTTGAAGAAATTAAAAAAGGTGAATGGGTTCATACTCATAATTTAAAAACTGCTCTGGAAGGAAAATTGGATTATGAATATCAGCCTGATCTGCCTGAGGTGGAAAAGCCATCAGAAATGCCTACTTTTATGGGCTACAGGCGTGCCAACGGAAAAGTTGGAATCCGGAATGATGTCTGGATCATCAACACAGTTGGCTGTATTAATAAGGTTGTAGAAAAAATGGCTTTAAAAGCTGAGATGAAGTATAAAGAGCTGATTGAAAATGAAGTCATTGACAGTATTCATGCTTTTCCTCACCCTTATGGCTGTTCACAGCTTGGTGATGATCTAGAGATGACTCAAAAAGCCTTAGCCGGTCTGGTTAATCATCCCAATGCAGCTGCAGTGATGGTTGTTGGTCTGGGTTGTGAGAATAATTTAATTGAAGATTTTAAGAAATATATCGGAGATTATAATTCAGACAGAGTTAAGTTTATCAACCTACAGGATGTAGAAGATGATCAGAAGGCAGCAAATGCTATTTTAGATAATTTAGTAGATTACGCTAAAGACTTTAAACAGGAAGAAGTCCCGGTTTCAGAGTTAAAGATTGGTTTAAAATGTGGTGGCTCAGATGGATTTTCTGGAGTAACTGCCAATCCCCTACTCGGTAGAATTTCTGATAAGCTCGGAAGCTACGGTGGGACCAGTATCTTAACTGAAGTTCCTGAGATGTTTGGAGCCGAAACTATTTTAATGAACAGAGCTAAGGATGAAGAAACTTTTAAAAAGGTTGTTCAGTTAATCAATGGATTTAAGGATTATTTTTTATCCCATGATCAGGAGATTTACGAAAATCCGTCCCCTGGAAACAAAGAAGGTGGTATTACTACCTTAGAAGAAAAATCATTGGGCTGTACCCAAAAAGGTGGTACAGGGATTGTTAATGATGTATTTTTCTATGGTGATCAGGTAACAGGAAATGGGCTGAACTTACTGGAAAGTCCCGGCAATGATTTAGTTGCAACAACAGCTCTATCATTATCTGGTGCCCATATGGTTCTATTTACTACCGGAAGAGGAACCCCTTTTGGTGGACCGGTGCCAACAGTTAAGGTTTCTACAAATAACCGATTATATAACCGAAAACGCAATTGGATAGATTTTAATGCAGGAGAATTACTGGAAGGCAGAGATATGGATTCTCTGGCCGAAGAATTTTTTAAATACCTGCTTGACCTTGCTTCTAAAAAGACCAAAACAAAAAGTGAAATTAATGATTATCGAGAAATTGCTATCTTTAAAGATGGTGTTACTTTATAGTATTTTCATTAAGTTCAAATTAAAGCTTCTCTCTGCATAAATAAAATATAATTTAAGCCGGAGAAGCTTTTTTCTTATTTTCCTAAAAATATAAATTTTTATTTAGATTACTGGAAAATGTTTTCCAAAAAAATTATTAAAGAGGTGTTTGCTGTGAAAATAGTTTTAATCGGATCTACAGGCCATACTAATTATGTTGTAAATGGTCTAAAGGATAATTATGAGGATCAAATTGTTGGAATTGCTCCCGGATCAGAAAGGGAAAGTGTAGATTCCTTATATCAAAAACTTGCTAAAGATTATGATCTGAAAAAGTATGATGATTACAAGAAAATGCTGGATGAATTACAGCCTGATGTAGCTGCTGTTGCCTGTCATTTTGGTGATCATGCTCAAGCTGCAGTTGAAGTTTTAAATAGAAATATTGATCTTTTTGTAGAAAAACCAATCGCCACTACTCTGACTGAGCTGGCTGAAGTTAGATCTGCTTACGAAAAAAGTGAGTCTAAACTTGCTTCTATGTTTGGAATTCGCTATAAGCCCTGGTTCTTAACTGCCTATAAGTACATAAAAGAAGGGGCAATTGGAGAAGTACGATTAATGAATGCTCAAAAATCATACCGCTTAGGTCAGCGAGCTGAATTTTATAAAAGTCGAGAAAGCTATGGTGGAACAATTCCCTGGGTTGGCAGTCATGCAATTGACTGGATGCAGTGGTTGAGCGGCAAAGATTTTAAATCAGTTTATGCTTCTCACTCCACAAAGGCTAATCAAAACCACGGTGAACTGGAAGTTTCTGCTCTCTGTCATTTTGATTTTGAAGATGAGGTTTTTGCTTCGGTTAATATTGACTATCTCAGACCACAGAATGCCACCAGTCATGATGATGATCGGATCAGAATTGCCGGTGATAAGGGTGTAATTGAAGTTTTAAAAGAAAAAGTATATTTAATTAATGATCAGATAGAGGGAAGTAGAGAACTGCCATTAGTCGCAAAAAAGGAAATATTTGCTGACTTTTTAGACTGGGTTAAAGGTGAAGGAAAATGTATGATCAGTGCTGAAGAATCTTTTAGAGTATCTGAGGCTGCTCTCCAGGCAAGAGAATCAGCAGATCAGAAGCAGTTAATCCAATTTTAAAAGTGGTTTATATCTTTAAAACTGTACTAGTTTTTTTAATTGATCTTAAGCATCTTTAAAAAATTATTATTTGTAAATTGGAGGTAGCAATGTTAAAAAACAACTTTGAAATAGAAGTCAAAAGACCAGAATTTCCCGATCGAAAATTTAATATTAAAGAGTTTGGTGGAGTGCCAGATGGTAAGTTTGATAATACTGAAGTTTTTGCTGAGGTGATAGCTAGCTGTCATCAGGCGGGTGGAGGAACAATTATTGTGCCTCAGGGTGAATGGTTTACCGGACCAATCCAATTTAAAAGTAATGTTCATTTAAAACTGGAAGCAGGGGCGGTTATTTCTTTCAGTGATAATTTTGAAGATTATCTGCCGGTTGTTTTTACCCGATGGGAAGGAAATGAATGTTACAATTATTCTCCTTTAATTTATGCTGCAGATTGTGAAAACATTGCAATTACCGGTCAGGGGAAATTGGTAGGTAATGGAGCTAAATGGTGGCCCTGGAAGCAAACCCAGCATGATGCTGCAAAAGAACTTTATGATGCAGAATATAATGGAATTGCTGTTGAAGATAGAGTCTTTGGCCGAGAAAAAGGACTAAGACCCCAGTTTATTCAGCCTATTAATTCTAAAAATATTTTGATTGAGGGAATTACAATTGTTGATGGGCCAATGTGGACTATCCATCCAGTTTACTGTGAGAATACAATAATTAGAGATTTAAAGATCATCACTGATGGACCCAACACAGATGGAATTAATCCTGATTCCTGTAAGAATATGCTGATTGAAGACTGTGATTTTGAAACCGGTGATGACTGTATTGCAATTAAATCAGGAATTAATGAAGATGGCAGAAGAGTTAATAAGCCGACTGAAAACTTGCTGATTCGTAACTGTAAGGCAAAAGAAGGCCACGGTGGAGTTGTAATTGGCAGTGAGATGTCAGGTGGAGTTAAAAATGTGCATGTGCATGACTGTGTATTTAATGGAGGTGAACGAGGAGTCCGTTTAAAATCAATGCGCGGCCGCGGTGGCTGTGTAGAAAATCTTCTCTTTGAAAACATTGAAATCAATAATCTTCGGGAGCAAGGAATTATTTTAAATATGTATTATGATGCGACAACAGTTGAGCCCCGCAGTGAAATGCCGCCTTTATTTAGAAACATTACAGTACGCAATATCAAGGGAGAAAATATCGCTCAACCTGTAGTTTTGAGAGGACTGCCGGAAAAGAAAATGAGGGATATTACTCTTGAAAATATTGAGCTCAGCGGTAAGGAAGGTTTAAGTGCCAGCAATCTGGATGGTCTTTACTTAAAAGATATTAAACTAAAAGTTGAAGCTGAAGATCAGTTTAAGTTTGAAAATGTTGCCAATTTAAATATAGAAAACAGCAGCTGTCAGAGAAAATGAATAGCTAATTTATCGTTAAATTACTAAGAAGATTGAGGTGTGAAAATGGCGGAAACTAAGATAGATTTTTCTCCGAATCAGCAGTTGCAATTTTAGCTGCATTATTTTCGGATAATATAAAAGCAGCTGTGATCAGCGGTTATACTTCTTATTATAAAGATAGTATTATGGACAGGAGACACTGTCTTGATAATTATCTCCCAGGGATTTTAAATTTTGCTGAGTTACCTGCAATAATTTCTGCAATTGCTCCAAAGCCGCTTTTAATTCAGACAGCGGAAAAAGATCATTTATTTTCAGTTGATTCTGCCAGAAAAGCATATAAAGAAATAGAAAAAGTTTATAATTTTTTAAATAAAAAAGAAAAAATAGAACTGGATATCATTGAAAATGAAGAGCATTCAGTTTCGGCTGCAGCTGCAGTAGAATTTTTAAATAACTTGAAGAAATAAGCTGAAGTAATCTATCTTATATTAGTAATGAAGTATCTATAATAAACAAGGAGAATTTGATGTCAAATACTTATAGCGAAAAAATCACAAATATAAAATACAAAGATCTAGTTAAGTTTTTTCTGCCCTTAGCGGTTATGCCGCTGATTATTGGAGTTTCGCATAATGCAGTTAATGCCAGTCTGGCCAGACTGCCTTTTCCAGAAATCACGCTGGCAGTTTATGCAGTGGCCAAAAGTATCACTAATATTATTAAGTCACCAATACATATGTCAAGACAGACTGTTACCTCACTGGTAGATGATCAGCGAAGTTTTAAATTTGTCGGCCGTTTTATCTTTGGACTTGGAGTTTTATATTTTTTAATGATAGCTTCTCTGGGTTATACTCCTCTGGGGGAATTTGTATTTAAAAAAATAATTGGTTTAAGTGATCCCCAGGAAATTAAATTTGCCTATCAGGCACTGAGTATTATGGCCTTTATCCCACTGGTGGAATCAGTGAGAAACATTATGCAGGGACTTGCCATCAGCCTTAAGAAAACAAATTTAATAACTCCGGGAGTGATAGTTAGAATAATCAGTATTTCTTTAATTCTGCTCTGGGTGACTGTAAATCAGGCTGTCGCTGGAGTAACAGCAGCCAGTGGAGTCTGGTTGATTGGAATTACAATTGAGATGGTTTTTATTACTCTAGCACTGCGTTATTCATTTGGTAGTTTTAGTGGACTAAGCGGAGTAATTGACAGTCTGCCGAATAATGTCAGTAAAAAAGTTAATTGTAAAAGTATAATTAAATTTTTTATTCCGATAGCCATTATGGCATTTTTAGCCCGTTTTGTGCAGCCGGTTGTGCAGAGTGGAATTGTTAGAAGCAGTATCGGAACTCATGACCTTGCAGCCTATGGAGTCAGCTGGACTCTGGTAATGATATTTGTTGGTCCTCTAGATATGCTGCATCAGTGTTCACTGGTTTACGCCCGCGAATTAAATCATAAAAACTGGGAGCGAATTTTAAAATTTTCTCTAGCAGCTGGAACAATTGTTAGTTCAATTTTAGCAGTGCTGGCTTTTACTGAAGTTGGAGATTTTATTTTGATTAAATTAATTTCTGTTTCTCCTGCAATTGCAGCTATAGTCAAAAAAGTTATTATTGCTTTTATTTTATTTCCGATAATCAGAGCTTTTAGAGAGACCTTCTGGGGAGTGATGATGCAGCGTCAAACTACTAATATTATTGCAGCTGCTAAAATTGTAGGGTTGGTATTTGTGGTTTTAGTTTTTTTAATTTTAGCGCTGACTGTGGAGCTTAATGCTGCTATAATTGCTGCTCTAGCTTTAACAGCTGGAGAAGCTGCTGATGCATTAACAATCAGCTTTTTTATAATTAGAAATAATGTTTTAGAGAAAATTTATGCGGATAATCATTAAAGTAAATAATTATAATGAAAAATAGTAATAGTTTAAATGCAAGAGGAGGATAAAATGAAAAAAGAATTAATTAATATTGATAATCAAAATATCGATGTTTATTCTTTAAATACAGTAGTTGTTGGTTCTGGAGCAGCAGGTTTTAATGCAGCTGACAGACTTTATAATTTTGGTCAAAAAGATATAGCAATTGTCACTGAGGGCATTAAAATGGGAACTTCTCGTAATACAGGTTCAGATAAGCAGACCTATTATAAATTAACTCTGGGTGGAAAAGATCAGGATTCTGTATTTGAGATGGCAGAAACCTTATTTTCCGGTGGCAGTATGGATGGAGATATAGCAATGGTAGAAGCGGCTTTGTCACCTCGTTCCTTTTATCATCTGGTAGATATTGGTGTACCTTTTCCTCATAACCGCTTTGGAGAATATGTGGGTTATAAAACAGATCATGATCCGCGGAAAAGGGCAACTTCAGCTGGTCCTCTGACTTCACATTATATGACTGAAAAACTGGAAAAAGAGGTGAAAAATAAAGGAATTCAAATTTTTGATAATCATCAGGTGATAGCAGTTTTAACTGACAGGGATCAGGAAAATGCTGTTGGGCTTTTAACTCTCAATAAAAATCAACTGGAAAATGAAGCCAGGCGCTATACAATTTTTAATACGACAAATATTGTTTATGCAACCGGTGGACCGGCCGGACTTTATGATACTTCAGTTTATCCAGGCAGCCAGACAGGTGCCTCAGGTCTTGCTTTTGAAGCAGGAGTTAAGGGTAAAAATTTAACTGAATGGCAGTACGGTATTGCCTCAACTAAATTTCGCTGGAACTTATCAGGAACCTATCAGCAGGTTTTACCAAGCTATATTTCCACTGATCAGCAGGGAAATGATAAAAAAGAATTTTTGAGTGAGTATTTTGATGATCCAGGGAAAATGCTGGATGCAGTTTTTCTAAAAGGCTATCAGTGGCCCTTTGATCCTCGGAAAATCAAAGATTTAGGTTCTTCTTTAATTGATATTTTAGTCTATAATGAAACTGTGGTTAAAGGCAGAAGAGTCTGGCTTGATTATCGTAAAAATCCAGAATCTGCTTCAGAAAATGGGAACTTAGATTTTTCTTTCTTAGGAGAAGAAGCTGAAGAGTACCTTGAAAATTCAAATGCCTTATTTAAAACTCCAATTGAGCGACTTAAAAAGATGAATCAGCCGGCAGTAGATTTATATGCTGATAATGGCATAGATCTGGAAAATGAAATGCTGGAAATTGCAGTCTGTGCTCAGCATAACAATGGTGGTTTAGAGGGTAATATCTGGTGGGAGAGTAATCTGGCTCACTTCTTCCCGGTAGGAGAGGTAAACGGGAGCCATGGTGTTTATCGTCCTGGTGGAACTGCTTTAAATTCAGGTCAGGTTGGAAGTACAAGAGCCGCCCAGTATATAGCTGCCCGTTATCAGGATAAACCACAGACTATAAATAAATTCAAAACTGAGGCTAAAGAGCAGATTAAAAGGAAGATTAGGCTGGGCGAAAAGTTTCTGCAGTCAATTGAAATAGATGATTCTAATGCTAATTTTAATGTGATAGCTATTAGAAAAAAATTAGGTGAGAGGATGAGTAGAGCTGGAGCCCATATCCGTTCTCTAGCTAATATTGAAGCTGCTTTAAAAGAAGCTGAAACTGAACTTGAAAAGTTGGGAGAGATCAGCAGTTTAAATTCAAGCAGCGATTTAAGTCTGGCTTTTCAAAATTACGATTTACTTTTAGCACAGGTAGTTTATCTAACAGCTTTTAAAGATTATATTCAGCTTGGAGGCAGAAGTCGAGGCTCATATTTGATTCAGGATGAAGAGGGAGAGCTTCCTTTAGCAGGTTTGAGTGATGATTTCAGATTTAGTTTAGAAGATGGTGCTTTAAGCCAAAAAATACAGCGATTAAGATACAGAGGAGATCATTTTGAATTCAGCTGGCAGGATGTAAAGCCTATTCCTGAAGATAATAACTGGTTTGAAACTGTCTGGAATAAATATCTCAATGATGATGTTATAAAATAGAAAAACAGTACAGAAAAAATGCAGGTTAGGTCAGAAACTCTGGCCTTCCTGCTTTTTCTTTCTCTTAGGATATCAAAATAAGTTGATAAATTCGCTGATATAACAATAAATGTCTTGTTATTCGTCTTATTTTTATATAAACTAAAAATAAATAAAAAGATTTGCAGGAGGTAATTATGTTAGATAATTTTATTTTTAGTCTTAGTGTTGCTTTACCAATATTTTTAGTTATGTTGAGTGGTTTTATTTTAAAGAAGAAAAATATAATTAAGCAGGAGTTTATTAAAGCAGCCAATTTTATTGTTTTTTACATAGCTTTACCATTAAAATTGTTTAATAGTGTTTCCCATAGTTCGATTGCTGATAATTTTGATCCAAAGTTTATTGCTTTTGCGATTATTGGAACCACAGTCAGTGTTATATTAATTTATATTTATTCTAAATTTATTGTAAAAGAGGAAAGTAAAGTCGGAGCATTTATCCATGGAACTTTTAGAGGGAATTTTGTTTATGTTGGTTTTTCACTTTTAGAAAATGTAACTGGTGCAATCGGACCTTTAGCTTCACTGGTAGTAGCTTTTGTGGTGCCAATTTATAATGTGCTCGCAGTACTGGTACTAGTTTTGACTAATCCAAAAAATAAAGCCAAAAATCAATTTAAAAATGCTTTAAAAAATATTATTACAAATCCTTTTATCATTTCAATTGCCCTGGGACTAATAGCTTCTTTAATTAACTTTAGATTTCCACCTCTACTGCAGAATACAGCAAATTATTTTGATGTATTAGCAACTCCGCTGGCCCTTTTAACAATAGGTGCAACGTTTAGGGTGGATAAATTATTTGTAGATATCAAACCTGCTGTTGCTGCAACAATATTTAAATTAATTATTAATCCGGGCCTGGCGGTTCTGGCGGCATTTGCTTTTGGGTTTGGCAATAGTGAAATATTTTTAATCTATATTTTATTTGGAGTACCAACTTCCATTTCATCTGCTATTATAACAGCAACTATGGGTGGAGATGAAAATCTGGCAGCTTCGATAGTTATGATGACTACTCTGGGATCGGTTATCTCGCTAACATTATTTGTATTTGTTTTTAGAGCGATGGGAATTGTTTAAAAATCAATAACTATCATTGCGTAATATAAAAGAAAGTTTCGGTGAAAGTTATTTTAAGGAATCCTCGTTCGTGAGGTTACGAACGGGCGGGGATGATGTCAATGATTCAATTACAGATTTTAAATCTGATAATCAGAGTTTTTCAGGACCAGAAACAGAGGTTAACTTTAGAGCAGACTACTAATATTTTCGATTAGTTAAATAAAAAACGGCCAAAACTCTTAAATTAGAGTCAGGCCACTTTTTTC
>Ga0209300_1000636_pt1 | contig 16888 bp, 15 predicted proteins | sample Shrwel_input2_RT_FD_187535 | JGI IMG/M metagenome (GOLD analysis project Ga0209300, IMG submission 187535) | Subsurface microbial communities from deep shales in Ohio, USA - Utica-3 well 1 S input2 RT (SPAdes) (version 2) ... | reverse complement strand
GCCAATGGGAATAGTAATTGTTAGCGGCTTAACCTTTGCTACTTTTTTAACTCTTTTTGTAATTCCGATTTTTTATACTTTAGTGACGGATTTGCGAACAATTGTAGTTGCAAAAGTAAAAGGGATTTCAAAAGAAGAGGCGTCTAAACTAATTTAATTAATAAGAATCCGGGAAGTCTGCAAAACTTCCCGGATTTAAAAAATGTTTATTTCTAACTTTAGGAATTATATTTATTTTTTTTCAGATAAAAGTTCTCCACCAACACCGATATTTTCCAGATCGTTTTCTTTTATCATTACAACGAATGCTTCTTTTGGAATATTTGTGACTTTACTGGCAGTATCGGTGAAATTTTTTATAAGCTCTTTTTTCTTCTCTTTGCTGAGTTCAGGTCCGTCAAAAACAATATGTGGCATAAATGATTCCTCCTTTTTAGATTATTGATTTGCGACTTTAGACAAAAATCTCCTCTACACTAATATTATATTTTATTTTAGTTTAAAAGTAAAATCTGAATCTGAGATATTATTCGAGTAAAAAGCTAGAAATAACAGGTATTATATAGTATAATGTAGATAATGAAGGATAATTATCCTTACTTAGTTTTTCATCGAGGGTGAGATAATGAAAAAAATAGTTTTGTTTATTTGGATAGTAATAATTGTTTTTTCTACATCTGTTTATGCAGAGCAGGCAAATGAGCTTGAGGTGACAGAAATTGAATTGGGAGGAGAAAGTTATTTAGTAGAAAATTATGATGATTTTACTGCTAATTATAATAATTTGAGGCGCCCTGTTGTTGGTTTGGCTCTTTCAGGTGGAGGGGCCAGAGCAATGGTTAACTTTGGTGTAATCAAAGCTTTAGAGGAAGCAGGAATACCTTTTGATTTTATGACAGGGACCAGCATGGGAGCAATAGTCAGTGTGATGTATGGAAGTGGTTTAAATACTGAGCAGATGCTTGATGTAGTTACAACTACTTCATTTGGTCGGCTTGTTGAACCAGGTATCGGTGGTAGTGGTTCTTTAATTGATACTAAAAAGCTAAATCTTTTTTTAGAAGAGATTGCACCTAATAAAAGGTTAGAAAATTTTCAGACTCCCGCAGCCCTTTTGAGTTTTGAACTTGGGGAAGGAAAAAAATATATTACCACTAGTGGTAGAATATCAGAAGTTATCCAGAGTTCTTATTCAATTCCAATTTATTTTCCAATTGAAACTCGTAATGACAGATATTTTATGGATGCAGGAATTTTGGAAGCAACTCCCGCTAAGGCTGCCGCAGTTTTGGGAGCAGATTTTGTAATTGCTACTACTTCTTTTCCAAAGGAAAATCACGAAACATTTAATAGTGCTTCAGCTTCTATTAATAGATTTTTAAATATCATACAGGATAATTATTCTCAACAGATAATAAAAAATTATGCTGATTTTGTTATTGATATTGATGTAGATGATTACACCTTTATGGATTTTAATCAGGCTCCTAAATTAGTAAAACATGGTTATCAAAGCACAAAAAAAATAATACCTTCTTTAAAACAAGAATTAGAAAAAAGAGAAATTGAATTTTATAAATATGAAGAAAAAGAAAAAGTAAATATTCAGGATATTTTAAATGATCTTGAAAATAATCGCTTTATTGTCGATGGTAGTGATAGATCACTATTTTTGAATTATGGACATGATCAATCTTATTTTGATCAGGAACTGATAGTTCCTTTTGAAGATAATTTTCAGACAGGAATAGAATTAAAAAAAGATAATTTATCTTTTGATATAAAGGGTGATGATTTTTTTAATGAAGGATATGAAGCTCGCCTTGAGTTGAAAAAACTGACCAAAAGGACCGATCTTTTCTTAGCTTATGCAAATGATTATCAGTCTGAGACCAAAGATGACTATCGTTTTGAAATTAAATATTTTGCTGATTATTTTCAGAGTTCTCTGGGCTATGGACAGCAAAGAAATGAAGAATATTATTTACTGAGCAGCAGCTTTGGTAAAACAGGTAATTTATTTGATTTTGAGACAGAAAATGATTTTATCTATAATATCGATAGGTCAGAGGCAAAAGTGTTATCATCTAATATTATCCATTTAGATCTTGGCTCCAAATGGAATTTGGAAAGCAGTATAGTTTATAATAATACTAATTTATTAGATTCTCCAATAATTTATAGAGGGCAGTCTTTATCTGAGACAACAGAATTTCAGGCTGCTTTAGATTTCAACTATAATCACCAATTTATTGATCCGATTTACCTTGGAGGATTTTTCCAGACTACAGATATAGGTGCTTATTTGTTTGCTGATTATTACGAAAATGAAGAAAACAGTGGAGAAACTGCTGGCATAGGTTTGAACTCACAACTATTTTTGCTGGGTTTAAGACCGATAGCTTTAGATTTATATTTTGCTTATGATTTTGAGGAAGAAGATGATAGGGTGGGCTTAGAGTTAGGTTATGAGTTTTAATTAAATTGAAGATTAAATAATGTTAGGAGCGATGAGAAAATGAAAAACTTTTATAAATTTATTGTGATGGTATTGGTGCTTACAGTTATAGTTTTGCCAGTTGTGTCTACTGTGACAAAAGCTGATTCTAATATATTAGGATCAATTTTAAAGACTGTTGGAATAGGAGTTGTTGTGGATCAATTTGCTGAACCGATAAATAATTTTATTAATACTTTAACTTTAAATAATGGAGTAGAAGTTAAAGAAGAAACAAAAGTAGTACCAATTGTAACTGTTGGTTCTAACTCTTATGCTGGTGCAGTCCAGGTTTCTGGACCAAAAGAAAAGGTGGAGAAAGTAAAGGCAGTTGCTCAGCTTGAAGGCGATTTTAAAGGCGGAGATTTTAGAATTAGAGCTTTAATTCCTGTAAATACAACTAATCCAGTTAATATTAAGAATATTGATCGAATTGAAGGTGTCGGAATAACAGCGCTGGTTGATATTAATATTTAATGTGATAAAATAAGTATATGGGAAAATAAATAGTTTTTGAGGCAGGTACAATTTTAATATAAAAAATATTGGAGGTAATTAAGATGAAAAAAATAGCATTAGTTTTATTTTTAGCATTGTTTTTAGTTGTTGGTGTTTCTTCAGCTTCTATGGCACAGGTTCCAGGTTACTGGGATATTAAAGGTGCAATTGATTTTGGTGGAGAAGCAGATATTGATGGTTATGGTGATACAGATGTAGAGTCTGGATTTACACTTGTTGGAGAATATAAAGTTCCTTATACTTCTGAGTGGACCTTTGGTGGTGGAGTTCAGTATCAATTAGATCGTGATTTAGATGATAATGGTTTAAACGATTCTCTAAATTTTGTTCCTTTCTATGCTTTAGCTCACTATAATATGCAGAACAGTCCCTATTATTTCTTAGGTCACTTAGGCTATAATACCTTTGATATGGATAGTACTGGCGATACTTCTGGTGGTATGTATTATGCAGTAGGTGCCGGTATGGATTTAGCAAGTAATATGAGTGCAGAAGTTATGTATTCAGTCAATAATGGTGAAGCAGATGATTTTCATGTACCTGGTAATAACGTAGATGTTGAATATTCCAAGTTAACTGTTTCCTTAGGTTATCAGTTTTAATTTAGATTATAGTTTAGAATAATCTAAATAAGTTCTGCCTCAAATAACTAAAACAGCCCGGCTTTTGAGCTGGGCCTTTTTTTTATTTAAATAATCCCAAATATATGATATAATTTGGATAAATAAATGCTTGAAAAGAAAGTTATTATAACACTCATACTGCAAAAGCATTATCAAAATAATTACAATCTGGAGGGATTTACAGTGAAAGAAAGATTTAATGCCTTAGAAGTTATGGAAATGGCTAAGGATATTGAAAAAAGAGGAAAAAAGTTTTATTTAAAGCACGCTGAGGCAGCAGAAAATAGAGATTTGAGAGAACTCTTTAAAAGATTAGCTCAGGATGAACAGGATCATTATGAAAAATTTGTAGCTTTAACTGAGGAACTGCGTGAGGGAGACGATAACGCAGATTACCTCTATGAAGAGGATGTAAGTGCCTATTTTAATTATTTAATTGAGTATTCTGTTTTTCCTAAAGATGACAGTGACGAATCAGTTGAAGCTTTAAATGATGTAGAAAAAGCTTTAAAACTTGCTATTCAGGCTGAAAAAGATTCTATTTTATTTTATCGTGAAATGTGTGATTACAATGAAGGTAAAACTATTGAAGCTGTTAATCAGTTAATTGAAGAAGAAAAAGAGCACTTACGAGCACTCGGCAAATATATTCAGGAATATGGCAAAAAATAAAGAAGAACTAGAAGTTATTAAAGATAATAAGTCTAATGATTTACATTATATTTATGTGGTTGAATGCAGTGACGGCAGTCTTTACACAGGCTATACCACTGACATAGAGCGGAGACTGGAAGAACATAATGCTGGTCAGGGAGCTAAATATACGCGGGGACGTCTGCCGGTTAAGCTTCGGCATCAGGAATCCTTTAAAAACCGCAGTCTGGCCCAGAAAAGAGAATATGAAATCAAACAGCTCCCCCGCAGTAAAAAGGAGGAACTGCTCGATTAAAATTCACCTAAAAAACGGGGTTCGACTTCAAGTTGGACTCCGCTTATTTTATAAACTTCTTTTTTAACTTTTTCAATTAGTTTGACTATATCTTCAGCTGTAGCATGATCTTTATTGACTATAAAGCCTGCATGTTTGGTAGAAACCTGGGCGCCGCCAATTTGAAACCCTTTCATTTTTGCCTCTTCGATCAGGGGACCGGTATAGTGTCCAGGAGGTCTTTTAAAAATGCTGCCGGCACTCGGTAATTCCATCGGCTGCTTGCTCCAGCGCTTATTGTGCAGTTCATCCATTTTTGCCTTGATTAAATTTTTTTTAGATTTTTTAAGTTTGATTGTAACATTGACTGCAGTCCAGTCTGGATCTTCTTTTTGTAAAATACTTGTTCTGTATTCAAGTTTTAGTTCGGCTTTACTGAGTTCAATTAATTTCCCCTTTTGATCAATAAATTGTGCTTTAATAATTACATCTTTCATTTCTCTGCCATAGGCTCCGGCATTCATATAGAGTGCGCCTCCCAGTGAACCGGGGATTCCAGCTGCAAATTCAAAACCGCTGAGAGAATTTTCGTAGGCCAGATCTGCAATTTCTTTAAGCTCCAGTCCAGATTCTGCAGTAATTTGATTACCTTCAAATTGATAGTGATTCAAACTGCCGGTGTAGATAATAATACCTCTATAACCTTTATCGGAAATAATTAAATTGCTGCCTTTTCCTAAAATAAAATAGGGGATAGTGGAATTAGTAATCAGCGGCATTAGTTCTTTTACAGCTGTGATTTTCTCCGGTGTTAGAAAAAGGTCTGCAGGTCCTCCAACCTTAAAACTTGCAAATTCAGCTAAATTTTTATTTTTTTCTACCTTCAGGTAGTTTATTTTCTTCAGTTTTTTTGTTAAACTATTTATATCAGATAGTTTTTCCATCTTAAATGCTCCTTTGAGATTTATTATTTGGCTAAAGTTAAAATTTTAATTTAGTAGTTAATTTTAAGTACAATCTAATAATATAATATGTTAAAAGCGAATAAAAATCAATTTTATGAAAGCTATTTTGAGTTATGATTCAAATAAAACTTTAAATGGGGGGTAAAAATGAAATATAAGGAGATATCACTGCGGGAGATAGAAAGTCGGCCGGATCAGGTGAGACAGAATTTTTCGGAGGCAAGAATAGACAGCCTGGCAAAATCGATTGCAGAAGTGGGGCAGCTGCAGCCGATTATAGTTCAGAAAAAGGATAATCATTATCTTTTAATTGCAGGGGAAAGAAGACTGAGGGCTGTTAAAAAAGAAGAACGAGAAAAAATAGCAGCAGTGATTTTGGAAGCTGAAGTTTCACCAGAAAAATTTAGGCAGATCCAGCTGATTGAGAACCTGCAGCGGCAGGATTTAAATCCTCTGGAGAGAGCAACTTCTATTAATAAATTTATGGAAGCTAATAATCTGAGTAAAAAAGATGCAGCTGAAAAACTTGGTGTTGCCAGAACAACTTTAACTCTCTGGCTTAACATTCTGGAGATGAAGGAAAAATATCAAAAAGAAGTCTTAAAAGAAGACTCTCCTATAACCTTATCCCATTTGAGCCTGGCTCATGCCCTGTCATCTAAAACAGGGGATCCTAATAAAGCCAATCAGCTGCTGGATGCAGTAATTAAACACAATTTGAGCCGTAAAGAAACACAGGAGGTACTAGATTTATTTTATAAGTATCTTCATATTCCGATGGAAGAAGCAGTTGCGGCAGTACTTTTAAAACGAGAAAGAATGAAAATGAAAGAGTACTGGGATGTCGATAGTGATAAGAATTCCCACAATCCGGTTCGTAAATTATTTCGATCATTTAGTAATATCAATGATAATCTAGAGGAATTTATGGAAGTAGAGGGGAATCTTCCAGAAGAAGACAGGGAAGAGCTGCTAAATGAATTTCTATATCTCTATCAGATAATGGGGATTTTAATTCCGGATTTAAAGGATAAATCTTTAGCATCATTAGTTACAGATATTAAGGCTCAGACTAAATAATGAGTTTTATTTAAGAAATAAAATTTTTCAAAAAAAGTCTGACGTCTAACAACATAAACATTAATAATTTAGGGGTGATATTTTGAAAAAGTTTAAGAGAGTGATTTTGATAGTAATGGATAGTGTTGGGATTGGAGAACTGCCAGATGCAGAGTATTATGGTGATCAGGGAGCTGCAACACTGCAGAATATTGCGGCTGAGATAGGTGGACTTGAGCTGCCAAATTTAGAAAAGCTGGGGTTGGGGAAAATAGAACCAATTAAAGGTCTTGATTCTGAGCTTGAGGCTGAGGGAGCTTATGGAAAAGCAGCAGAGAAATCAAAGGGTAAAGATACTACTACTGGACACTGGGAGATCGCTGGCTTGATTTCAGAAAAGCCTTTTCCTACCTATCCTGATGGTTTTCCAGCTGAGGTAATGGATCAGTTCCAGAAGGCAATTGGAAGGGAAACACTGGGTAATAAACCGGCCTCAGGTACAGTTATTATCGAAGAACTAGGTCAAAAGCATATGGAGACAGGAAAACCAATTGTTTATACTTCTGCAGATAGTGTATTCCAGATAGCAGCCCACGAAGATGTAATACCGGTCAAAGAACTCTACGATTACTGCCAAAAAGCAAGAAAAATTCTGCGGGGGGAGCATGCAGCAGCCAGAGTTATCGCCCGTCCTTTTGAGGGGAAGCCCGGCAGCTTTGAACGAACAGAAAGACGAAAAGATTTTTCTCTGACTCCTCCGGAGCCTACAGTTCTCAATTATCTTAAAGATGAGGGTTTAGAAGTAAATGCAGTTGGAAAAATAACATATATTTTCAATCACAGCGGAATTTCTAATTCTATTACTACTTCAAATAATATGGATGGAATTGATAAAACTATTGAATATATTGGACAGACTGAAAAGGGATTAATTTTTACTAATTTAGTTGATTTTGATCAGAATTACGGCCACCGCAGAAATGTAGAAGGTTATGCTGAAGCGTTAAAGAATTTTGATCAGAGAATTCCTGAAATTAAAGCTGCCATGAAAGAGGGAGATCTTTTAATCATTACTGCTGATCACGGCTGTGATCCTACTTATAAAGGAACTGATCATACCAGAGAATTTGTTCCCCTTTTAGTTTATGGCAAAAATGTGCCTGCAGACCTTGAGCTCGGCTGTCGTGACAGTTTCAGTGATATAGCTGCCACCATTATAGATTTCTTTGACTTAAGTGCTGAGACTGCAGGATTGAGTATGAATACTGCTCAAAAGAAGGAAATATTTTAGTTAGCGAGAATATATTAAATAAGCTATTAATTAAATTTTAGGGGGGATTAAAGATGACAGTAAGAGAATTTGCAGAAAAATACAAACTGGAAGTAGTCGCAGGAAACAATCTGGATGCTGAAATTAATGGTGTTTATTTTGGTGATGAACCTCATGATGTAATGAAAATGGCAGAAGAAGGTAATATCTGGCTGACTATTTTAGATGGTCTGGTGACTGTTGGTGTGGCTCTGTTAGCTGATATTTCAGCTGTTATTTTAGTAGAAGGTAAGGATTTTGAACAAATAGCGGTTAAAAAGGCCTGCAGAAAAGATGTTAATTTGCTTAAATACAGGGGTTCAAAATTTGAATTAGCTGGAAAGTTTTATGAAGACCTTAAATAATTATTTTTAGTTAGAATGGCTCAAATTTTCTATTAGCCAGGAAATTATACCTAATGGTTTGTTGTGGGTAATATTTTATAGCTTCATAATTTCCGCTATCAAGAAAATTTAATCTTACTGTACTGCAGATTGTCCGAAGGATATTTGTTCATTGTTTTTATTAATAAAGCCCATCAGTAATTATCTGTATAAATTTATCTGCTGATTTTGAAATTGGAATATTTTTCATTTTCATCACTGCCAGTTTTCTTGCTGGCAGTTTTTCTTTTGTCTTAACTGCAAATAAACCTTCTTCTTTGAGGTCGAGACAGTATTCGGGGACCAGAGCAATACCAAGACCAATTTTTGTCATTTCGATTAATAAGTCAACACTTCCGAGTTCAACTGCAGCCTCAATTTCGATATCCAGTTTAGTTAAAGCATTCTCCAGAAATTTTCGGGTTGTAGTTTTTGCTTCCAGCATTAAGAGAGGATAATTTTGTATTTCCCTCAGTTTAATTTCTTTTTTTCTCAAGTCTTTAAATTCACTGCCTGCTATAAAAATATCATTAAAACTGAAAATTTCCTGACATTCCATCTGATCAGTGATTTTTGGATTGGGAAGATTGCTGATGATTAGATCAACTTTGTTCTGCTGCAGGAGGTCAATACAGGTGCTGGAGGTTCTATTTGTAATCTGAATCTGTATTTCTGGGTAAAGATGATGATATTTTTTTAAATAAGGAAGCAGATAATCCTTAGAGATTGTATCATTAGCACCAATATGAATTTCTCCTCTTTCTAAAGAATTGATTTCTCTGATGCTTTTTTCTCCACTTTCAATTAAATTAAAAGCCGGCTCAATATGCTCAAATAGTATTTTCCCCGCTTCGGTTAGCCGTACTTTTTTGGTGCTTCTAATGAATAATTCAGTTTTTAATTCTTTTTCCAGATTTTTAATATTTTGACTGACTGCAGATTGAGAAATAAATAGTTTTTCAGCTGCCTTTGAAAAACTTAAGTCTGACGCTACCTGATAAAATACTTTATATAATTCATAATTTAAAGCCATTGATTAGCTCTCCTTATTAATAGTATTAGTGTTATTAATTTTACTTCTCAATTGTATCATTCTATAATTAAATTGCAAGATGATTTTTTATTCTTATAAAAGTTAATTCTAAATAAGAATATTGATATCATTCCGGTAAAAAATTAAAGAATAACTAGGTTTCATATTTTGATTTAATTAGCTTGCCTTCCTGATCACAACCTCCTGTTGTGCAGTCAGCAAAAAACCTCGTATTTTTTGAGCTAATTAAATCAAAATACTCAACAAGATATACTAATAATTTTTTAGAGTCACTTATCAATATTCTTATTTAGAATTAACAGCTTTAATTTAAAAAATGTCTTGCAATTGAACTATGAATTCTAGTTTTTAAAAATTTCCAAAAAGGGGCGCTTAAAATGTCAGATAAGATCAGACGGGTTTTTGTTGAGAAAAAGGAAGGTTTTGATGTCGAAGCTGAGGAGCTTTTGCATGATTTTAGAGAGAGTCTTGTACTTGATCATTTAGAAGGACTCAGGCTGCTTAATCGCTATGATATTACAGATATTTCTAATTCGGCCTATCAGGAAGCCTGTGAAACAATTTTAGCTGAGTTACCTGTTGATCTAATCCATCAGGAAGGAATTGAGACTGCAGCTGATGAAGAAATTTTTGCTGTTGAGTATCTTCCGGGGCAGTATGATCAGCGGGCTGATTCCGCCGAACAGTGTATTCAGATTTTAAATAATGATGAGAAGCCGACTGTCAGGGCGGCCCGGGTTTTCATTTTGAAAGGAGATTTAAGTAAAGCAGAAATAGATAAAATTAAGGACTATTATATAAATCCGGTTGATTCCAGAGAGGCAGCACTTAAAAAACCAGCCAGTCTGGAAATGCAGTATAAAGTGCCGGAAAAGGTAAAAACTGCAGCAGGATTTATTGAAGCTGATGAACAGGGTTTAAAAGATTTGTTAGCAGAACTTGGTCTGGCGATGAGTTTAGCTGATTTGAAACATTGTCAGAAATATTTTAGAGATGAAGAAAACCGAAATCCGACAATTACAGAAATCAGAGTACTTGACACTTACTGGTCTGATCACTGCCGCCATACAACTTTTCTAACAAAAATTGAAAATGTCGAAATAGAAGAGAATAAATTTACTCAGGGAATTAAAAAAGCTTATCAGGAGTATTTAAATGGCCGCCAGAAGATTTATCGGGATCAGGAAAAAGATATCTGCCTGATGGATATTGCTCTGCTGGGCATGAAAGAATTAAGAGCAGCAGGTAAATTAGAAGACTTAGAGATTTCAAATGAGGTAAATGCTGCCAGCATTGAAGTGACTGTAGATGTTGATGGTCAGGAGGAAGATTGGCTTGTTATGTTTAAAAATGAAACTCACAATCATCCAACGGAAATTGAACCCTTTGGTGGTGCAGCAACCTGTCTTGGTGGTGCGATTAGAGACCCTCTTTCCGGCCGCTCTTATGTCTACCAGGCAATGCGGATTACTGGTGCTGGAGACCCCAGGACTCCGATTGAAGAGACTTTAAAAGGAAAATTGCCGCAGAAGAAAATTGTGCAGGAAGCCTCTGACGGCTACAGTTCTTATGGAAATCAGATTGGACTGGCAACCGGAATGGTTAACGAAATTTATAATGAGCGGTATCTGGCCAAACATATGGAGATTGGAGCAGTTATTGCAGCAGCACCTAAAGAAAATGTAGTGCGCGGTGAGGCGCTGCCCGGAGATATAATTGTGCTTTTAGGTGGTAAAACAGGACGTGATGGCTGTGGGGGTGCAGCAGGGTCATCTAAAGTGCATACTGAAGACTCAATAGAAGAAAGCAGTGCGGAAGTACAGAAAGGTAATCCCCCAACTGAAAGAAAGATTCAGCGCCTGTTTAGAAATCCTGAGGTCAGCAAAAAGATAAAAGTCTGTAATGACTTTGGAGCCGGAGGAGTTTCGGTTGCCATTGGTGAGCTGGCTGATGCCTTAGAGATTGATTTAAATGCTGTACCCAAAAAATATGAGGGGCTTGATGGAACAGAACTGGCAATTTCTGAGTCTCAGGAAAGAATGGCAGTTGTAATTGATGCTCAGGATGTGGATCAATTTATTGAGTTGGCTGCTGAGGAGAATCTGGAGGCAACTGTAGTCGCCGAAGTTAAAGATCACCGCCGTCTAATTATGGAGTGGAATGGTGACCAGATAGTTAATTTAAGCAGAGATTTCCTAGATACCAATGGAGCAACTCAGAAGACTAAAGTAAAAGTTACTGAGCCGGATCCAGAAGAAAATTATTTTAAAAACGCTGCCTCAAAGCGTCTGGATCTAGCAGCAGATCTAAAAGAGAAGTGGTTAGAAAATCTGGCAGATATTAATGTGGCCAGTCAGAAGGGTCTTGTCGAAAAATTTGATAGTTCAATTGGTGCCGGAAGTGTGACCATGCCTTTTGGTGGTAAATATCAGCTGACTCCGACTCAGACTATGACAGCTAAGATTCCATTAGTTGAGGGAGAAACTAATGCCGGTTCAGTGATGAGCCACGGCTATGATTCAAAATTAACGACCTGGAGTCCTTTTCATGGAGCGCTATATGCAGTTATTGAATCAGTAGCAAAAATTGCAGCGGCTGGTGGAGATTATTCGAAAATTAGATTTACCTTTCAGGAATATTTTGAACGCCTGCGGCAGAATCCAGAACGCTGGGGGAAGCCTTTTAGTGCTCTGCTCGGAGCTTATAAAGCACAGAAGGATTTTGGCTTACCGGCAATTGGTGGTAAAGACAGCATGTCAGGTACTTTCCACGAGATTGATGTACCTCCAACTCTTGTTTCTTTTGCTGTTGATACGGTTAATGTGAATGATATTATTTCACCAGAATTTAAAGAAGCAGAAAGTCAGCTTGTTTACCTGCCGGCTGAGCGGGGAGAAGATGAGCTGCCCAATATAGAAAAACTTAAGGCTAATTACAGCCGAGTCAAAGAATTAATTACAAAAAAGAAGATTCAAGCAGCTTCGGCAGTTACAATTGGAGGACTGGCAGAAGCAGTTTCTAAAATGAGCTTTGGCAACAAAATTGGAGCAGAAATTACTGCTGAATTGAGTCCAGGAGAGTTATTTTCACCTGAATATGGGGCCTTAATCCTGGAGCTGGATTCTCAGGCAGAAGTTGAAAAACTGTTTGAGGGCCTCGACTACAGAGTAATCGGGAAAACTACAGCAGAAGAAACTTTAAAAATTAAAGAAATAGAGATTCCACTGACAGAAGCCTTAAAAAGCTGGCAGCAGCCGCTGGAAAAAGTATATAAAACTGATGTGCCTGAAGATGAAATTAAAGATTTGAGATCACCTAAATTAGAAAAAGAACTGTTGAATTTAAAAAGCTGCAGCAGAGAGAAATCTTTTAATTCAAAAATACAGATTGCCAGACCTAAGGTGTTCATTCCAGTTTTCCCGGGAACGAACTGTGAATATGACACTGCAAGACAGTTTAGAGAAGCAGGGGCAGATATTGAAACCTTTATCTTCAAAAATCTGGAGCCAGAACAGATAGAAAAATCAATTGCAGAAATGACAGCAAAAATAGAACAATCTCAAATCATAGCAATCCCTGGAGGCTTTAGTGCCGGTGATGAGCCCGACGGTTCAGGTAAATTTATTGCCACGGTCTTTAGAAACCCGGAGATTAAAGAAGCAGTTATGAGCTTATTAAATAATCGGGATGGATTGATGCTTGGTATCTGTAACGGCTTTCAGGCGCTGGTTAAACTCGGACTATTGCCCTATGGAGAAATTAGAGAGCTGAGTGAAGATTCTCCAACTTTAACTTACAATACTATTGGCCGTCATGTTTCACAGATGGTAAATACCAGAATTGTTTCCAATAATTCTCCCTGGTTGAGCAATCTCAAGGTAGGAGATATTCACTCGATTCCAGTTTCTCACGGGGAGGGAAGATTTGTTGCTTCCCCTGAAATGATCAGAGAACTAGAAAAAAATGGGCAAATCGTGACTCAATATGTTGATCTTAAAGGTAAGCCAACAATGGAGATACCCTATAATCCTAATGGTTCTCTGGCAGCTGTGGAAGGAATCTGCAGTCCAGACGGCAGAGTTTTAGGCAAGATGGGACATTCTGAACGGATCGGGAGAAATGTAGCTAAAAATATTATCGGTAAAAAAGATCAGATGCTCTTTAAAGCTGGAGTAGATTATTTTAAACAGAAATAGACAAATACTGACAGGTTCCGGGTGGGTGAACACAAATAAACATAAATGAACAGAAACGATAACTGAAAAGAATAAATTCAATTAAATTCATATTTCCTTCACATTTCTCCTTTATGATATAATTAAAGCAAAATACTCAAGATTAAAAAGGAGCAGTGATAATATGTTTAGATTTGGTCCGATGGGTAGATTTGGCCACATGGGATTTAATAACTTTTGGGGAGGTGGAGAATTTATGATGTTTTTCTGGATCATTATTCTGGCAGCGGTGATTTATTTTATTGTTCAAAAAAGTAATGAAAATAAAAATTACAGTCAGCGAAATAATAATTCCAACTACAATGAGCACCAGCTGAGCAGTAATCATCGAGATAGTGCAGAAGAAACTGCCCGTAATCGTTATGCTAAAGGTGAGATTTCAAAAGAAGAATTTGATGAAATCATTAGGAATCTGAGAAGGTAAATTATATAAAATAATTAGAAAGCAGTTTTAATTCTTGCAAAAGAATTGGACTGCTTTTCTGCTATTTTTAGACAAAAATTGACAGGTTCACGGTGCGTGTACATAAACGAGCATAAACAGGCACAAACGAAAGGTGTACATTAAGTTACAAAAATAGTATAATAAAGTTAAATATAAGTGAAATTGTAAGCTTAGTAGAGAGGAGATTAGCTGATGGGCCTTGAATTAGAACAGTATAAATTGATTGTAGAAAACACGCCCAATTTAATCTGGGTTTCTGGTGTAGATGCCAAATGTTATTACTTTAATCAGACCTGGCTTGAGTTTAGAGGGCGCAGTTTAGGTGAGGAGTATGGAAATGGCTGGTTTGAGGATGGGGTTCATCCCGATGATAAAGAAAAGTGTATGGAAATTTATTTAAATAATTTTAATAAAAAACAGCGATTTAATATGGTTTATCGCCTGCAGAGGTCTGATGGAGAATACCGCTGGATTGATGATACGGGAGCTCCATTTTATGATCAGGCAGGTAAATTTGCTGGATTTGTAGGCAGCTGTGTTGATATTACTGAGAGGATCAGAGGACAGCAGTATAAGGAGCGGGCCACCCGTGATGGTTTAATAGGAATTTTTAACCGCCAGTACTTTTTCGATTTAATGCAGGAAGAATATTATAAATCAATTGAAAATCAAAATCCACTTTCAGTAATTATGTTTGATGTTGATAAATTTAAAGAAATCAATGATAATTATGGACATTTAATTGGAGATCAGGTATTACAGAAAATCACAGAAGCGGTTAATGAAGTTATTCGTAATTTCGATTTTTTTGCCCGCTATGGGGGCGATGAATTTGTCGTTGGGCTGCCAGGCACAGATATAATGGCTGCTAATAAGGTAGCACTTCGGATTCTTGATAACATTGAAAACATTAAAATTGAGGAGGCAGCAGAACTAAAGATTGCCTGCAGTATTGGAACTGTAACCTTAAAAAAAGAAAAAAACATTGAAGAATTAATCGATAAAGCTGATAAAGCTTTATATAAATGTAAAAACAATGGCGGTAATTGCGTGGTCAGTTTTAACCACGAATTTGCCTAAACAGCTTAATTTCTGCTATAATATAATTTGGTGTTAAATAAATTTTAAAAATTTTTTGAGGTGAAAATTAATGAGAACGGTTGGTACTGAAGTAAGAGGAATTAGGGCTCCAATAGTCAAGGAAGGCGATCAGCTGATAGATATTGTTGTTGATTCACTCAAGCAGTCAATCAAAGAAGAGGGTATTGAACTTCGTGACCGGGATGTTTTAGGCATTACCGAATCCTTAGTCGCCAGAGCTCAGGGAAATTATATTGACATTGATGATATTGCAGCGGAAATTGAGGAGAAATTTGAAGGAGATTCAATCGGGATTGTTTTTCCAATTTTGAGCAGAAACCGCTTTTCTATGATTTTAAAAGGAATCGCCCGCAGTGGTAAGAAAATTTTTCTGCAGTTAAGTTATCCCAATGATGAGGTGGGCAATCCACTTTTAGATGCCCGCAAGCTTTACGATTTGAAAATTGACAGTTATCAACATGTAATTGAAGAAGAGGAGTACTATGAGAAGTTTGGAGATTTTAAACATCCTTTTACAGGTGTCAATTATGTAGATTTATATAAAGAAATTGCTGCCGAAACAGAGATTGAAATTATTGCAGCCAATCAGCCGGAAAGTATTTTAGATTATACAGATCAGGTTATAGCAGCTGATATTCATACTCGCGAGCGGACAAAAGAGATTTTAAAAGAAAATGGTGCCCAAAAGGTGATTGGACTTGATGAGATCTGTAATCAGGATCACGGTAAAGGCTATAATCCTCAATTTGGGCTTTTAGGTTCAAATAAGGCTTCAGATAAAAAGTTAAAACTTTTTCCAAAAGACGGAGAGCAGTTTGTAGAAGCTGTACAAAAAGAAATTAAAGAGTTCAGCGGTAAAGAAGTTGAAGTTATGATTTATGGAGATGGTGCTTTTAAGGATCCAGCAGCCAAAATTTGGGAACTTGCTGATCCAGTTGTCTCCCCAGCTTATACTAAAGGACTTGAAGGAACACCAAACGAAGTTAAGCTAAAATATCTGGCAGATAATGACCTCAAAGATTTAAAAGGAGAAGAGCTGCTTCAGGCCATGAAGGATGAAATCAAGGAAAAAGAAGCAGATTTAACTGCCAATATTAAATCTCAGGGAACAACTCCCCGAAGACTAACAGATTTACTGGGAAGTTTATGTGATCTTGTCAGCGGCAGTGGGGATAAGGGAACTCCAATTATTTTAATTCAGGGCTATTTTGACAGTCTGGCAGATGAATAAGCTTTTTACTTTAAATTTAAGTCAAAGATAGAAGGAGAAAAGATAATGAAAGAAAAAATTGCAGTTGTAACTGACAGCACATCTGATTTAACTAAAGAGGATTTAGAAAAGTATGGGATTAAATCAATTCCCTTAAAGGTTATTTACAGTGATGGTCAGTACCATGATCGAGTTGATATAACTCCAGCAGAGGTTTATGAGAGTTTTGAAAGGGAAATCCCAACCACTTCTATGCCTTCACCTCAGGAAATTATGGATGTTTATAATGAGCTTAAGGATGAAGGTTATACCCACATTATTTCTATTCATATTTCAAGTGGACTTTCTGCAACCTACAGTAACTGTATGATGGTTGCAGATCAAATTGAAGGGATAGAAGTAGAAGTAGTTGATTCAAAAATGCTCTCTAAGGGTCTAGGTAGGCTTGTGATGTATACAAATTCTCTAGTTGAAAAAGGAGAATTAAGCTTTGCTGAAATTATTAAAAAGACTGAAGCCAAAAAGGATAAGATTGAAGTCTTTTTTGTGGTAGAAACTCT
>Ga0209300_1000635_pt1 | contig 16938 bp, 14 predicted proteins | sample Shrwel_input2_RT_FD_187535 | JGI IMG/M metagenome (GOLD analysis project Ga0209300, IMG submission 187535) | Subsurface microbial communities from deep shales in Ohio, USA - Utica-3 well 1 S input2 RT (SPAdes) (version 2) ... | reverse complement strand
TTTATTTTAAACTGAAATGGCCGGTAGTGAGTCGTCCGCCACTAATCGGATCAAACTTTATTTTTTGCTGTTCACGAATTAATCTAAAAAGCTTGCCTTTTTGGTCAAACTTTATTTCTCTCCGATAGCGCTATAGCCTCGGTGAGTTTCACCGGGGCTTTTCGCTTTCTACAGGCGAGAAAATTTTTACCCATACCCTCGAAACCCTGGCCCCCCATCATTTCTGAACGAGCCGGAGGAACGAACGCGGCGAACCTCCACACTCCTGAACACTAAAGTGCAAAAAAGCTATTCCTGACCACTAAAAAACACTTTAACAATGACTCTGGCGAATTAGGTCACTATACTGTTCTAAGGGTATTAGAAATTAGTTTTTCGTCAGTAAAGTGAGCGAGAGCGGTTATGAAATCAAAGCAGGGTCTTCTGGATGCCGTGAACGAAGAAATCCAGCGATTGCAGGCATTGGCGAAACAAATTGAGTCTTCCGACGAACCGGATCTGAGGCCAGTATCCGATCTGGCAGACATAATGAAGTCTCGCAGGGATTCACTTACGCTGAGCTTGGGGGAAGTGGGCGATCTCTCTGGCGTTTCGGGCACAACAGTCAGAGCCATGGAGAAAGGTGGGAACCCAACAATCAAGAGCCTTCAGGCCGTTGGGAAGGTGCTTAATTTTAAGCTTTGGATTGAAGTGTGATGCGAGCCCAAGTGAAGATGTATGGCGTACTGGCAGGCATACTGGAACGTAGCGGAAGCACTGTTACCTTCCAGTATGACAAACACTACCTGCAACTCCGTCAGCCTCCGCTGAGTCTGAGCCTGCCCTTGCGAAAAGAACCTTTTGTATCTGAGGGACTTCCAGCCTTCTTCAGCGGACTGGTAAGCGAAGGCTGGCTGAAGCGGGTACAGGCCAGAGAACAACGCATAGACCCTGAAGACAACTTTTCGCTGCTGGTACACAACGGCGAAGATCTCCCTGGAGCCGTGAGCATTGAACTGCTTGATATGTCTTAAAACTCTGCCCGAGACAGCTACATCGTCATACCATGGTTATTGCCTGGAGCGAATGTTCGGAACCCGCAAGCCGAGTCTTGAGCTGGCGGAAAGCCGTCGCGACCTGGTGACCTCAATGCCGAAGAAAACACATGGTTTCTCCATCAGTGGCGTGCAGATGAAAGCGCAACTGAAAATTGAGAAGGGCGAGCTGAACCTTGTCGACCATGGGGGGCAGTTCATCATGAAGCCCTCGCCGGAAGAATACCCGAACGTTGCCGAGAACGAACACGCTACGCTAGTCCTGATGAGAAAAGTCGGCTTCCCCGTACCTCCTTGCGGCCTGCTGAAACTTAAAGACGAGCACCTGGTCTTTGTCATCCGGCGCTACGACCGGGACTTTGAGACTGGTGAGAAAATCCATCAGGAAGATGCGATGCAGGCACTGGGCATAGCGAACTCTGATTCGTCCCGGAAATACACGGCCGCCAGCTATCAGAAAGTAATAGAACTTGTCGTTGAGCACGGGGGTGCGGCTGTGGCAGCCGAACTGCTTGAACGTATTGCCTTCAGCTATTTGGTAGGCAACGACGACCATCATCTGAAGAATGTCAGCTTCCTGTTTGATCCAGTCTTCAAGTTGACACCTTGCTATGACGTACTGGCCTCTGGGCTATACGGGGCCTCAAGCGTAGAGAGCCCATTAGCACTTCCTATGCTTGATGAGGGAGAGCCGAAGTATTACCGAACCATGGGTAACGGGTTCTACGCCGGGTCGGATTTCCTGGAGCTCGGTACCAAAGCTGGTCTGCCTGAAAAAGCGGTTAAGAAACGACTTCACGCGCTGACAAACAGGGTTCGTAAAGAGGCTAACGTGATAATTAACGCCTCGTACATGCCTGAGGGCATGAAAGCGAACTATCTTGATCTCGTAACGCAAAGACTTTCGTTTATGGACGTGATGTAGGTGGAATGACGCATAAAAAAGTATCTGTCGTGTTGTGGACTTCCCCCGATACGCATGACTCACCTCCGTTCAGGAGAGGATTCTTTGGCTGACGAGACATACCGCTACCAGCAACTGGAGCAATGGTTACAGCAGGGCATTATCGATGGCCGTTGGAAGCTGGGCGACCGCCTGCCTTCCATCCGTGAGATTTGCACGCAGCAGGGTTTGTCAAAAGCGACGGTTCAACATGCCCTGCAACGCCTGGAAGCTCAGGGGCTTGTGGAGGTACGACCTAAAGCCGGGCATTTTGTCACTCTGGTACCTGCGGCCACGGAGCCTCCCCGCGTAATATCCCGCATTGAAGCCCCGCGCCCTGTCAATGTCAGTGATTTGCTGCTGGACATCATGGGCCGAAGTGCTGCTTTTGATCTTTTGCCGGAACTGCAGGCCGGTGATCTGCCACCAGGAATCGTGGTGCTCAACCGTGCTATCGGAAGAGCGCTGCGACGTCAGCGTGGCGCCGATTTCCAGTACTACGACAAACCTGCCGGCGACCTGAAGTTGCGAGAACAGCTGGGGCTACTGTTGGCCAGGAGAGGGTGGCCGGTCACGCCTGACGAGTTATGTATAACCTCTGGCTGTCAGCATGCTCTCTTTCTGGCGTTGCTGGCCTGTTGTCAGCGTGGCGACGTAGTCGCTGTGGAATCACCGGGTTTCTACGGCGTATTGCAGTTGCTGGAGCAACTCGGTTTGCAGGTTATGGAAATACCAACCTCCACGGCCACCGGAATGGATATGGATGCCCTGGAGGAAGCACTCGGGCGCTGGGACATTCAGGCCTGCGTGGTATCCCCGGCGTTTGCCACGCCCGGGGGCGCGTTGATGTCCGACGTTTCCCGGCGCCGCCTGATGGCGCTTGCGGATAAGTACGATCTCGCTGTTATCGAGGATGATATATACGCTGAGTCGGGCTTTTCTAAGATACCCGACACACTCAAGGCTCTGGATGAGAGCAATCGCGTTATCCACTGCAGTTCCTTTTCCAAGGTCCTGTCCCGGGACCTGCGCCTGGGCTGGATTTCAGGGGCCCGCTGGCATCAGCGAATACTGCACCTGAAAATGGTCACTCAACTGGCAAGCAGCCGTTATTTACAGCAAGGCGTTGCTGAATATATGAAAGAAGGCGAACTGTCTGCACATTAGCGCCGGCAACGGAAACTGCTGAGAGCGCAGCGTGATCGGTTGCTGGCCTCCCTCCATGCCTGGCCAGTGCCGGTCAGAGTGACCGTGCCCCAGGGCGGTCTGGCTGTCTGGCTGGAGTTGCCCGCCACTGTCGACACCTTGGCGGCCTACCGCAAGGCGCTGAACGCAGGCGTTATCATCACACCGGGCCCGCTTTTTTCCGCATCAGGCGAATACGCCAACTGCCTGAGAATCAGCTTCGAGCATTCATGGGATGAGCGTCGGGTTCGCGCGCTGAACCAGTTGCCCGAGTTGCTGAATCTCATCTGATCGCGCATCTGTACCTCTTAAAAATAAAAAAATTGAGCCTGCACCGGTTCTGAGGAACTGGATAACCTCTCGCCCGAATATCACGAATATGGGTGAGAGTCCGTGTACAAATATGACGATTACGACCGTGAGCTGGTCAAGGCTCGTGTTGGTCAGTTCCGGGATCAGGTTGAGCGGCGGCTCAGCGGTGAACTGACAGAAGAGGAATTCCTGCCGCTGAGGCTTCAGAACGGTGTCTATCTGCAGCGCCACGCGCACATGCTGAGGGTTGCCATTCCCTATGGCACCTTGTCCTCCGCTCAGCTCAGGGCACTCGCAACCGTCGCTGAACGCTACGACCGTGGTTACGGACATCTGACCACCCGTCAGAATATTCAGTTTAATTGGGTAGAGCTCGAGCAAGTGCCGGATATCCTGGAGTGGCTTGCTGATCACGAAATGCATGCCATTCAGACCTCCGGAAACTGTGTTCGTAATATTTCCACCGACGCCTTTGCCGGGATTGCCCGGGATGAAGTGATGGACCCACGGCCGCTGGCGGAAATCCTGAGGCAGTGGTCGACCGTCAATCCGGAATTTCTGTTTCTTCCCCGCAAGTTCAAGATCGCGATTGCTTCAGCTGAACAGGATCGGGCCGCAACACGGGCCCATGATATCGGGTTGCACCTGTATCTCGATGAGCAAGGCAGCCAGCGGTTGCGGGTGATCGTTGGTGGTGGGCTGGGGCGTACCCCGATTCTCGGTCAGGTTGTCCGTGAAGGCCTGTCCTGGAAGGATCTGCTCAGCTATGTCGAGGCCGTTCTTCGGGTTTACAACCGGCACGGCCGGAGAGACAACAAATATAAGGCTCGCATCAAGATTCTGGTTCGTTCCCTGGGTTTGCAGGACTTCAGGAAAGAGGTGGACCAGGAATGGGAAAAGATTCGCCACAGCAGTGCCCGGCTGGCTGAGGAAGAGTACCAGCGAGTTGCCGGGGCCTTTTACTCACCGGATTATGAAACCCTGAATGAACTCGATCCTGATCTGGGTGCATGGCTCGCTCGCGATAGAGACTTCGCCAGATGGTTCGAGAATAACACCAGACCTCATCAGGTGTCGGGTTACGTGTCCGTTGTACTGTCGACCAAACCGGGTGGAGCGACCGCCCCTGGTGATCTGACCGCTGAACAGATGCAAGCCGTCGTGGAGCTGGCAGACAAATTCGGTTATGGAGAGCTCCGGGTTGCCCACGAACAGAACCTGGTGTTGCCGGATGTCCGGGAAAAGGACCTGTATCGCCTCTGGAATGCCCTGACAGAACAAAGCCTGGCGACGCCCAATCTCGGGCTCCTGACGGACATCATCGCCTGTCCGGGTGGAGACTACTGCAATCTCGCCAACACCCGCTCTCTTCCACTGGCGTCTGCCATTCAGGAGCGATTCGACGACCTCGACTACCTTCACGACCTTGGCGAACTCAGTCTCAACATATCCGGCTGTATGAATGCCTGCGGGCATCACCACATAGGGAACATTGGCATTCTGGGTGTGGATCGTAACGGCGAGGAGTATTTCCAGATCACCATTGGAGGCTCCAAAGGTAATGAGAGTGCGCTCGGGAAAATCATTGGCCCCTCAGTCCGTGGTGAAGAAGTGGTCGGTGTTGTCGACCGGTTGCTGACGACCTATCTCGATTATCGGGAAGTTGATGAACCATTCAACGAAGCCGTGCAGAGATTGGGTATTGGCCCCTTCAAAGAGAAGGTTTATGGAGCCCCTGCGAAGATTGCGAGGGCTCGCTCATGAAAAACCTGATAGGTCTTGTCAACGGAGAATCCACACTGATCGACAACGATCCCTGGGAGATCGCCGGGGATCCTGGAGGTTTCGAGAATGCTGAAAGCACCCGTTACAGGATTCTGCCTCTGAAAGTCTGGCTAGAGCATGGCAAGCCAGAACAGGCAGGTGTCTTGCTCGACCCAGAAGATGATCCGACAACCCTGGCGGACTCAATAACCAGTGTGCCGCTCATTGCTCTCCAGTTTCACAGTTTCCGGGATGGCCGGGCCTATTCACAGGCCTTTCTGCTTCGTGAGCGGATGGGGTTTGCCGGAGAGTTGCGTGCTGCCGGAGAAGTGTTGCGAGATCAGTTGGCCCATATGCGTCACTGCGGATTCACCTCATTTGCTGTCCGTGAGGACAAGTCGGCGGAAGATGCCCTGAAAGGGCTGACCGGTTTCGACATGATTTACGCGCGCTCCGTCGCAACACCGGAGCCTCTCTTTCGTCGCCGTGGAGGTAACTCATGAGCGGAAACATACCGCTTCGCGACCTTGATACTGGTCACGAATCTTCCCGTTTCGTGGACAAAATTCATACCCGCAGCTTCAAAGGCTATTTCAGGCGCCTGCGAATCCTGGGCGGAGCCATTCTGTTCCTGCTGTATTTCGGAACGGTCTGGCTCACCTGGGGGGATCGTCAGGCGGTCTTCTGGGACCTTTCCGGCAAGCAGTTCCACATATTCGGCAGTACCTTCTGGCCGCAGGATCTGGTGTTGCTGTCTGCCATCCTGATTATCTGCGCGTTCGGATTGTTCTTTCTGACGGTTCTGGCCGGGCGGGTCTGGTGCGGGTATACCTGTCCCCAGAGTGTGTGGACCTGGATATTCATGTGGGCTGAGAAAGTCACCGAGGGCGATCGTAACCAGCGCATCAAACTCGACCAGGCTCCGTTGAGCGTCTCCAAACTCTTCAAACGCACTCAGAAACATGCCCTCTGGCTATTGATCAGCCTGGCAACAGCGGTCACGTTCGTTGGTTACTTCACACCCATACGTGATCTGGTCTCTGACCTGGTCACGCTGGAAGTGGGGAAGATGGCGCTTTTCTGGGTCTTTTTCTTTACTGCAGCAACCTATATCAACGCGGGATGGCTGCGTGAAAAAGTGTGCCTGCATATGTGCCCATATGGGCGTTTCCAGTCGTCCATGCTGGACCGGGATTCACTGGTCATTACTTACGATGCGGCACGGGGAGAGTCCAGAGGCCCCCGGAAGAAAGGAGCGGATTATCAGGCCGAAGGGCTGGGTGACTGCATTGACTGCCAGATGTGTGTCCAGGTTTGCCCTACCGGTATTGATATCCGGGACGGCTTGCAGATGGAGTGCATTGGATGTGCGGCCTGCATCGATGCCTGTGACTCTATTATGGACAAAATGGGCTACGACACGGGATTGATTCGCTACACGAGTGACAGGGAGTTGCAGGGCGGCAAGCTGCGTATCTTCCGGCCAAAACTGATCGGGTATGCCGTGGTGTTGCTTGCCATGTTCAGCGTATTCGCCTGGGCCATCGTATCCCGGCCTCTGCATACCTTTAATATTGAGAAAGATCGCGGACTGTTTCGCTACAACTCCGAAGGCCAGATCGAAAACAGCTATACACTGAAGATTCTGAACAAAAGCCAGCAAAATCAGAGTTATAACGTCAGTGTGTCCGGGCTGGACGGGTTGCAACTGAGCACCACTGCGACAGGATCCGTGGCTGCCGGAGAAAGGATTGAGCTGCCGGTTTCCGTGTCCGTTGAACCTGAAGCCGTGAAGGCTGAAGTCAACCCGATCAGTTTCCATCTCCGGTCGGTGGAAGACCCGGCACTGAAACTTGCTGAAAACAGTAAGTTCACGGGGGTAACCCCTGATTAGAATCGAACCCAAACCTGACGTGTATCAATCTCATCGGTTAGCCAAAGGGCATATTCTGAGCCTATGCCTTTGCTGTTAAAAGGAAATTTAACCGATGTGTCCTGGTTCTCCCGGAGTATCCGGGATTGCAGGATACGTCAATGGGAGGTTATGAAATCATGGCTGTACAGGAATTTTTTATCCCGAATGTTTCATTACTGGGTGAGGGCGCATTCGAGACAGTGCCGACCCGAATCAACATGCTTGGTGGCAAGAAGCCATTGATTGTCACCGACAAGGGCATGACGCAACTGGGTGTCACGGCCAAGTTGATCGATCTGCTGGAGGGTTCCAGTATAGCCAGTGTGGTATTTGATGAGACTGTGCCCAACCCTACCGATAACAATGTGGCGGATGGCCTGAAGGTCTATCAGGATAACGGCTGCGATATGCTGATTTCCCTTGGCGGCGGTAGTGCTCATGACTGCTGCAAAGGAATTGGCCTGGTTGCCACCAATGGCGGCACCATTCACGATTACGAGGGGCTTGATAAGAGCGACCAGGCGCTGCCTCCCTATATTGCCATCAACACCACGGCGGGCACGGCCAGTGAGATGACGCGATTCACCATCATTACCAATACCTCCAACCACGTCAAAATGGCCATCGTTGACTGGCGGGTCACCCCGGATGTGGCCGTTAATGATCCGGTTCTGATGGTTGGCATGCCGCCAGCATTGACGGCCGCCACCGGTATGGATGCTCTTACGCATGCCGTTGAGGCTTATGTATCCACTGCCGCTACGCCTATCACCGATGCCTGTGCATTGCAGGCAATTGATCTTATTGGCAAATATCTTCGCAAGGCGGTGGCCCGTGGTAATGATATGGAAGCCCGCGACAAGATGGCTTATGCCGAGTATCTGGCGGGTATGGCCTTCAACAACGCCAGTCTGGGGTATGTTCATGCCATGGCGCACCAGCTCGGTGGTTTTTACGATCTGCCACATGGCGTCTGCAACGCGCTGCTGTTGCCGCACGTCTGTCAGGTTAACCTGATGGCCAGGCAGGAACGCTTTGCGGATATTGCCGCGGCGTTGGGGGAAGAGGCCGAGGGTTTGTCAGTGCGCGAAGCCGGGGAGCTGGCCATCGATGCTATTCGGGTTTTGGCTGACGATGTGGGTATTCCCAAAACGTTGAGCGAACTGGGGGTCAAAGAGAAGGATATCGAGACCATGGTTGGCAACGCACAGAAGGATGTCTGCGCTCTGACCAATCCCCGCTGGCTGAGTGATAAAGAGGTTGGCGATATTTACCGCGCGGCGCTGTAACGTCATTGTGATTCCTCACTCAACTGTGGCCTTCGGGCTTCTATTTCGACCGAAGGCTCAGTAAGTTGAAGGAATATTTAGGGAAATCAATGGTGTCACAGGGAGGTCATCATGGTGTTTTATCATACCCATTCAGAACCCAAACTTGCCGTTACCCGATTTGTTGAAGTCGGCGATGCCTGACGATTAACGGTAAGATGACACGTGGCGATATCGGGAGCCTTTCGATCGAGTTAATTGAGGAAAAAGGCTTCAGGATGAACGATGCGAACCTGCTGTTCGTTGATTCCAAAAATGACCTGCCACATGGACCCCAGCGTCCCGATGAAAGCCGGTTTTCACCGCCTTGAGGCTGGGTTTCTGTGACCGAAATTCTCAGTAGCCCTGCCGAATTTGCCCTGGTATCCAATTAAAAGCGAGAGCAAAGACTCCAGGCGTTAGGATAAGTATGGCAATTCCACCTTCATGCGGGGTGGGCGTTTCGTGCGAGCAGCGATCTCCTATACAAGGAGCATGCTCTGGAAGTTTCCTTCAGGCTTTCAAAAAGTTACCAACTTTATTGCTACAGATTCCGGTGAATCTTGATCTGACGTCCTCTGGAGTTACCAATTTTATTTATTTTTATGGGTGATCGGGTGCGGTAAAGTGGCGGCTGGGGAGTCATTTTTTGCCAACTTTATTCTGCTCTCACACATGAGTGTGGTGTTGTAATTGTCGATTGAACCCACGCATACAACGCCGCACACTCAAGACCGTCGGGTAATTTACGTTCCTTTATGACAAACAGCGCGAAGACTTCGATATCCCTCCGGGAACGTCTGGGTGAATTTCACTATCTGTTGGAAGGCGGTGACGACCTTTGCGCTGTTGTTAATGCTGAGTATCGCTATCTGTGGGCGAATCAGGCGTATGCAGGAATGTACGGGCTCCAGCCGGAGGGAATCGAGAAACACACTGTGCCGGAGGTGGTTGGCGAGGATTATTTCAGGCGAACCGTGAAACCCTGGATTGATCGCTGCTTTGCCGGAGAAATCCAGCGCTACGAGACCGAACGGAATTGTGCGGGCCTGGGGTGGCGCAAGCTTCTGGTGCGTTATTACCCTATCGACATTCCCGATAAACCGGAACGCCTGCTCGGCGCGGTCATTACCGACATAACCGAGATTCGTGAGCGTGATCAAGAGCTGCGCAAACTGGCCCACATCACGGAACAAAGCCCCGGCCCGATTGCGGTTACCGATCTTGAAGGTCGCATTGAGTACGTCAACCCGGCCTTTGAGCGAATCTCGGGTTATAGCCTCGAGGAACTGATAGGTGAGACGCCGGCTCGAATTCAGAGCGGTTATACACCGGATGCTGCCTACCGGGAGCTGTGGCAAACGATTTCCGCTGGCAAGGTCTGGGCCGGCGAGTTACAGAACCGGCGCAAGGACGGCACTCTGTATTGGGAATCCGAAGTCATTTCGCCGCTCACCGACGAGGCAGGACAAATAACCAACTATGTGGCCATCAAACAGGATATCACTGCGCTAAAGGAAGCCGAGCAGGAACTCAGTCGAATAGCTTTCTACGATCCGCTGACCGGCCTCAATACACGCATCGGCTTCATACGCCGGCTGCAGCATCGTATTGACCAGCACGGCTGGCCGGTTTCGGGAGCCCTGGCGACGTTTAACATTGCCGCCCTGCGTGATATCAATGATGCCTATGGCCACGAGATTGGTGATTCGCTGCTGGCTGAATTTGGTCGACGGCTGTCTGAACAGCCAGGCGAGCAGGTTCTGGCCGGTCGTATCGGCGGCGACGAGTTCACCCTGTTTCTTCTGCCAGCTCATGACGAGGGGCTGGAGCCATATTTGAACCGGTTGGCTGATTCGTTGTCTGTTCCGTTCGAGCTTGCCGGCGTCAATGTCGAGATCGAATTCCGGCTCGGCTACACACGGTTTGGTAAGCGCAAGCGTCCCATTGAAGACTTGTTGCGTGAGTCGGAACGGGCGTTGTCACTGCATCGTCAGAACTCGTCCGTATCCTGGGTCGCCTACAGTAACCGGATTCAAAAAGAGACTGAGAAACGAATTGAGTTGACCCGCGAGCTGCGCTCCGCGGTCGCTGAGGAGCAGTTTGAGCTACATTTCCAGCCCAAGGTGGATCTGGCAACCGGTACACTCATTGCCTGCGAAGCACTCATTCGCTGGAATCATCCTGTCCGGGGGTTGATCTCACCGGGGGATTTCATTCCCATCGCTGAGCAAAGCCAGCTGATCGGACCGATCGGCGACTGGGTTTTGCGTCGGGCCTGTCAGCACCTGCGCGACTGGCGGGATGCCGGGCTGCAGCCTGTGCGCGTGGCTGTGAATGTGTCCGTGGTTCAGTTTCAGAAGGGTGATTTCGCGGACCGGGTACGGTCCGTCCTCGATCAATCCGGGGTGGCACCAGAAGAACTGGCGCTGGAAGTCACTGAAAGTGTGTTTGAACATGAATCGGAAGTTTTGCAGACCCAGATGAAGCAGCTGCGAGACATGGGGGTATGGCTGTCGCTGGATGATTTCGGCACCGGCTATTCATCGCTACTGTACTTGCAACGGTATCCCTTTGATGAGATCAAGATCGACCAGGGCTTCATATTCAGTCTTCTGGAAGATCCCTTTTGCCGCAACATCGTCGAAACGGTATTGATCCTGGCCAAGGCACTGAACGCGGAAATCATAGCAGAGGGCATAGAATCAGCCGCGGTGAGTGAGGCCCTTCTGGCAATGGGCTGCCACTCCGGACAAGGTTTTTTCTACAGCATGCCGCTGGAAGCAGAAAACTTTGAATGGTTACTGGAGCAACGCAGCAAACTTCCACTTACGACCAACCACGGCCATTAAAAGGCGTTCAAGATGAACGACAAAGAGACGAAACTGGAAAAGCGCAAGACCGGCATTGTCGGCCTGGATAATGTCACCGGGGGTGGTTTGCCATCTGGTCAGGCGACGCTGGTACTTGGCCAGGCTGCGGCGGGTAAGACAGTCCTGGGCCTGCAAATTCTGGCCAGGGCCATTGAACGCGGCGAAGGCGGTGTGTTCGTAACGTTTGAGGAATCCCCGGCCCAGGTGAGGCGCGATGCAGCGTCATTCAACTGGGGGCCGAAGCTCCTGGAGTCCGATCAATGGCAATTGATCGACGCCCGCCCGCGCTTCGGCGCTGAAGCAGCAGGCGAGTTCGATATCGAGGGCCTGCTGAGCATCGTCGGGGCGTCCATTGCAAAGACGCGCGCGACCTGGATTGTGTTCGATGGCATTGATCAGTTACTGCAGTACCAGCCGGATCCGCGAGTCGCCATTGATCAGGTGCGCCGGATCAACGAGTACTGCGAAGACAATGGGTGGACCCTCCTGCTCAGTGGCAAGGCTACCGGCGACAGCATGGCGCCGGCCCACCTGGAGGGCATTGAGTTTCTGCTATCGGCGACTCTGGTGCTGTCCGCGCGGATGGTCAACCAACAGCTGAATCGTTCGCTGCGTATCGCCAAGCTCCGGGGTTCCGGACATGTCGCAGACGAGCTGCCGATGATCATGGACGATGAGGGTATCCAGCTCCCCTACAATGAGCACCTGCCCGTTGATGAGGTGGTAGCGAGTAACGAACGGCTCAGCTCTGGCATCAGTCGCCTGGACAAGCTGCTTGACGGTGGTATCTACCGGGGATCGAGCCTGTTGATTTCCGGCCGGCCCGGTACTGCCAAAAGTACCCTTGCAGGCAGTTTCGCAGAGGCCGCCGCCCGGCGCGGCGAGCGGACGTTGTATGTAAGTTTTGACGAAATGGAAGCGCCGTACGTGCGCAACCTGTCCTCGGTCGGGATCGAGTTGCGTGGCCCGATTAAGTCCGGGTTGGTAAAGTTCGAGGATCTGTCCGCCTACGCCTTGCGGGTGACTGAGCACTTTCTGGTTCTGCGACGCCTGCTTGACTCGTTCGACCCTCATTGCCTGGTCATCGACCCGGTCTCCGCGCTGCTAAAGGCCAGCGGCACTGAAGGCGCGAACATGGCGACCGAGCATCTGATAGATCTGGTGCGGCGCCGGGGTATAACCACCGTGCTCACCTCCTTGAGCGGTGTAGAGGATCCCGAGGGTGAGGCCACTCTGGGACAGGTCTCGACCCTCGCTGATAGCTGGATTGTGCTCGACTATAACGTGCGTGGCGGCGAACGAAACCGCTCGTTGTCGATTGTAAAGTCACGGGGTTCAGCGCACTCGAACCAGGAGCGCGAGCTGCTGCTTTCCAATAAGGGCATCGACCTTGCCGATGTTTACGAGTACGGCTCCGAGGTGTTGATGGGCACGGCACGCGCGGCCAGAGAGCGTGAGGATGCCGCAGCCCGGCGCCGCCAGCAACTGGAACGCAGGCAACGCCGACTGGACATCGAACGTCGGATGGAGCAGGTTGAGCGGGACCGCCAGATTCTGGTAGCAGAGCTGGAACTCGAGGAAGATGAATCGGCCGAAACGGATCATCTGGAACGGGTTCAACGTCAGCAGATCAAACAGCGGCGCGATCCCGGGCAGGAAAGCTCGCTTACGCCCGCCGTCAGTGATGAAGGGGAACCGTTATGAACGCTATCCGGCAACAATCCGGCGAGGCTGCATTGCCGGTACTGATGCTGTTCGTAACAGGCTCCGCTCCACGCTCACAACGTGCGCGGGCTAACATCACCCACATGCTTGAGCGCCTCAATTGCCAAAGTGTCCAACCTTACGAGATTGATCTGCTGGAGCAGCCCGAGCAAGGCATCAAACACTCGGTATTTGCCACACCTTCCTTGCTGAAGGTCAGCCCCACCGGTGAGGTTTCGGTGCTATATGGGGACCTCTCAGAGGAAGACCGACTTCGTCGTTTTCTATCCGATTTAGATTCTGATCTCTAGACAATCGTTGTTGATGATATCCGCGCCTGCTCAACGCGTTCCCGAAAAACAGTTAGTTTAAGGGTTTTCCACAAAGCCCCGCATAGCGGGGCTTTGTGGATGTCTTGGTTACTGCATCCTGTTACCAACGGTAACTGATACTCCCGACCACGCTCCGTTCAGCACCGTAGTAGCAATAGCCGCTGCAGCTGGCCACATACTCCCGATCCGCCACATTGGTGACGTTCAACTGGGCTTGCCAGCCCGGCGCAAAAGCGTACTGGGCCATCAGATCAAAGACTGTGTAGGAAGGCACCTCCGTGGTGCCATCTTTGGTTTCCCCGACGAAGCGGGCACCGCCACCTACTTTCAGGCCCGGCGCGAGATCGGTGAAGCTATAGTCCAACCACGCTGAAGCCTGGTGACGGGGAATGAGCGGGGCCCGTTCTTCGTTGGCTGCGGCATTGGCTTTGACGGTGGCATCACTGTAGGTATAAGCCGCGGTCAGCTCCAGTTGATCAGTAAGGTAGCTCACACTTTCCAGTTCAAAGCCCTCAGAGGTGCGCTCGGAGTCCTGCACCGATATTCCGTTGTTAAGCTGGGTCCCCAGCGAGTTTTCCTCTTCAATACGAAAAACGGCGGCGGTTATATAACCATCCAGGCCTTCCGGAGCGATTTTGACGCCGAGCTCAAGTTGCTGGCCGGTACGCGGATCGTACAGGTCACCACTGCCGTCGGTACTGGCGATGGGCTCGAACGACTCGGTGTAGGACAGGTACGGCGAGATACCATTGGGCGCCAGGTACATAACCCCACCAGAGAAAGAAACCTGGTCGTTATCCGCGCCTTCTTGCGTGCCGCCCGTATGGTTAATGTTTTCCAGTTCTGCTTGGTCGTAGCGGGCACCAGCCAGGAACACCCACTGATCATCCAGGCGCAGTTGATGCTGCAGGTAGTAACCGGTTTGTTGCTTGTCGGTTTCGGACAATGCCAGGGTAGCCGGATCGATAGGTGTGAAATTACCGTATTGCGGGTCGAACAGGTCGATGGGAGCTCCGAAACCTGCGTAAGTTCCTAAGCCCTTGTTATTCAGATCCTGGTAGTCCACACCAAGCAGGAAGGTGTTCTCGGTGCGTTCAGTAAACCAGGTGCCCACAAGGCGATTATCAACAGTCCAGCTTTTCGTTTCTCCGTCCCGGTAGATGAGTCCCCGTGATCCTTCTCTCGGGTTGGTTGAGCTTTGCGCCAGGATAAAACTACTCCGCAACAGCAAGTCCAGTTCGCTATAACGGAAGTCCTGCTCGAAACGCCAGACGTCGTTGATCTGGTGGCTCAGGGCATAGCCAATGGACGACTGCGTGCGCTCGTTGGTGTCGTAATCCGGCTCACTGTAGTTGGTGGAGGGATCCACTTTACCGTAAGGCGTTCCCTGTATCGTGCCGTACGCCAGCTTGAACGGGTTGGTGGGGATGGCGTCGTCTTTCTGGAAGCTGGAAAGCACAGTAAGGCTGGTCTGGTCGGAAATATCCCAGGTCAGGCTGGGCGCCACGTAATAGCGCTCGTTCTCGGTGAAGTCCAGATCACCTTCGTTATAGCGGTACAGGCCCACCAGGCGATAGCTGAGGTCATCGCTTTCGCCAACAGGGCCGGTAGTATCAATACCTAACTGGCGGTGCTCATTGGTACCGGCCTGAATATTTATCTGGCCCTGGGCGGTGTCGCTGGGGCGCTTACTGATGGCATTGACCACACCGCCTGGAGGCGCTTCACCGTAAAGGATAGAGGCCGGGCCTTTGAGCAGTTCGACGCGCTCAAGGCCAAAAGGCTCTACCAGCCACTCGTAGAAACCGGTCCGGTAGACGCGAAGGCCGTCCTGGTAGGTGGCCTGGTCGAAGCCACGCACTTTAAGCCAGTCGGTGTCGTTATCATCACCATAATGGCCGGAAACAACACCTGCCCGGTAACGGAAGGTTTCATCCAGAGATTGTACGTTTCGTTCCTGAAGTTCTTCCTCGCTGACGACAGAGGCCGGCCTGGGTGTTTCCACAAGCGGTGTCTCAACCTTGAGCGCGGTTGCAGATACAACCAGAGCGTTCAGGTTGGTTGTGTCTTCTTCCTGTGCGAGTGCCTGCATCGGCGAGGCTGCAATGCCTATGGTCAGGGCCAGCCGGACAGACCGTGACAGCGGATGTGAATCCATAAAGGGGAGCATGAATGTAACCCTCAAAAGTGTGCGGTTTCGACGGCATGCAGCCATCCGGGTGAAGTTAGCCCGAATAATATTCTTTACTAAAAAGTAATGCAAACGATTAACATTTATGGTTTATTGAAGGTAATAATCGATAGCCTTTCGGACCAGAAGTGCGGTGGAGGCAAATTATGCAAGCCCGGGCCGGGTCTGAAGCATTACGCGAGTTCAGAATTCAGGATTTCCTGAAATTTGGCGAGCACTATGGAATTGATTACCGCTTTTCTGGCATCGCTGAAGACCAGCAAGTGGCCATTGCCCGTGGCTGCATCAAAGAAATAACCTTACCGTCCGGCTTGCGCTTCACCCATTCCGAGCTGCACATCTTCCAGCAGTACGAGTCGGTTTCGCTGGGCCATGCCCCCTTGTTGATCGTCATTGTGCTGGAGGGCTGCATTCATCTGTCTGTTGGAGCGGTGAGGCGGGAACTACAGGGCGGTATGGCTGCAAGTCTGCGGCTCTGTCCGGAGTATGCTCTGAACGTTGTGCAACCTTCTGATCAAAAACTGAAAACGCTGACATTAGTCTGGGACCCGGGTTGTTCAGCCGGTGCAGGAACGGAGCACCCAACGGTGCGTCGGCTATTGCATCGCATTCACCGGCCGATGCTGTCCTGGCCGGTGCCTTCAGAGCTGTTCCAGAGCATTGAGCCAAGCCTTGATCTGGCCATGCCGGCGCTTCGGAAAAACCTGGTTCTCGAAGGTCTGGCACTGCAACTGCTTGCTTTCGGCCTGCCTGAACATGAAGACAGCCAGCCCCGAAAACTCTTGTCTGGTCGTGAACAGAAGCGTCTTGAATCTGTGCGTCAATTATTGGAATTTGCGCCAGCAGAACACTATTCGCTTGAAGACCTGGCAGAGCGTGCCGCCATGAGCAGCAGTAGTTTACGCACGAAATTCCGTGCGACTTACGGCGTCACGATATTTGATTATTTGCGACGCTGCCGGCTCGAACTGGGGCGCAGCTACCTGGAGCGTGGCTATTCAGTGCAACAGGCAGCCCACTGTACCGGTTATCGACATGCGACCAATTTTGCTACCGCCTTCCGCAGGCACTTTGGTGTCACCCCTCGACAGAAAACTTGATTTCGCAGAAGTCTGTCATTTCGCATAGAAAGTCTGTCATCGCACATACCTCAGCATGGACCTAAAAGCGAATAATTCGCATTAACTAATCAGGATTCCAATGAGGTTCTTCGATGTTTCAACACTCCAGACTATCACTGGCTGTCGCCTTTTCTCTTTCCGGAATTGCCGGTCTTCCATTTGCTTCAGCTCACGCAGCCGACGGGCCAACAACTCTTGAGGCGCTGAATGTAAGTGCCGTCAGGGGAGCCACCAAGACCGAAACCCCGGTCATGGAA
>Ga0209300_1000632_pt1 | contig 16956 bp, 9 predicted proteins | sample Shrwel_input2_RT_FD_187535 | JGI IMG/M metagenome (GOLD analysis project Ga0209300, IMG submission 187535) | Subsurface microbial communities from deep shales in Ohio, USA - Utica-3 well 1 S input2 RT (SPAdes) (version 2) ... | reverse complement strand
CTGCCTCAGCATCAGTATATTTTGCATGGTGAGCATCTGCTACACTCTTATGTGTTGATAATGCTGTGGTATTACTATTTATTCCAGCCTTAATTCCATATGTTGCATCTTCAAACGTGCCTGCCGTTATTAATAAGGCAACTTTATGACCGGTAAGATGATTATTATCTGATGTGGATTCTTTTGCTCTTGAGATTGTTAGGGTATCAGTGGATTTGCCTGTAACTTCCACAATTTCGGAGTTTGTGTCATCTCCTGGTGAAGAGTACGAGTCACTATCCCATATTGTCACACGGTATGGAAATGAATCTGGGAACAAAGCACCATCTCCAGATTCAAGAGTGAGTGATGTATCTCCAGTACTGATCCCTGCAGATAGTTTAGACGTTGCATTATTGGAATAGTGGAAGTACGCCATTTAAATCACTCACATTATACTGAGTCTGCTGCTAACTGGAATGTATTATTTGTGTACCCGTTCCCGCCTGCTGTAACAATACGTTTTATCCAGATTGCTTGATATTCATCTTGAGCAAGATCTCCGATGCTCAGTGCATCTGTATGATCACTAGTTGTGGGCTGGACATAACTCAATCCGGCACCTTCATCTGCTTTGGTTCCTCCATCTGTACCTAATGCGATTGACACTTCATCATTAGTAGCATTGGTCAGTTGTTGAATCCATGCCACTACAGACGGCCACGTACTCGCGTTTTCATTTCGCAGGAAGACTTTCCTGTAATCAGTCATCCCGTTTTCACGTTCTGCATTTGTGACGTTATCAAAAATGTTATTTATGTTGCCTGAGATTATTTCAGAAGTTGTGTCTATTGCACCACCATGGCTATCCCCTTCCGTCCATGTGGTACATCTGTATAATTTTAGATTTGCTGGATTTATCTCTCCCATGTGGTGCCTCCTTTAGTGTATAATAAAAAAAGACGAGTTTACAGGTAAACCCGTCTAAAATTCAATACGTATACCGATTAACTTATGTCGATCTCAACGAAACCGTTCGGGTCATGGATCTCAGGGGCAGACCAGGAAACAATCTCGATCGGATAGTTTTCTCCGGGCTGCATGTTGTAGTTGACAATCCTTGGGTTCTCGGAGATTACGTATTCCCCTGCCATCATGTCTTTTGGAATCAGGTATACCTTGTCGGTATCCTTGAGTTGATCAGTGGTCCACATCCAGGACTTGTCGTTCTCGTTCTTCTTGCCAAAGAGTCCGGAAATTTCCTTGTAGTAGGGCACCCTTTCAGAATTCATCCTGTTGAGGTTCTGCAGGGCAGTCCTGGATCCTATAAGATAAGCAGGTTCGAATTCTGCATCCATGTATCCCAGGGCAGTGTTGATATCGTCATAGATATCAGTTCCAGTCTCTCCGGTCCATGCGCCTGCATTGGTGGATGAAGTGATCTTACCGTTCTCGTTTGCCTGGGCAGCGTCAACAATACCCATTACACCGAGTTTGTCATCGCCAAACAGGGCAAACCTGTCCTCTGCACGGTGAATATCACGCATACATATATCGACCTGTCTGTTCTTGATCTTTGGATCCTTCTTCAGGTCCTTGGCATTGACGTTGAAACCAGTTGCGATCTGATAGATATTGAACTGGTCGGTACTGGTCTTGGTTCCTGCCTTGTCAGGTGGGGTACCCTTGGCCACGATCTGTGCACCGGGTCCGGTCCTGTCATAGTTGGTTACCACATCGATCTCTACGTCTGCACCAATGGTACGAGTCTCCAGGATATTCCTGGCGGTCATGTTGTCCTTGTGCTTCTCGACGTATTTGACCATCTCTTTGGTCCATTCCTCAGTTGCTTCCTGAAGAATTGCTGAATCATCGTTTGTTATCATTTATATCACCTGATTATGCGAACACTGCCTTGACCTGGACAAGTTTATACAGTGTTGCCGCTGCAGCGGTTGTGTACCCGTTCTTCAGTGGGTTCTGCAGGGTTACGGTTGCGTCTTCAATTTTTTCCACACGGTTGATCTCACCGGCGCTATTATCATCAAGGATGACATAGTCACCTGCTACGAGTTCCATGGATGCGATCTTGGCAGTTGTCAGTTCGACTTCGTTCTCGCCTGCAGTTGCATCTGCTTCAAGTGTCTGGTCATAGTCAGCACTTCCGACATCACCTGAAGTCTCGTCTCCGATCACACGGGCAACGGTTTTGGTAGTCTTTACATCCTTGGAAGTTTCTGGTCCGAGTACACCGAGATTTTCAGTTCCTGCTCCCAGAGTGTCTGCCATTTTAAGATAGTCGCCGGACTGTACTGTTTTTCCACCAATCAGCCAGAACTTCGCCGGTCCGGATACTTTGAGAGGTACCGGAGTATCTGCACTGTAAAATCCAGGATTGTCCCTGTTTTCTACTTCATCATCAAGTGCTACACCGATGTAACCCAGGTCCGTAGTACCTGTAGGTGTTGCTTTTACTTTTCCTTCTGCGCTACGTGCAACAAGTGCACCATAAGGGATTTCTCCGCCGGCTACAAAACCGCCTTCTTTAAATCCACTGTCTCCACAATCTACTCTCTGCATGTCTTATCACTCCATTCCGTATGCTTTGTCAATCAAATTCTTCGGGCTGCTGTCTTTGGTAAATGAAATACTGTCGTTCTGTCTTTCCGGCATCAATGCCTTTCTCATTTCGATGAGTGCGTCATAACTCATAGAATCCAGGACCTTCTGGGACGTGTCATTGCTTACAGAGAGAATATCTGCGATCACATCCACACGGTTGTCTGCTATGATTTTGTTTGCTGTATCAATTGCCTTCTGCTGCTCTGCTGTGAGTTTTGCAGGAGCGGATTTGGTCTTCTTACTGTCAGTTCTGATGATGACTGCTTCCTTTTTCTTGTCAGGAGTGAATCCACACCCGTGAGTTACGGAGCATCTGCCTGATTTGGTCACTGCAATGTGATCCAGGAGCATGTCAGTCTGTATAAAAGAGTATTTACTGTCGTTGAATATGCCATCCTGCGCCTTGTAACTGGTGTGGAATCCTATACTGACATCATTCTTGCCATCATTCTGGATGGATTTGGCCAGTTTGTCACACGTTACGATTATGTCAGTTTTGAGTTCGCCATCAACGAACGTCATGTTTTCGTTGTATCCTCTGATCTCCACCGGCTTGGTGACGATTTTCTCATGCGGATGTTCGTCAGTTATATGTCGTCTTTCCCCGTGGTCCAGTATCCTTTTAAGTTCGTCAGCGGATTTCAGGACGTATTCTTCTTTCCCGTCTGCAGTGACATATTTCTGCACACCCTCTTTGGCGATGGTCACTTGCGGGAACTTCAGGAATCCTTCTTCAGTGGTTACTGAATCATTGACATTCAGTGTTGCACTTACAGAATCCGTTACTATGGAATCCCCTGAGATCTCATCCTCTTCCCCTACGTCCATGTCCTCGCCTTCAGCAGGCTCTCCTTCCTCATCATAGCCAGCAGGCTTGATGGTGATGTCGACATTTTTGAAAGTCATAGGTTCGGTGATAGTCTCTTCTTCGGTCTCCTCTTCAAGGGGTTCTTCCATTTCCTCCTGAGAAGGACCAGTATCGGGGTTTCCAATGTTTTCTTCAAATAGTTCGTCTGCCATTGGAATTTGCACCTCATTTATAAACTGCAAGGTGCTATTATAAATAAAAAATCAGAAATTAAAAAAAGAGTATATAAAAAAAGGAGAGGTCCGGAGTCAGATATACTCCGGATTCATGTACTTCTTTGCTGTTGGCCGAGATATGTTGAACTGGTTTGCTATCTGTCCTATCGAGCAGTCTTTACTCTTGTCCCATATCATCTTCTGAGCCGTCTTGTCTAATTTCTTTCCCAAACTTCTCGAACTCCTTTATGTATTGTAGTACGCACTTTGCCATTGGATAGTTGTTGAAATAGTATTTCTCGCAGAACTTCTCATCCAGATTGACATCGATCACCGGTGCACCGTCGGGTTTCTCAGCCTCATAGAACTCAGAGAACATATCCATGGTTGATTTAAGCAGGATTAGAGTTCCTTCTTTCGTAACACCCAGTTCTTCATTGGATTTCTTGCCGGTATCCTTCCCGAAATCATCTTTCACGGGGATGGATATAAGTCCTGCATCGAACACCAATTCGTTTGCCGTGTTTACCTGGCTCCTTCCTTCCACATTGTTGTTCTGTGGATCCCAGAGCAGGACGAAAACCGTTGGGTTATTCTCAGTCACTTCATCCTTATCAAGGTGTTCTTCTAAGTAGTCAGGATCGGATAATTCAATTGTCCCGCCTACATCTTCCGGTTTGATTGGGTTGACCTGCATACTGTGGAATTTGAGATCAAATCCAACGTGTTTTGATAAGAATTTCTGATACTCCTTGAAAGCCGTCTTCTGGCCAGCCTGTATACCCACGGTATCGAGAACCTGGATGGTTATTGGTTCCTGGAAGTGTTCCCACTCCACTTCCTCCTTTGATTCAGGAGTAGTTGGTACATCAGGACCTGCTCCACCCCATTCGGAAGTGCTTGTTGGTTCGTTCCAGAATGGTCTTGTTCCGGTATTCTGAGATGGCATGGACCATTCCACAGGATCCTGACCTTCCTCTCCACCAGATTCGCCTTCTTCCACAAGTTCAGCGGACACTGGGGTTGATTTATCCTTTTCAACCATTACTTCAGTGGAATATGTCTGGTATCCATCCTTCTGGAATTCGATGGTGTGTTTACCTACAGCCACTTCAAAACCGGATTTCTTGGTGGTTCCGATATATTCACCATCTACATAGATCATGGCACTGGACGGACTTGTCATGAAATCCAGTTTACCGATGTCTTCACCTGGTGCAGGTGCGCCTTTCTCCTGCAGTGTCACGTCCACTACCGTACGTTCTCCAGTTTCCACAAGGAAAGTACCTGTATAATCCTTATAGCCTTCCTTGGTGAGTTTGACTGAGTGTTCGCCTGCATCCAGATCATGACCTGACTTCTTTGTGGTGCCTATGTATTGGTCATCCACATAGATCAGAGCCGTTGTTGGATGGGATATGAAATCCACTTCTCCTGCATCCGGGCCGGGTCCACCTGATGGAATCAGTTCTACATTGACAGGGGATAATTTGTTTTCTTTTACCACCACTTCTGTCTCATATTCGAAATAACCGGATTTTTCGAATCGTACTGTATGAGTACCTGTTTCCACCACATAGTTACTTTCCTTGGTAGTGCCTATGTAGGCATCGTCCAGATAGATCATGGCTCCAGTAGGATCGGTGATGAAATCTATTGTACCTGTGAGTATGTCTGGTCCGCCTTCGCCTTCCATCTGTCCGACTACGAGTTTGCGTTCACCTGCTTCTACACTGACGGTTGTATTCCAGTCCGCATATCCTTCCATTTTCATGGTTACTATGTGAGAACCTGGTACTACGTCGTAGCCGAGTTTTTCCGTCTGTCCCACATATGTGCCGTCCAGATACACATCAGCCGAAGTATATGTTCCCTGTGACACCTTGTAAGCCTTGAAGTCAAGCAATGCGATGTCAGATTCTTCTTCTCCGCCGCTGCCAGTACCACCGCCTTCACCTGTTTCTCCTCCGGTATCTCCGAACGTTGTATGTACTTTTGTCAACTTGTCGTTTGAAATATTGAACTCCTTAACAACATTGTCATATCCGTGTTTAACAACGATCACCTGATGTACACCGGGTGAAAACGCTCTCTTTACACTCTTGGAGGTGTAATACAGGAAATTCATATCACGATCATATATTTCTGCAGTGGTGTATCCCTTTGATTGTTCACCGGATTCTGTCAGATAGTTTGCCGTGAATATGGCTTCACCTGCTGCACCGAGTTCTCCGGGTGCCCAGATTCCTTTCTGTGCTTCCCGTGCTGCCTGCATCGCTTCGATATATGCTTCATGGTCCACGGGATCATTCTCTGCATCCCATGTATCTCTGCGGAAGTATGCAGCCAGACCGGCTTCGATCAATTTCTTATTTGCATCGGTGCCATCCTCCATGATGACCACTGCAATTGCTCGCCCGTATGAATCCGACGTGTCATCGGTTTCTGCAGAGTCTCCTGGGTTTACTTTCAGTGTTACGGTCTTTGCACCTACTAACTTGTTCATATACTTGGTTGCTTGCGAGTAGAAATCTCTGTCTACCGTGCTGCTGTACTGTACACCATCGATGGTATATTCAACAACGCTCATGTTAGTACTGGAACCGTCTTCCTTTGTATTGGATGTAGGTTCTTCTGGTGCATTGATCCCTGCCAGGCGGATTCTCAACCTATCTTGACCGGGTATGTCAACTTCAAGGGTATCACCGTCTATTACTTTGTTGACTCTGACGTTTTCGAGTGTGCCGTTGCCTGGATCAAATGGTTTCGGTAATAGATTGCGTAATCTCTTATATTCACTTTGAAGCATTTCCAGATCGCTGATCAATGCCTTGTAAACATATTCTCTTTTCAGTGCATCGACGTTGTCTTCATCGGTAATATATGCCTCGTATATTTCCAATTCTTCTTTGAATCTGTCCATTGCTGTTTTCTTTTCTTCGTACGTTGCAGATTTACTGAATTCTATAAGGTTTACGCATATGTCATAGGCTTCTTTTGCTGAGAAGTACCTGTCTCTTGCAACATCCTTCCTGTTTCCTGGATCAATTCCAAATGCTTTGGAAATGAAATATGATCCCATGCTTGTAGATTCCCATAAGAACCATAGGAAAATGCCTATTCCACCTGTTCCTCCTACACGAGCAGCCCTCGGATGCGCTCTTTTGTGCTTTAATAATGCGTCGATCCAATCCCTGATTTTGAGCCGTGCTCCTTTCATCAGGGATGCTTTGTCGGATGGATCCACATCATCTAACAACCCTTTCAACCAATTGAATCTGAAATCTTCCAGGACGGATGTTTTTGCATTCAATTTTTCCACACCGTCAAATAATATATTGTATATCTCGTGGAATTCATTGAAGTTGCGATGCTTGAATCCGGTCTGATATGACTTACCAATGGCTTTGATCCATTGATCCATGTCTTTGTTGGATAATTTCCATGTGTTTGATTCATCGATGAATTTTTTACTCATGGAAATAAACTGAACAAGGCCTTGGTCGATTACTTCTCTGTCAGAACCTGGAATGTCCTTCAGTCCGTTTTTCAGATTTCTCCAGTTCTCTGGTTCACCATATTTGGACACTAATTTGATTAGGTCTGGAATGGTGTCATCGTTCTGTGATAGATCCAAAAGAGTATTCAGTGTCTGCTCATTAGGTCCGTTTTGAGTGGTGCCTTCTATTACGTTGTCGAAGTATTGTGCAAGTTCTCCGGCTTTTGCAGATACATACCCTGCTGCTTCGCCTGCGCCTTTCAAAAATCCTTTGAACAGAGGGATGCTGTTGAGTTCATCGAATGCTCTCAGTTCATCCGCAGTATTGAACAATGCATTCCTTACCACCCATATCTTTCCAGGGTCTGCTTCGGTGGCAGATTCTGCCAGTTCCTGTCCTACTCTTGCAATGAGTCTCGCACCTTCTTCGGTGTTCAACTTCTCAGAGTTTTTCAGCATTGGCTCGATCAATCCGAAGTATGCATTGAGGTATTCAGTACCAGGTGTTCCTTTTGCTGCAAATGCCTGTCTGAATTCTGTATCTTCCAGAAGTGCCAGCCAGTCGCCTTTGTACTTTGTGACCTCTTCAAACTGGGATATGAACCTGCTTGTGAATTTGGCAGCGTCATCTGCTGCAAACCCTTTGGAATCGGCTCTTGCGAAGGCTCTGAATGCTGTCAGATAATCGTTTATATCGGTTGAATGTGCGAATTTGATCGCTCCAAGCAATTGTTCTGCCAGATCGGAATAATTTGGCAATTTCACAATGTCTTCAAGCGATTTGACATCCTCACCGTCAATCAATTCCTTGGCTAAGGTCTCGGCACTTTCTTTATCAGTTGCCTTTGACTGCATCAGTTCAGACAATCTGGTAATGATCGTTGCTCTTGCTTCTTCAGGCCATTTGGTGAACGGTGCTTCTTTACCGAACTTGATCATCCCGTATACTTTGTAGTTGCCAAATTCCAGTAAGTCTTGCAGAGTCCTGTTTACATTATCATATTTTCCTATACGGTCAAGGAAGATACTTTCCTGTGGTACCTGATTCATGAATACCCGTGTTTCTGTAGCGGTCAGACGTAGTGGATCCTTCCCGATAGACTTGCTGAAGATCTTTTCCACAATCTTGCCCAAGTCATTGAATCCTTTTTGAGCCAGGTATGCCAGATCTGAATACTCATCGAGTTTGGTCAGACTGAATACGTCTTTTAGAGTGCCGTCAGAATTGCGTAATTTCTTGAACAGTGCTTTCAATTCATTCTCACTGCCCGATTTACCCATCAAACTCAGAGTTCTCTTGATGAGTGGTTCCGCCGCCTCGTCACCATATTTGGCTACCGGGTTTTTCTCCATGTACTTCAGATAACCATATGTCTTGAAGTTGCCATGGTCCAGCAGATCCTGCAGGAATTTACTGTACTCCTCTTTGCCTGTTTTTGGCAGAATCCTGGAGACTATCTTCTGAGCGTTCTCGTAGCCTTCCTCAAGGATTTTGTGTTCCTGAGTCTGAGTCAATTTGACGAATTGTTCATTGCCTTCAAGGACATCTTCAAAGTGGCGTACCAGGCCATCGAATGTATTGATTGGAGGTATTATTGTACTAAGTGGTTTCGCTGCTTCTATTAATCGTGGAGACCATGGTTCTATATGGTCAATATATTCCACCGTTTCTCCCGTCAATCCTTTGATTTCTTTACCTGCGGGTAATCCCCTTGACACGAGTTTATGGATGCGATTTTCTAGTATGCGCATGAAGTTGTCATAAATCATCTTCATGTCATTTGTATCAAGTTTCACGTATTCATCAAGATCATCCACAAATACCTTCATCATATTATTGAAAGTATTATCTATATCTCCTATCAGGATAGGATCAGATGTTGTTTTTATCCGGAAATGTGGTACTTCTATCGATACTCTTAATGAATCGTCTACCGTTTTGATGATCTCTGGATATTTTTTGACCGATATTGCTCTTGAATATGCAATCATTAACGCTCTACCTGCATCTGTTGCCGATTTTCCTACTGCATCTATCTGTTCATCAAATCCATAATCTTTGATGATTTTTGCATTCTGTTTCAGAGTATCGACGAGTGTATCAAAGGTGTCGCCCACCATATCCAGTTCAAGTTGTTTCTGCATGTCAGACATTTTCTCAAGGGCTTCGATCCCTTCATCTGCTGTCTGAGGTTCGGCATTCCTTGCAACTGTCTTTGTGGTATCCACTGCGAGTTTCCTCAGACCACCTACGTCCATGTCTGCAAGCAGTGCCAGAACCTCTCTGTGCCATCCTGTTGCAGCGTTAGGGTCAAGGTACCTGAGTACGTCATCGGACTCTGTCAGCGCCTTCCTGAACAATCCCAATGCCTGATCTGCGTTCTCACCTGCAGGTATCTGCCATTTGCCTCCCGTGCCTGTGAACAGATCAAGGAATTGGTCAAGATGTTTCTCCGGATTGATTGTTCTTCTGTCACTTATGTTCCTGAGCAGAACGAAGAAATTACCAGCCGCCCGTTCCGCTTGCCCATTAACGTTTGCCAGGCGTTCTGCGTTTTGGACCACGTCGTCGAGTTGACCATATCCGGTGAATTCTATGAAATAATTGGGATTTTTCCGGATCTGGTTCATCAGGAGTGTCATTGATTTGGTAGTTGGCACATTATTGCTTTTCAGTGACCGTCTGATATCTTTCATTGCCGTGAAGATATCATCGAATTTCATGTACCGAGTCAGTGTCTTGAAGTAATCTGACTTTATGACATCTTCAAACGGAACTTTGGAGCCATCCTGCTTCATTATCGTGGAAATGATATCGTCTGCATCCCTCATGCTGAGCCCGTTTTCACCACGCATTGCCTTTCCTAACAGTTCAGCAGTTCTCTGCAATACTGCCTTCTCTTTGGCATTGGCTGAACTCCATACCTTTGTTGCACGCAGGTATTTTGCCAGGACTTCCGAAGATTTGATCACGTTGGTCTCGGTCACTACTGCATTGGCAAGAGCCGCTGCTGCTTCCTTTGCACCGGATGTGCCGTAATGCCCTATCACATGCCCTTTGAGTTTGGCCAGATCTTCACTTCTGACATTGGTTTTGAGGTGGTTGATGTATTCAGCGACCATTTCCTCGACAGTGGCGACATACTTGTCCGGTTTTTCTGCAACCTGTTCTGGGGTACCTACCAGTTTCTTGACTCCTACGTCACTCTTGCCGACTATTGTCTTGCGGCTAAGAACAATGTCATGAGCATATTTGTTGAGCGGAACCAGGGTAATGCGAGTCTCCAGGGCTTCTATCATCCTGTCGACATCTCTCTGCCTCAGTGTATTGAAAACACCCTGTGAATGTCTGCCTACCATTACATCGTATACGTTGGCAGCATTATCCGGATCGATTGCCCTGAATTCCATCTGGTTGAGTTTCTCAAAGAAATCGACTACTTCATCGCCGGTTTTCCTGACAAATGGCAGATTGAATGATATTTTGGGAGCATTGCCAAGTTTGAGTTTCCCAAGGATATTCCAATCCACTTTGTCCGGGAACTGGAGTTGATTTTTGCCCTTTATCGTTGCACCTATATTGGCAAACATTTCCTCGTATTTTCTGAGTGTCTGGTCGGTCAACCCGTATTTCTTTGCCAGTTCGAGGAAATATTCAATCCCTACTGATAATTCCAGTTTGGATTCGATCTCGTTCAAGGGTTTCACGTTGCCATTATATTTGACAGGCATTTCACCCATACGAATGGTAGATGAAACCGCTTCGTCGAAAATATCGCTATCAATTACTGACCTATATGCATCATTGCCGGAATTATCCGATATCCAGCCAAACAATCCTTTCATCTGCTTGGATACTTTACCCATTATCTTCTTGCTGGATCTGCGCTGATACTTTGTTGCGACCAGGTCCGATGCACCTTCCACTATGTCTGCAAGAGTGTTCAGTGAATCATCAAAACCGTTGAAGGCATTGATCCCAGTCCGGTCATATACCAGTTTACTGATTGTTTTTGCCTGCTCGTTCAATGCAGACATGTACTGTTCAGGTTGCAGGAGTTTCAGTGCAACGTCATCATTATTACTTGCGGCACTTGTTATGGATTTCTTGTACCTGACAATACAGTCTTCTGCAAGTTTTGCTGCAGTCTGGGTGCCTGTGTCCTTTCCGTAATACTCTGCAAGGAATTTTATATAATCTTCCCATGCCTGAGGGGATACGTTATGCATCTGGTCAGGCATTTCCTGCATCAGATGGACTACTGCTTTCTGGAAATCATAACCCTGTGCAGCCTTATCCACCCATTTCTCATCGATTGCCATGTTGGAAATGCCTCTGATTGCATCATCGATCTGGCTATCTGTTACGGCTGCGATCTTGTCTCCTCTGTCTATGAAAGCCGTTACTGCTTCTATATAGGAATTGAAAGCATGTCCATGCGGAGTGTTTGCTGCGGTTGCTTTGGCCACGGATCTCATCAATCCACGCTGCTGGATGAGCAGGTTCTTCATCTGTCCTGGATTGTCCTGTCCAAGTTGGATTATCCGCTTGACATCATCCGGTTTGAGTACTCTTGTACCTGCGACAACATCTTCCAGCATACCCATTACTGATCCACGTAGTCCGCCGCCGGGAGGTAATCTGTGTTTTAGCCCTTCGAGGACCTGGGATGCCCTGTTATCCCCAATCATTTTGGCAAGATTGGTGTAGTATGCATCAAGATTTTTGGCAGCGTCCTTGTTGACAGGAACTGATTCAATGAGTTTGGAGATATCACTTAACAGGTTTTCCTTGTTCGCATTATTGGGTACTTTTTCAACCATATCCAATAATTTGTTGAATTTCTCAGTTTCCATGTCTACTACACGGACAAGGAACATCTTTTCATCAAGGATCCTGCGTAGTTCAGGTTCTTTGTCTGCCACATTGAGCAATCTAAGTCCTGCTGCACTGTACTGCACTTCCTTATCGCCCCATTTCAAGGTCTTTAATAAGGATTTGGCAGTACCCTTTGCCACCGATCCTGGGACAAACGGGATAAACATACAGGCAGCACCGAAATATGTCCAGTTATCTGGTTCTACCCTTTTACCGGTATACATGTCATAATTGTTGAAAATTATACTCCAGTCATTGAGAGATATCATCATGTCAGTAGTAAGGACACCCAGTGCCTGTACACAATTCCAGTTTGTAGCGTCTTTGATACCGAAGAACTGACATAATTCAGAAGGACTTGCTGCCCAGTCTTCCATCGCCTGGACAATTGGTGGGTTTTCAATCTTGAAATTGCCTTTAACAACCACATCTCCACCGTTTTCACCGGGTACATCAAATGTCTCACTTACCGGATCCTTGCCTTGCAGGACAAATGTTGCCTTGTACGAACCTTTAGCCAGTTGCATCTCTGCATCGTTGGTTTTGTCAGCGAGTTTATTGCCGTCTACATAGACGGTAGCACCTGCTGGTTCTGATCTGAAGTAGACTTTGTACGTATTAGAAGTGTTTACCTTGATAGCAGTCTTGTCTGATTTTGCACTATCGTAATCGTTGTCGCCTGCAAATTTGGCATAGATCTCTACTGAAGACGTTTTGCCTTCCATGTTCCGGGAATCGTGTGGAGTGGCCTTCCAGTTTACACTATAATTTCCGTATGTGTCAGTGGTTGCTGTTACTATTTTACCAGTAGTGTGTTTCAATTCATCATCAAATGCCAGGTCATCATCATAGAATGTGATTTTTTTGCCCGATATGCCTCTGTAATCGGAATTTTTGAGTGAACCGAATATCTTGACCGAATCGCCTTCATCAACTTCATTTCTGCTGAAATCAACCGTGAGTTTAAGAGAGCGATCATGTTCAGGAGGTTCATCTTCCTCGGATGGTGAAAGTATTTTCTCAAGGTTCCTTAGTTCTCCTTCAACTACCTTGACACTTGTTTCTACGGTGTCATATCCATCCAGCCTGAATTTCACCCTATGCCAGCCAGGTTCCAGATTTATTATGGTTGCTTTGGTTGTGTCTTTATAATCACCATCTATGTAGACCTTGGCACCACTTGGTTCAGACAGGCATATAAGTCCTCCAGTGCCTTCTTCTACCTCTTCCCCTCCGCCAGGACCGGATAATTCCATAAGAGATATATTTATTGTTTTAATGTCATTTGCTTTAATGTCAACAGTTTTGGATTCGTCGTCATATCCGTCAAGTTTACATGTTACAGTATGCCTGCCTTCTGAAACTTCAGTTGCCACTGGTGTTGGGGTCTTGCCTACATATTTGCCGTCTATGTACGCTTTAGCACCAATTGGGCTTGAACCTACAAAGATTAGACCTTTGCCTGCAGGTTTATGATGTTTCCCATAAATCTTTGCTTTATACCCAGATATGTAAGAGTGGACGATGTCGGTCACTTTGAATTCGTAATATTCATCAGGGTTATCATAATTCGTAAATCTGTGATTTCTCCCGTTGGCATTGATCCCTACATCACTGCGGGTTCTGCCCCAAGGCAATTCTATGTCCAATGTTACTATGTTATAATCCAGGTTAAAATCCGTTACTTTGAAAGTGGTACCATCTATCTTAGCAGATCGACCTTCGGCTATCAATTCATAATCCATGATATATCATCCCCATGCCAGATCCCATATTCGACTCTCGGGACCTTTGTACTTGGCATTCTGTTTGGTTGCTCTCAAACTCGTAATTCCGTGCGCATTGTCAAAATGGAACTTCATGACAGTAGGATCGCTGATCAATTCCATCTTGGCTTCACCGTTGTCAATGATTTCAATATCACAACTCATGTTCCGATCATTGGCTATATGTGAGGCTGAAATGGTGCCTTCCACGTCCCACTGTGATGCACGCACTGTCTGCAATTCGCATTCGCCATCTGTGTTTGCTGTAGGCATATCATCGGTGGTGATGGCTACCATCTTGGAAGGCAGGTGTAGAAGTGTTCTGTACCTCACCGCTGAATCTGCATATGTCTGTTTTTGTATCTTGTATTGAACAGGTACTGCATCATTGAGGGCCTTTTTCTTGGGGAAAACTTTCTGTTTTGCCTTTTTGCCAAGTGCCAGTATGATATCATGGGCTGCATCTGCACTGTCGGGGATCTGTTTATCAGGTCTGGCTTCGACTACCCTGGGGAATACCCATTTGAAATGACGTTTACCGGTATCCGGATCATAGTACTCATTCAGATTACTGAAGGATACTTTGATAATACCCGTCTCGGACTTGACATTGGTATTGAACGTAGTTCCTATAGGCACATCGTCTCCGCCAGGTCCGGCAAGGGCACAGTCATAGGTATAAGTGCTGGTAGACCTGTCTACGATATGACGATTAATAATTTTTACATCCAGGGACATCTCTTTCTTGTACTTCATCATCCGGGAAGTTTTTCCGTCCAGTTCATACGTATATGACGGTAGTTTGAGCATTGCGCCTTCCGATCCTTCCCTGTCACTCATGTTCACAATCGCATCCTGTAATTCACTCAGGGTACTGATTATCTCCTGATCCACGAGTTTTACATTGGTGAATGTGTACTTTTCAAATTCTTTCAGTTTGTGTGAGCGATTGGAATATGGCTGTGTATGCATGTCCTGTCCGTCGTACCACAGAACGTCGTAGAGAGTTAGTCTGAGGTTGCCTTCTTTGTCCCTGTTCACCTGTCCGGATGTCAGCATACCAGAGGTTGTGGCTCTCGGTCTGTGTTTGTTTTTGACAAAGAGTTCCACTTCCCCTTCCACTACGAAATCATGCGGGATTGCCTGCAGGGATTTTACAATGGAAGGCATGTTTTCAGATACGTCCTTTTTGCCGGCGGTCCAGCAGATTACTTTCCTGCCTGCTTTGTGTATCTGTACACGGACTCCGTTATGTTTTGGCTCGACATAGATGCCGTCTCCGCCTATTGCAGCGTTCCAGCCGTCGTGTCTGTGGAGCATTTCCATCAGGGATTCTACATTATAGGATTCGCCTTTATGCCTGCCGTGCATGGGTTTGAGTTGACGGAAGAACCTGAACAATCTTATCGAGTCTTCCCTGATCGAATCAGCAATGTCAAGACTCACGGTAGGTGGAGTATTCCTGTTGTCTATTGTATACAACCCGCCGTTATCTCCTTCTACCACTATGATAGAATTGGGATTGAGATCCATTATCCTGCGTACGTCTTTGAGAGAATCGGCAGTGATGTCCTTGGATGTTGCAGAGGATATCCTTGCCTGCAGGTCAGCCAGGGTGTTTGCTGCAGCGGACATGCGTGATTGGAATTCGTCGACAACGGCATTGATCTCACCGGATACCTGACTGCGATCTTTGTCGATCATATCCAGGGTATCTTTGAGTTCGTCGAGATGTTCCTGACTGGAATCGATCTCCGTTTCATAATCGTGGTGTGAATGACTCATTCCAATCCTCCTATCACATGGATTTTTGCAGGGAATACTTCGGTTGTCAGTGAATCGAGGATCGCATCATTCTGGATCGTTCGGGTACTTGGTACATTTGCAGAGGTTTTTATAATCCTGAAATCCACAAGGTTTTCGTTGTCTGATTCGAAGACCACGATGGGTTTCTGGGTGGTGAACGGTTCAAAATCGGTTTCGTATACATACAGGGAACGGGCTTTGGGCCAGATCCTGTGACGTGAATCTTTCTCCAGGATATGAGAAGTATCTGTATGTTTTTCCTGCTTGCCTGATATACTTATGATACCGTATGCAAGGTAATCGTCGCACAATACATAATCCGTGTTCGGTTCAAGCCACTTCAGTCTCCTGGAATCCATTAAGGGTATTCCGTCATAAGCGATCAGTTGTGTTACACGGGAGTCGAGTTTCACTCCCTTCATGTCCGATGTGTCAATGGTTCTGCCATCATCAAGTTCTATATTCATTCTTTACCACGCACGCAGGTTTATTTATAATAGTGTAAATAGGTTTAAAAGTTTACTTTACTGGTTGTTACCATGCCCATGCCATGTAGAGATCCCCGTCTAGATGTTTTTCCTTTACGTTTCCATCTGTCTGCGGTTCTACGTGTTCGAGGACGAATTCACCGTCTTTTCGCAATACGATGAAAAACCAGGCATGTGTATAATCCATCACGACACCACAGGCGCATCCTGGCATCCAGTTCTTTGCAGCGACTGCCAAATCTACGCCAAAATTGTCACAGTCATGATATTCCGATACGTATTTTTGCTCGTCTGTAGGATCTGCTTTAAGGAATTGATCCCATGAAACAACTGTAGGGATGACAAAATTCCGGTCAAGGATATGTACTTTATCAACCGTTTTTTCGAGAAGGGATCTCATCTCTTTGCTTGATATATTACGGGCTACATGCGGAACGGGTATTTCAGGATCGTTTTCCAACATATCCTGCTTCAGTGTTGCGTTTTCTCTTGCCAATTGAGCGTTTAATTTTATTAGTGATTCCTGTCGTTCTTTAAATTCTGGGTAGATCAATTGTGCTATCTGCTCTCTTGAAATCATCTGACTCCTCCTTAATATGTTACAAGTGAATCTTTATGTGCGACGGTTGTGCCTGGTTTTTCGTGATCATATCCTTGTGTTTGTAGACTTGTTGTGTGATTGATCCGGAGTGAGCATATCTCTCAATTGATATGTTAGAGATGGTTACACCGTTGTCCCACGACCCCACGTCTGGATTTGGAGATGGCGGCTGTTCAACTAATTCGTATCTGCCCGGGCAAAAGGCATCACCAAATGTGTGTATCGTGTCACAAATTTTAACATTGTCCATAAAATTATCTCTACCACTATTATGTAACTCTTAATATAAATAC
>Ga0209300_1000631_pt1 | contig 16992 bp, 14 predicted proteins | sample Shrwel_input2_RT_FD_187535 | JGI IMG/M metagenome (GOLD analysis project Ga0209300, IMG submission 187535) | Subsurface microbial communities from deep shales in Ohio, USA - Utica-3 well 1 S input2 RT (SPAdes) (version 2) ... | reverse complement strand
CTGCGCAAGGCCGAGGAGCTGGCCCAGCTGGCCGGCGAATTGCGCAAGAGCAACAAGGAACTCGAGGCCTTCTCCTACAGCGTGTCACATGACCTGCGCGCGCCTTTGCGGCACATCGCCGGCTACGCCGAGCTGCTCGGCGAAATGGAGGGCAGCAAGCTGAGCGAACGCGGCGTGCGCTTCCTCGACAACATCGCCGAGTCGGCGCGCTTCGCCGGCACCCTGGTCGACAACCTGCTGAGCTTTTCGCAGATGGGTCGCTCGGCGCTGCGCCTGTCCGACGTCAATCTCGCGGCGCTGGTGGAGTCCATCCGTCTGGAGATGGAGCCGGACTGCCAGGGTCGCGCGATAGACTGGCGCCTGTCCCCGATGCCGGTGGTCGTCGCCGACGCCGCGTTCATCCACATGGCCCTGAGCAACCTGATCGGCAACGCCATCAAATACACCCGTACGCGCGAGCAGGCGGTGATCGAGATCGGCGCCGAGGAGCACCCCGGCGAAGTGATCGTATATGTCCGCGACAACGGCGTGGGGTTCAACATGCAGTACGCCAACAAGTTGTTTGGCGTCTTCCAGCGCCTGCACCGGATGGAAGAATTCGAAGGCACCGGCATCGGCCTGGCGAGCGTTCGCCGGATCGTCGAGCGCCATGACGGCCGCGTCTGGGCCGAAGGCGAACCGAACCGCGGTGCCTGCTTCTATTTCGCGCTACCCAAGCTCAACTATTCCCCTACAGCCTGACGAAACCGCCATGCTCAAACCCATTCTGCTGGTCGAAGACAACCCACACGATCTGGAGCTGACCCTGATCGCGCTGGAACGCAGCCAGCTGGCCAACGACGTCGTCATCATGCGCGACGGTGCCGAGGCGCTGGACTACCTGCAGCGCAGCGGCGCCCACGCTGACCGCCCGGAGGGCAATCCGGCGGTGATGCTGCTCGACCTGAAGCTCCCGAAAGTCGATGGCCTCGAAGTGCTGCAGACCGTGCGCAGCTCGGAGACGCTGCGCAGCATTCCGGTGGTGATGCTGACCTCCTCGCGCGAGGAACCGGACCTGGCCCGAGCCTACGAGCTGGGGGTGAACGCTTACGTGGTCAAGCCGGTCGAATTCAAGGATTTCGTCGCCGCCATCTCCGACCTCGGGATCTTCTGGGCCGTGCTCAACGAGCCGCCACCGGGCTCACTGCGTTACAAGCGCGCCAACCAGAACCCTCGTTAACCCTTTTCCGCCGCGTGCATGCTCTGCGACAGGATGGCGAATGCCTGCAAACAAGAACCTGAAAATCCTGTTCATCGAGGACAGCCCCTACGACGCGGAGCTGGCGCAGATCACGCTCGAACGTAGCGGCTTCGTGCTCGACACCGAGCTGGCCTACGACCACGACGGTGTCGTACGGGCCTTGCAGCAACGCGAATTCGATCTGGTGCTGGCCGACTTCATCCTGCCGGGTTTCTCCGGCGCGCAGGCGCTGGAACTGGCCCGCGAACTGGCGCCACAGACGCCTTTCATCTTTCTCTCCGGGGTCTACGGCGAAGAGCATGCGGTGAACATGATGCGCTCCGGCGCCGTCGACTACGTGCTCAAGCAGAACCTGGCGTTCCTGCCCAAGGCAGTGGAACGTGCCGTCGCCGAAGTCAACGAGCGGCGTCGCCGGCTGCAGGCCGAGCAGGCGTTGCGCGAAGTCGAGGTACGCGCACGGCTGGCGGTCGACGCGGCGCGCCTGGGCATGTGGGATTACGAGCCACAGAGCGACACGCTGATCTGGGACCAGCGCTGTCGCGCCATGTTCGGCCTGACGGTCGATGAGCCGGTGAGCATGGCCACGTTCGAACGGCTCTGTCATCCCGACGACATCGGCCGAATGCGTCGGCGCATCGAAGCGGCGATCGCCCGGCAGAACGACCGCGACTACGCGGAGGTGTACCGCGTCTGCCTGCCGGACGACCGCGTGCGCTGGCTGGAAACCCGCGGCCAGGCCTTCTTCGAGAACGGCCGTTGTGTGCGCTTCGTTGGCGTGGTGATGGATATCACCGAGCAGAAGCTCGCCACCGAGGCCCTCAAGCAGCTCAACGAGAAGCTCGGTGAGCGCGTTCAGGAGCGCACTCGCGAGCGGGATCGTACCTGGGATCTGTCGCGTGATTTGCTCGCCGTCACCCGCTTCGACACCACACCGATCGCGCTCAACCCTGCCTGGGAGAGCACGCTGGGCTGGCCGCGGGAAAAGTTGCTGCAGGGCCCGCTGAGCGACCTGGTGCATCCCGATGACGTCCAGGCGACGCTCGAGGAAACCGCCAGCATCACCAGCGGCCAGGTCAGCAATCGCTTCGTCAATCGCCTGCGCCACGCCGACGGCAGCTATCACTGGCTGTCGTGGAACGCCGTGCCGGACGCCGGGCACATGTACGCGGCGGCACGTGACATCACCAGCGAGATCGCCACCATCGACAAGCTTGCCGAATCCAACCGGCAACTGCTCGAACAGATCGGCGAACGCGAGCGCATGGAAGAGACGCTGCAGCAGATGCAGCGCCTGGAGGCGGTCGGCCAGTTGACCGCCGGCGTGGCGCACGATTTCAACAACCTGCTCACGGTGATCCTGACCAGCACCAGTTTCCTCAAGCACGACCTGGAGAGCGGTGCGCCGTCGACCAAGGCGCTGGCGCGCCTGCAGTACATTCGCGACGCCGGCGAGCGTGGCGCCACGCTGACCAGCCAGTTGCTGGCCTTCTCCCGGCGACAGCAGCTGGCGCCCAAGGCGATCTCGCTGAACGACACCATTACCGGCATGCTCAACCTGCTGCAGAGCTCGCTCGGCGGCAGCGTCGCCATCAGTGTCGACGCCGCAGCCGACCTCTGGCCGGCGATGGTCGACCCGACCCAGATCGAGATGATCATCCTCAACCTGGCGATCAATGCGCGCGATGCGATGGGCAGCGGTGGGCAGCTCGTTCTGCGGACCGGCAATATCAGCCTGACCCGGCCGGCCGAGCGCCCGGAAGACCCGCTGCCGGGCGATTACGTGGTGCTGGCCGTCAGCGACAACGGTACTGGCATGACCGACGAGGTGCTGCGCAAGGCCTTCGAGCCCTTCTTCACCACCAAGGAAGTCGGCAAGGGCTCGGGGCTGGGGCTGGCGCAGGTGTTCGGCTTCGCCAAGCAGTCCGGCGGCGGCGCCAGCATCGAAAGCGAGCCCGGAGTCGGCACCACGGTGAAGGTCTTTCTGCCACGGGCCTGCAGCACGCTGGCCGTGGCGGAGAACGCAGACCATCCCGCACGGCCGCCGGCGCCGTCCGTGCGCCACGCCATTCTGCTGGTCGACGACGACCAGACGGTGCGCGAGGTGACGGCGCAGATGCTCGATACGCTCGGCTATTCGGTGATCGAAGCCGACAGCGGCGCAAAGGCGCTGGAGCTCCTGGAAAATGGCGTGAGCGTCGATCTGCTGCTGGCCGACTTCGCCATGCCGACGATGAACGGCGGCGAGCTGGCGCGCCGCGTTCGCAGCCACTATGCGCGGCTGCCGGTCGTGTTCATCACCGGTTATGCCGAACTCGGCGAGCTCGGCCTCGACGGCGCGGTGGTGGTGCAGAAGCCCTTCCGCGAGGAACAGCTGGCGGACAAACTGATGCAGGCCCTGCGCGAGCGGAGCCCGGTCTGATGGATTGCCGGCAGCACCTGCGCCAGGCCACCGCGACGATGCACCAGCAGGTCGACCGGGCCTTCTCAGCCTTCCAGCTGACCGAGGCGGCAGGTTACCGGGGCTTCCTGTGCGCGCATGCGCGCGTACTGCTGCCGCTGGAACAGGTGCTCGACGAGGCCGAGGCCGCCGAGCTATTGGCGGACTGGCCACAACGCCGGCGCAGCGCGGCCCTGCGTGCCGACCTGGCCGATCTCGCGGTCATGCCGCCGCCGGCCCTGATGATCGATCGCCCCGCGGATGAGGGTGCACTGTGGGGCCTGCTCTATGTGCTCGAAGGCTCTCGCCTGGGTGGCCGCGTGCTGGCCGAACGGGTTCGTCGGGCCGATCCCGACCAGCCGCTTCGCTACCTCAGCCATGGCAATACGGCGCCGCTGTGGCCTCGTTTTCTGGAAAGCCTGCAGCGCCGCGCCGCGGCCTGCGACATGGCGAGCATGCAGGCCGCCGCAGTCGCCCTGTTCGCCCGCTTCGCCGAGGCCGCCCGCCAGGAACAGGCGAGCGCGGCGACGGCAGCGGCTGTGGGATGCAAATAAAGTTTCATCCTAACCCTAAAAACAGAGAGAAACGTCGCGCGCTCTCCTATTCATAAAAAATCCCTTTTATATCAGTATGTTGTGAGCACTTACACCCGAGACTGGATCCTAATTTTCGCCCAGGCTCGAAAAATACGGTAAATGGTGAAAATAAAGATTCATCCTTTTCCGATGTTGCCCGTTCCAACACGTAAGCAGTCAGTCAGAAAAAACACATAGATCCAATCCCTAGCGAGCATTGAGCTCTCTCATCCGTGCCAACTGCTCCAACCCTTGGACGCCCTAAATGCTTACCCAAAAAAATCAACACCTTCTTTTAAAAACACAATCAAAAATGACTCCCTTATATCCATTTAACCTAAACAGCCTTCCCCCCACTGCACTAGCTAGGGCTCGTAGTTCGGCGCAAGGCTGAAGTCGCTTGGCTGCTTCGCGGTGCAGATCCATGACCCACTTTCCATCAAACTCCCGGTTGTAGTTCCACAAGCATCTCGCGAGTCTTGCCGGCCCGCTCCACTAACAAGACCACAACATCTCCAACGTTCTTGTCGTCTAGCCGGGCCTGTAATGTGGTGACGTCGTCGACGGCGATACCGTCGATGCTGATAACGCGATCGCCGGGCACGATGCCGCCTGCGGTGACCTCGACGCCGACGAGCCCGGCCCTGTGCGCCGCCGAGCCCGGCGTCACGCGCAATACGAATACGCCCTTACTGCCGGTCAGCGCCTGCAGACGCGCGTTGAGCTGCTCATCCACCTCGATGCCCAGCGCCGGACGGATGTACTTGCCGGTCTTTATGAGTTGCGGCACCACGCGCATGACGGTATCGACCGGCACCGCAAAGCCGATGCCGGCCGAGGCGCCAGACGGACTGTAGATGGCGGTATTGATGCCGATCAGCCGCCCAGCCGAATCGAGCAGCGGGCCACCGGAATTGCCGGGGTTGATAGCGGCGTCGGTCTGGATCAGGTGGTCAATGGCCGGGCCACTGGCGGCGCCGGAAAGGGTGCGGTCAAGCGCCGAGACGATGCCGGTGGTGAGCGTCCAGTCGAGCCCGAAGGGATTGCCAATGGCAAAGACCTTTTGCCCCACCTTGAGATCGGTACTGGTGCCCACCGGCACCGCCGGCGGGCGCTTGAAGCCGACGCCAATCTTGAGTACCGCGATGTCGTGCGCAGGACTGGCGCCAACGAGCGCAGCCTGATAATCGCGACCGTCGGCGAGTTTGACCGTGGCAGACGATGCCCCCTGGATCACGTGGAAGTTGGTCACCACGTGGCCGGCATCGTCCCAGATGAAGCCGGAGCCGGTGCCGCGCGGCACGGAAAAGACATTGCGCGACCAGACGTCACGCACTAGTTGTGCCGTGGTGATGTAAACCACCGACCCGCGCGATTTCTCGAACAGCTCGATGGTGGTTTTTTCGTCGGCGGCCAGGTCGCCGCGCGGCGTCACCGTGCGCTCCTGCGTTTCGTGGGGACTGAACCAGGCTTCGATGGCGGGCAGGAACTGCCACAGCAGCATGAGTGCGGCGATGCAGCCAGTGATGACGAGCCAGCGCCGGATGAATCGATCCGGCGCCGGGCGGCTGTAGGGGTCGGGGTAGGTCACGTCATTCTCCATGTTGAAATCAGCGCCAAAGGCCGCCGGTGCGCCAGCGTGGCGGACGTGGTGATACGGTCACCTCGGGGACGAAACGGGCCGATGGAAACGGCGGCATCGCGGGCGGCGGAGCAAGTTCCAGCAAGCGCTCAATGCGTTCAGCCGTCGCCGGATGCGTGCGCAACCAGGAGGGTTCCGGATTGCCCCATCCGGGCAGCAGCCAGGCGCGCCAGGAGCGGCTCACCCGCTCGATCTTGGCGAGCGCCGAGGCCAGCCCGTGCGGGTCGCCGGTCAATTCGGCAGCGAGCCGGTCGGCGTCGAATTCGCGCACCCTGGACAAGCCCAACTGAGCCAGCAAGGCCAGCTGTGGCGCGACCGCCAGTAGAAGCAACGCGGGCCAATTGACTTCCGTGACTCCAAGCAATAGCGCTGGCAAGCTGAGCACGATCGCAAGCTGCCCCAACAAGGCCAGAAGATGGGTGAGCCGGCTGATGGAATCGGCCAAGCCCATGACACGCAAATCCTCGTTCGCAATATGCGCGATTTCGTGGCCGAGCACGCCGGTCAACTCGCGGGGCGTGAGGCTACGCAGCAGGCCGTCGGTCAGCGCGATGGCCGCGTGATGCTTCGAACCGGTGGCGAAGGCGTTGACGACCCCGCTGGGCACGTAGTGCGGTACCGGCACGGCAGGCAGCCCGGCCCGCGCCGCCAGTTCGCGCAACACAGCCCAAAGATCGGGCGCTTCATCCGGGTGCAGGGGGCGTGCGCCATACAGCCGCAAGGTCAGCCCGGAGGCGGCCGCCGGTTCGAGCAGCAGGGTGAACCCCGCGGCCGCAAGGGCCAGCCAAAGCCCGCCGTCACCCAACAGCAGGCTGCCAGCGACGGCGGCAATCCCGAGCAGGGTCAGCACCAACAGCGCGGTTTGCAGGCGATTGAGCCAGCGATGCCGCGCGCCGACATTCTGCGCGTGGCGCAGATCACGACTGATCATCTGAGCTTTCCCCGGCTGTCCGGTCATCGCGCTCGCGCAGCAGCCAGTAAGTCGCCCCGAGGGCCAGTGTCGCGCCTGCGAGCGCCGCGACCTTGGCGGGGCCGGTCTCCGGGTCGAGGATCACGAATTTACGCGCCAGGGCGATCAGCCCGATCAGGATCACCGTCTTGACCTGGATGATGCTGTCGCGCCGCAAGGTCACCCGCACGATGGAATGCTTGAACTCCATGGCGATGAGCAGCGTCATGATCATGCCGAACACGGTCTGGAAGACCTTGTGATCGAGCGGATTGAACGCATCAATGATCAGCAGGCTGAAGACGATCGAAATCAGCTGCAGCAGCGAGACCACGATGATCACGGCAATGATTGCGGACAGCGCGAGCGCGATCACCTGTTCGAAGCGCTCGTAGAACGTCATCACTGCCCATTGGGCGCGAAATGTTTTGATCGGGTCTGCTTGCTTTTCCTTCATCGCCACTCCTCTCAATTCTGAAATACTTGTGCACCCACAACTTGGTTGCGCCCTTGTCTTTTTGCCTGGTAGAGCGCGCTGTCCGCCTGCTGCATCACCTGCTCGACAGAGTGCAAACGGGGGTCAAGAAGAGCCACCCCCATGCTGGCGCTATAGCTGATCGACACCTCTCCACACACCACCGCTGTCGCCGCAGTGTCCTGACGAAATCGCTCCGCCCATACTTGGGCGTCTTCTATCGATGCCGCTTCCAACAACACAGCGAATTCCTCCCCCCAATCCGGGCAGCCATGTCGGTTGCGCGAACATGTTCCCTCAACCGTGAAGCAAAGTGCTTGAGCACCTCATCGCTGCATCCGTGTCCATAGGTGTCATTGATGCGCTTGAAGTGATCGATGTCGCAGAGCACAAGTGCTGCTTGTATCTCGGGGCTGCGTTTGAGGCGCTCCCATTCCAGCTGTAATCGTTCGTTAAAAGCCCGCCGGTTCGACAAGCCGGTCAAGGGGTCGGTGATCGCCATACGCAGCAACTGCTGCTCCATTTCCTTGCGAGAAGAGATGTCGAGCAGAGTGCCGACTATCAGTTGCCTGCCCGCGTCACCCAGCCAACGGCCGCGATCCAGCACCCAAATCCAAACGCCAGATCGATGACGAACGCGGTACTCGCACTCCAATCGCTCCGACGGGTTTTCTTGGTAAGCGCGCACCTTTGCCAGAACGACCGGCAAATCCTCCGGGTGAATACGCGCTTGCCATGCGGCATGGGTGGCGCCAACCTCCTCGTCGGAGGTCAAGCCGAACATCGCCAGACTGCGGGCAGAAAGCCTGAAGCTGTCGGTAGCGATATCCCACTCCCAGAATCCCAGCCCTGCGCCCTCCAGGGCGATGGCGATCCGTTCCTTGTCATCGATTTGCGATGCTTCAGCTCGTCACGCCTCTGGCGATTGGTACGAACAAAACGCCATAGCGCAACCGCCATGCCAATATTGGCAAGTAGCGACACCATCAGCCAAATGGTCGGCCCGTTCATGGTCTATTCCCACCTGACTCACTGAGTGTCTGCCGTAATTCCTCGATCCGGTGGTCGACTTGGTCGGCGTTGATGCCCAACATCAACAGTACCTGCTCGGCCAGTCCCAGTCCCGCAGCCAGGTACAACGGGTACAGTCTGACATTGGGCAGATTACGCAAAAGCTGGGCATCCGTTACGCGCTCAGTGGCCACCACCACGGACAAGCTCAGGCGGCGGTCGAGAACCGCCTGAGCGATACGCAGGGCCGTCTGCGGACGGGCAAACGTCAGCACCACCAGGCGGGCATGGGCCAATCCGGCGGCGGCCAGGGTGTCGAGCCGACTGGCATCGCCATACGACACCGGCACCCCCATCGCACGCCCCGCTTCGACCCGTTGGCGGTCCGATTCCAGCAGCAAATGCGGTATGCCTGCCAGGCGCAGCGTTCGGCTCAGCAGCAGCCCGACGTCATCCGCCCCACAGATGATCACATGGTCGCGCAACGACCGCGCCCGCTCGGCGACTTCGCCTTCTTCGGCCTGCGGTGGCTGACCGAGTGCGCCCGAGCGGCTGAAAGCCCGCGCCCATCGGTCATGGTGTCGGATCAGGAGCGGTGCCAACCCCATGCTCAACACCAGCGCCACCAGCATCGGTTGCACCATGGTGGCGGCGATCAGGTGCTGCTGCATGACCATGCCCAGGAGCAGCAGCGCAAACTCGCCGCCATGACCCAGCACGATGCCTGCGCGCCAGGCGTCGAGCGCCGACAGGCGGGTTGCGCGCAGCGCCAGAAAGTTCAGCCCCATCTTGAGAGGCACCAAGGCCAACAGCCAACCCAGTACCGCCAGCGGTGCGGCCACGATCTGCGCGGTGTCCAGCTGCAGGCCAATGGTCACGAAGAACAAGCCCGACAGCACATCACGAAAGGGCTTGAGGTGGTTTTCCATGTGGTGCCGGAAATCGCTCTCCCCCAGCACCATGCCGGCAAGAAAGGCACCGAGCGCAGCCGACACACCCAGTGCATGGGCCGCTGCCGCAGCCGCCACCACCAGACTCAGCGAGACCAGCACGAAGGACTCTTCGTGCCCCTGCCGCGCCACCCAGCCCAGCAAGCCATGCAACAGGCGGCGCGACGCAACCGCCGAGACGGCAAACAGCAACAGCACGCCCGCCACCTCCCCAAGCACACGGCCAAGCCCGGGAGCATCGCCGCGCGCCCAGATCGCCAGCAGCGCCAGCAAGGGCACACTGGCCAGATCCTGGAACACCAGCACGGCAATGGCGCCGCGGCCGTGGCGTGTGGTCAACTCGCCCTGATCGGCCAGCTGCCGGCTGACCAGCGCTGTCGACGACATGGCCGCCGCCGCGCCCAGCAGTGCGGCGCTGTCGAGCGGCAGCCCCAGCCACAGCAAAGCCAACGCCACCGGTGCGGCGACCATCGCCAGCTGCAGTGTCCCGGCCACCAGCACGGTCTTGCGGGTGAGCCAGAAATGACCGAGCGAGAACTCCAGCCCGACCATGAACAGCAGCAGCGCCACCCCCAGCTCGGACAGGAAATTCAGCGCCGGTCCCGGCATGATCCAGGCCGTGGCCGGAGGGCCCAGCAAGACACCGACCAGCAGATAACCCAGCAAGGTCGGGATATTCAGCCTGGCCGTCAACGCAGCCGCCAGACTGCAGGCGACCAGCAGAATCAGCGTCGTACCGAGCAAGTCCTGCATCGGCCCTCAACTCACCACAGCCGAGGATGCCCAGCGCACGATGTCCTGTGCCCCCATGGCGCCGGCCTGACGCGCGATCTCCCGCCCGCCCCGGAACAGCGCCAGGGTCGGAATGCTGCGGATGCCGAAGCGGGTGGCCAATTGAGGCTCTGCCTCGGTGTCGACCTTGGCCAGCCGTACCTTGGGTTCCAGCAGGCGCGCGGCCTGCTGGAACTGCGGCGCCATCATCTTGCAGGGGCCGCACCAGGGGGCCCAGAAATCGACCAGCAGAGGAATGTCGCTGCGCTCCACGTGGCGCGTGAATGTCGCCGTGGTCAGCTCGATGGGCGCGCCCGTGAACAACGGCTGCTGGCAACGGCCGCAGTTAGGCTGGTCGGCGAGTTTGCCCGCCGGTACGCGGTTGACGGATTGGCAATGCGGGCAAACGATGTGCAGGCTGTCGCTCATGTCGAGGCTCCTGAAGGTGTTGAGGATGAGGGGAGCGCCGCCTCGGCCGCCGTGGCCGGGGTGGCGCGCTGGAGCCCCTCGGTCAGGCGGCGGATATCGGCTTCATCCAGGGTTTCCCGCGCCAGGAGCTCGCGGGCACAGCGCTCCAGCACCGCGCGGTTGGCGTCGAGAATCCCGTAGGCGCGCTCGAACACGCCCATCACGATGTCGCGGATGGCCTGATCGATGCGCGCCTGGGTCGATTCCGCCACCCGGCAGCCGCCGCTGGCCAACTCGGGCGTGTCGAGGAAGCGCGGCCGCTGCGCCTCGAAGGCGATGTAGCCCAAGCCTTCGTCCATACCGAAGCGGGTGATCATGTCGCGGGCGATGTCGGTGGCCCGCGCCAGGTCGTCGGCCGCCCCCGTGGAGAGTTCGCCAAACACCAGCTTCTCGGCCGCGCGTCCGCCCAGGAGCACGGCGATCTTGTGTTCCAGATCGCTGCGCGTCATCAGGAAACGGTCTTCGGTCGGGCGCTGCAGGGTGTAGCCCAAGGCGCCGATGCCGCGCGGGATGATGGAAATCTTGTGCACCGGGTCAGTGCCCGGCAGCGCCAGCGCCACCAGCGCATGGCCCATCTCGTGATAGGCCACGGTCTCGCGCTCCTTGGGGTTGAGCACGCGGTTTTTCTTTTCCAGCCCCGCCACGATGCGCTCGATGGCGGCGGTGAAGTCCTGCAGCTCCACGGCCTGCGAGCGGCGGCGCGTCGCGGCCAGCGCCGCCTCGTTGACCAGATTGGCCAGATCCGCCCCCGAGAAGCCGGTGGTCAGCGCGGCCACCTGCTCGAGGTCGACCTCGGGTGCCAGCGTGACTTTCTTGACATGCACCTTCAGGATGTCGAGCCGGCCCTTCTTGTCGGGGCGGTCCACCAGCACCTGGCGGTCGAAGCGGCCGGCGCGCAAGAGCGCCTGATCGAGGATTTCGGGCCGGTTGGTCGCGGCCAGAATGATGAGCCCCACGGAGGCATCGAAACCGTCCAACTCGGTCAGCAACTGGTTGAGCGTCTGCTCGCGTTCGTCATGACCGCCGATCGGGCCGCCGACGCCGCGCGCACGGCCCAGCGCGTCGAGCTCGTCGATGAAGATGATGGCCGGCGCCTGGCCGCGGGCCTGCTCGAAAAGGTCGCGCACCCGCGCCGCGCCCACGCCGACGAACATCTCGACGAATTCCGAACCCGAGATGGAGAAAAACGGTACGCCCGCTTCACCGGCGACCGCCTTGGCCAGCAAGGTCTTGCCGGTGCCGGGCGGCCCCACCAGCAGCACACCCTTGGGGATGCGCGCCCCGAGACGGCCATAGTCCTGCGGATTCTTCAGGAAATCGACGATCTCGACCAGCTCCGCCTTGGCCTCATCCACCCCCGCGACATCGGCGAACGTCACACCGGTGTTCTTTTCCACGAACACCTTGGCGCGGCTCTTACCGATGTTGAGAAACCCGCCCATGCCCTGCTTCTCGGCGAAGCGGCGGAACAGGAAGAACCAGACGCCAAAGAAAGCTACCGCTGGCAGGATCCACGACAGCACATCGCGCAGCCACGTGCTCTCCACCACGCGGGCATAGGGCACGTCGTACTTCGACAGGCGATCGGCAAGATCGGGTTCGACCCTCGTTGCCACGATCGTCGTCTTGCCCCGGCTGTCCGGCGACTTCAGGCGCCCGGTCACCGTACGATCCGACACCAGCACTTCGGCCACGCGACCCTCGGCCAGCGCCTTCTCGAACTCGCTGTAGGGCACCGGCTCGACGGTTTTCGCCGTCTGCCAGTAGCTCTGCAAACTCAACAACAGCAGGAGGGCAACGATCCAGTAGCCGGTATTCCATTGATTCTTTTTTTCCATGGGCCGTGTTCCTCGAAAGTCGAGTCGCCAGAGGATCAGGTGAACAGACGGGCCGCGCCGTCACGCAAACGGATGGCCAGCGAGCGGGAGGGCAGTGCAGCCGCTGATGAGCAGCCCCCACGGCGTGGCCGACCGCGGATCACGCTTGTAGACGACCGCGTGACCCGCGGCCACGACCGCCACCGCGATCGAGGCCAGGGAGGCTGCCCATGCCAGGCCGATGGGATCGGACACGGCAGCCTCTCCCAACATTAAGACGCGTCGCTCGCCGACTTCTTCTTGCGCGAGCCCTTACCCGCGTCGCCATGCGGCGCCTCGGCCGCCTTCGCGGCATCCGGCTGCTCTGGCTCGGCCGGAGTCTGCGGTGACTCATGGCGTTCGAACACCACGCGTTCGGCCTTGTCGTCCCAGCGTGCGCTGGCGTGATCGCCCTTGCCGATTCCGCCGCCGAGCATCTCGCGTGCCAGCGCGGTTTCCAGCTCGCTGCGGATCAGGCGCTTGAGTTCACGCGCACCGAACTCCGGCTTGTAGCCTTCTTCCGCGAAATGATCGATCAGGGTCTGATCGAATCTGAGCGTCACGCCCTGGCTGGCGGCGCTGCGTGCCACGCGATCGAGCTGCAGGCCGACGATGTGGCGAATCTCCTCCTTGCCCAGCGCATGGAAGACGATGATCTCGTCGATGCGGTTGATGAACTCGGGACGGAAGTGGCCGCGCAGCACGTCCATCACCTCGGCCTTGGTCTTTTCGTACTCCTCGCCGGCCGCCCCGCGCGCCTTCAGCCGTCGCTGGATGATGTCCGAACCCAGGTTGGACGTGGCGATGATGATGGTGTTGGTGAAATCCACCACCCGGCCCTTGCCGTCGGTGAGGCGGCCGTCATCGAACACCTGCAGCAGGATGTTGTAGACGTCGGGGTGTGCCTTCTCGATCTCGTCGAGCAGCAGCACGCTGTAGGGCTTGCGACGGACCTTCTCGGTGAGCTGACCGCCTTCGTCGTAACCGACATAGCCCGGAGGCGCGCCCACCAGCCGCGCCACGGTGTGGCGTTCACCATATTCCGACATGTCGATGCGCAACAGGGCGTGCTCATCGCCGTAGATTGATTCGGCCAATGCCTTGGCGAGCTCGGTCTTGCCCACCCCGGTCGGGCCCAGGAACAGGAAGGTAGCCACCGGCTTGCTGCCTTCGCGCAGACCGGCGCGAGACAGCCGCACGGCATCGGCCACGGCACGGACCGCCTCGTCTTGTCCCACCAGGCGCTCGTGCAGCCGTTGCTCCAAGTGCAGCAGCTTTTCGCGCTCTTCCACCGTCAACTCGTTGACCGGGATACCGGTCAGGCGCGAAACGATCTGGGCCACGTGCTCGGCCTTGACTTCGGCACTGCCGGAGGCCCGCTCCCGCTCCCAGTCCTCGATCAGCTTCTTGAGCTCGGCCTCCTTGGCTTCGATGCGCTTGCCGAGCTCTGCGGCCTTGTCGTACTGCTTGCGCGAGGCCATATAGTCCTGCTCACGCCGCAGTTGGTGCAGTTCGGACTCCAGCTCTTGCACCGCCACCGGGCGGGCTGTGGCCGACAGTTTCACGCGTGCGGCCGCCTGGTCGAGCAAGTCGATGGCCTTGTCAGGCAAAAAGCGCGCGGTGATGTAGCGGTCCGACAACTCGGCGGCGGCGATGATCGCATCCTCGGTGATGCTGACCTTGTGGTGCGCCTCGAAGGTGTCGCGCAGGCCGCGCAGGATCATCATGGTCTGCGCTACCGTCGGCTCGGGCACCATCACCGGCTGGAAGCGACGCTCCAGCGCGGCGTCCTTCTCGATGTACTTCTGATACTCGTTAAGCGTGGTGGCGCCGATCAGGTTCAGTTCGCCGCGCGCCATCATCGGCTTGAACACGTTGGCCACGTCCAGCCCGCCTTCGCCGCCACCCTGGCCGGCACCGACGATGGTATGCACCTCATCGATGAAGAGAATCATCTCGCCCTGGTGCTCGGTCACTTCCTTGAGCACCTTCTGCACGCGCTCCTCGAACTCGCCGCGGTACTTGGCGCCAGCCACCATGGCGTTGATGTTGAGTTCCACCAGGCGCTTGTCGCGCAACGTCTCGGGCACTTCGCCCGCCACCATGCGCTGCGCCAGCCCCTCGACGATGGCGGTCTTGCCCACGCCCGGCTCGCCGATCAGCACCGGGTTGTTCTTCTTGCGCCGGGCCAGCACCTCGATGGTGGTCTCGATCTCCTGCGCGCGGCCGATCACCGGGTCGAGCTTGCCGTCGCGCGCCATCTTGGTGAGGTCGCGCGAGTATTTATCCAGCTCGGGCGTGTTGGTCGGCGTCTCGGCGCGGCCATCCTCGGCCCCTTTGCCGACCACCTTGCTTACCTGCTGGCGCAGCGCCTGCGGCGTCAGGCCGTAGCGGCGTAGCAGGTTGGCGGCCAGCCCTTCGCCTTCCTCGGTCAGACCGATCAGGAAATGCTCCGGACCGACATAGGAATGGCCGAGTTCATTGGAGGCCACGAAGGCGCGGCTGAGCGCATCCTTCACGCGCGGCGACACGCCGATCTCGCCCTCGAACGGCTTGTCCCCGCGCTTGGCCTCGGACTCGATCTGCCGCTTGAGGTCATCGACCTTGATTTTGAACTGACCCAGGATGGTCTTGACCACGTCGCTGTCGGCCAGCGCCAGCAGCAGATGTTCGGTATCCACCTCGGAGCGGCCAAATTCGGCAGCGTGTTTGGCGGCCTCTTGCAGCAGGGCTTCCGACTGTTCGCTGATGCGGCTGGCGAGCCCGCTGCCGCGACGGCGCGCGGTGCCCGTACCAGCCGGGGCGGGTTCGCCGAACGAGGCATCGACCACCTCGTCGGTATCGGCCGCCATGGACGGCGAATCGTCACCGATGCGGAAGAAGTCGCTGCCGAGGAAGTCTTCGAACAAGCCGCTGCGCGAGCCAAACAAGGCTTCCAGCGGCGAGACGGTGCGCTTTTGCTGGCGCGCCAGTTGGCGATAGTGATCGTCACACAACAGCATGGTGCTGTGGCGACCATTGAGATTGGCTTCCACCCGCACCGTGGCGGGCTGGCCGCAGACCTGGCATTGTTTTCTGGCCATGCTGATGCTCCTGAGAAGGTTGAGGCACGAGGCATCGCGAGCCGCGACACCTCGTCTCGTGCCGGGTTTTTCTTGTGACGAACGAGCCGGCGACGTCAGCCGTTGATCGGGATCGAGCGTCCCTGCTTCGGCGCGCTGACCTCGCGCTTGTCGATCGTGACCGTGAGCACCCCGTTCTTGAACGATGCCTTGATCGAATCCTGGTTGGCGTCGTCAGGCAGGTTCAAGGCACGCTGAAAGCTGCCGTAGGAGCGCTCCACACGGTGGAAGCCACCTTCCTTCTTCTCCTGTTCCTGGCGCTTCTCGCCACGCACCATCAGCACGTCGTTGTCGAGGGTGATCTGGATGTCCTTTTCCTCGACACCGGGCACTTCCAGGGCAATCTTGTACTGCTTGTCGGTTTCCTGGATGTCCAGAGCCGGCTTCAGCATGCCCGACCAATCGGATGGCAGCCGCGGCATGGCCAGCGCCGGAAAACCGAAGCCCCGGAACGCGTCATCGAACAGCCGGTCGATCTCGCGATGCAGCTGCAGGATCGGGCTGACTGGCCCGCTCGCCGCTGGCAGGTCATTGCGCTGCACCGGCAGGGAAGAGGCGGTCTGCTGCTCTTGCTGCTCGTTCTTGAACCAGTTCCAGGGAGCCAACTTCTTGAAATCGAAGTCCATGTCATACCTCCAGAAAAATTGAAAAACGAGTTACTCAAGCCCTTTGCCTGCTGCGACGGGCAGTGCGCCCAGGCGACACGGGCTGCTCGGATGACTTCTGCTGTTCACGCTTGCGCATCACCTCCTTCTTTGCTCCGGCTCGGGTCTGATCATTGATCCACTGATCGATTTCACTTTGACGAAACCGCCACGTCCCGCCCACCTTGAAAGCCTGAATTTCCCCGTGCGCGGCGAGCCGATAAAGCGTCCACTTGCCAACTTTCAAGTACGCAGCCAATTCATCGAGCGTGAAAATCACCTGTAGGTGCGCTTTCATCTCACCCTCTCCAATCGCTTCGCTTTGCGGTTCCGGCCAAGGAAATCCTTGCAAGACTTTGCAAGATATTGCGCCTACCAGAAAAAACCTCAAGAGTCAATGTACAGCGATCTCCCGCCCCATTGATGCAGGTCAACTGCTCAGGCAAGGCGCAGCGGGGCGGCCTGATCAGGCCATGGACAGCGCCTGGCTCGTCAGCCTGCGTGTGCCACAGGCGCCTCGATCAAACACCGATCCTCACGTTGTAGCCGAGTGCCCGCAGCCCCTTGCTCGTCTGCATGTTCCTTGGCGGAAACTCGTCTGGGCGCGCCCAGCCGACGATTTCCCCGAGGCTGCTCAGGCCAACGTGCGGAATTGCCCAGTCGTCGCTGCGGATCGCGTTCCAGAGTCGGGCCGAAACACTTCCGTTGCCCCAGACAACGTAGTTCAACAGTATCCGTCCGGCCAACACACCTTCCCGACACCGCCGCCGAAGGCCATGGCCCATCAAGCGGATTTTCCATGCCCCCTCAGCGCCGTACCTACAGCAAATCTTTCAAGGCCCAGGTCATTCA
>Ga0209300_1000629_pt1 | contig 17006 bp, 13 predicted proteins | sample Shrwel_input2_RT_FD_187535 | JGI IMG/M metagenome (GOLD analysis project Ga0209300, IMG submission 187535) | Subsurface microbial communities from deep shales in Ohio, USA - Utica-3 well 1 S input2 RT (SPAdes) (version 2) ... | reverse complement strand
GCCGTGGGAAGGCCCCCATCAGCCACCGCCTCACCAGCTCGGCGAGGTCGCTGCCCGAGGTCTGCGCGGCCAGCACCGATTCGGCCCGCGTCAGGGCCGCGGTGTACGCCACCACGTCGTGCGTGGGCAAGCGACGGTCCAGCAAGTCAGGGTTGAAGGCGATCGAGCAGCCCTTCGCACCAAAGCGGATGCGCGGGCCAAACGCGGCCAGGTACCGCCGCTCCTGCCCGGGGGGCAGCTCGTGGGGCAGCTCGACGTGGTGGATGTCGTCTTGCTCGGCTCCTGAAAAACGCAGCATCTGCACCGCGCTGGTCGCCACCTGCTCCATGCGGAAGTGACCACTCAGCCCCCCTCGCACGACGGGCTGGACCACCAGGCGAGCGCCATCGCGTCCCTCGTCGAGCTCGACCTCCGACTGCTCGACGGCCAGCCGAGCGAAGCGTCGGATGTCGGCGAGCAACTGGCGCAGGCTGGGGGCCGCGATCACCAACGGCGTGATGACGCCGTACTTCATCAGCGCGATGCTCCTGCCGGCGACCAGGCCGAACGCGCTGTCACCGGTTTCATCGACGGTGGCGGCCATCATGCGGTCGAAGACCTCCAGGGGCACCCAGTCGCCATCTTCCTGCAAATCGTCTGCGGACTCGATGCCGCAGCGCTGCAAGACCGCGCGCGAGTCAAACCCCTCCACGTCGAGCGTGTAGGCCAGGATCTTGAGGTTGATGGGAGACAGGCGCATGCGCCCGACAGTCTGGCGTCAAACGGCGCATCGACGCACGCTCAACGGTCGGTGCTTTCCCTCGGTTGGGGTCGCACCAGGCGCACGGGCAGCAGGTTGCGCTTGGGCGTCTCGCTGTCGGCGTCGCCGGAGCTCAGGTTGACGGCCCAGCCATGCAGGAAGGCCATCTGGTTGACGTTGTGGGCGTTCACCCCCCGCATGACGTTGCCGTAGTTGTAAGGGTTGACGCTTTGCTGGCGGACGTTGGCGGTGCTGGCCCAGTGCCACTCGCGGGGCCCGCCTGGGAACAGCACCGGATCAAGCCGGTGCGGCGACTCGCCTCGCTTGACCAGGCGCTGCAGTTCCGTGACGCGGGGCAGGCGCCAGCGCACGCCGTCGGCCTTGGCGGTGGCCGCCGCCAGGGCGAGCGCGTCGGCGTGGCTGAGCAGGCGCGGCTCGCCGGTGCAGGCTTTGCCCGTCCAGTTCATGCCTTCGGCGCAGCGCTTCCAGGCCGAGCCGGTTTTGGTGTGGATGACGAGCGAGCCGTCGTCCGACAGCCGCCAGTCGCCGCGAGCCGTCACCTTCCCCGAGGCCGTGGCCGCCACAGCAGGGCCGGCCCCGACCAGGCAAGCCGCGACCCACAGCCCCACCAGGCCCCATCCGGTCAACCCAGGCGTGCGTTCCATGGACACCTCCTCGGATCAGTGTAGGCCGCATGGCACAGGCGGGGTTGCCACAAAAGCAGGCATTCGTTGCTAAAATTACGGGCTTGGCGGCCCGCGTCGCCAACCAACCCTTCCCCGAAGGAACTCCCCTTGTCCAAAGAAGACCTGATCGAAATGAACGGCAAGGTTGACGAGGTGCTGCCGGACTCCCGCTTCCGCGTCACCCTCGACAACGGCCACACCCTCATCGCCTACTCGGGCGGCAAGATGCGCAAGAACCACATCCGCATCCTGGCCGGCGACAAGGTGTCGCTGGAGCTGTCGCCTTACGACCTGACCAAAGGCCGCATCACCTACCGCCACATCGAAAACCGCGGCCCGGGTGGCCCGTCGGGTCCGAGTCGCAAGCGCTGAAGGTGAAGTGAAGTCGCACGCGCGCCCTCAAGGCCCGCGCGTGCCGACCGATAAACCGGGGCCACGCCCCGTTTCGGGGTGACCTGCACCGCTTCAGGAGCCCCGCATGTCCTTCGCTGCCCGAGTCACCACCCGCCGCGCCCCCCTACCCGCTGCGTTGCTGCGCGCCACCTGCCTGGCCGCGGCCGCGTTGTGCTTGCCCGCCGCTCACGCGGGCGAGGCCTATGTGAAGGTGGGGCTGCCGGGCGCCGTGGTGGGCTACGCTCACGCGGTCAACCAGCAATTGGGCCTTCGCGTGGACGCCGGCACCACCGGCTCCATGACCCGCGACCGCTCCGAGTCCGGCATCGACTACCAGGTCAAGTTCAAGTACAACCGCGTCGGCCTGTTCGGGGACTACTTCCCCTTCGGCGGGCGCTTCCGCCTGACCGGCGGTCTGACGATCAACGACACGGCGCTGACGCTGAAGTCCAAGTTCGACGGCGTCACCCCCGTGACCATCGGGGACTCGCCCATCACGCCGCAGGCCGACGATTTCTTCGAGGCCAAGGTCAAGATCCCGCGCATCACGCCCTACATCGGCATCGGCTGGGGGCATCACGCGGCGGAGCGCGGCTTTGGCTTCGTGGCCGACGTGGGCGTCTCGATCGGGCGCGCCAAGGTGTCGATCCGCGAGAACCTGACCGAGAACTACCCCGGCCTGATCACCCAGGCCGACGTGGACGCCGAAACCAAGGAACTCAAGGACAACGTGGGCAAGATTCGCCTGCTGCCGCACGTGGCCGTGGGCATGAGCTACCGTTACTGAGGCCGAACGCTGAGTGCGCTGAGTGCCCTGAGGGCCTTCAGCGCTTCCAGGATCACCAGCGCCACCCCAGCCACGGCCGCCACCTCGCCGGCTTGCGACCAAGTCAGGGGCGCCAGCTGAAACAGCTCGCGCAAAGGCGCCAGCCCCAGCACCAGCGCGAGCACCACCGCGGTGGCCGCCAGCATGCGCCACAGCGCCGCGTTCGGCCGCCCCAACGCCACCCAGACGGGCTGTGAGAGCGTGCGGGTGCTCAAGATGAGCGCCATGTTGGACAGCACCAGGGCCACGAAGCCGCCCGTGCGCGCGACGCGCTCATCGAGCAGGGGACCCGCGCCTTGATGCAGCAACCACGCGTGGTAGCCCCCCACCAGCACCATCACCACGACACCTTGCAGCAGGCTCCAGGCCATCTGCGCACGCGTCAGCAAGGGCGCGCCCGGGCGCCGCGGCGGGCGCTGCATGACGTCGGGCTCGGCCGCTTCGGCCTCGAACACCACCGAGCACACGGGGTCGATGATCAGCTCCAGGAAGGCGATGTGCACCGGGGTGAACAGCAGCGGCCAGCCCATCAGCAGCGGCCACAGCGTCAGGCCCGCGATGGGCACGTGCACCGCCAGCACGAAGGCGATGGCCTTGCGCAGGTTGTCGCCGATGCGTCGCCCCAGCTGCACCGCCTGCGCGATGGCGTTGAAGTCGTCGTCGAGCAGCACGATGGCGGCGGCCTCGCGGGCCACGTCGGTGCCGCGCCCGCCCATGGCCACGCCGATGTCGGCGGCTTTCAGGGAGGGCGCGTCGTTGACGCCGTCGCCGGTCATGGCGACGATGTCGCCGCCGGCTTGCAAGGCCGTGACGATGCGCCACTTCTGCTCGGGCATCACCCGCGCGAAGACCTGGGTGTGGCGCACACGCTGGCGCAACTCGGCCTCGGACAAGGCCTGCACCTCGGCGCCGCTGAGCACGCCGCCTTCGGTGTCCAGCCCGGCCTGGCGGGCGATGGCCAGCGCGGTGGCCGGGTGGTCGCCGGTGATCATGGCCACGCGGATGCCCGCGCGACGGCAGCGCGCCACCGCGTCGGGCACACCGGCTCGCAAGGGGTCGATCAGGCCGACGAGGCCCAGGAAGGCGAAGTCGTGGTCGTGCTGGCCGGCTGGCCACGCCTCGCCCGGTGGCGGGCCCTCGCGGTGAGCGCGCGCCACGCCCAGCACCCGCAGGCCGCGTGAGGCCATCTCTTCGGCCTCGGCGCGCAGGGCCTCGCGTTGGGCATCGGGCAGGTGGCAGAGGTCGGCGATGGCCTCGGGGGCGCCCTTGGCGGCGATGACGTGCTCGCTGCGGCCCGGTTGCTGCCACACGTGCGACATGGCCAGCAGGTCGGGGCTGAGCGCGTACTCGTGGGCGAGCTGCCAGTCGGGGTGCAGGTGCACGCGCTCGGCCTCGGTCAGGTGGCGCTCGGCCAGGGCCCAGAAGGCCCGCTCCATCGGGTCGAAGGGCTCGCGCTGGCTGGCCAGCAGGCCGAACTCCAGCAGCAGGTGAAAGGACTCGGGCAGGTCGGCGACGGGCGCATCGGCGTCAACGGGGGCCTGCCAGCGCTGATCGGGCGTGTGCAGCTCGGCCAGGGTCATGCGGTTGAGCGTCAGGGTGCCGGTCTTGTCGGTGCACAGCACGGTGGCCGAGCCCAGCGCCTCGATGGCGCTGCCGCGGCGCACCAGCACGCGCTGGCGAGACAGGCGCCACGCCCCCATCGCCATGAAGACGGTCAGGATCAGCGGGAACTCCTGAGGCAGCATGGACATGGCCAGGGTGATGCCGCTGAGCACCGCCTGCAGCCAGTCGCCGCGGCTCCAGCCGTGCAGCACGATGACGAAGAGACTCAGGCCCACACCGAGCACGGCGAACAGGCGCACCATCTGGCGGGTCTGGCGCTGCAGGGTCGACGGCGCGGCCGCGATGGACTGCAAGGCCTGGCCGATGCCCCCGATCTGGCTGCGCGGGCCGGTGGCCACGCCTCCAGCGCCAGCTTTCGAACCGGCACGGACTCGCCCGTCAGCAGCGACTCGTCGGTCTGCAGCTCGTGCGCCTCGCGCAGCACCGCGTCGGCCGGCACGCGGTCGCCCTCGGCCAGCACCAGCCAGTCACCCAGGACCACCTCGCGGCCTGCCACGCGCCGACGCTGCCCGCCGCGGATGACGAGTGCGCGCGGGCTGCTGAGGTCGCGCAGCGCGTCGAGCACGCGTTCGGTTCGCCCCTCCTGGTAGACCGAGATGCCGACGCTCAGCAGCACGAAGCTCATCAGCACGAGCGCCTCGCCGACGTCGCCCAGCACCAGGTAGATCAGGCCCGCACCCAGCAGCAGCTGCACCATCGGCTCGCGCACGACCTCGCCCACGATGCGCCAGGCGGTGCGCCGGCCGGCCTGGGGCAGCTCGTTGGGGCCGTCGGCCTGCAGGCGGCGTGCGGCCTCGGCTTCGCTCAGGCCGGTGGGTTCGGGGGGAGCCATCGACGCTCAGATCAGGTTGGCGCCCACGTTGACCATCAAGGCCAGCAGGGTGGTGTTGAACAGGAAGGCCAGCACGCAATGCACCAGCCCGACGCGCCTCATGGCCGAGCTGCCGAAGGCGACGTCGGCCGTCTGCGCGGAGGTGCCGATGACGACGGAGGCGTAGAGGAAGTCGATGTAGTCGGGCTGGGGGGTGTCGGGGAAGATCAGGCCACCGGGCTGGCCTTCGTGGCGCGACTGGTAGTAATCGTGGGCGTAGTGCAGCGCGAACATGACCTGGGCGAAGGCCCAGGACGACACCACCGTCAGCGCCGCCAGCCCGACGTGCAGGTGCCGCGGCAGGCCCACCTCGGAGCGGGCCACGGCCAGCTCGGCCACGATGGCGCCCAGGCTGGCGAGCGCGGCCATCACAACGAGCATGAGGATGGTGATGGCGCCGTCATCCTGGTCGAGGGCGCGCCGGCGCATGTCCTCTCGCGATGAGCGCGCCATCATCACGCCGGTCAGCATCAGGTAGGCCCAGGCGCCGACGTTCCAGCCGATCAGCCACCGCGTGACGTCACGGCTGTCGGCCACGAAGGGCAGGCCCAGCGCCACCAGCAAGCCGGCCCCCACCGACAGGGTCAACCTGGGGCGGACACGCAAGCCGCGGATGAGTTGGGCGGTCATGTCAGGGTGGCGAGGGGTTCAATTCAGCTTGAAGCGCATGCATCCATGATGCCGGAGAACGGCCGCTGCAAAAAAAGCGCCCCGGGCGTTCACTCGGGGCGCTGTGAAAGGGGCCAGGTGGCCCCGGCTCAGGAAGGGATCAGAGGGATCGTGGCGTGGCTCAGCCCGCCGACGCCGTGCGCGACTTGACCTCGATCTTCGTGGCGGTGATGCCGCCCGAGGTCGGCGTGCCCTTGACCTCGACCACGCAGGTGCGCGCGCCGCTGTTGGAGACGGTCATGTCGACGTTGTCTTCCAGCTCGATGACGGCGTTGCGACCGTTGACGCTGGTGGCCGTGCCATTGCGCAGGGTCAGGTTGAAGGTGGCCATCAGGTCGGCGCTGCCCTGGGTGCACGATGCGGTGCCGTGGACCTCGAAGTCACGCCCGATGCGGTCGTCGCCCGTGCTGCTGCGCACCAGGGTCAGCACGCCGTTGCTGAGCTGGGCCAGCACCTCGATGTAGCTGCCCACCGCCGGCACGGTGACGCCCACGGGCACCGCCACGCTCACGCCCTGCACGCTGAACGTGCGCGCGCCGCTGTCCGACGCGGTGACCACGCCGTAGAGCTTGACGCCCCCGCCTTCTCGCACGCGCTCGGCGTCTTCGCTCTCCACCTCGCGCGCCACCAGCACACCGTTGACGAAGCTGCCCTTGACCTTGACGACGGTGCCCGTGGTGACCGCAGCCAGGCTGGCGAAGCCCTCAACCTCGCGAACCTGCGAGACGTCGACGGTGACGTCGCCCAGCGTCCACAGGCTGCCGTTGATGGCCGCGACCACGCCGCGCAACTTGGCGCGTCCCGCGGCCAGGCGCTCGCCCTTGACGATGACCTTGGTGGCGTTGAGCGTGTCGCCGTCGACCAGGGAAGAGGTGCTGTTGGGAGACAGCACGCGCACCAGCGCGCCTTCGTTCAGCGTCGCGCCCACAGGCCGCAGCGCGCCGTTGGGGTAATTGATGGTCAGCGTGACACCGTTGCGCAGCAGCAGGTCGAAGCGGCCATTGACCGCGTCGAGCGAGCCCGCCACGACCTTGCCCACGACGGCGTGCCCACTGGCGAGCACCTCGCCCGAGGTTTTGAGCTCGACCCGGGTGGCCACGAAGCCGCTGGCTGCGTCACCCGTGACGTAGACCTCGGCGTAAACCGTGCCGCCCGCCACCGCCGACTGCAGACCCGACAGGGTCAGGGCGGCGCTGTTGAGGCCCTCGTAGACGGTGTTGGCGTTGACCGCGATGGACTGGCCCGCCACCGTGAGGGTGTTGGGCGTGACGCCGGTGTTGACCGCCGTGACCTGGCCGCGCACACCACCGTGCACGGTGATGCTGGAGGCCGATGCCTGGGTGCTGTTGTCGTCGACCACGCCCTGCACCGACACGGTGGTGCCGAGCGCGAAGGCGCGCAGGTAGCGCTGCGAGGAGTCGTCCGGGTCGGCCACGGTGGCGCCGGAAGTGGAGAAGCGCACCCCGTTGACCACGATGGAGCCCAGGCCGGAGACGGCGCCGGAGTAGCTCGCCGCGCCGCTGGTGCTCTCGGTGGACGTGACCGTGGAGCCGCCGCCCCCGCCACCGCAGGCGGTGAGCGTGAGGGCGAGGGCCGTGGTGGCGGCCAGGGTGAGCGCGGAGAAGCGCGCATTGAGGGGCGCGGAGAAGGGCGCAGAGAAGGGTTTGCGTGTTGCTTGTGCCATGTGTACCTCTTGTGGCCCCAGCGGGCGTGCACGGGGTTTGTCCGGCCCCGACTTGTTAATGTGCGTTTTGCACATTTTTATTCTGGCACGAAAGCGCCCCAACCGATTCGATCGGTTACAAAAACTTTCAGGTGAATCGCCAGCAGGCGATCAGGCCATCTGGCCGATGGCGCGCCGAAAACGCCGCAGCGAGGCGGCGAAAAGCAGCCCGCCGATGCCCGTCAGCCACAGGAAGGGCGGCCACACCACGCTCAGCCCCGCCCCTCGGTACAGGATGGCCTGGCTGAGCTCCACGAAGTGCGTGGTCGGAGCCAACAGCATCAGGGTCTGAACCGCCCAGGGCATGCTCTCGCGAGGCGTGTTGGCGCCCGACAGCAACTCCATGGGCAGCAAGATGAGCAGGACCAGCAGCGCGAACTGAGGCATGTTGCGCGCCAAGGTGGCCATGAAAATGGCCATGGACGTGGTGGCGAAGAGGTGCAGTGCCACCCCAGCCAGGAACAGGCCGATGGCGCCTTCGATGGGCACCTGCAGCGCCCCCTGCACGACCAAAGTCAGCGATGCCACGGTGGCCAACCACACCACCAGGCCCATGGACCACAGCTTGGCCAACATGATCTCCAGCGGCGTCACCGGCATGACGAGCAGGTGCTCGATGGTTCCGTGCTCCCGCTCGCGGATCAGGGCTGCGCCCGTGAGGATGATGGACAGCATGGTCACGTTGTTGACCAGCTCCATCACGCTGCCGAACCAGGTGTGGTCCAGCGCGGGGTTGAAGCGCATGCGCATGACCAGGTCCACGGCGGGCGGCGCCTCGTCGCGGGTGTGAGCCAGGAACTCGGTGACCTCGGCCAGCGCGATCTGCTGGATGTAGCCGCTGCCGCTGAAAGCTTGACTCATGCGCGTGGCGTCCACGTTGAGCTGCAGCTCGGGCACGCGGCCGGCCAGCACGTCGCGCTGGAAGTCGGGCGGGATGTCGAGCACGAAGGTGAAGCGCCCGGCGTCCAGCACGGGATCGGTCTCGGCCAGGGTGATGATGTGCGGTGGACTGAACTGCGGCGGGTAGAAAGCCGACGTGATTCGCGCCGACAGCGGCGACTGGTCCTCGTCGACGATGGCGATGGCGGCGCGGCTGAGCGTGTCGGGCTGAGCGGTGGCCGCCACGTAAATCGCGAAGCTGAAGGTGTAGGCGATGAGGCCCAGCATGGTCGGCTCGCGCAGCAGACTCCAGAGCTCCTTGACCCCCAGGTGCAGCACGTTGATCAGCCGACGTTGCACCTCACCGCTCCTGCTTGCGCAACAGCGCCACGGCCGCCACCACGATGACCACAGCCGCGGCGGCCAGTGGCCCGAATGAGGCCTGCAAGTCGGCCAGCCCCAGGCCCTTGTTGAAGACACCTCGGCTGATGGTGAACATGTGGCTGGCGGGATAGGCCTCGCCGAAGGCGCGCGCCGCCCCGCTGAGCGACGCCACCGGGTTGATGAGCCCGGCGAACTGGATGGCCGGCAGCATGGTGAGCACCAGGGTGATGAACAGCGCCGCGACCTGGCTGCGCGTGACCGCAGACGCCAGCAGACCCATGCCGGTGGTGGCGACGCTGAACAGCGCTGCGGCCAACAACAGGGTGAGGAAGTCACCGGTGACCGGCACACCGAAGGCGGTGACGGCCAGCAGGCACATGAGCAGGAAGTTGAGCACCGCCAGCACGACGTAAGGCAGTTGCTTGCCGAGCAGGAACTCCACCCGCGTCACCGGCGTGACCCAGAGGTTGACGATGGAGCCCATCTCCTTTTCCCGCACCACGGCCAAGGCAGTGAGCATGGCCGGCAGCATCAACAGCAGCAGCGGGATGACGGCGGGCACCATGGCGGGCAGGCTTCGCACATCGGGGTTGTAGCGAAAACGGGTTTGCACGGTGGCCGCGCCCCCCGGCCTCAGGCCCAGGCGTTCGCGCGCCTGCGTCATCAGCCAATGCTGGTGCATGCCCTGCACGTAGCCCTGGATGGTTTCCGCCCGCATGGGCATGGCCCCGTCAACCCAGGCCGCGACCTGCACCGTGCGCCCGCTCAGCAGCTGTCGACCGAAGCCCGGAGGGATCTCGATGGCCAGCGAGACCTCGCCGCTGCGCATGCGTCGATCGAGCTCGGCGTGATCGCGCAGCGGCGCCTGCTCGACGAAGTAGCGCGAGCCTGAGAGCTGCAACACATAGCCCTGGCTGAGGGTCGACTGGTCGTGGTCGAGCACCGCAAAGCGCAGGCCTTCGACGTCCATGTTGATGCCGAATCCGATGACGAACAGAAGCAGCACCGAGCCGATCAGGGCCAGGGCGGCGCGCACCGGATCACGCTGCAGCTCCAGCGACTCGCGCCAGGCGCAGCTGAGCAGGCGTCGCAAGCTGAACCGGGGCAGCCGCGTTGCACCCGAGGCGGGTGCCGCAACGGATGATGGGGCTGATGGCTCGGGCTGACCCAGCCGATCCGCCCCACCCGCCGCCTCTTTGAGCAGTCCGATGAACGCCTGCTCCAACGTGTCGGCGCCGCGCTTGCGCATCAGCGCCTCGGGCGTGTCGCTGTCGAGAACGCGCCCGGCGTGCATCAGGGAGATGCGGTCGCAGCGCATGGCCTCATTCATGAAGTGGGTGGAGATGAAGATGGTGACCCGGTCTCGGCGCGACAGCTCGGCCAGCAGGCGCCAGAAGGCGTCGCGTGCGATCGGATCGACGCCCGAGGTCGGCTCGTCGAGGATGAGCAGCTCCGGGCGGTGCACCATGGCCACGGCCAGCGAGAGACGCTGTCGCATGCCCAGCGGCAGCCGCTCGGGCAGGTCGTCGAGCACGTCGCGGAGGCCGAAGCGAACGGCCATGTCGAGCGCGCGCTCGTTGACCTCGGCCTCCGGCACGTGGAACAGGCGCGCGTGCAGGACCAGGTTCTGGCGCACCGTCAACTCGCCATACAAGGAAAACGATTGCGACATGTAGCCCACGCGGCGGCGCGTGGCGAGGTCGTCGGCGTTGACGGCCTGACCGAAGAGGCGCGCCTCGCCTTCGGTGGCCGCGAGCAAGCCCGTGAGCATCTTCATCGTGGTGGTCTTGCCGCAACCGTTCGAGCCGAGGAAGCCGAAGATCTCGCCGCGTCGAATGCGAAAACTCACGCGATCGACCGCGGTGAAGTCGCCGAAACGCATGGACAGGTCACAGGCTTCGATGGCGATGTCGGCATCGGCTGAGGCATGGCCCGCCGCATCGGCGCCCTCCCCGCTGGCACCCGATGGGGCAGCCAGCGGCGGGATCACCACCGGGGCGTGACCGTGCTTGCGCGACTCTGGCAGCAGCTCGATGAAGGCGGCCTCCAGGTTCGCTCGCTGCGTGCGCGCGAGCAGCTCGTCGGGGCGGCCGGTGGCGAGCACGCGGCCTGCGTCCATGGCGATCAACCAGTCGAAACGCGCTGCCTCGTCCATGTACGCCGTGGCCACGATCACGCCCATGCCCGGGCGCGAGCGACGGATGCCTTCGATCAGCTCCCAGAACTGCGCGCGCGCCAGCGGGTCGACACCGGTGGTGGGCTCGTCGAGGATGAGCAAGTCGGGGTCGTGGATGAGGGCGCAACACAAGCCGAGCTTTTGCTTCATGCCGCCCGAGAGCTGACCGGCGGGGCGCGACAGGAAGGGGTGCAGCCCGGTGCTGCGGGTGAGTGCGTCGATGCGGCGACGGCCCTCGGCGGCGCCATGGCCGAACAGGCGCGCGAAGAACCGCAGGTTCTCCTCCACCGACAAGCTCGGGTAGAGGTTGCGCCCCAGCCCCTGAGGCATGTAGGCGATGCGCGGACACACAGCGCGGCGGTGGCGCTCGCGGGCCATGTCACCGCCCAGCACGTCGATGCGCCCGCTTTGCAGCGCACGAGCGCCGGCCAACAACGACAGCAGGCTGGACTTGCCCACGCCGTCGGGCCCGATGAGGCCGACCATGACGCCGCCTGGCAGCGTCAGCGTGAGGTCGTCGAGCGCAAGCACGTGGCCCAGGCGCAGGCTGACGCCTTCCAGGCGAGCCAGGGGCGGCGCCTCGCTCATGGCCGCTGGAGCTGAGGCGGCCAGGCGGCCTGCCCGTCGATTCGCACCCAGGCCACGCCGGGCAAGCCGGTCTTGACCTGCTGGACGTGACGCAGCAAGAGCTCGCGGTCCACCCGCGCCTTGACCCGGAACATCAGCTTCTGGCGCTCGCTGGCCGTCTCCACCGTCTTGGGCGTGAACTGTGCGGCGCTGGCCACGAAGCTCACCCTGGCCGGGATGACGAGGCCGGGCGCAGCGTCCAGCACGATGCGGACCTCAGCGCCGAGGGCCACGCGCCCGGCCACCGCCTCGGGCAAGAAAAAGGTCATGTAGACATCGGACAGGTCGACGAGGTTGAGCACCTTGCCGCCGGCGCCAAGCACCTCACCGGGCTGCGCCAGCACGTACTGCACGCGCCCGGCGCGGGGGGCCCGCAACTCGGTGTCGGCCACCGCGACGTCGATGCGCTGCAAGGTGGCCTGCGCGGCCTGCACCGCCGAGCGCGAGGCCCCGATCTGCACCTCGGCGGCGCGGATGGCTGCTTGCGCGGCGGTGGCCTGCGCACGGGCAGCCGCCAGCGTGGCCACGGCGTTGCGCACGCGGGCCCGGTCGTCGTCGAGCTCCTGGCTGGAGACGGCGCGCTCGGCCGCGAGGGCTTCGGTGCGCACCAGGCGGCTGCGCGCGGCGTCGAGCTCGCTGTCGCGTTGCTGCACCAGGGCCAGCGTGGCCTGGTGACTGCCGACGCGAGCAGCGACCTCGGCCTGGGCGCCGGCCACCGCCTGCTCGGCTTGTGCGGCCAGGGCGCGGGCCTCGTCGCGCTGGGCCAGCAAGGTGTCGCTCTGCATGCGAGCCAGGGGCTGGCCAGCCTGCACGAAGTCGCCTTCGGAGACGAGCACGGCCAGCACGCGCCCCGCGGCCTGGGTGGCCACGTCCACCTCGGTGGCCTCGATGCGCCCGTTGCCGCTGACCAGGCCTGCAGGGCCAACGGCGGCCGGGCCGAGCCAGGCAGACCAAGCGGCCCAGCCGCCCCAGGCCACCAACGCGACCAGCGCCAGCGCACCGCCCCAGCGCCGCCACGGCCCTGCGTTACCCCACGGTGTCATGCTCTGCCCTTTTTCGTTCCCCGTTGCCCTGAAGATGCTAACAAGGCAGAGCCTGAGCCCCGAAGCCGACCTCACACTCCCTTGATTCAGATCAGTTTCTGAAGGCGCGATCGCGGCGGGGCGGCGTAACATCCGGCCGTCATGCCCGCCAACTACGCCCGCTACCTCATCGGCCGCCACCGCAGCGTGGAGGCCAATCGGCACCTCGGCTGGGCCCTGGCTTTCGTCGCGGGGGCCATCAACGCGGGCGGCTTCCTGGCGGTCAAGCAATACACCTCGCACGTCACGGGCACGGTGTCCTCATTGGCCGACAACCTCGCGCTCGGCCACCTCGACCTGGTGGTCGACGCCATCGTCGGCGTGCTGTCCTTCCTGGCGGGCGCGATGTGCTGCGCCTTGATGGTGAACTTCGCGCGGCGGCGTCAGCTCAGCAGCGAGTTCGCGCTGCCGCTGATGCTGGAGGCGGCGCTGATCCTGTGCTTCGGCTTGATGGGCTCGCGCCTGTCGGGGTTCGAGGGCCTGCTGGTGCCCTTCACCGTGGTGCTGCTGTGCTTCATCATGGGGCTGCAGAACGCGGTGGTGACCAAGCTGTCGAATTCGGTGATCCGCACCACGCACATGACGGGCATCGTCACCGACCTGGGCATCGAGCTGGGCAAGGCGCTGTACTGGAGTCGCGACGCACAGCAGCCGCCGGTGCGCGCCGACCTGGAGCGCATCACGGTGCTGGGCGGGCTGCTGCTGGCGTTCACGCTGGGCGGCGTGGTGGGCGCCTACGGCTTCAAGTTCCTGGGCTACGTCTCGACCGTGCCGCTGGCGCTGCTGCTGGCGGCGCTGGCCCTGGTGCCCACCTGGGATGACCTGCGCCGCGTGCGCCCCGGCAGGTGAGCGAAGCGCTGAGGCATTCGATTCAGCGCAAGTCAGTCCTGCGACATCGCCTCGGAGCGCAGCCACGTGTAGGCCACGCCCACGCCCGCCGTCATGCCGGTGTTGCGCCGCACCAGCGGGCTGTCCTGGTTGGCCGCACCCGACACGGTGTCGACGCGCGCGAAGCCGAACACGCGCCAGTCGGGCGTGAGCTTGCGCCCCAATGACGCGCCCAGGCGCCAGGCCACGAGCCCGGCGTCGGCCTCGTAAGCGGGGCGACCTGTGCGGGCGAACTCCGGGCGGACCTCGTAGAAGGTGCTGGCCAGGCGCTGGTCCGCGATGATGGCGCCGATGCTGGCCGTGTAATTCCAGCCCGAGTCGCTGCGTCGCTGGAACTGCAGCTCGGGCTCCAGCGCCATGCCGCGGTGGGCGCCGCTGTCGCTGAGGTCGAACACGCCTCGCAGGGGCAGCACCGCGCGCCAGCTGCCGCCACCCGGGCCGGCGCCCAGGTTCCAGCGCAGGCGCGGGCCGAACTCGATCAGCGTGCCCAGCTCGGGCATGCCGCGGCGGGCCTCGATCTCGTCGGAGCGGGTGCCGAACGAGGCGGCAAAGCCCACGTCCAGCTCGAAGGTCTCGGTCTTGATGGCGCGCAGGCCGGCGGTGTCGCGGTCGGCGCGCAGCACCTTGCCGCGGTAGATGAAGTACGGCAGCGCCAGGCCGCGGCGGATGCGCTGGTCGGACCCCGGGTAGGCCTGCTGCGACACCCCCAGCGCCACCGCGCCCACCTCCCACAGCGGCTGCTTGACCTCGTCTTCATCAGACGGGGCTTGAGCGTGCGCGGCGCTCGCGCAGGTCAGGGCGGCCAAGGCGCACAGCGCGGGCAGGGCGAACAGGGAAGACAACACCGAGGTCATGGGACTCCTGACAGGTGGGGGTTGAGCGGCTTCGGGTGGCACACGATAGCCGAAGACGCAGGAGGCTGCAGAGGCGCCCGCGACTCGGCCCCACGCCTTGTTCGGCGCCGGCTCAACGCCCAGCTCAACGCCCAGCTCGCGCCCCCGGTCAGCCACCACTCAGCCCGCCGAGCCGTCCCAGCCTCGCTCGCGCTGGCTCGACAGGGCCTCGCGCTCCTGCGCGAACAGCTCCTCGAGTTGCTGGCGCCCCTGTTTGGCCATGGACACCAGGGCCTCTTCGTCGCGGTGGTGGGGGTGCATGCGCTCGACCTGCTCGACGAGGTGGCGGCGAAAGCGCTGCGCCATCTGCCGCGCGTGGTGCGGGTGCCAGCCCAGCTCGGTCAGCACGCTGCGCCCGCTCATGAGGGCCGCGTCCAGCGTCTCGCGCTCGATGAGGTCCACGCCGCGGTCGCGCAGCGCGTAGTAGTGCTGCACGTTGCGGGCGCGCGCCACCAGCTTGACCTGCGGGAAGTGCTCGCGCACCACCTCGGCCAGGCGCAGGCTCTGCTCGACGTCGTCGATGGCCAGCACCAGCACCCGCGCGTGCGCGGCCCCGGCCAGGCGCAGCAGGTCCAGGCGCGTGGCATCGCCGTAATGCACCCGAAAGCCGAACTTGCGCAGCAGCTCGACCTGTTCGGCGTCGTGGTCCAGCACCGTGGCCTTCAGCCCGTTGGCGTACAGAAGGCGCCCCACCACCTGCCCGTATCGCCCGAAGCCCGCGATGATGACCGGCGCCTCCTGTGGCTCGGCCAGGGCGTGCGGTGATCCGGCGGACGCCGCCTGGGCGAGGCGGGCGAAGCGCGGCAACACGAAGCGGTCGACCGCCACCAGCAGCAAGGGCGTGACCAGCATGGACAGCGCCACCGTGCCCACCAGCAGCACGCTGTGGCGCGGCGACAGGATCTGCGCGGCCTGCGCCTGCTGGAACACCACGAAGGCGAACTCACCGCCTTGCGCCAACAGCAGCACCAGCACAGGCCGCTCGGCCAGGGGCACCTTCACGGCGGAGGCCAGCGCCCACAACACCGCGCCCTTGATGAGCAGGAAGCCGGCCAGCAGGCCCAGCACCAGGGCCCAGTCGGCCCACAGCGCATCGAAGTCCATCGACATGCCCACGGCCATGAAGAACAGGCCCAGCAGCAGGCCCTTGAAGGGCTCGACGTCGGTCTCCAGCTCGCGCTTGTACTCGCTCTCGGCCAGCAGCACCCCGCCCAGGAAGGCGCCGAGCGCCATCGACAGGCCCACGGCCTGCATCAGGCTGGCGATGCCCACCACCAGGGCCAGCGAGGCCGCGGTGAAGATTTCGGTGGAGCGACTGCGCGCGATCCAGCGCAGCGCGTGGCGCAGCAGCAGCCGGCCCACCACGATGATGCCGACGATGACGGCCACCGCCTTGGCCGCCTCCAGCCAGGGCTGGCCGCCCGACTGCACGCGCGCGCCCAGCAAGGGGATGATGGCCAGGATGGGGATGGCGGCCACGTCCTGGAACAGCAAGATGGCGAAGCCCGCCTGCCCGCCCGGCGTGGGCAGCAGGTGGCGCTCCTGCATGACCTGCAGGGCCACCGCCGTGGACGACAAGGCCAGCCCCAGCGCGGCGATCAAGGCCATGGGGCCTGGCGCCCCCAGCAGCACGCCCACGCCCGCCAGGGCCGCGGCGCATCCCAGCAGCTGAGCCGTGCCCCAGCCGAAGATGGGGCGACGCAGGGCCCAAAGGCGGGGAGGCTCCAGCTCCAGCCCGATGAGAAAGAGCATGAGCACCACACCGAACTCCGCGATGTGCAGGATGGCCTGGGTGTCGCTGACCAGGCCCAGGCCGAAAGGCCCGATGGCGATGCCCGCGGCCAGGTAGCCGATGATCGAGCCCAGGCCGAATCGTTTGGCCAGCGGCACGGCGATGACGGCGGCGCCCAGGTAGACGAGCGCGGCTTGCAACCAGTTGCTGTGTTCCATGTGCGGGTCCTCAGGGCTGGCGTGGCTCGGCGGGCGGGCGCTGGTCGGCCGGCACCTCACACCGCGGGCAGTCAGCGAGTTCGGCCAACTCGGGCCAGTCGGGGTGCGAGCCCAGGCGCTCGGCAAAGGTCTGAACGTGCGAGCTCAGCTCGGCCTCGCTGACCTGGTGCGCGCCGTGCAGCACCAGCGGCGGCAGAAAGCGCAAGCCACACAAGGCCGCGGTCTGCTCGTAGGGCGGCAGGAAGGCATCGAAGAAATACCGGTTGTGCCCCTGCGGGTGGTAGGCCGCTTCGGTGCCCCCGGTCGAGGCCACCAGCCACAGGTGCTTGCCGCGCAGGCGGTCGCCCCCCGGCCCGAAGGCCCAGCCCATGGTGAAGACCTCGTCGAGCCACAGCTTCATCAAAGGCGGCATGGCGTACCAGTGGATGGGGTGCTGCCACACGATGAGGTCGGCCCGCTCCAGGCGCGCCTGCTCGGCGGCCACGTCGATGACGTAGTCGGGGTAGCGCGCATACAGGTCGAACACCTCCACATGGGGCTGTCGCGCCGCCGCGGCCATCAGGGCCTGGTTGACGCGGGACAGGCGCAGGTCCGGGT
>Ga0209300_1000628_pt1 | contig 17023 bp, 13 predicted proteins | sample Shrwel_input2_RT_FD_187535 | JGI IMG/M metagenome (GOLD analysis project Ga0209300, IMG submission 187535) | Subsurface microbial communities from deep shales in Ohio, USA - Utica-3 well 1 S input2 RT (SPAdes) (version 2) ... | reverse complement strand
GGAAAATCGCGTGGAATGACACCACGAACGCGAACTGAATCCGCGATAGAATGAGGGGATCGAGTTCCATTGGAACCTCCGGTAACTCATACAATTACAATAAGCGAGCCGGATTGCGCCACGCTCGCCCAGCCGCTGCCTTACTTAGATATGATTGTTATTTTGTTATTACCGGCAGTTGGTTACGATGCTACAGAACTTGTAGTGAAATCGAGTGGGGCAGTTTGTCGCACCCTTTGATATTTAACAAGAACATGGCAGCAACGAGGTAGAGGCTAACATACATGCGGTTTTATGAAGAAAGGATACTGCCACATCTGGTCGACAAGGCCTGCAGCATGGGCCAGGTCAGGCATTTGCGCAGTCAGATTGTTCCGCATGCCCATGGCCGGGTGCTGGAAGTAGGCATGGGCTCTGGCCTGAATCTGGAATTCTACAATCGTGATCAGGTAGACATGGTGTACGGCCTGGAGCCTTCCGAAGGCATGCGCCGCAAGGCCATCCCCAATATTGACCGTTCCCCGGTATCGGTAGAATGGCTGAGCCTGCCCGGTGAGCAGATTCCCTTGCCGGATGAATCCATAGACACCGTATTACTCACCTTCACTCTGTGCACCATTCCCGACTGGCGCAAAGCCCTGGAGCAGATGAAACGGGTGCTCAAACCCGGAGGTGACCTGCTGTTCCTGGAACACGGCGAAGCGCCCCATGAAGCCACCCGGAAATGGCAGAACCGTATCACGCCAGCCTGGAAGAAAGTGGCCGGCGGTTGCCATCTGAACCGGCATATCGCGGATTTGATCACCCACGCCGGCTTCGAAATTCAGGAACTGGAAAATCTGTACATGCCCAACGCACCGAAAATTGCCGGGTATCTGTACAAAGGCAGGGCAATCAAGCCGTTGTAATTGCTTTAACGCGCCGGGCCTTATAGAATTGCCGCCCAGCAAACGTTCCCCTCCAGAGTTCATGCCCGGATGGTGGAATTGGTAGACACAAGAGACTTAAAATCTCTCGATCTTCGGATCGTGCCGGTTCAAGTCCGGCTCCGGGCACCATCAATATCAATGACTCCTGCTCGCTTTCCTTGACATCCCGCCTTGGCAGCGTGCGATAACTTGTTGAAAAAAACGAACGGAGCTCCATGGATGACGGAAGATAGAACCACTCATTCCCAAACCGCAGCTTTCATCTGGTCCGTTGCGGACCTCCTGCGTGGCGACTTCAAGCAAAGCCAGTACGGCCGGGTAATTCTTCCGTTCACCCTTTTGCGCCGACTGGAGTGTGTACTTGAGCACACCAAGAAAAACGTCCTCACTGCCGCTGAAGAACATCACACAAAGCCGGATGCCGTACGTGAAAAGCTGTTGTTGCGAGCGGCCAACCAAAAGTTCTTTAATGCGTCACCGTTGAATCTGGGCAAACTGTCAGATACTCAAACGGCTGAAGACCTGATGAGCTATGTACAGGCCTTCAGCCAGGACGCCCGGGAGATCTTTGAACACTTCCACTTTGAAGATTTCGTTCAACAGCTCAGTGCCAACAACCTGCTGTACCAGGTGGTACAACGGTTCGCCAGTATCGACCTGAGCCCTCGGGCAATCAGCAACTTCGGCATGGGTGTAATCTTCGAAGAATTGATCCGCAAGTTTGCCGAAAGCTCTAACGAAACCGCCGGGGAGCACTTTACCCCGCGAGACATTGTTCACCTGACGACATCACTGGTCCTGACCGACCAGGAAGCCAAGCTCAAGCCCAACAGCATTGTCACCATCTACGATCCGACAGCGGGTACCGGTGGCTTCCTTTCTGAAGGCGATGAGTACATCCAGAAGATCAGTGAACAGGTCACTGTTTCCCTGCATGGCCAGGAGTTGAACCCCGAGTCCTACGCCATCTGTAAGGCGGATATGCTGATCAAAGGGCAGGAGGTCGCCCGCATCAAACTGGGCAACACCCTGTCTGATGACCAACTGGCTTCCAATACCTTCGACGTGATGTTGTCTAACCCACCGTTTGGCGTGGAGTGGAAGAAGGTCCAGAAACAGGTCACCGACGAACACAAGCAGAAAGGTTTTAACGGCCGCTTTGGTCCTGGTTTGCCCCGGGTATCGGATGGTTCGCTGTTGTTCCTGATGCACCTGGTCAGCAAGATGCGTGACTCCCGTGAAGGTGGCTCCCGCATTGGCATCATCCTCAACGGCAGCCCCTTGTTTACCGGTGGTGCCGGTAGTGGTGAATCTGAAATTCGCCGTTACCTGCTGCAACACGATATGGTGGAAGCCATCGTCGCCTTGCCAACGGACATGTTCTACAACACCGGCATTGCCACCTATGTGTGGGTGTTATCCAACAACAAGCCCGCTCAGCGTAAAGGCAAGGTTCAGCTGATTGATGCGACTGACCGTGCCAGCAAAATGCGGAAGTCCCTGGGCAGCAAACGCCAGTTTGTCAGCGATGCCGACCAGGACGACATCGTGCGGATGTACGGTGAATTCCAGGAGACCCGGAAGAGCAAAATCTTCCCAGCCGAAGCCTTTGGGTATCGCCGCATTACCGTCGAGCGCCCGCTGCAGTTGAACTTTCAGACCTCGGCAGAACGGGTGGAGCGCATTCTGGATGAGAAAGCCATCCAGAAAATGGCGCCGGAAGAGCAGGAGAAGGTCCAGGCCGCGTGCCGCGCCATGGATTCCGATAAGGTCTACCGCAACCGCACCGAGTTCCAGAAAGCCCTCAAGGCCCAGTTGACCGAGCACCAGGTATACCTGAGCGCCCCGCAAACCAAGGCGCTACTCAATGCCCTGAGTGAACGGGATCCCGAGGCGGATATCTGCACCGACAAGAAAGGCAACCCGGAAGCGGATACGGGTTTGCGGGATTATGAAAACGTACCGCTGACCGAAACCGTGTACGACTACTTTGAGCGGGAAGTGAAGCCCCACGTACCGGATGCCTGGATTGATAAATCCAAGCGTGACGAGATAGACGGGGAAGTGGGGATTGTTGGTTTCGAGATTCCGTTTAATCGCCACTTCTACGAGTTCACACCGCCGCGCCCGCTGGACGAGATTGATGCGGACCTGAAGCAGTGCACCGACCGGATCAAGCAGATGATTGAGGAGTTGTCTGCATGAGTTTTCCTAGGTATCCAAAGTACAAGGAAAGCGTTACTCCTGTTTTCGAGATCTTACCTGCTGGCTGGTCTGTGACCAGACTGAAAAGAGTTGTCGACTCAGCGCGCCCCATAACCTACGGAATTGTTCAAGCTGGTGAAAATGTCGTTGATGGCGTTCCTTATGTACGCCCTGCGGATATGAGCGATGAAATGGGGCTCAAGAGCTATGAAAGCTTGTTACGCACTTCAAATGAGATAGCTTACTCTTATCGTAGAAGTGCGATTTCCAGCGGGGATATCGTCTGTTCCATTGGGCCAAGTTTTGGGAAGGTGATGATTACACCTTCAGAATTAGAAGGCGGTAATCTGACTCAGGGTACCGCGAGGGTGTCGATTTCAGTTGAGAACTCAAATAGGTATTATTTTTGGGTTCTCAGGTCTCTTGAGTCCTTTCAACAGTGGGAGAGTAGTGTTGGTGGAGCAACTTTCCGAGCACTTAACTTAGGTCCGCTTGCGGAGACAACCTGTCCTCGCCCGCCTCTTACAGAACAATCCCAAATTGCCCGCTTCCTGGATCACGAAACCGCCAACATCGACGCCCTGATTCACGAACAGGAACGCCTGATTGAGCTGCTTAAGGAAAAGCGCCAGGCGGTGATCTCCCATGCGGTGACCAAGGGGCTGGATCCGGATGTGCCGATGAAGGACTCCGGGGTGGAGTGGCTTGGTGAGGTGCCGGTGCATTGGGATTTGATGCCTGCGAAATTCCTTCTGGAGTTCGTAACGAGTGGGTCTCGTGGGTGGGCTGAATATTATTCGGATACGGGTTACCTCTTTTTCCGAATTGCTAACCTCACACGGGATTCTATACGCCCAAAACTGGAGTCAATCCAATGTGTCAGCCCACCTGAGTCTTCTGAAGGTGCCCGGGCAAAGATCAAAGTTGGCGATATACTTGTTTCCATTACTGCAGATCTTGGTTCTGTCTGTGCGGCAGATCAGTCGGTAGAGGGAGGATATGTGAGTCAACATGTTGCTCTCGCGAGACCCGACAACAATCTCTGTCATCCTGATTGGCTAGCATATTTTATTCTCGGCGACGCCGCTAAAGAGCAATTATTGGGCTCTGGTTACGGTGGAACCAAAGTTCAGCTGAGCCTTGAAGATATTAGAGAACTGGTGGTAGCGGTACCGCCGCTGGTAGACCAAGAATCGATTGCAAAAGTGCTGGCTGAGAGATTAACCGGTATGGAGGCTTTGATCTCTGAGGCTAACCAAGCCGTCAATTTCTTAGCTGAGCGCCGTTCAGCCCTAATCTCCGCCGCCGTCACTGGCAAAATCGATGTCCGCAACTGGCGACCACCCGCCGATGAAAGCGCCTACGACGAGGAAGTCCGCCAAACCGGCATGGAGGCCACGGTATGAACCAGGGTCGCAGTATTCGTTTGTTTCTGGTGGACGGCACACCGAACGGCTTGCTCACTGCCGAGATCATGAACTGGACGGGCCACACGCTGACCGGCCCACGTTCCAAACTCACCAACCTGGTGAAACGCCCTGAATGTGCCCGCACGGGTATTTACTTCCTGGTGGGGCCAGACCCGGACAACGCCATGCGGCCACTGGTTTACATTGGCGAATCGGATGACGTGGCCAAACGGTTGAAGCAACACAACCGGCCGGAGTCCCAGGGTGGGAAAGACTTCTGGGAAAAGGTGTGTCTGGTAACCAGCAAAGACCAGAACCTGACCAAAGCCCATGTGAAGTATCTGGAAAGCCAGTTGATTGCCCTGGCCAAGCAGTCCGGCCGCTGTGGTTTGGTGAACAACACGGCACACGACTACACGGTTCTGCCGGAGTCTGATCAGGCGGATATGGCGTTCTTTATTGAACAGGTTCGTACCGTGTTGCCGGTGTTGGGCTTTGATTTCCTGCGGGATAGTCAGAAGCTGGTTGAGGCTCAGCGTCAGACTTCCGATGCTCCGAAAACCTCAGCCCGCTTTGTCATGGAGTTGTCCAAGTACGGCATTGCGGCAGAAGCCGAGGAAGTGGATGGTGACTTTGTGGTGCTGGCTGGCAGCAAAGCCCGAAATCATTGGGTGAGTAACAGCAGTTACGCCAGTTACCAACCGTTGTATCAGCAACTGACCGAAGACGGCGTATTGGTTTCTAATGAGGCCGGGGAGGTCGTCTTTTCTCAGGATCAAATGTTCTCCAGCCCCAGTGCCGCAGCCGCGGTGATCTCCGGTCGTCCGGCCAATGGCCGCACCACCTGGCTGGAGAAAACTACCCGCAAGACTTATGGTGATTGGCAAAGTGCCATAGTAGAGGCGGAAACACCGGCCATTGAGGCCCAGATTTAGGAAAGGAAGCCGTGAATTATAGTGACTACATCGTTTATGTGGACGAAAGCGGTGATCACAGCCTGCACCACATTAATCCGGTATACCCGGTTTTTGTGCTGGCTTTTTGCCTGATCAGAAAACAGGATTACCTGAATCTGGTAGTGCCTGAGATTCAGGCATTGAAATTTCGATATTTCGGGCACGACATGGTGATTCTCCACGAAGCGGAGATTCGCAAAGCCCATGGGCCCTTCAATATTCTTCTGAATAGTCAGGTACGCGCTGCCTTTCTTGACGATCTTTCGGGGATTATCGAAAAAGCGCCTTTTACTCTCGTGGCAAGCTGTATTGATAAGCAAGCATTTGTTCAAAAGCGAGGCTCCGATGGAAACCCGTATCATGTCGCTATGGAATTTGGTTTAGAGCACGTCTACCAGGAGTTGGAGCAACGAGGCCAGCGGGGCAAGACCACGCATGTCGTTTTTGAACAGAGAGGCTTTCAGGAAGACTGCGCGCTTGAACTGGAATTTCGCCGTATCTGCGATCAGTCCCATATTCAGGGCTTGGGAGACAGTCTGGACATTGTCCTGGCGAGTAAAAAGGCGAATTCGGCAGGCTTGCAGTTAGCAGATATGGTAGCCCGGCCAATTGGTCGGCGTTTATTGGATAAGCACAAACGCAATCGTGCCTTCGATATTCTGGAGAAAAAGTTTATGCGGGGACCGAATGGCGAGATAAGAGGCTGGGGATTGAAAGTGTACCCCTGAAAAACAAAAGGCCCCGACGCGTTCGCCGAGGCCAATTGCCGATCGAGCATTCCCGATCCATTAACGGTGATGATAAATCCGGGTTGGTGAAAGGTCAACCAGTCATCCACAGGACTCAGTTTTACCAGGAGCAGTCATGGCAGACAGCCGCGAGCGATTCTTCCAGAGCGATATCATTGCCGATTTGCAAAGCCAGGACTGGCTGGTCGGTAAAGCGTCTGGCTATGACCCAGCCAATGCGGTTTATACCGAAGATCTGGTGAGTTACTTTCAGGAAGCCTGGCCGGAGCGATGGGAGAAGTTCTGTCAGAGCAACCCGCAGAACCCCGAGAAGGTGCTGGTTCAAAAGGCGGTTCGTGCGCTGGAGAAGAAGGGCACGTTGGATGTGCTTCGCCATGGCTTCAAGGTGCCGGGCGTAAAGATCGACCTGTGTAGCTTCAAGCCAGACCATGGCATGAACCCGGATAGCAAACGGCGTTATGCCGCCAACCGATTGCGGGTGGTGGAAGAGGTGTCTTACTCACCTCACGCCCGGGAAGGCCAATATAATCCCCGCCTGGATCTGGTGTTGTTCGTTAATGGCATACCCACGGCCACGCTGGAGCTGAAGAGCGAGTTCAAGCAAACCGTTGAACAGGCCAAACGCCAGTACAAGAAAGACCGCCCGGTAAAAGATCCGTTAACGCGCAAACCTGAACCTTTGCTGACGTTCAAGCGGGGAGCCCTGGTTCACTTTGCTGTTAGCCAGGACGAAGTGGCCATGACTACCCGGCTCAATGGCAACGACACCTTTTTCTTGCCGTTCAACCGGGGCACGGAAGACGGTGGGGCGGGCAACCCAAGAGCTGAGGATGAAAACAGCTATGCCACGGGTTACCTGTGGCAGAAAGTGTTCCAGAAAGACGCCTGGCTCAAGATCATTGGCCGGTTCCTGCACCTGGAAAAGAAAACCGAAGAGGACTTCTACGGTAACCGAAAAAACAAGGAGACCCTGATCTTCCCTCGTTACCACCAGTGGGATGTGGTGAATCAACTGGTTCAAACCACGAAGGAGGAGGGCGCGGGACAGCGGTATCTGATCCAACACAGTGCCGGGTCCGGCAAGTCCAACTCCATTGCCTGGTCGGCCCACCAGCTGGCGCAGTTGTACGATGATGATGGCCAGAAGCTGTTCAGTTCAGTCATTGTGGTAACCGACCGAACGGTGTTGGATAGCCAGTTGCAGGACACTATCTACCAGTTTGAACACGCACAGGGGGTGGTTCGACCCATTACCCGGGATATTGGTAACCAGAGCAAGTCCGAGCAGTTGGCGGATGCACTGGCCGAGAAGACCCGCATAATCATCGTTACCATTCAGACTTTCCCGGCTCTGTTTGATGCCCTGGATAAGCACCCGCAACTGGCTTCAGGCCGGTACGCGGTGATTGCTGACGAGGCGCATTCCTCCCAGACCGGTTCTTCGGCAACCAAGTTGAAAGCTATACTTGGCGGGGATCTGCCAGAAGGCGAAGAGGTGAGTGCCGAAGAGCTGCTGGATGCAGCAGTTGCCTCCCGCAAGCCCAGCCAACAGATCAGCTACTACGCCTTCACAGCCACACCGAAGGGCAAGACTTTGGAGTTGTTTGGTCGTGTGCCGGACCCATCCCAACCGCCGAGTGAAACCAACAAGCCTGAGCCTTTCCATGTGTATTCCATGCGCCAGGCCATTGAGGAAGGTTTCATTCTGGATGTGCTGAAACGCTACACCACCTACGCGGTGGCCTGGAAGTTGGCACATCCGGATGGTGAAGACGAAGAGGTGGACTCCAAAAAGGCTCGAACCAAACTGGCCAGGTGGGTGCGGCTGCATCCGTACAACATCAGTCAGAAGGTGGAGGTGATTGTTGAACACTTCCGGGAGAACGTTCGGCACTTGCTGGATGGTCAGGCCAAAGCCATGGTGGTTACCAACAGCCGCCAGGAAGCTGTGCGCTACCAGCTTGCCATGCAGCATTACATCAAAGAGCAGGGCTATGACGATGTTCATCCGCTGGTAGCCTTCTCCGGCAGTTTGCCAACCGACGATGTGATCCCCGAGGAAGTCACGGAAACCAGCAGTGTTCTGAACCCTTGCTTGAACGGCCGAGATCACCGCGATGCGTTCGACACCGACGACTACAACGTGATGCTGGTGGCGAACAAATTCCAGACCGGTTTCGACCAGCCCAAGCTGTGTGCCATGTACGTGGACAAGAAGCTCAAGGGTGTCGAATGTGTGCAAACTCTGTCCCGGTTAAACCGCCTGTTCCCGGGCAAGGAGACTTTTGTGCTGGATTTCGTGAACGACTCCAGCGACATCCTTGAAGCCTTCCTGCCGTATTACAACAAAGCCGAGTTGGGTGGTGTCTCTGATGCCCAGGTGGTCTATGACCTGCAGGATGCGCTGGATGCCGAGCAGATTTACCACTGGAACGAAGTGGAGGGCTTTGCCAGGGCGTTCTTTGATCCCAAGGCTCCGTCTGCTCAGTTGAGCTACTACTGCAAGCCAGCCCAACAACGCTTCAACCAGCGCTACAAAATGCTGCTTGAGGAACGCAAAGACGCCGAGGCCACAAGGCGCCAGACCGAGAAAGACGGTAATGAGCACGGTGTAAAACAAGCGGACGCCACGCTCAAGGAAATTGGCGAAGGTCTGGATCAACTGGACCTGTTCAAGAAGAACCTGGGCAGCTTCGTACGTGCCTACGAGTTTATGGCACAGATTGTTTTCTTCGATGACTCGGAGCTGGAGCAACTGTGCGTGTTCGCCAAGCACCTGCTGCCACTGCTACGCCAGGAAGTGCTGGACGATGAGGAAATTGATGTTTCCGAACTGGCGTTGACCCATTACCGGATTACCAAACGCAAAGAACACGAACTCAAACTCTCCGAAGACGAAGGTGACTACAACCTGGATCCCGTTACCGATCTCGGCTCCGGAAAAGCCCATGATCCGGAGAAGAAACGCCTTTCAGAAATCATCGACACCTTGAACGACATTTTCGGGGCGGAGGTAAGCGATGAGGACCAACTGCATTTTGCCAATGGTATTGCTGACCGAGTCCGACGGGACGGAGCTGTGATGGCTCAGGTGAACAACCATTCTACAGAGCAGGTAATGCATGGTTTGTTTCCAAAGCGGCTAACAGACCTGGTTCTGGATTCCATGGGGGATCAGGAAAAACTGGCAACGGAGATTCTTGAAAACGAGGAGCAACAACGGAAGTTCGCGCTTTTCATATTAGATCTGTTAACAAAGGGGCAAAGGCAAACAGAAGCGCCATATCTATAATCGATTCTGGCTATACAACAGCCGGCAACCTGTCCGGCAACTCCGCGAGAACATCCAGCGGCACTGGCCGGGAAAAGCGATAACCCTGCAGTAAATCGCAGTTGCGGCGAATCAGGTCGTTTTGTTCTTCAAGTTCTTCGATGCCTTCGGCAACCACGGCCATGTCCATATGGTGGGCCATGGTGATTACACCCTGAACAATGGCGGCGGTCCTGCGGTCGGTGAGTATTTTGCTGATGAAGCTTCGGTCCAGTTTCACCTTGTGGGTTGGCAGGTCACGGAGGTAGCTGAGGCTGGAAAAGCCGGTGCCGAAATCATCAATGGCTACCCGGATACCGCGTTTGTTTAGCGAGTTCATCAGTGCGATAACGGGCTCAGCGCCGTCCAGCAAAACGCTTTCGGTGACTTCCAGTTCGAGAAATTCCGGAGGCAGGCCAGACTCTTTCAGGGCTTCATCAACATTGCCGAGGAAGTTCTCCCGCAGAAACTGTAACGAGGAGATGTTTACCGCAACAGGCAGTTTGCGTTTACTGGAGATGTTGAGCTGAGCGATTTCATAGCAGGCCTGCTGTAAAACCCATTTGCCGAGGGGGATGATCTGGCCGGTTTTTTCAGCCAGGGGGATGAAGTCACCGGGAGATACCATGCCCCGGACGGGGTGGTGCCAGCGAACCAGGGCTTCCACACTGCGAATTTCACCGGTTACGGCGTCTACAAGGGGTTGGTAGTGCAGGGTGAATTCGTCGTTTTCCAGTGCCTTCTGTATCTCATTGCGAAGAATGACACTGTCCAGTGTGCTTTTAACGCCACCCCCCTGGTACCACTGCCAGGTATTTCTGCCTTTGCGTTTGGCATGAGTCAGTGCCAGATCGGAGTGCTGCATTAATTCGTGGGGTTGTTCCAGCTCTATGTCGTTTGCGGCAATGCCGATGCTGCCACTCAGGTGCAGCACCAGGTCATTCACTTCGAACGGACGTACCAATTCTTCGAGGATGTGTTCCGCCACCTTGATGACCTGGCGGGAATCCTCGTAGCCATACAGAAGAATGCCGAATTCATCGCCTACGAGCCTGCCTATCAGGCTTTTCTGGTGCTGTATTGACGTTTTAATGCGACTGGCGACTTCACCCAGCAACTGGTTGCCCACCGGGTGGCCAAGGCCATCGTTAATGCTTTTGAAGCCGTCAAGATCCAGGTACAGAAACGCCAGGGGTACGCTCCGGAACTGGCAGGCGCGGAACAGCTTTGCCATACGGTCAGAGAAGGCACTCCGGTTGGGCAGGCCGGTTAAAAGGTCGTGGGTAGCCTGGTAGGCAATTTTTGCCTCTTGTTCCCGCTGGTGGGTAACGTCCTGTTGGGTGCCGATGAAATGAGTGCAAACACCGGCGTCATCCAGTACCGGGCTGACGGTCAGGTGGTTCCAGAAGGGAGTGCCGTCTTTCCGGTAGTGAATGACAACGACATCGACCTGCTTCTGTGCTGAGAGTTTTTCATCGATTTCCCTGATCACCTCAGGATTCGTATTCTTGCCGTGAAGGAAGCGGCAGTTCCGTCCCAGAACTTCATCGGCGGGGTAGCCGGTAATCTCCGTGAAGGCCGGGTTTACAAATACCAGTGGCCTGTCCGGATCCCGGGCATCCACCATGGTGAGCCCGTTCGGGCTGGCTTCGATGCCGCGTTCGAGCAGGTGCAATTCATCTATCTGGCGCTTACGTTCCGTAATATCCCGGCATATGCCCCACACACCCACAATCTTGTTGTCGATGACGACCGGGAAGTTGGTGATTTCCAGATGAACACGTTTACCCCGCGCATCCACCCCCTTGGTTTCAAAAGTGATGGTTTCACCATTTCGGGCCGCATCAAACGCCGTTTCTGTTTGTGCCAGGTAATCGGCGTCTATCAATCCTCTGAAATGGATACCAATCAGTTCAGACTCTGCGTAACCACTGAGCGCTTCAAGTGCCGCATTGCCTCTCTGGAAACGCCCCTCCATGTCCAGTTCGTAAACACTGTCTGCATGATTATTGAAAAGAGCGCTGTGCCATTCGTACAACTTTTTATGACTTTGCGTATCACGATCACGAATCAGGGTGAGCGCGATAAGGGCGGCCGCCTGTTTTAGTTTGCGTTTGTCTTGCTGGGTAGGGCAGTTGCGGTTGCGGTAATGAACGGATACAACCCCCCAGCAGTTCATCCTCGGGAGACAACACGGGATAAGACCAGCAGGCCTGGAAGCCTCCTTCCAGTGAGGTTTCCCGGAAATCATCCTGGCTGATATCTTCAGTTCCGGAAAATGCGCGGAAACAGGCAGCGTCTGCGCAGGGCGTATTACCGGGCTCTACCGGGATATTCTGAATGGGTGGGGAAATTTTCGGGGAGAGGAGGTTTCCGCCTATGGAGCTTAAAGTATTCGTTTTCGCATCGTAAGACATCAAAGAAAATGATGCATAGGGAAAGAGCATTCCCATCCAGTCTGCAATGGCGCCCATCGTTTGCTGTAATGGCGCGCGCCTGGCGATCATCTCGTGTATGTGCTGCTGAAGCTCTAGTAGTGGGAATTCTTCGTTCACCCCGGCGAGTCCTTTCTGGTAGCCCATCAACGGTTCGTCCATTCAGGGAACCGGCTTGTGCTCTGTTCAGCTAATTATTAGCATGAATATCAATAAGGTAGAGCAAATCTTAAGAAAACGCAATAAAGCCGGGTGCTTGGGCTGTTTTGCCGACAGGTGTTACCTGTCGGGATCGACTTGCTGCTCTGGCAGGGGCCGAATCTCGTTGATATTTCCGGTCGGCACTGCCGGATCATCCTTGATGATCACATAGATGCCGCCGCCGATGATGGCAATGGCAACAATGGCTCTCAGAAGATAAGAGCGGAACATGCAGTCTCCTTCTATTGAATGGCCTGTTACCTAGTTTGAGGCCTGCTGAAGGAATTACAACAGTGTTCGCTTAAGGTCGATTCGACAGCGCGCTTTATCTTGCTGATACTCAAACCTAATAACGATAAAACAAAAAGGGAGGTTCAGAGATGTCAGAGTCGTCAGACAGCCTGGTTCGTGTGCATACCGAGAACGGCATTACCACGGTTACCCTCAATCAGCCGGATCGGCGCAACAGCTTGTCCATGCCCATGATGGAAGCCCTGTCCGAGGTGTTCTCAGAGCTGGAAAGCAACGCCGATTGTCGTGTGGTGGTGCTGGCCGCCGCCGGCCATGTGTTTTGTGCCGGCCACGACCTGAAAGAGCTGAAGGGCCAGTTCAATCAGCATGAGGCGCAACTGGCTGTTTTCAAACAGTGCGCAAAAGTCATGCAACAGATTGTGAACCTGCCGAAGCCGGTGATTGCCCGAGTGGCTGGCGTAGCAACGGCCGCAGGCTGCCAGCTGGTGGCCAGTTGTGATCTGGCGGTGGCCGCTTCCGGCTCCCGGTTTGCCACGCCCGGGGTGAATATCGGTTTGTTCTGCTCCACGCCGATGGTGGCGCTGTCGCGCAACGTTTCCCGCAAGCACGCCATGGAAATGCTGCTCACGGGTGAAATGGTCAGCGCCGAGCGGGCCGAGCAGATTGGCCTGATTAACCGGGTAGTGGATTCAGAAACCCTGGATGAAACGGTTTATGGCATGGCGGCCAATATTGCCGGTAAGTCCGCTCACATTGTTAAAACCGGCAAGGAGGCGTTCTATCGGCAGTTGGAAATGTCGCTGGAGAAGGCCTACGAATACACGGCGGAAGTGATGGCGTCCAACATGGGAGCCAGCGATGCCCAGGAAGGCATTTCCGCGTTTCTGGACAAACGTCAGCCAGAGTGGCGAGACGAGTGACGACCTATCTGGAGCATTTTTCTCCGGTGGCGGGCCATACCAGCCTGTCCCCGGTTTCGATGCCTTTTGCCGAAAAATAACCGGCGTTCATTTCCACCGCGTGCCAGAAGAATTTGCCGGCCGGGTAGGTGGGGCAATTGCCCGGGGTACTGGATGTACACGGCAGCATGTGGCGGATATTCACAATGACGCCCTTGCTGTCGAGAAAAGCGATATCCAGCGGAATGAGTGTGTTGTGCATCCAGAAGCCGCTCTCTGGTGAGCGTTCGCTCGGGTAGCTGAACAGCATGCCGGCATTTTCGGGCAAACGGGTTCGTCCCATCAGCCCCGTGCGGCGTTCCGAGGCGGTTTTTGCGATTTCCAGAGCCACAGGGTGTTGTTCGCCGGCTGCGACAAAGCAGGCTTCCACCGAAGGCAGGGTTTGTGACTCGCGGGCATCGGCCACACCACAACCACTGAGCCAGATAAGGCTGCCGAGAATGGCTACCGCTGCTTTCATGAGCGCAGCCGGTAGCCGGTTTTGAAGATCCACCAGATGGCCGTCATGCAAAGGCTCAGGAACACCAGGGTCATGCCCACGCTGATGCCAACGTGCACATCAGAGACGCCGTAGAACGCCCAGCGGAAGCCGCTGATCAGATAGACCACGGGGTTGAACAGACTGATGGTTTGCCAGATGTCCGGCAGCATATCAATGGAATAGAAAGTGCCGCCGAGAAATACCAGTGGTGTCACTATCATCATGGGCACAATCTGGAGTTTTTCGAACCCGTCCGCCCAGATGCCGATAATAAAGCCGAACAGGCTGAAGGTAATGGAAGTCAGCGCCAGGAACGACAGCATCCACAGCGGATGCAGCACGGAATAGTCCACAAACAGGCGCGCCGTGGCCAGAATGATCAGCCCCAGGATTACCGATTTGGTGGCCGCCGCGCCCACGTAGCCCAGCACGATTTCGGCATAAGACACCGGCGCGGACAGCACCTCGTAAATGGTGCCGGAGAACTTGGGCATGTAAATGCCGAAAGAGGCGTTGGATATGCTCTGCATCAGCAGAGACAGCATCACCAGCCCCGGGATGATGTAGGCGCCATAGCTGATGTTATCGATATCACCCATACGGGAACCGATCGCAGACCCGAACACCACAAAATACAGGCAGGTGGAGATCACCGGCGCCAGCACGCTTTGCATCACCGTTCGCCGCATGCGCGCCATCTCGAACTTGTAGATTGCTTTCACACCATAAAGATTCATTACGTTCTCCGTTCGGGCGAGCGGTTATTCGTGCACCAGGCCAACAAAAATTTCTTCCAGCGAACTTTCCCGTGTTTGCAGGTCCCGGTACTCGATGCCCAGCTCTCCCAGGGTTCGCAGCAGTCGTGCCACGCCAGCCTGTTGTTTCTGGGCATCGAAAGTGTAAATCAGCTCGTAGCCGTCGTCTGACAGTTCAACCGGCTCGAGAAGCAGTTCGCCCGGCATTTTTTCCAGCTTCTGCTGCAGGTGCAGGCGCAGTTCCTTTTTGCCCAGCTTGGACATCAGTTGGTCTTTGTTTTCCACCAGGATGATCTGGCCGTCACGAATCACCCCGATACGGTCCGCCATTTCTTCTGCTTCTTCGATGTAATGGGTGGTCAGAATGATGGTGGTGCCATTTTCCCGCAGTTTGCGCACCATCTCCCACATATCCCGGCGCAGTTCCACATCCACACCGGCGGTAGGCTCGTCCAGAAACAGAATGCGGGGCTCGTGCGACAGCGCCTTGGCGATCATTACCCGGCGCTTCATACCGCCGGAGAGCGACATAATGCGGTTGTTGCGTTTGTCCCACAGGGAAAGGTCTTTGAGCACCTTCTCGATATGCGCGGGGTTAGGGGGCTTTCCAAACAGGCCCCGGCTGAAAGACACCGCATCCCAGACTTTCTCGAAGGCGTCGGTATTCAGCTCCTGGGGCACCAGACCAATCGCTTCCCGCGCCTGGCGATATTGCCGCACGATATCATTGCCGGCGGCCGTTACTTCGCCATCGCCTTTGTTGACGATGCCACAGATGATAGAGATCAGGGTGGTCTTGCCGGCACCATTGGGGCCGAGCAGAGCAAAGATCTCGCCGGGATAGATGTCCAGACTTACGTCTTTGAGAGCCTGGAAACCATCTTCGTAGGTTTTGTTCAGGTGCTTTACGGAGATATCCGGTTGCACGGCGTCATCCTGTCTGTTGAATCAACTGGATTGAGAAAGCCGGTTATTTTCTCACGCTGACTGGTATTTAGAAACCTTTGCCCTGACGGCAAATACCCTCATAATGCCCGGCTTCACATTCATTACGAGGCGCATCATGTTACGAGCTTACCTCGCCATAGGTTTACTTATCGGCGTTATCGCAATCACCGTTTTCAATTCCGGTGACGACACCCCGTGGTTTGGCGGCGGCGAGTCGTCAGGCCGTTCCTCCTGTGATCTGCTCACTGAAGCCTGCACCTGGTCTACCCGCGAAGGGCAATGGAGTGCAGCTCTGGAAGCAGGAGAAGCTGGCGAGCAAGGCGTGGAATATCACTTTGAACTCACCGCGCCAGTTGAACCGGAGCGCTTTCTGGCAGTGTTACGTGGCGAGTCCATGTATATGGGCGAATATCCGGTACCGCTGACAAAAGAAGAAGACGGGCAGTACTCTGCGACCTTTACCGCCCCTTTCTGTGCAACCGGTACCGAGATGATCTGGCGTGTCGAGTTGCGCAGCGGCCAGCAGCCATTGGATATCGGAGAGGAAAGGCTCACTTTCAACGCCGTCAAATAAACCGGTGTCAGCAGGTTGGCATGGTCTGAAGTGCCAGCCTGCGCCGTATATAGCGCCCCAGTGCATCTACACCGATATTCAGGGCGGCCGTGATTAGGATCAGCAACATGGCCCGGTCAAAACGGATGTTCTGAATGGCACTGTCTATGTAGAAGCCCAGGGTGTAAATGCCCAGAATACCCAGTATTGCCGTTTCCCGCATGATGATTTCCCACCGGTAGAACAGAAACGCCAGAAAAGGGCGGTAGAGCCTTGGTACCAGTTCCCAGCTGTATCGGGTGAACCCTTGTGGTGCGTCCGGTCGCAAATGAATCGTATTGCTCTGACGACCGATAAGATGGCCAATGATGCCGCCGTTGTGCAGTGCCAGAGCCACCACCGCCGGAAGCATGGACGGCCCCCACAGCTGCAGAAGAATATAGGCCAGGATGTATTCGGGCGTTGACCGGGCGATCACCAGAAAAACATGTCCTGATGTGCGCCGAACCGGCCCGCCAAAGTGTCTGGAAATCAACGGAAACGCCAGCAGTGACAGAATGCCGGTAGCCACCAGGGCTATCTGGGTCAACACCACGGTATTCCAGATGCCGGGCAGGGCCTCGGTCACCATGACATCGCCCAGCCATGGCATAAGGCCGGTAACGCCTTCTCCGTTCCGCAGGGGCGCCGGCACGATGTCTTCGGTAAAAAACCGCTCGACGTTACCCCAGACAATCGGCAACCCCTCGCCAAGGAAAAAAGGCGCCGCCAGAATATAGATTGGCAGCAGCTTTGGCCGAACCCACAGCGGCATGGTGGCGATTAACACATAGAACAGGATCAGCATGGCGCCGGCATCGGAATACAGGCCCATGGAGAAC
>Ga0209300_1000627_pt1 | contig 17034 bp, 14 predicted proteins | sample Shrwel_input2_RT_FD_187535 | JGI IMG/M metagenome (GOLD analysis project Ga0209300, IMG submission 187535) | Subsurface microbial communities from deep shales in Ohio, USA - Utica-3 well 1 S input2 RT (SPAdes) (version 2) ... | reverse complement strand
GTCAGCCGGTACTCGAAGAAGGCCAGCCCCTGATGGCGTAGCTCGGCTTCGGTGTCCGGGAAGTCGGCGAACACCTCGGCCAGAACGCGCTGATGCTCGGCATTGGTCAGTCCGGTTGTACGCTGACGCGATTCGGCGAGCAGCCGGTCATAGAGCGCACGTCCCTTGGCGGTCAACGCCACGCCGCGTTGTTCGATCTCGCCGAAACGCGCTGTGTGGGTGCCCTGGCGTTCGCCGGCGAAGCGGGTCGGCTCCTCCAGGGCCTTGAAGCTGGTCTGGCGCAGCAGGATCGGGCATTCGCGGCGCGGCGGGCCTTCGATGACTTCCTTGGGATTCATCCCCGCCGCCGGCATGCGGCGTTGCGCCTCGTCGATATCCAGGGTGCGTGGCGTCAAATGATTGATATGTGGCCCGCGAAAGCAGACCACGTCGGCGATCAATCGATGCTCGGCGTGCAGCGCCTCGTAGGTTTCCAGGTCCACCGTGGCGTTCTGGTGCCAGCGAAAGGTTTCCAACGACTCGGCCACGAAGCGATCGGCCTGTTCGTCGGTGAGCCCGCCCTGGCGTTCGCTGAGTTCGATCAACTCCCGTGCGCCGGGCGTGAAGATGTCACGCTCGGCGAGGATATCAGCGGCGCGCTCACGTAGCTCGGCGCTCTCGATCAACTCCAGGCGCAGCAGCGAGGTAAAGACACGGAAGGGGTTGCGCGCCAGGGCGGCGTCGTCGATGGGCCGGAAGGCAGTGGAGTGTACCGGCACGCCGGCCTCGGAGAGATCGTAGTAGCCCACCGGATACATGCCCATCACCGCGAATAGCCGGCGCAGCATGGTGAGCTCTTCGGCCGTACCGACGCGGATGGCACCATGCCGCTCGACGCTAAGGCGATTCAACTCATCATGAGCCTCGAGTCGCGCGGCCAGCTCGGGATCGCGCTCGAGGGTCTCGCGGTTCACCTGAGCCACCAGCTCGAGCAGGGTTTCGTACTGGGGCACTTCGGCCTGATACATGGCCGACATGGCCTTGGAGAAACGGTCACGAATCTCGTGATGGGAAATGGGGACTGTCATCGGCTGTGCCTCATGGTGTCAGTCGTCGACGTTGGATGGATGCGCGCTTAGTACTGCCAGCAGCGCTCTCTCGAGCCTCGCCAGTCCTTCTTCCAGAACCTCGGGTTCGGCGGTCAATGGGGGCAGCAGACGTAATACGTTGCGCCGGCGTCCGCTGGGCATCAATAGTACGCCTTCCTCGCGACCGGCGACGATCAGCGCGGCGAGATGTTCAGTGCCGGTGGCTGCGGGCGTATCCTCGAAGACAATACCGCGCATGGCGCCAACGCCGGTCATGTCGCCAAGCATTGAATAGCGGCCAGACGCTCGCCAGCCGCGATACGCTTCCAGGATCATCGCTTCCAGGATCATCGCTTCCTGGCGCTCGCTCCAAGCGGCCAGATGCTCATCGCTCATTAGCGCCATCACTGTCTGGGCCGCAGCGCAGGCGACGGCATTGCCCGAATAAGTGCCGCCCAGGCCACCTTTAGGTGGGGCATCCATGATCTCTGGCTTGCCCGCCACCGCGGCCAACGGCAGTCCGGCGGCCATGCTCTTGCCCATCAGCAGCAGGTCGGGTTCGACCCCTAGGTAGGAAAAGGCGAAACGCTTGCCGGTGCGTCCGAAGCCGGACTGGATCTCGTCGAAGATCAACACGATACCTCGGGCCTCGCACAACGCCCGAAGGCGTGCGGCGAAATCGGCGCACAGTAGACGAAAGCCACCCTCGCCCTGGACCGGTTCGACGATGATACAGGCCACTTCATCGGCAGGGATCTCGACCTCGAATAGTCTTTCCAGGGCGGCCATGGCGGTGTCGGCGTCGACACCACCGTCGCGACTGGGGAAGGGCAGGTGATGGACCGGTCCGGGCAAGGCACTGAGGCGGTTCTTGTAGGGCTTGACCTTGCCGTTGAGATTCAATGCCGCCAGCGTGCGGCCATGAAAGCCATCGTCGAAGGCGATCACGCCTTGGCGACCGGTGGCGGCACGTGCAATCTTGAGCGCGTTCTCGGTGGCCTCGGCACCACTGTTGGTAAGCATGCAGGACAGCGAATAAGACACCGGCACGAAGGCATTCAAGGCCCTGGCGACCTCGAGATAGCCACGATGCGGCAGGGCATTGAAGGCGGAATGCATCAAGGTCTCGACCTGCGTCTTGACCGCCTCGACCACGTCGGGATGCCCATGCCCCAGGTTGAGTACGCCGATACCCCCGACGAAGTCGACATAGTGATTGCCCTGTTCGTCCCAGACCTCAGCGTTGCGGCCTCTGTCGATGCAGAGAGGGTGAACGATGCCGAGGGCGTCACTGATGTGTGGGAGGTCCATGTCGTTATCCTGTGGGAGCATATGACCACGATGAGAACAGAGCCATATTCAGGGCTTCAAACGAAAAAAAGCGTGTTATCCATTCCTTGTCGTCATGGATTATTCTGGAAAGCTGAGGCATTGACGATTATTCGGCCTTACACCCGGTGCATCGCCCTTCCAGCATGACCCATGAGAATCCATGAAACACGGAGCCCTGGCATGACGGCACGTCACCTGCCCTCGACCATCACCATGCAGTGCTTCGAGGCGGCCGCGCGGCACATGAGTTTCACCCGTGCCGCCGATGAACTGAGCATCACCCAGAGCGCGGTCAGCAAGCAGGTGGCACAACTCGAGGGGTACCTGCAGCACAAGCTGTTCCGGCGCGTGCGCCGCACCCTGGTACTGACGCCAGAGGGCTCGCTGTACCTTACCGAGGTGCGCAAGATCCTGGCCCTGATCGAGATGTCAGCAAATACCATCATGACCTAAAGCGGCCAGGGCGAGGTGCTGCGAGTCGCCAGCCTGCCGACCTTCGGGGCCCGCTGGCTGGCCCGCCAACTGCCGGACTTCCAGAACGCCAATCCGCACATCGACCTGAGCGTTCGCGACCATGTCGAGGCCTTCGACCTGGACCAGGAGGACATCGACGTGGCCATTTTCCACGGCCATGGCAGCTGGCCGAACCTGGAGTGCCACAAGCTGTTCGACGAGGAGGAGGTCGCGGTCGGCGCACCCGACTACCTGGCCAGGCAGCAACCGACGCGCGCCGCCGACCTGGCCGGGTGCCGCCTGCTGCATCTCTCTACCCGCTCCGATGCCTGGCACCGCTGGTTCGCCGATCAAGGCATCACCACCGACCGCAGTTATCACGGCACGCGCTTCGAGACCTTCCGCTGATCCGCACGGCGATGAGCGGCGGCGGACTCGCCCTGGTGCCGCGCTTCTTCGTCGACGCCGAGCTGACCGAGGGCCGGCTGTCCCTGGCCTGGTCCCACGCCCTCAAGGGGCCCGATGCCTACTACCTGTCGGGTCCCGGGTGATTAATTACGCGTTTCCAGAATAATTCGGGCCGGTCCTTCTGCCACTGCTTCATTGCACCGACCTGCGTCATGAATAAGGCAGGCTTATGGTCCTTGACATAAACATTATTAAGGTATACTTTATATGCTAATACAAAAATAAATTAACAGTAGAATGATTGATCGGCCAGTTGCACATACACCCAAGTAAAATACTGAGAGCAACTATGAAATGCAGCGCTATCTCCTCAAACGTTGGAGTTGAGGTTAAAGACATAGACCTAAACGATGCAATATCTAAACAGGATCAGCAGACTCTTCAGTCGTTGCTAACAACGACAGGGCTATTGGTAATCAGGAAGCAGAATATTTCACCAGAAAAGCTCATTGAATTCACCAATTTGTTTGGCGAGATACGTGCTTATACCCGATCAAATTTTGAACTAAATAATTACCCAGAGATCCTTGTACTCTCCAATATCGTCAAAGACGGGCGAGGCGTTGGCAGCCCGGTAAGCGGACGAGTATGGCATCTAGATGGACACTATTTAGATGAAATACCCAAAGCAACGCTCCTAGCAATGAAAATAAAGCAGGAAGAGGGGGGGAATACCTGCTTTTCTAATATTCAGGCTGCTTGGGCAAACTTACCAGACCGGGTTGCAGCGATGGCTGAGAACCTGAATATCATCATTAGCAGGGTAAAAAGCCGTGAGTACAATTATCCTGAGCGAGGTCCTGCAACGGAAGAAGAGATCAAAGAGTGGCCAGATGTCACTCACCCTATCCTGCTCTCCCACCCTGATACTGACCGAATAGGGTTAGGAGCTGGTGGAAATGTCCCTTGGGATATTGAAAGTTTAAGTAAATCCGAAGCCTTACCACTCATCACCTTCCTGCAAGAATGGTCTGTTCGCCCCGAGTTTACCTATGAACATATATGGCAGGAGGGAGACATCTTAGTCTGGGATAATTGGACTGTTTTGCATAAAGCATCTCCTTATTCCGGCGAAAGGCTATTACATCGTACTACCGCATTCTGATACATCGTACTGCTGCACTCTGATACAGGAGGATGAATTGAACGAGCCGTTTCCGATTTTTTTTGCCAAAGCCAGTGATCTACTCGGTCGCTATGAAAAAGTAGATCAAAATGTTCAAAGCTTAAGTAAACGATATCCACCTAGTCAGTACCCTAAAGTTCTTGATATGTGTAGTGGCATAGGACATTACGGCAATGCATTCGCCAAGCTCGGTTACCAAGTGACGGGTATTGAGCTATCAGCCGAGTTGGTCGAATACGCAAAAGAGAAGAGCACCAGCCCAAATGTAGAATATCTAGTTGGCTCAATGGAAGACAAAGTCTCTTCAGGGCCGTTCTCATTATTAATTAATACTTACTCTAGCTTCGGTTATATGGGCTCGGTAGAAAAAGATCTCGATGTTTTAAGAAATTGGTATGGGCTTATCTCCGAAGGGGGAAGCCTCGTCATGGAATTAACCGACTTAGAGCGAGCGAAGCACGCTTTCAATTTTCCAAACGATTTCCAAGATAGAGAGTCGAATGGCGTAAGGGAAAAGCTATCAATGGACTGGGGTAAACAAATGCTTACTGTCGACTTTAGCCATGGTAGTCAGAAATATAGAGGTAGAACCCGCATATATGAAACTGAACAGCTAATCGGCATGTTGAAGTTCGTCGGTTTCTCAGAAGTTTCTATATCTGGTGATTTTGAAGAAAGTCCAAAAACAGCGGACTCAAGATTAATTTTGGAATGCAGGAAATAACAGTGGATAAAAAATTAGGCGTAATAATTGACGGTTACTCTACAGGAGCCCAGCTTGTCAGTGCAATGAGATCCTTGGGGTATGAAATACTCAATATCATGTCGACTGAAGAGGTAGCGGTAGAAGAAATATCTGCCACCCTAAACAGTAACAACTTCTCTGATACTTGGTATTACGATGGAAACTTAGACAAATTGGTGCAACGAGTCGCCAAGTTAGCTCCCCGTTTCGTCGTCGCAGGATTTGAGGCTGGGGTCCCCCTGGCTGAAGCCCTTGCAGACAGACTAAAACTACCTTGTAACGACAGCAGCAAACGAGGATATAGGAGCAATAAAGCGAGAATGGGAGAAGGGCTCAAGAGTGCAGGTATCCCATGTGCAGGTCAAATCGCCGTTACTTGTTTAGATGACATTAGCCAAGAAATTTTAGATGCAATCGGCTACCCCATCGTAGTCAAGCCGACAGAAAGCGCTGGTAGCGATAATGTGGTTATCGCCCACAACTACGCAGAAGCCACAGCCCATGTAGAGGCCATTTTTGGCAAGAAGAATCGCATTGGCAGAGTGAACAGTGAAGTATTGATACAGGAGTTCATTCAAGGCCAACAGTATATTGTCAATTCAGTATCGTTGGATGGAGAACACTTCGTCACCGAGATCTGGAAGGACAACAGAATACAGACTGATGAAGGGCAAGTCCTCTACGATCATGAACATCTAGTAGACTTAAATGATCCCGTGAGCATTCAGTTAGCCAACTATATCAAAGATTGCCTGAGTGCCCTGGGGGTAAAATACGGCCCTATCCATGCTGAGGTTATTTACACTGATACTGGGCCTAAGCTAGTCGAAGTAGGCGCAAGGTGCCAAGGAGGCATTCTTGGAGAGACAGTTAGAGAAGCAATTGGCTACAGCCACGTATCGCTGACAGCCCTACTTTTAGCCGATCCCGAGCGCTTTTTATCCTTTGCGAGAGGTTTACATTACGAGCCTCGTGTAATGGTCGTCTCCCTGAATTCATTTAGCTCCGGAAACGTCGCCAAAGTTACCTACCCTGAGCATTTACAGCAGCTAAACTCCTTTAAAGCCGTTATGTCGATGCCTAAAGTGGGAGACTTTGTGCCGAGAACAAGAGACTTATTCACTTCTCTAGGAGTGATTTATCTAGTTCATGATAACTTTGATGTTCTACGTAATGATCTCTCAGAAATCCGCTCTCTAGAAAAAAAAGACGCATTTTTCCAATTAAAGGATAGTTAAAATGAGCGTAAATCGATTCAATTATCAGGTATCCAAACAGGGAGAGTGGTTTACATCTAGTGATTTCCATCAAGTGCCGATGGAACTTACTTTCCCTCAAGAGTACACCGCTCTAGCCTCTGTTGCTTCTCATATTGCCACCCTAGTCAATACTTATTCAATGCAGGGAGATGGCAAATTAGATAGCGGCGCAATGAGTAAGCTCGCTGACTTATTCGAAGAAGCCTCATATCTTTGTAGCGGTGATACGGCCAGAGGCTTACTGGTAAAGTCAGATGTCCTTAGACAGGGATACAGCCGACAAGCAATTAAAGAGCTAAACGAGCTAAATGAGTCCCTCTCTTTTGTTGGGGGAAATATCTCCACTTGGTACGGAAAAGTGCCCGGTGGACTTGCGACCTGCTTTGCTACAACGGCTAACCTCCAACTCAATGAGTATTGCGAAACCGTTTGTCACTATCAAGACAATGTTCATGAGTATATCTGCTCACTTAACAAGCGGTTATCAATTAATGAGGTGCCAAAGTATGTCGTTTCTGATTTAGTCTTCATGTCAGGCGAAGGAGATAACCATCCCAAACATATCGCCTATTTTCTTCCGGAAGATGAGGGGTTTAAGCACTCCCCGATTAAAAAAACTTGCTATTTGTCTAATGTGCATCAAGCGAAAATCACTGAGATATCAGATCAACTGCTCGCGGAATTTACCACTCATTCTTACCGTAACCTAGATATAAAAAAGGTAGGTGCCCTAGGTGTGCTAGGCCATGAGTTTGGTCATTTTGTAAAACTACCAGAGACCGACTTCAAAATAGCCAGTAACTGGAACCGCTGGCAATCCATTATGTACCAAGAGATTGCAGCAGATGTATTTGGGTTTCTTATTCTATGTGAAGTATGGGGCCCTATTTATGGCTTCTCGACCAAAGAAGTCTGCCTCTACTATTTTGGCGAGTTGATGCGCTATATTAATCGTGGTGTTAACAAGTTCCCAGATTCGGATGGGATGCTCTTCCAGCTTAACTATCTGGTTGAATTCTCGGCAGTAGAGCTGTGCGAAAACGGCACAAAGCTAAGAATAGCAGACCCGGAAATATTGCTTGCAGCAATGCGATCTTTAGGGCGCTGCCTCTGTGAAAGCTTACTTAAAAACGACTGCGAACTGCTTGCCGATCTCGAACAAAGGTTTGGCATAAGGGCGATAGAGAGAAATGGCCTTCAGCAGTTTTTTGACAACTTAAGTAAGAAAAAAAATTCTTCGCTTTTCTATCAACAAAGTATACAGAAATGATTCACAACGGAATGGAGGCCATAAATATGAGCATCCGACTAAGTCATTACTCGTCTGCTGGCTCTTCCGGCAGTGAAAGTGTCTATCAGCTTTGGGAGCGAGGAATCGCGTTTAAAGACTCCATTACTCCTGCAACACACATTACGCATTATCAAAGTCACATATACAACTACATCACCACTCTTACTGAAAAAAATCAGTCAGTACTTTCTCTCGGATGCGGTAACGGCTTTATTGAGGGGGAATTAGTAAAGAATGATTATACAGTAAATGCAATTGATATCAGTCAAGATGCAGTAAACTTGAGTATCAAGAAAGGCATAAACGCATCTATCAAAAACTATTACGACCTAACCAATCGAGATGTCGACTACATAAGCTGCGTATATGCAGATGGATTTATTGGCCACTTATATAACAGCGACACTCAACTTAATTCATTTTTTGATCACTTGGAAAAGATCTTTGAAGGAAAGGGAGTTACACTCGTTTTGTCGAACGACGCACCCATTGATGGCAGCAAAACAGTTCAAATTCACGAGAAAGTACCTGACTTCTGGTATATCAGTATCGAGTTCCTCACTCAAGCATTGAGCGAGCGAGGCTACACCAATATCGACGCTCACTACTATCTCTACGATCGTCCTATTAGCGGCACCAGACGCAGAACAATCGTATCAGCTAAGTGCAATAAGGCAGCATATGTATCGTGACAGTGCCTCGAAACATATTCTCGATGCGATTAGCATAATCAGGAAGAGTTATGCTGAGCCATTTTTTCTATATGATGCTGAAGATATCAGGTTAAAACACTACCAGCTTACCTCTGCATTTAGCTCGTTGCAGTTTACGCAGTACTTTGCGGTCAAAGCATTGCCACACCCTGAAGTTATACGCATACTGAACCAACTTGGCTCAGGCTTTGACTGTGCATCCCTCAATGAAATCATGCTCACTGAAGCAGTTGGTGCCGAAAAGCGAGTATTTACATCCAATAACACAACATCTGCGCAATTTTGCGCTGCGTTTAACCTTGGAGCACTGATAACAGTTGATGATATTCGCTTGCTAGACAGACTACCGCAGGAAATTAGGGAAGTTACCTTGCGAGTAAGCTTAGGTAATACCAAAAAATACTCGATAATTAGCGGTAGCCAGTCTAAATTCGGTATGACACTCGATCAAGCCGCTGAAGCTTGTCAGTTATTGAAAGAGCGGGGAATAGACTCTATTGGCCTTCACTGCATGGAGAGTGCTAATGATACTGATATCACTAGCAAGCTCACCGAAGCCCTGACATTAATCGAGTTTGCAAAAGAACTATCACGTCAGTACAAAATACAGATTTCAAGGTTAAACTTCGGCGGCGGTATTGGCATTCCCTACCGAGATGCTGAACGCGAATTTAATCTTCCTGAATATGGGCGTTTAATTTGCGACAAAGTTAAAGAGAGCTTTTCACAGCCGCCTCATCTCGCTATGGAGTGTGGTCGATTTATTACTGGCGCAAGTGGCTATTTAGTATCGCAAGTATCGGGGATATTTAATAAGCCACATACCGTTATCGGCTTGAACACCAGTACCGCATGTATGCCTCGGGTCAGTATATATCCAGATGCATACCACCATATCTCCTTTCCATTTACTGCCAATGAACAACGAGTAGAAGCCGATGTGGTGGGTTCGATGTGTGAAAGCATGGATAAGTTCTGTAGCAAAAGGTGTCTCCCGCTCCCTAACCTAGGCGATCTCTGCCTTATTCATGATGTGGGCGCCCACTGTATATCGATGGCAAATACCTATAACGGCATGCTTAAACCCGCCGAGTTTCTGGTAGATGGTGACCAAATACGCCAAATATCAAGGAGGGAAAGCTTCGATGATATGCGGGCAAGATTCACTAACATAGAAGTTGAAAATAATGACGCGATTACCAAACACGCTTGAGGCCACGATAGAAGAGGCACTTTCAGGCCCTGCTTGTGATGCAGTTAGAGCAGAGCTGAACAGCGCGCTGAAATCCGGTATTGAGCTACTCAGCACAGGTCAGTTAAGGGCAGCTACCAAAACAGAGATTGGCACATATGAGGCCAACCAGTTGGTAAAGCGTTTAATTCTTGCCTATTTCAAGACAGGAACCAACCAACCGCTTAACCCAGCAAGAATCAGTGATGGATTCGATAGAATCGAGCTCAGATATAACAATCACGATCAAGACTACCTGATTGATAATGGAATAAGGCTGGTAGCCGGATCTGTGGTTCGTGAAGGCGCATTTTTGGGGAGGAGAACTGTAGTAATGCCAGCCTTTGTCAATATTGGCGCTTATATTGACGAAGGCACCATGATTGATACATGGGCAACTATAGGCTCTTGCGCTCAAATTGGTAAACGTGTCCATATATCGGGCGGTGTCGGCATCGGAGGGGTGCTAGAGCCTATTGGCGCACAGCCGGTTATCATTGAAGATGACGTATTTATTGGTGCACGGAGCGAAGTCGCCGAAGGGGTTGTTGTTAAGAAGGGCGCTGTACTGAGCATGGGTGTATATATTGGTAAGTCAACGCCCATCGTTGATGAAATGACCGGTGAAAGATGGTCCGGCTATATACCAGAAAACGCCGTAATAGTTCCGGGTGCCGTTGATTTTAACGGGAATGGGATCTCAACCTATGCTGCGATTATTAAAAAATATGCCGATGAATCCACACGTAATAAGCTCAAGCTAGATGACACCTTTCGAGGTGAATGCAAAAAAACAATTAGTATTTAATTAAATGGAGTTGTACGGTGCTAATATATTCAATGAAACCAGGGCATGACGGCGCTGTCGCCGTGATCGATACAGAAAAACGCGAACTGATATTTAGCCATGAAGCTGAAAAAGATAGCTTCCCTCGCTACGAGGTTTTTAACCCAAAACTCTTTATCGATACCGCTTGTATGACCGATTTTCCTGATGTCATTGCTATGTCAGGTTGGGCAAAAGGGGGCTATTCAGCGAAAGCGGGCATAGGTGCAGGCTACTACGGACACCAATCATCCAATATAGATACATCAGAAAAAACTCTGTTTGGTAAGAAGACTCATCTGTTCTCTTCTTCTCACCTTCGCTCACATATCATGTCAGCCTATGCACTCTCACCATACGAGCAAGGGCAGCCCTGCTATATCTTGGTTTGGGAAGGTGGGATGGGAGACTTTTATCACATAGACCAAGGGCTAAACATAACGCACTTAAAGAGCGTTATGGTTACACCAGGCAACAAATATGCGTTCCTATATGCATTGGCCGACCCTACATTTGCGATGCCTAAAGGGAAGCTTCGTTATGAAGATCCGGGGAAACTGATGGCACTTTGCGGCTATGGTCAGCCCGGACCGAGAAACAAGCAGGAAGAAGAGATAACCCAATTCCTACTTAACAGGGACTCCATCTTACTCACTTTGACGAAAGAAGACTTAAAAGACAGCCCTTACTACAACATCGGGGTTGAGCACCAAGACTTCAAAAATTTAGCCAGAAAATTTTCCGATGAAATTTTTGACCGTTTTTATCAGTATGCCAAAGAGAACCTTACTCCTGGGCTGCCGCTCTTGATATCAGGTGGGTGCGGGTTGAACTGTGACTGGAACACCGCATGGAAGAACTCAGGGATCTTCTCCGACGTATTTATTCCTCCATGTACCAATGACAGTGGTTCGGCTATCGGCACCGCTGTAGATGCCATGTGGCACTTTACTGGCAACGCAAAGTTAAATTGGTCGGTATATAGCGGCCCTGACTTTGTCGATGACCATGCTGATTTAAGCGACTTTAATGTTGAACCATACTCTCCAGCAACCCTCGCACATCTACTATATGAAGGTCAGATCATTGGCTGGGCTGAAGGCAAGTGCGAAATAGGCCCAAGAGCACTCGGAAATAGATCTATTCTCGCGGCTCCTTTCTGTGAAGAGACCAAAGTCAGGCTCAATACTATCAAAAAGCGCGAAGGTTTCCGGCCAATCGCTCCACTTTGCCTAGAAGATGATGTATCAACACACTTCGACTGGGACGAGCCGTCTCCCTATATGCTGCACTTTCAAAAGGTGATAAACAGTGAGCTTAAAGCGATCATGCATATTGATGGTAGTGCCCGAGTTCAAACGGTAAATAGCGAGCAAAATGCGCAGTTACATCAGCTACTACAGGAGTTCAAAGCGGTATCTGGGGCGGGTGTGCTTTGCAATACCTCACTAAACTTTAATGGCACAGGGTTTATTAACCGAACTTCTGATCTAGCGCGATACTGCAAGGACAACAGACTAGATGGCTTCTGTGCCAATGGCTCAATTTATCGTCTCATAAATTAACTTCTAACCAGGCGTGAATATGACAAGTATCGTATATTTCGACAAACTCTTGGTAGAAACTACAGAACGTGAACAGTTTATCGTTTCACTACAGCATGAACGATTTCCACCATCGACATGCCCGCCCGTGACCATATCGGGAGAAACGTTAAACCAGATAATTGATGACGCGCTGTTTCTTAGCGAAATGATCTTTAGTACGACCAAAAGATTGTTCAATAATGACCCTTTGCAGCAAGCCGCTGCTTTAGGATTAGATGCTGACTTACAGGCGTATCTCAAGCTCTGGAATCTGCCAGAGCTATGGTCACAGGCAAAGTGGTTCTTTCGACCAGATTTTTTGCTCACCGAAACTGGCGTTAAGGCTGTCGAAGTCAATGTAGCACCTGCTCTAGGAGGGCCAGGTATTTGTGATGTTCACGCGCAAGCTTATCAAGAGAGGTTTGCTAGTGTAGATCAGCGCACAGCCACGCTAAGCACAGAGCCACTCGGAGAGAGATGGTTAAGCGAAATACTGATGCTCGCCCATCATAAAGTTCGATCTAACTCGGAATCCGCTGTATTTTGCTCGATAGTTCCAGATAGCAGCTTTGACCTCAATGATGACTTCACACTACCAGGCTTCAAAACCCTGATGAAATGGCACGGAGTTAACTACTTCTACTGTAGTGCCGATGAATTGGAGTTTAAATCGGATGGGGTTCGGTGTAACGGATTGAAAATAGATGTCGTGTTTACAGATTTCTGCTACTCAGAATTTATCGATTCCAAAACCAATTTTGATGTTATTTCGGATTTAACCAACGCACACGTAAATAACCAGGTGCTATTTCTCTCACCACCTCATAACACTATATATGATCAGAAATCGATCTTTACTTTTCTGACCGATGACAGTAACAGCGGGCTGTTTAACAAAGATGAGTGGCAACGCCTGCAGCGTCTACTACCTCAAACAAAAAACTTCGATAAAGATACCCACCAGCTGCTACTTAACCAGAAAAATAGCTGGATCATTAAGCCTAAGCACAATTATGGTGGTAACGGAATTACCATAGGCAAAGATTGCGATAAAGTAACATGGCAACAGGCGCTTCACAGTGCATTACACAGCCCTAGCGACTACATAGCACAGAGGTTTGTAGACCAACAACTGCCAATATATGATCCTAACCTAGAAAGCGACCGGGTCTGCTGCATTGGCCCACTGTTCAACTATGGAGTATATATAGGCACCTTTTATCGAGATATTGCCGCACAGCGCGACAAGCCAAGCATTATCAACGGTGCTTCTGGAGCAAGGTATGGCTCTATAAGGATTGACTATGCTAAATCCTAACTATAAAAGCATCTTCAAAATCTCACTTCCGGTGACCTTGGTACAGTTTACCGCCAGCCTGCTCATGGTGATAGATACTGTAGTCGTTAAGCTCTTCCAACCAGAAGCTATGGCAACGCTCGGCGGGGGAAATGGTATATTTCTCTTTATTCAGCTTGTTGCCGTATCAGCACTGTTTTCACTCGATGGTTTTATCGCCCAAGCATCTAAATCTAACGAACTTGACTCTCATAAGCACGTTTTAAAAACATCGATATTTTTTGCACTGTGTGTAAGTCTGATTTTTATTCTGGCTGCGGTTGTTTTGACACTACTTTGGCATGGTGGTAAAAGTCATGACACCTCAATATATATCCTCACCATGTCGCTATCACTGCCGTTTTACTTGGTGTTCCTTGTTATCCAGAAGTATTGGACAGCAAGAGGAGCACCATCAATCATGTTTCATATAAACCTATTTGGATTGGCCATCAACGCAGTTGCAGATGTGGCCTTTATCTTCCTACTAAGCACAAAACCAGAAAGTGCCTTCCCTATCGCGATGGCAACAGTCTGCCTACGGGTCACATCGCTTATCATTGTGCTTCGCTATAGCCAAGTAAAACTAGGAAGCAGAACCGCGCTAAACTTTTTCCTACCTATACCTAGTCGACAATTGCTATCTAAAATCTTGCCGTTAAGTTTATTCTCCAGCAGTGCAGGCGCACTAGACTCGGCCACCTTCCTGCTGCTTAGCCTTGGTGCTCTCTATTACGGTCCAACAGCGATGGAGGTCAACCAGTATGCGATAACCATAGGTATGGTGCTGTTTCCTTTATACTTTGGTGTTGCCAATGCAGCTACCGTACTGGTCGGCGGTGCCGTCGGTCAGGGAGAATTATCGCAAGCTCGTGAACATGCCACAAGGTCATTAAAGCTAGCGAGTGTGTTTTCTTTTGCTATCTCACTTCTGCTGCTCGGGGTGATCTTTACAGGCTACTTTGACGCGTATACTGATATGGTTTGGGTGCTTATCTGTATCTCGTTGTACCAATGGGCTGATGCTATTCAAGCTGTCTCAGGCGGAATACTGCGGGCCTCAAATATCGGTTTTCCACAGCTCATTGCCAATGCACTGGCCTTCTATCTGTTCGGCCCCCTAATACTTATCATCTTCTTAGCGCTAGGTTTAGGATTCCTAAGCTTATGGTTTACTTTCTCATTAGCCATTATTGCGACAGGGATTATTCACTACCTTTATTACCTTAAGTGGTCACGTTTCTGGTTATTAAAAGAAACATAGTTAAGTTGGAGAGATAAACAATGGGTGCTAGTGCATTTAGCCGATTAACAGCCCTGCTAGACGGAGTAACAGCTTGCGAAGATAAGCCGGTGATCAATTTGCACCTTGGACAGTCAAATTTATCAGATCACGCCGATACAGATATATGCTTCGAGAGCATGAGGTCGTGGCAGCCTTATCCCAATCTGGGTGGAAGCGTTGAGCTACGCCGCGCCTATATCAACTGGATGCTAAATCACAATGCAATAGGAGTAACACCAAGTGAGTTAGACCTTGATAAAAAAATAGAACCAACACCAGGCTCTAAGCAGGCAATCTTCTCTATTCTGTTTATTGCGGTTAACAGATTACGCAACTCGCAAGGGGTAAGTAAACCCATTATTATGGTGCCTAACCCTTACTACCCCACCTATCTATCTTCCGCCGACTTCTTAGGCGCACAAGTGCTGTTCTATAACTCTGCCTGCGACAATATGGTAGAGCATATTGCCTCTTCAATAGGCCCACATCAGCAAAGGATAGCCGCAATTATTGTCTGCAACCCAGCGAATCCAACCGGACATATAATGGACTACGCCCAACTGCTAAAGTTAAACAATTTAGCGAAGGAGATCAGTGCTTGCCTGCTACTCGATGAGTGCTATATCGACTTCTATCACGATAAAAAGATCGACAGTTTTACTAGACTCTCCTTAACAGAGCCACCTTCAATGCTATGCGATCATGTAGTGCTTCATACCCTGTCTAAACGCTCGGCTGCACCGGGATTACGAAGTGGCTTTGCGTACGGTACTGAAAGCTTAATCGCCAAGTTTGCTAATTTTAACCGCACCTGTGGCGTCTCGCTATCAAAGCCTGTTTGTGAAATCAGTGAAAAGCTGTGGGAAGACAGCGCTTTTATTACTCAGCAACAACGCGCTTTAGCAAAGAACTGGCAGCTTGCCGATAGCATACTTGGCATTTTTGATGGCTATAAACGTTCACCCGCTGGTTTTTTTATTTGGTTAAACACCGGCAATGGGGAAAGCTTTACCCGTTCATTATGGCGCAGCGAAGCGGTAAAGGTACTTCCTGGTGCCTACCTGTGTGACGATAGCGAGACATTCACGGTTGGGCATCCTTATGTTCGCATCGCTTTAACCGAAAAGAGTGAGGTAGTAGAAGAGGCTTTGCTGCGTATAAAAAACCATTTACAGGATACTTCCGGGTCTGTTGCAAATTTAAGTACTCAGGAACGCTAACCTTAGCCCACCTTATTCATCACATCGGCAGTAGTGACACTATTGAGCGTTTCACGACTACGTGACGCACGATTTGTTGAAGTGACCCCCTCCTGATGACTGCACTATAGCCTGTGCAGCTCTGGAGGGGGTCACTTCAATGCAGGGCAGTGTTTGCGCGTATTGATATGAGGCGCAGGTTGTGGCGGTTGTCGCCGGGACGCGGGGAATGACGATAGCCCGCCAAAGTCATCTGGCGGGCTGGTACTCAGTTCTCTTTCCGACCATTGTGTTGATGTGCCAGTCAGCGCACACCGAGGATTACTGCTTCGGTGGCTCGACGTGGCCGCCGAAGCCGAAGCGCATCGCCGAGAGCAGGCGGTTGGCGTAGGTGTTGTCCTTGCGCGAGTTGAAGCGCGCGAACAATGCGTTGGCCAGGACAGGGGCGGAGACGCCTTGCTCGACGGCGGCATCGATGGTCCAGCGGCCTTCGCCACTGTCGGCGACGGCGCCGGTGTAATGGTCGAGCTTGGGGTCGCCGGTCAACGCCTGGGCGGTGAGGTCGAGCAGCCAGGACGAGACCACGCTGCCGCGGCGCCAGACTTCGGCCACGTCGGCGAGGTTGAGATCGAAGCGCTCGTCTTCCGGCAATTCCGGCGATGACTTGCTCTGCATCAGCTCGAAGCCTTCGGCGTAAGCCTGCATGAGGCCGTATTCGATCCCGTTGTGGACCATCTTCACGTAGTGGCCGGCACCCACCGGGCCCGCATGGATATAGCCACGCTCGGCGCTGTCATGGGGCGCGTTGCGGCCATGCGTGCGTTCCAGATTGCCGTGACCGGGCGCCAGGGTATCGAACAGTGGATCGAGATGAGCGAAGATTTCTGCCTCGGCGCCCACCATCATGCAATAGCCGCGCTCCAATCCCCAGACGCCTCCCGAGGTGCCCACGTCCACGTAATGAATGCCCGTGAGCGCCAGCGCCTTGGCGCGGCGAATATCGTCCTTGTAGAAGGTATTACCGCCATCGATGATGATGTCGCCGGCGTCCATCCGCTCGGCCAACGCATTGACCGTCTCCTCGGTGGGGTCGCCGGCAGGCAGCATGACCCATACC